>Ga0315338_1000141_pt1 | contig 314029 bp, 299 predicted proteins | sample ASW8metaG_FD_204518 | JGI IMG/M metagenome (GOLD analysis project Ga0315338, IMG submission 204518) | Ammonia-oxidizing marine archaeal communities from Monterey Bay, California, United States - ASW #8 | ecosystem: Environmental > Aquatic > Marine > Coastal | place: USA: California | collected... | reverse complement strand
CGTCATCGAGATCGCTGCCGTCAGCGTCGTCTTGCCGTGGTCAACATGGCCAATCGTGCCGATGTTAACGTGCGGCTTGTTACGTTCAAACTTTGCCTTGCCCATCGGGCCTCTCCTTTATTCAAATTAGGTGTCCGGCCCGCCGGACGCATGAACACCAGGCCGAATAGCCTGTTAAACGCGCCTCATAGCCATGTGCGGCGTGGGTTTCAAGCACGCAAATGCCAGTTCACTGCGGTCTAGTTTCCAGTCTTGCCCCGGTCGGAAACCCCGGATAAGCGGAAACAGCCAGAACTTACGCTAGGACAATGACATGACCACCGACCTCAAGCCTCATGCCGACCGGGTAAGCCAGACTTCTCTGAAGGCGCTCGCAGATGCGCGTGCATCTTCTGCTCCGCTGCGCGCCGCAGGTTGGTCCATTGACCTTTCCCGACACTATCTGGACGCCGAAGCAGAAGCAGGATTGCTTCAGTTTGGGCGTGTCTCCGACCTTCAATCGGCTGCAGACAGCTTGTTCGCTGGTGATATCGTGAACCCTTCGGAGAGTCGTCCCGCCCTGCATTGGGCATTGCGCGCGCAGTCCGAATTGTCAGGCGAGGCCGAGACAGTCAGGCAAAGCGTTCTGCCCGCCCTCTCCTTTGCGCGGGATGTTGTGTCAGGCAGCGTGACGAGTTCGACTGGCCTACCGTTCAATGCCGTTCTCCACATCGGCATCGGCGGGTCTGATTTCGGTCCTCGCCTGATCGCCGACGCGTTTGAGGACAAAGCCTCTGGCAATATCGATCTCCGCTTCTGCGCGAATGTCGACCCCTTTGACCTGGACCGCGCCATGCATGGGCTTGACCCGACGCGCACGCTGGTCATCGGTGTCTCCAAATCCTTTGGTACTGAGGAGACACTCTACAATCTCGCCCGCGCGCGGACATGGCTTGAAGAATCTGTTGGCGATCAATCGCAACAGCATCTCGCGTTGGTTACAGCAAATCCGGATCGCGCCAAGGCTTGGCTGAATGGCCGAGAAGCACATGTGTTTGATATGCCCCTGTCAGTGGGTGGGCGTTTCTCGCTCTGGTCGGCAGCATCACTGGCTTGCATGATCTATCTCGGCGCAGACACGTTCGAGGGCATACTGAAAGGCGCCGCCGAGATGGATGCGCATGTCCGGTCGGCTCCACTCGAAGAGAATGCCGCCATGCGCCTGGCCCTGCTCGACTATTGGAACGCGACAATTCGGAACGAAAAGATGCGCGTCCTGCTCGCATATGCGAACCGGTTGCGAATGTTGCCGACCTATCTGCAACAGCTTGAAATGGAATCGAATGGCAAGACCGTTGGCCCGACGGGCACAATGGTATCTGGTGCAACCGCTCCGGCGCTCTGGGGCGGCGAAGGATCGGTTGGCCAGCACTCCTACCATCAATGGCTACACCAGGGCTCACAAGACGTGCCTTGCGAATTCATCCTCGCTCCAGATCGCAGCCGGGATCCGGAAGGCATTAACGCTCTGACAGCTCATGCCTTGGCGCAGGCCGAAGTGCTCGCGAATGGACGGAGCTTCGATGAAGTCAAACAGGAAGAGCCTGATTTGTCAGACGAAGTCGCACGCCAGAAGGTCCATGCGGGTGGTCGCGCATCCACCTTCCTCGTGCACAATACGTTCGGGCCAGCGGCATTCGGCGCACTGGTGGCCCTGTATGAGCATCGGACCTATCTCGCCGGGCATTTGTGGCAGCTCAACCCGTTTGACCAATGGGGTGTGGAACGAGGCAAGACGATGGCATCACGTCTCAAGCCAGCAGTCGAAGGTACCGCAGCGGCGGACGACGCGGTTACGTCAGCCCTAATCGCCATGATTGCGGGGGATTAACCGATCCGAATCCTGCGCGAAGTCTGTGTTGGCGAAACGCGCCAAGTCTTGCTGGACGATACGGGCCGTCCTGTCGCACTCAAGATCACACGTTGGTCCGACAGCGAGGCACGGTTGACCCTGGGCGCGCAGGCCCCTGCCCGGATCCGATCGCTACAACCCGAACAAGGCGGCGCATTTGTCGAGACGGCCGGTAAGGCTGAGGCGTTCCTGCGCCTGCCAGCAGACCACGGACTTACAGAAGGTCAGTCTGTAGAAGTGACGGTCATGGCAGAGGCACGAAAAGACAAGCTGCCTCGCGTGTCGATGACCGACACGCGCATCCCAGCAGCAGACAACAACTCATGGCGCGAAGCACCAATTCACGATGTGGAGATCGGTGATGACCGCATTCAAGCGGCGTTTGACGAAGCCTCGTCGACAGTTGTGACCATCCCGAAGGGAGGGCGTCTGTGCATCGAGCGCACCAGGGCTCTGACAGTGGTCGATATTGATAGCGCCGGGCGGCAAAGCAAGGGTAGCGCGGCGAGCCGCGCGCTTCAGCTCAATCTTGATGCTGCCCGAGAGCTGGCCCGACAGGTAGGCCTCCGTAGCCTCGGCGGTCTTGTCATCCTTGATTGTGTCGCGCCCCTCAATACCGGATCTCGTAAGAAGGTTCAGGATACGATGAAGTCCTGCCTGGCAGAGTTTGGTCTTCATACCGCCACCGTCCTGGCACCGTCCAAACTTGGCTTGATGGAAGTCGCGCTGCCTTGGCGCGAAACGCCGCTTCATGAACGCACGCTCGATTCTCGCGGTAACCCTACCGACGAGACACTTGCGCTGACGGGGTTGAGACTATTGGAGCGCACAGCCAAGCAAAATCCGATGCACAAGCTGACCCTTGAATTGCCAGGCCAGGCCAAGGTCTGGCTGGACAAGACGGGTGCGCCCCTTCTGGACAAGCTGTCAGACAAGTATGGTCAACGCTTCACATATCTTGCCTCGACGAAGCCGATGCCCTCAGTATATCAGACCGCATGAGTAAACCTGTGTCCCCCAAATCCGTCCAACCGAAATGTTCCCAATGCCGCAAGAATCCTGTCTCTGCGCAGTACCGGCCCTTCTGTTCAAAACGCTGCGCCGATGTCGACCTGAACAAATGGTTGTCTGAAGGATATGCCATTCCAGGCGCACCGGCGGATGTGGCAGATGAGGTGCCGGGTCAAGAGATGTCAGAGGATGACTGAAAACAGCATGGACAAGTTCAAAACCCTTCGTTAGATACCGCGCTTCCCCAGTGGCCCGCCCGGGTAGCTCAGGGGTAGAGCAGCGGATTGAAAATCCGCGTGTCGGTGGTTCGATTCCGCCCCCGGGCACCATTCCAGACTTTCCGCACATTTATGCCGCTTGTTCATCGGATTGCGATCTGGCGACCGAGGTTTCCAGAATGCCGGGTTCGTCCCATGCACCCTCGGGACGGATGATGCGGTAAGGGTCTTCTTGCATTCGCAGCGCTAACGGATGGCTGGGAATTGGGATTTCGATCTCGCGATACTCGTAATCCGAGAACCAGAAAGCCGGCCGACCCTCAATCAAACGACATTTGAAGGTTCGGGACCAGACCGGCCAGAGGCGCGACTGAATTTGGCCAATCATCCTCTCATACCCTTTACGCGAAACTATCTCGAAACCGGTTGCCAAGAGTACGCGCAATCCGACGCGCCCGCGCTCACACGGCAGCAAGGCGATCCGTTCCAGCTTCGCAAACTCCGCGAACCAGCGAATGCGTAATGTCCCGACCGGACGCCCTTTCGCCTTCAGAAGGAGATGTGTTGCGCAGAAGTCGTTGCCGTCAAATTCTTCCTCATATGGACAATCCTGTTCGCTGAGAAAGACGGCAGATCGAATGGCGCTGATCTGATGGAAACCATCGAGAGTTCTTACAATTTCTGTTGAGTATTCGAGATAAGCTTCAGGCGGCACGCGGCGGAGAAGCACAGACTCTCCGATCTTGTTTTGGATCTGGCTCATGATGTCTGGTCCAAAACCGTCTGGAATGGCGGCTGGATAAACAAATCTGGGAGCCCCCCTTCAAATTCTTGAAACCCCAAGCTCAACATGGAGCGCCGTCCGTCCTCCGTGGCGCCTCGCGCATAGGCGGGAAACACACCGAACATTTCCACACGAAGAACAGCGGACGCCGTCATGATTTTTTTTCGCGCTTCCCGCGAACTGCCCGCATAGACGCCGACATAGAATGCCGCGATATCCTTGCCCTGCGTTGCCAAATGCTCAGACGACGGCGCCGCAGGCACATAAGAACCATTCCTGACGGCAGCTTCGCCTTCCGCAGATAGCGGTATGGTCAGGAAAATGCCGTCAACCGGATCTCCCGTCACCCATGCCGTCATACCGGTTTGAACGTTCATCGCCGAAATCGCATCGACTGACGCTAGCTTTCCGTCAATCAGCGATTCCGCCATGGAAATGGCGGCTTGGAGTTCGTCGCGGTCTGCGAGCCGAAACCCAAAATCTCTTGCCCGCGCAGCAAGTACCTCAGGTTCAATATCCGCCCTTGCCCTATTTCTAGCCTGAGTTGCATTCATGAATATTCTCCATTATATGGTTAATTTTCATGACATGAATTTGGGCGGGTGACTTCAGCACAAAATGAAACGGGGGCTTTCACACGCGCAAGGCAGTCAAGGCTCTTTCGATCAGTTTGACTGGGACCGGTTGAGAATCTTCCGCGCGGTGGCACGGACTTGCAGTATGAGCGCTGCCGCATCCCTGCTTGGCGTCTCATTGCCAACGATCAGCCGCAGGATAACCGAGCTCGAATCCACGCTGCATACAGAGCTATTCAGGCGGAACCACACGGGGGTAATCCTGACGAAGGCGGGAGACGCGCTACTGCGACACGCCGACCTTGTCGCGGACACGATCGAAGCCGCTCAGAACGAAGTCTGTAGTGCAGCAAATGATTCAGGAACGCACATCCAGCTTGTCTGCAGTGAGGCGATAGCTCTTTACTGGATTGCACCTCGTCTTGCGCAGTTCCAACTGAGCAATCCCGATACGATCGTCGATCTCACAATCAGCGATTCACCATCTGATTTTCACGACCTGGCGGGAGACATCGCCATTCAGGGGCTGCGACCAACCGAGTCTGACCTGATGGTCAGTCGTATTGGCAGATCGCACTATGCCGGCTTCGTATCGACCGAATGGGAAATGGATCACGCAATGCCATCGTCACTAACCGACCTGGCAAGGAGAAAAGCTCTTGTCCATAGCCCCTACGTTGAACTTCTTCAGAGATCTGGAAACAGCTTCCCCGGTCTCGACATGATGCGCCGCATGAACACATTGGAAACAATGGTATCATTCTGCGAGTCCGCAATAGCGCCAGCCTTGTTACCTACCCACATAGCTGATCGTTTTCCCGATCTCGTTGTATGTCCGGCGCCTCGATCTCCCGCGATAGACATCTGGCTCTACCATACGCCACGCGTCAGAAAGTTAAAAAATGGAGGTTGCTTTCTGGAGTGGCTCCACCACATTTTCTCAGCCGACCAAAGCGAATGGTTCCGCCAAGTTGATGTCACGCGTATGTGCTGACCTATGCGACCAGCCCCTGCTGCTGGGCAGCCAGTTCCCTGAGCGCCATTGGCGACCCCATGATCTGGCGGTTTACACCAATTCGCTTGTACCAGTAATGCAGGCCAACGAGATCCGTGAAGCCCATTCCGCCATGTACTTCCGTAGACGTTTTGGCAATGAAGGTTCCGACTTCTGCCATATGCGCCTTGGCGAGAAACGCCATCGCTAGCGCTTCATCATCCTCAACGTCCAACGCATGAGCGGCGTGCCATATCAACGCGCGTGCAGGTTCAAGTTTCGCCGCCATTTCAGCGCAAAGATGCTTCACCGCCTGAAAAGAGCCAATCACGCGACCGAACTGCTGGCGATCCCCCGCATAGGCAACGGCCTTGTCCAACATGCATTGGGCGGCACCGAGCGTGTCAGCGGCAAGAAGAATGCAAGCTACGGCGAACGTCTTTTCGATTTCGGCTCCCGTAATTTGCTTCTCGAACGAGGTAATTGTGACCTTTGAAAATTCACGCGTACGGTCGATCGTCTTGACCTGTTCTGCAGAACCGGCCTGACCGATCCGGACCGTGTCATTCGCCAGAAAAAGCAAGTGAGTCGAACGCGCGACGTCCGTGGCCATGAGTGATGCCCCGGAGACGGCCTCGTCACGAATCGACAGGCCAGAACCATCCCGTCTCGAAAGAAAATCGTTAAGGGCTATGCCGAAGCGCGCATCGTTGTTCGCAATGTCGTTCAGAATGCTGGAACCAGAGTCACGCAACGCATAGGCTGCGACAGAGTTCGATAAGAAACGTGCGGGAACAATACCGTATCCGAAGCACTCCTGGACAAGGGCCGCGTCGAGCACACCGAGCCCCGACCCTCCATCTTTCTCCGGCACAAGTAGCCCATCAAGACCGAGCGCGGTCAGTTTCTCGGCAAGCGTTTCAGCGACTTGGATTTCGCCCTCTGCAATCTGGCGAACAAGATCGAGCGACACTTCTTCGGCGACGAAGCGGCGAACGGTTTCCTGCAACATCACCTGGTCTTCTGAGAGTCCGAATTCCATTGATTTAACTCCTCGCCAGCCGGGGTTCGCGCGGCATGCCAAGCCCACGTTCCGCAATAATGTTCTTCTGAATCTGAGCCGTACCGCCACCGATGATCAGTCCGAGATCATACATGTAGCGCCACTGCCAGGCCCCGCCGGACCTCAAATGCTCGCCCTCCTCATAGAGGATGCCAAGTTCGCCCAGCGCATCGATGGCCAAGGCCGCAATCTGGTGATTGAGTTCGCAGCCCTGAAGCTTCACGACCAGGCCTGCCAGCCCCGCCGCCTCGCCCTTGAGCCTGTTTGTCGTGATCCTCAGCCCATTGGCCTGCATGGCGTAGACTTCGGCCTGCAGCGTCATGAGCCGATCACGCAGCACCGGATTGTCGATCAGGCGTTGCCCGTTTACGGTTTCAACCTTCATCAGCTCGACCAGTTCGATGAACCGGGCCTTGGTGGCATTCGGGTCCCCCAGCATGCCCCGCTCGTGAGTGAGCGTTGCGTTGGCGACTTGCCAGCCCTTATTCACCTCGAACACGACGCCGCTTTTCGGCACTCGTACATCGGTGAAGAAGACCTCGTTGAAGTTTGCCGAACCGGTCATATCGACAAGTGGGCGTACTTCGATGCCGGGCGTATCCATCGGGAACAGGATATAGGTGATGCCATGATGCTTCTTGGCATCCGGATCAGTTCGGACGAGACAGAACATCATGTCGGCCTGGCGCGCCGTGGAGGTCCAGATCTTCTGACCATTGATGACGAAGTCATCGCCATTCTCGACTGCGCGCGTGCGCAGCGCCGCAAGATCAGATCCCGCGCCCGGCTCCGAATACCCTTGGCACCAGATCAGCTCTCCCTTGAGCGTCCGCTCAATGTACGCCTCTTTCTGTTCCGGTGTTCCGAGTTCAAGCAATGTCGGCACCAGCATCGAAATGCCCTGACCGGCGAGCGGCCGTGGCACCCCGGAACGCGCGAACTCTTCGGCAATGATCCGGGATTTCAGGATATCGGGCTCAGCGCCATACCCGCCGTATTCGGTGGGAATGGTACGCGCCGTCAGGCCTTCCCGGATCAGGAACTCCTGCCAGGCGAGACGTTTCGGATGCTTCAGGCCCTTGTCGTCAGGGCCCGGCGCAAGATGGGCGTTGGCTTTCAGCGTTTCTGCGACCTGGTCACGAAACGCGGCGTATTCGGGGCTCAATGTCAAATCCATAAGCCAACTCTCGAACGGCTTCCCCAAGGGCTGGCAATATGAAATCGAAGTCTGTCTTGCAGAACGTTGGGGAAAGCCTGTTAGCGCTGGCTTTCGTCAAAGGAGGACACTCATGCCCGTCGAGTACAAGAAACAAGGCAATGTCGCGATCATCACCATGAACCGACCCGAGGCACGCAACGCCATCAACGCCGAAATGGCAAGCACTATGGAAGCCGCGATCGACCAAATGGAATCTGATCCGGAAGTCTGGGTCGGCATTCTCACTGCCGTCGGCAAGGCATTTTGTGCCGGCGCAGACCTCAAGGAGATCTCCGCAGGGAATGGTGCTGGCCTGTCCACGAAGAAAGGCGGGTTTGCAGGAATCGCACGTCGCGAACGGACCAAGCCACTGATCGCGGCCATTACAGGATCTGCCCTCGCAGGCGGCACCGAGATCGCCCTTTCGTGTGACATGATCATTTGCGCGGACAACACGAATTTCGGTCTTCCGGAAGTAAAACGCTCTCTCGTCGCCGGAGCTGGCGGCCTGTTCCGCTTGCCCCGCGCTGTCGGGCGCGCAGTCGCGCTTGAAGCCATCCTGACAGGTGACCCACTTCCGTCACAGCGGGCCTATGAACTCGGTATGGTCAACAAGGTTGTGCCAGAATCCGAAGTGATGGGCGAAGCCGAAGCGCTTGCCGCAAGGATCACCGCCAATGCACCGCTCGCTGTCGCCGCCAGCCGCGCCGTGGCGATGGATGCGACCAGCAAGACGGATGACGAGCTCTGGAAAGACAGCGGCAAGGCATTTGCCGGCATCGTCGGGACGGAAGACTTCAAAGAAGGCCCGAAAGCGTTCATCGAAAAACGTGCGCCCGTCTGGAAGGGCCGCTAACGACTATACCTGTGATCTGAGCCACCGGACCGCGCCCATTCCGGCCGCGCGTCCGGTGGCCATGCAGGCCGTCAGCAGATAACCGCCTGTGGGCGCGTCCCAGTCCAGCATCTCGCCCGCGCAGAACATGCCAGGCTGTTCCTTCACCATGAATTGATCGTCCAGCACATCGAAAGAGACGCCGCCCGCCGTGGAGATCGCTTCATCCAGCGGGAAAGGCTTTGCAAGCGGGATCGGCAGACATTTGATCAGTCGGGCCAGACGTTCCGGCTCATTGGAGACATCCGACCCACCAAACTCGAGCAACAATGCGCGCTTCACGCCTTTCAGGTTTGCTGCTTTGCGGAGATGGTTTGAAAGCGACTGTTTTCCCCGGTCTTGTTTCAGACGGCTGACCAGAGCTTCCTCCGAGAGGTCGGGCGCAAGATCAATCTCCAAAGTCGCCTTCCCGTTATTCTCCAGCCCGTCGCGTACGGCGAGTGACAGCGTGAAGATCGCACCACTTTCCACGCCCCGGTCGGTCACAACGAATTCTTCCCGGCTGGTCTGGTCCCCGAAACGAACAGCAACATTCTTCACGGGCGTTCCGACAAATTCCGTCCTGACACGGTCTGACCAGTCGAAGATGAAGCCGCAATTGGACGGGCGGAAAGGCTCTGTGTGTATGCCCCTCTCGGCGAACACAGATGGCCAACTCCCATCCGAGCCGAGCCGCTTCCAGCTTCCTCCACCCAGAGCAAATATCTGTGCGTCTGATTGTACAGATATTGGCCCCTCTGGAGTGTCAAAGATCATGTTAAAATCGTCGCTCCATCCCGCCCATCGATGCCGTGTATGTAGCTGGACGCCGTGCGACTGCAGTCGTGCGAGCCACGCCCTCAGGAGCGGCGATGCTTTCATTTGTACCGGGAACACCCGGCCCGTTGGCCCAATTGTCGCCTCGACCCCGAGAGCCCGCATCCATTCCGCAATGGCTGCTGGCCCAAATTCGCCAAGGGCAGTTTTCAGCATGGGTGCCACACTTGGAAACCGCGAGGTAAATGCTTCCCCCTCGCGCATATTGGTAATGTTAAGGCCGCTCTTGCCAGCCATCAGGAATTTCCGTGCCGGGCTGGGCATGGCTTCATAGAGTGAAACGGCATACCCGGCGTCTGACAGGATTTCTGCTGCCATCAGGCCAGCGGGTCCTGCGCCGATAATGGCAACATTCGGCGAGTGCTCAGTCATCGCGATTGACGCGCGCTTTGCCCCGGCCAAGCGCGAGCGCCTTGATCGCGCCTCGGAAAGTCTGCACTTCCTGCCGCGTCCAGTCAGCCCGGATCAGAGCTGCACGCAAATTGTCTTTCATGAGCGGTGTCTTTTCCGGAGGGAAGAAATAGCCGGCGCGTTCCAACTCCTCTTCGAAATGCTCGAACATGCGGAAGAGCTCATCTCGCGGGGCTGGCTCGCCCAGTTTCGCCTTGTCCTGAGAGATCACGAGATCCGATTGCTCGCGGCGCTTTCCCCACTCTGCGCAGAACACACAGACGGCTTGAGCAAGGTTGAGGCTCTTGAACTCCGGATCGACCGAATAGGTCATCAGGAAGTCTGCAACAGCCACGGCATCGTTCGGCAGGCCCGATTTCTCAGCGCCGAACATGATGGCCGACTGACCGCCCCCCAATCGCTCGAACGCCGTATCCGCAGCTGCGCCCGCATCCCCGACGCGCTTTTCGATGCCGCGTAGGCGCGCCGTAGCTGCTGCGAGCCAGGTGATGCCCTCCAGCGCCTCTGGCAAAGTCTCGAAGACGCGCGCTACTACACCCGACTCGAACGCCCCGGCAGACATTGTATCTGCTGCAGGATTCGGCCAGCCATCCCGCGGCGTAACCAGACGAAGGTCGGTCAGGCCGAAATTGCGCATCACACGCGCCGCAGCGCCAATATTCTCACCCAATTGGGGGCTATGAAGGATAATTGCAGGGTTGCGCTGATCTGACATGGTTTTCCCTGTTTTGACGCGGCTGTGGGCTCTGCTATAGCCCTGCGAGAATAGTGCAACCGCAGGGAATACAAACATGGCGAAAATCAAGGTCAAAAATCCAATCGTCGAGATGGACGGGGACGAAATGACCCGCATCATCTGGCAGATGATCAAGGACCGGCTGATCCATCCTTATCTCGACATCGACCTCAAATATTACGACTTGTCGGTCCAGAAGCGTGATGAGACAGACGACCAGATCACCATCGACGCAGCCAATGCAACCAAACAATACGGCGTCGCTGTCAAATGCGCCACGATCACACCGGATGAAGCCCGCGTTGAAGAGTTTGGCCTGAAGAAGATGTGGCGTTCGCCAAATGGCACGATCCGCAACATTCTCGGCGGCGTAGTCTTCCGCGAGCCAATCGTGATCTCCAACGTCCCACGTTTGGTGCCAGGCTGGACGAAGCCGGTTGTGGTTGGTCGTCACGCCTTTGGTGACCAATACAAAGCCACGGACTTCCTCGTTCCCGGCAAGGGCAAGCTGACCATGAAATGGGAAGCATCCGACGGATCCGATTCCAAGGAATTCGAAGTCTTCGACTTCCCTTCCTCCGGTATCGCCATGGGCATGTACAATCTCGACGAGTCCATCCGTGACTTCGCGCGCGCCAGCCTGAACTACGGCCTGCAGCGCAAATGGCCGGTCTACCTGTCGACCAAGAACACGATCCTGAAAGCCTATGATGGCCGCTTCAAGGACATTTTCCAGGAAGTGTTCGACGCTGAATTCGCAGACAAGTTCGCCGAGTTTGGCGGCACCTACGAACATCGCCTGATCGACGACATGGTCGCAGCGGCCATGAAATGGTCCGGCGGCTATGTCTGGGCCTGTAAGAACTATGACGGCGATGTCCAGTCCGACACGGTCGCCCAGGGTTACGGCTCGCTGGGTCTCATGACGTCCGTTCTGATGACACCGGATGGCAACACGGTCGAAGCCGAAGCCGCACACGGCACGGTGACGCGTCACTACCGCAACCACCAGAAGGGCGAAGCCACGTCGACCAACTCGATTGCGTCGATCTTTGCCTGGACCCGCGGACTCGACCATCGCGGCCGTATGGATGACACACCAGACGTGCGTGCCTTCGCCCAGAAGCTGGAAGAGACCATCATCAAGACGGTCGAGAATGGCCAGATGACAAAAGACCTCGCCTTGCTCGTCGGTCCGGATCAGGAATGGCTGACGACTGAAGGCTTCATCGAAGCGGTCGACAAGAACTTCCAGGAAGCCATGTCGAAATCCTGATAATCTCAGGCCTTACAGAACAAAGCCCCGCAGCTTGGCTGCGGGGCTTATTTGTTCAAGCGATGTATTTGGCGACAAACCATGCGCCCCAGACGATCCCGAGCAACGGGATCAGCGCCACCAACCAAATTGGGCGAGCCTTTACGTTCCCAAGCTTCTCCTCCGGCTCCATCACGCCTCTCCCAGAAGCGTGCGCACATGGTCTTCAAGATCAAGTTGACGCAACCGTTTCAATCGCTCGGTCAACAATATGCGTCGTAGCCTTTGATAGGCCACTTCCAGATCATCGTTCACAATCACATAGTCATAGCGGCGCCAATGCATGATCTCCCGTTTGGCGTCGTCCATGCGGCGGGCAACAATCTCCGGGGTCGAGCCGGGTCGGGCCGCGAGACGTTGTTCCAGCGCGTTGATGCTGGGCGGGAGAATGAATACCGAAACCACATCGTTTGGCATCTGGTCGTGCAGCGCATCTGCGCCCTGCCAGTCCACATCGAACAAGACATCCTCGCCCGCATCCAGCTTGGCGACCGTGTCGGCCTTTGGCGTCCCATAATACTTGTCGAAAACGTGCGCCCATTCCAGGAATTCCCGCCGTTCGATCATGTGATGAAACTCGTCGACAGACCGGAAGTGATAGTCTTTTCCGTCGTTTTCGCCGGGACGTGGTGGACGCGTGGTCGCCGACACGGACAGATTCACATCGTCGAACTCTTCGATCAATTTTTTCGCGAGCGTTGTCTTGCCTGCACCTGAGGGGCTCGACAGCACCAGCATGAGCCCCCTGCGGTGCCCATGATCCTTTGGATGTCCACTATTCGACATTGGCTGCCTGCTCCTTGAACTGGTCTATGGTTCCTTTGAGACTGAGTCCGGCATTCGTCAAATCAAGGCTAACAGATTTCGAGCAGAGCGTATTGGCTTCACGGTTGAGTTCCTGGGCGAGAAAATCAAGCTTCCGGCCCACCGGTGAGCCACCGGAAAGCAGTTTTCGCGCAGAGTCGAAGTGTGCGAGCAAACGGTCCAGCTCCTCGCGGACATCGGCCTTCGCAGCGGTCAGCGCGAGCTCAGCTGCCAGCCGTTCCGGGTCCACCTGCTGGTCTGCCCCCAATTCTTCCAATTGCTTCGTAAGCCGTGCCTTGAGCAATGCAGGCTGATCTCCTGCGAGCGAAATAGCGGTGTCCGTCGCCGATACCAGTTCGTCGACCAGGTCTGTCAACATCGCTTGCAGCGCGCGCCCCTCAGCCTGACGTGCCTCGTCCAACTCCGCAAGCGCCGCGCCCGCAGCAGATTCAAGTTCAGCCATCACGTCCGAATTCGCCGCAACGTCCCGTATGTTTGTGGATCCGATTTCCACAACGCCTTTTACGGTCATCAGGGTGGCGATGGCTTCGCTGGAAATGCCAACGCCGTGCGCTTGTTCCGCCGCCGCCAGCAATGTGTCTAGCAACGCCTGATCGATCGTGGCGCCCTCCGCCTGTTCGCTAAGTTCAATCCTGAGCGAGACCTGAAGGGATCCGCGATTGAACCGTTTCGAAGCCGCGGCTTTGATCACACGTTCCAACGCATCAAACCCGGGAGGGGTGTTCACCCTTACATCCAGTCCTCGCCCATTCACGCTCTTGGCCTCCCAAGCCCAAGCGCCCCATTCCGCTTCCCCTGTGACGCGGGCAAAGCCGGTCATGCCGGATAGGTTTTTCATTTCCCTGCCCGCTCCCTCTGGATTTCTTCGCGTTCATATTTGCGATAGGCCGCGACATTGCGATTGTGTTCGGCCAGCGTCTTCGCGAACAAATGGCCGCCCTTGCCGTCTGCCACGAAAAAGATGTGGCCTGTCTCATCGGGGTTCAGGACGGCCGCAATTGCCTCCCGGCCCGGATTGCAGATCGGCGTCTTTGGCAGACCATCAATCTGATACGTATTCCAGTCCGTCTTCCGGTCGATCTCGGATCGATAGAGCGTTCGGCGCTCTCCACGACGATTGTACAGGGGCTCACCCCTGGAGATCCCGTAGATGATCGTCGGATCGCTCTCTAAACGCATACCTCGCTTCAGACGGGTAACGAACAGGCCAGCAATCTGTGGGCGCTCTCCGGCGATACCGGTTTCCTTCTCGACAACGGAGGCAAGGATTACCGCCTCTTCCGGCGTTGAAATGGGCAGACCTTCAGCGCGCCTGGGCCACAGGTCTGCCAACATGTCGGCTTGTGCCTTGCGCATTCGCTCGACCAGTTCTGCGCGGGTGGTGCCGCGCTGAAAGAGGTATGTGTCCGGGAGCAGCGTGCCTTCACCGATTTCCGTCTCCGGCATCTCGCCAGTAAGGATCGGGTCAGCTTCAACGATTTTTAGTAATTGTGACGTGGTCCGGCCTTCCGGCAGCGTTATCTTGTGGAGGACCGATTTGCCCTCAATCAGGACATCCATCACGTCTGTCACACTCGCGCGCGGCTCGAGAATGAATTCGCCGGTCTTGATGGCAAGTTCAGTGCCGTCGAGCCGTGCCTTCAGGCGTACCAGACGGTCGTCCTGCACGATACCGTCCTGCTCCAGCCGCAAGGCTACGCGGGCCAACGTTTCGCCCGGCTCAACCGTGAAGACGTGCTGCTCTGTGGAGGGGCCCGGTTTCGAGACTTCGTTCTGGAACCAGAGCCATCCGCCGCCAAGGGCTGCGCCACCCACAAACAGCAGGAGCACCAGCACCGAAAGCAGGACTTTGATGAATTTCATGAACGCCTCGCGAATCCTGACTGTGCCAGCCTACATGCCAACCCCAGCCCGGAGAAACAGGCTTACTGAACTTCCTTGAGAACCAGCGATGCGTTCGTGCCGCCAAAGCCGAAGCTGTTGGACATGGCCGCACGCACCCGGCCCTTCTTGGCCTTGTGCGGGATCAGGTCCAGAACAGTCTCGAAGCTTGGATTGTCGAGGTTCAAGGTCGGCGGCATCACCTGGTCGCGGATCGCGAGTGCGCAAAACGCACTCTCGATGGCTCCGGCAGCGCCGAGCAAGTGTCCTACGGCCGACTTGGTCGACGACATGGACATGTTCTTGGCATGCTCGCCGAAGGCCCGCTCTACGGCACCGGCTTCACCTTCATCCCCCTTCGGGGTCGATGTGCCGTGGGCGTTGACGTAGTCGATCTCTGACAGGTCCATGCCCGAATGCTTGAGCGCCATCTTCATGGCACGGTATCCACCCTCCGCGCCTTCAGCAGGGGCCGTGATGTGATAGGCGTCACCCGTCAGGCCGTAGCCTGCGACTTCCGCATAGATCTTCGCACCGCGTGCCTTTGCATGCTCGTACTCTTCGAGCACGACGATGGCGGCGCCTTCACCCATGACGAAGCCATCCCGATCCTTGTCATAGGGGCGCGAGGCCTTTTCAGGCGTATCATTGAAATTCGTGGACATAGCCTTGGCAGCGCAGAACCCTGCGATACCGATGCGGCCAATGACAGCCTCGGCGCCGCCTGCAACCATGACATCCGCATCGCCATATTTGATGAGGCGGGCAGAGTCACCGATCGCGTGAGCGCCGGTAGCACAGGCCGTCACCACCGAATGGTTAGGCCCTTTGAATTTGTGCCGGATCGATACCTGGCCAGAGGCCAGATTGATCAAAGCAGCAGGGATGAAGAACGGGCTCACCTTGCGCGGCCCGCTCTCATGAAGCGTGATCGCAGTCTTGTAGATCGATTCAAGACCACCAATACCGGACCCGATGAGAACGCCAGTGCGCTCCTGACCTTCGTCATCCTCGGGCTTCCATCCGGCATCCTCTACAGCTTCGTCTGCTGCAGCGATCGCATAAAGAATGAATTCGTCGATCCGACGCATCTCTTTTGGGGAGACGAATTTGGCCGGATCAAACGCATGGGGATCTCCTTCGCCGCCGCCGCGGCCTGTTACCCACGGAACCTGAAACGCAATCTTGCACGGCATATCTTCGGGATCGAACGTATCAATACGTCCAGCCCCAGATTTGCCTTCAAGCAGGCGCTCCCAGGTTGCCTCACGGCCAGCGGCCAAGGGTGAAACAATCCCGATTCCGGTAATAACAACGCGGCGATCTGACATAGAAATCCTGGAAATCTTAGATGTGGGCTTTGATGTGCGTTACCGCATCACCAACTGTGCGGATAGATTCCTGCACATCATCCGGGATCTCAATGTTGAACTCTTCCTCGAAAGCCATGACCAGCTCGACGAGGTCAAGAGAGTCGGCGCCGAGGTCGTCGATGAAGCTTGCGCTCTCAACAACTTTGTCACCATCCACGTCGAGATTATCGACAACAATTTTTTTAACGCGTTCTAGAACGTCAGACATGAGTACCTCTCTGAAAATGCCTGAGGACTGGCCCAGATTCGAACCATTGTGTTGCGCCTAGCATACACTGGGGACGAGCGCCAAGTCCTATGAGTGGGGCTTGCTGTAGTGAAATCAGATCATTGCCATGCCGCCATTCACGTGGATTGTCTGTCCCGTGACATATGCAGCCTGGTCTGAAGCAAGATAAATGGCTGCAGCGGCAATGTCTGCACCCTGGCCGAGACGACCTGCAGGAATCTGCCCCAAAAGGGCGTCTTTCTGCTTTTCCGGCAACACTTCCGTCATGGGTGATTCGATGAATCCGGGCGCAATCGTATTGGCGGTAATACCGCGGCTGGCGACTTCCTGGGCCAATGATTTGGTAAATCCGATCATGCCAGCCTTGGAGGCGCAATAATTGGCTTGGCCCGGATTTCCGGTAACACCGACAATGGATGTAATTCCGATAATCCGGCCGTGACGGCGCTTCATCATGCCTCGCACACAGCTCTTGGTGAGGCGGAAATAACTGCCCAGATTGACCGACAGAACATCGTTCCAGTCTTCATCCTTCATCTGCATCAGCAGCTTGTCGCGCGTGATACCGGCATTGGCGACGAGAATGTCGAGCGGGCCGATTGCTTCCTCAGCCCGCCCCACAAGACCATCGACTGATTCCGCGTCAGACAGGTTGCAGGGCACGATGGCGCTCTCGCCTTTCAGTGTGCCGGCAACTTCTTCCAGCACGTTCTCACGTGTCCCGGAGAGAGCCACTTTGGCGCCCGCTTCGGACAAGGCTTGTGCGATGGCGCGGCCAATTCCGCCGGAAGCACCCGTCACGAGGGCCGTACGGCCGGTAAGATCAAACATCTTGTCTATCCCTTCATTGCTTCTGCAAAGGCTTCGAGATCCTCGGGAGTCCCGAGCGTAAAACCGTTGAGTGACTTGTCGATTCGGCGTTGCATCACCGTCAGCACCTTGCCATTGCCTGCTTCGCCCGTCGCTTCAACTCCCTGAGCGACCATGAATTGCACACTCTCAGTCCAGCGCACACGGCCTGTGACCTGTGCGACGAGGTTCTTCCGGATCGTTTCCGGGTCGGTGACAGCACTTGCAGACACGTTCGCGACCAGTTCACTCACCGGCTGCGCAATCGACACCTCGGCCAGCGCCTCGGCCATCGCATCAGCGGCTGGCTGCATCAGGGAGCAATGGAACGGTGCGGAAACATTGAGAAGCATGGCTTTCTTGACGCCGCTATCCTTCGCCTGCGCGCAGGCGGCTTCAACCGCATCCTTGCGGCCAGATATGACAAGCTGACCCGGCGCATTGTCGTTCGCGATATCACAGGCGCCGCCGGTTTCGCGTCCAGCTGCACAGGCGGCTTCCGCTTGATTTATGTCGGCTCCCAACAAGGCTGCCATTGCACCCTCTCCCGGCTGCACGGCGGCCTGCATGGCATTGCCGCGAATGCGCAGGAGGCGCGCCGTATCCGCCACACCAAGCGCGCCTGCAGCAGCAAGCGCAGAATACTCGCCCAGGGAGTGACCCGCCACATAGGCCGCGTCCTTGGCCGACAAGCCAAACTCAGCTTCCAGAGCGCGGGCGGCGGCAACACTGTGCGCCATGAGCGCAGGCTGAGTATTTGCCGTCAGGGTCAACTCGGCAATATCGCCGGCCCACATGAGGCCAGACAGATTCTGTCCAAGGGCTTCATCAATCTCGAAAAAGACATCGCGTGCGGACTGAAAGGCCTCCGCAAGCGACTTGCCCATTCCGATTTCCTGGCTCCCTTGACCAGGAAAGATCAGCGCGAATTTTTTCATGTCTGGTTTCTCCAAATTGCGCCCGTGGTTAAAGGTGACCGCGAATGTAAGCAAGCGCTTGAAAAACAGGCCCAAATGCGCTTTACACCCGCATTCACTCGCAGGCATGCGGCCCTCGTTAGTTTGGAATGAGCCAGATGAAGAGGGGCCATCGCCCGGCAGTTTCCCGCTGTCTGGCGCCGCATGGCTCTACTATGGGACTGAAAACATGGCACTATATGAGCATGTCGTGATCACACGACCTGACATTTCGCCTGCTCAAGTCGAGACTTTTGTCGAAGAACTGAGCGGCTTTCTCAAGGAAAAAGGCGCATCTGTTGGCAAGACCGAATACTGGGGTCTTCGCAACCTGGCCTATCCAATCAAGAAACAACGCAAGGGGCACTACTCGCTTCTGAACATCGACGGCCCCGCCGACGCAGTTCAGGAACTTGAACGCCGCCTTCGCATCTCCGACGACGTCATGCGCTACATGACGATCCGCGTTGAAGCCCTGAGTGATGAGCCGTCGCCGGTTCTCTCTCGCAAAGACCGTCGTCGCGACTAGGGAAGGACACTCGAAATGGCTCAGAAACTGAACATCACGAACATTCCTGCTCGCCGTCCGTTCGGACGTCGCCGCAAGGTCGACCCGTTCACCGGTCAGAACGCACAGGAAATCGATTACAAGGACGTGAAACTGCTGCAGCGCTATATCTCTGAAAAAGGGAAAATCGTGCCCAGCCGCATCACGGCCGTAAACCTCAAGAACCAGCGCAAGCTTGCTCAGGCGATCAAACGCGCCCGCATGCTGGCCCTGCTTCCGTTCGAAGTGAAGTAAGGAGACACGAACATGCAAGTCATCCTTCTTGAACGCATCGAACGCCTCGGCAAAATCGGCGAAGAAGTGAATGTGAAGAACGGGTTCGCCCGGAACTTCCTGATCCCTCAGGGCAAAGCCCTGCTCGCCAATGATCGTAACCGGGCTCGCTTCGAGTCTGAGCGCGAAGCCATTGAAGCTCGTAACGCAGAAGCTCGCGCAAATGCCGAGTCCGAAGCTGAAAAGCTGAACGGCACCGTCTTCACGCTCATTCGCCAGGCTGGGGATACGGGGCAACTTTATGGGTCGGTTACTGCTCGCGACGTTGCTGATGCGGCTGAAGCAGCAGGTCACGCCGTACCACGCTCGGGTGTACGCCTGAACCGTCCGATCAAGGCCATCGGCCTGTACGACGTTGCAATTCGCCTGCACGCAGAAGTCACCGTCACGGTTCAGGCGAACATCGCCCGCTCCGCTGAAGAGGCTGAACGCCAGGAGAAAGGCGAGGACATCGTTGCTTCGCTCCAGGCTGCAAACCAGGAACTCGCTGAAGAGCAGGCTGGCGAACTCGCCGAAGCTGCTGCTGAGCGCGCCGAAGCCGGCGGCGAAGACGAAGAATAGTCTTCTGCAAATTCGAATTGAGGGCCGCGGCTATCCACAGCCGCGGCCCTTTTTTTGTGAAGTGACGGTGAATTGCGCAGCTCAATCCGCATCAAGGCGATGAATTCGCGTCGCAGGTAAGGTAAAAGAATCGCATGCCTCTAGATGATGCCCCCGCTGCCACAATCGCGCCGCCCCACAATCTGTCGGCGGAAGCCGCAGTGCTGGGTGCCATCCTGTTCGACAACAACGCCTACCAGCGCGTGGCAGATATCCTGCGGCCCTCAGATTTCTATGCGCCAGCGCATCAGGAGTTGTTCGACGTGTCGGCAACGATGATTCAGCAGGGCCGCATTGCAGACGGCGTCACGCTGCGCGAGCATTTCGAAAAGGCTGAAAAACTCACTGAAATTGGTGGCGCCCGGTATTTGGAGCAATTGCTCGACTCAGCAGCCTTTGGCCCGGAAGTCGGCGACTATGCACGGATGATCCGCGACCTTGCCATGCGACGGTCGCTGGTCGGCATCGGCAGCGAACTGACGGGTCGCGCCTTGAACCCGACTCCGGAAGAAAATGGCGAACGCCAGATCGAACTGGCTGAACGGCAGCTCTTCGACCTCGCAGAGCGCGGCTCGTCGGGTCGCGGTTTCACGACCTTCTCCGAAGCCCTGACAGAATCTCTCAAGAACGCTGAAGCTGCGTTCAAGCGCGAAGGCAAGATTGCCGGCATCCCGACCGTGCTGCGCGATCTCGATGAGAAGCTGGGCGGACTGCACCGATCTGATTTGATCATCCTTGCCGGGCGCCCCTCAATGGGGAAAACCTCTCTTGCAACCAACATTGCCTACAATGCCGCAGCGGCCTATCGCGCAGAAGTGCAAGATGACGGCTCGAAGAAAACTGTAGACGGCGCAATTGTCGGCTTCTTCTCGCTGGAAATGTCGAACGAACAGCTCGCAACAAGGATCATCGCCGAGCGGACTGGCATCACTACCCATCGGATTCGTCAGGGCGATCTCGACAAGAGCGACTTTGAACGACTGCGTGAAGCGACCGAAGAGCTTCAAAACCTGCCGCTCTATATCGACGATACAGGCGGTATCTCGATCAGCCAACTGGCCGCTCGCGCCCGACGTCTGCAGCGCTCTGTCGGGCTCGACATGATCGTGATCGACTATCTGCAGCTGATTACAGTCACCAGCGGCAACGCAAATGCGAACCGGGTCCAGGAGATTACGCAAATCACGACTTCCCTGAAGGCGCTTGCGAAAGACCTCAACGTACCGATCATCGCGCTGTCGCAGCTTTCACGTGCCGTTGAACAACGCGACGACAAGCGCCCCCAATTGTCTGACTTGCGGGAATCCGGATCGATTGAGCAGGATGCTGACGTCGTCATGTTCGTCTATCGCGAAGAATACTACCTGTCGCGAACCGAGCCCGGCGCCGATCCGAGCGATCCCTCCTCGAACGAAAAATGGAGCCAATGGCGCGAGCGCATGGACCAGGTCTATGGCAAGGCCGAGGTCATCATCGGCAAGCAACGTCACGGTCCGATTGGCCGCGTAGAACTGGCGTTTGACTCGAACATCACCCGCTTCGGTGATCTCTCCCGCGACCAGCAAGGCTATGGAAGCGATTTCGACGAATAGCGACTAAAGCTGGCCCAGCCAGTCCAACAGCAGGCGATTCACCTCTTCAGGCCGTTCCTGCTGAGTCCAGTGCCCGCACCCCTCAAGCAGTTCAGCGCCGCGCAGATCGCCAAGGCTCTTTTTCATCGCTGCGACCATGTCACCGGGGTACATCTTCAGAACCAGGTCCTTGGTGCCCCCGATGTAGAGAGAAGGTTGAGCGATCACAGCGGAAGAAGGGTGCCTCTTCAGGGAAGCATGATCGCGATGCCAGTTGCGGTACCGGTTCAGCGGGCCACGAAACCCGGATTGACGGAACTGGGCATCATAATAGGCAACGTCTTCATCACTGAGCCAGGGCAGCGGCATGTCCGGCTCCGGCAGTCGGTGAAGCAGCGTGTCACCATGCTTCTTGTCGACCGGCCAGGTCCCCTCGGGCGCGTCACCTGAAATCGCGTAATAGAACTTTCGGATCGTTTCTGCGGGATCGGCTTCTAGCTCTGCCTCAGGTGGACCTTCATCCTGAAAATAGACCTGATAGAAAAACAGGCCACGCTCTGTGAAGAAGGTGCGGGCCGCATCGATGAAAACCACATCGCCCGGCGGCACATAGGGCACCGACAGCCCGGCGACTGCCCGGAACCGGTCGGCATGGAGCCGCGCCGTATTCCAAGCGATCGGTGCGCCCCAATCGTGCCCGACCACAACCGCCGGCGCAGCCGGAGACAAGGCCTCGGCAAGCCCGGCAATATCTGCGGTCAGGCTTTCCATATCGTAAGCTTCGACCGCGTGAGGCCGATCGGACCCACCATAACCGCGCACATCCGGCGCGGCCACGCTGTAACCTGCCTCGGACAATGCCTTGATCTGGTGTCGCCAAGAATACCAGCTCTCAGGAAACCCATGCACGAGGACGACCAACGGCCCTTCCCCCGCCAGCGCCACGCGCAAGCGGAGTCCGTTCGTTTCGATCATCCTCAATTCAGGGGTCATTGCCGGATCAGTCCTTGCCGCCAATCCATTTGAACTCGGGCTCGTCCCACCACGGATAAAAGTTTGGCATGCCATCCGAGACCTTAACCGGATAGACCGGCTTGCGCTTCTCCAGGAAGCTCATCACGCCTTCCTTGGCGTCTTGCGTTTTGCCGCGGGAGTAGATCGCCGCAGAATCCACGATGTGCGCCTCCATCGGATGGCTTGCGCCCAGCATGCGCCACATCATCTGGCGAGTCAGGCTGGTTGATACTGCGGCCGTATTGTCAGCGATCTCTCTCGCCATGGCGCGCGCCACATCCATCAGTTCAGATTGCGGATGGACTGACCGCACGAGCCCGCCATCCTTTGCTTCTTGTGCCGGGAAAACGCGGCCGGAATAGCACCATTCCAATGCCTGCGAGATGCCGACCAGACGCGGCAGGAACCAGCTGGAGGCCGCTTCCGGATTGATACCCCGCCGATTAAACACAAATCCAAATCGCGCATTGTCTGATGCGATGCGTATATCCATTGGCAGCTGCATCGTCACGCCAATACCCACGGCTGCGCCATTGATCGCGCCGATCACAGGCTTCAAGCTGTCGAAGATACGCAGTGTCACACGGCCACCACCATCGCGCTGGATGTCCACATCGTCGGTCCGGCCAACTTCGCCACCTTCGGCACGCTTGTCATAGTCGAACGTTTTGGCACCTTCGGACAGATCTGCCCCGGCGCAGAACGCCCGATCACCTGAGCCGGTCACGATGACGACACGCACATTGTCGTCGGCATCCGTAATATCAAACGCCTCAATCATTTCGTACATCATCTTGCCGGTGAAGGCATTCATCTTGGCTGGGCGATTCAGCGTAAGGGTCGCGATACCGTCTTCGATATCGAGGGTGATCTGTTCAAATTCTTTTGGCTGCGCCACGGCTGGCCTCCCTTGTGATGATTTTCCGGGCCCAAGCTGCCTGTGCCTCAGCATTCGTCAAGACTTACCCAGCGGCATTCAGCCCAACGCTTGACCTTGCCGCAGGCGCGGCTCGATAAACCCAGTCCTCACATTCAAAGGATCTTCACGATGAAACTGACAGCCCTGCTAACCGGTGCATCCATCGCGCTGCTTTCGCTGCCTGCCGAAGCTGAGACCCTTTATCTCACGGCTGGCAAGTTTGTAGATCCAGTGACCGCGGAAACTGTGAACCGGCCAGTCTTCGTGATTGAAGATGGGGTCATCACGGCGCGAGGGACGGCGAACAAGCTACGCAAACCGTCAGGTTCCACATCTATTGATCTGAAGAATGCGACATTGGTGCCCGGCTTCATCGACATGCACACCCACCTAACCTCGGATCCCGAAGATCCGGCCTATTTCTCGCTGAGCTTTTCAGATGAGCGCCAAGCTATTACGGGCGTCAAGAATGCTCGCAAGACCTTGCTCGCAGGGTTCACCACCGTGCGGAATGTCGGCGCTTCCAGCTACAGCGACGTTGCGCTTCGGGACGCAATCAATGAAGGCGATGTCCCCGGCCCACGCATGTACGTCTCCGGGCCTCCGGTTGGCATTTTGGGCGGACATTGCTCGGACACCAATCTCTTGCCATCCGAGTATGATCTCACAGGCGAGAATGTTGCCACAGGCCCTTGGGAAATGCGGGAAAAAGTTCGCCGGAACATCAAATACGGCGTCGACCTGATCAAGACCTGCTCCACGGGCGGCGTGTTTTCGAAAGGCACCAGTCTTGGCGCGGCACAGGGCACGCTGGAAGAGCTGACGGCCATCGCCGAAGAGGCTCATGCGCGCGGCATGAAGGTCGCCTCCCATGCACATGGCACGATCGGTATCAAGAACGCGATCCTCGCGGGCATCGACACTATCGAACATGCCAGCATCCTTGACGAAGACACAATCCGCCTCGCCAAGGAAAACGGCACCTATCTGTCGATGGACATCTACAACACTGAATACACGCTGGCTGAAGGCGAGAAGAACGGCGTACTGGAAGAATCTCTCGCGAAAGAACGGGCGATCTCTAAAATTCAGAGAGACAGCTTCACTGCGGCGGTCAAGGCCGGGGTCAAGGTCGTGTTCGGCTCAGATTCGGGCGTCTATCCGCACGGGGACAACGGCAATCAGTTCTCCCGCATGGTCAATCTCGGCATGACGCCGATGCAGGCCATCCAGGCTGCGACCAGCCTGTCGGCTGAAGCACTGGGAAAAACAGGAGAACTCGGATGCGGCGACGTCGGTTGTCGTGCTGACTTTATCGCCGTGGACTCCGATCCGCTTGCGGATATCTCCGCATTAGAGGACGTGGATTTCGTCATGAAGGACGGCACGGTCTACAAACGCGATGGCAAACCGCAGGTTAGCATCTACTGATCCAACCCCGTTTGTGAAAGCGACTGACTCGTCTAGAAGCATGCGAGGTCACAAACTCGTCACGAGAGCGCCATCCAAGGCGCAGCCCAACTGATACTTTGTAGGACGGTACCCCCACAAGATGGAATTCAATCCCCTGCCCGCCGTAACGACCTTCGCCGCGCCAATATTCATTTTATCGGTCGCGCTGGAATGGTGGGCGGTAAAGTCCGGACGTGCTGCAGGGAGATATGACACCAAGGATGCACTCGCTTCCCTCACAATGGGGCTGGGCAATGTCGTCATCAATACACTCACTGGGACACTCGCCGTCTGGATGATGCTGATCGCCTGGCCATTCCGTATTTTCACGCTCCCGTTCACGGTCGTGTCAGCCGTTATCGGCTTCGTCCTTTATGACTTCATCTATTACTGGAAGCACCGCTTCGCACATCGTGCCCGATGGTGGTGGATGGAGCATGTGACGCACCATTCCTCGACGCACTACAATTTGACCACCGCACTACGCCAGCCCTGGTTTGGCCCACTGACCGGACTTATCTGGATCGGCCTCCCCATGGTCGTCATCGGCTTTCATCCCTATGTCATATTCTTCGTGGGTGGCCTGAACCTGCTTTACCAGTTCTGGATTCATACTGAAGCGATCAACCGCATGCCACGCTGGTTTGAAGCAGTGTTCAATACGCCCAGTCACCACCGGGTTCACCACGCGACCAATGCCAGGTATCTCGACACAAATTTTGCCGGAGTGTTCATCATCTGGGACAAGATGTTCGGAACCTTCGTACCGGAGTTGGAAAACGAAAAGCCGATTTACGGTGTTGTGAAGCCTCTGAACAATTATAACCCTTTCGTCATAGCATTTCACGAATTCTTCGCGATCCTGAAGGATTGCGCATCCGACGGATTTCGCCCTCATCGCTGGGTCGGACGCCTGGTCAGCGAGCCCGGCTGGTGCCCGGAAGGCAATCACAATCGCTCGACTGAACTCAAACAGGCCTATCTGCAGGAAAATCCCGAGAAACGCGGAACACCAGGCTTTCCCGAATAAACCCGGCTGACGCGACGTTGCCCGTGGACGAATGCGAATGTCCCGCTAGAAACGCCTCCAGACCGTCGAGCGCGCTCACCAGAAGCGCCGCCGATATCAGGAGGAAAACATGCATCCCTGCCACCACGCGAAGACCCATCCTGACAAGGCCGCCTATATCATGGCTGCCTCCGGAGAAACCGTAACCTTCAAACAACTGGATGAGCGGTCGAACCAGATAGCGCACGCATTTCGCGACGCCGGCCTGAAACCCGGTGATACGATTGCGCTTTTCGCAGAGAATTCGGCACGCTATTTCGAGATTTGCTGGGCCGCTCAACGCTCAGGCCTGTATTTTGTGTGCGTGTCTTCACGCCTGACGGCGCCCGAAGTTAAATACATTATCGAGGATTCCGGCAGCTCCCTCCTGATCGCCAGCGCCGGAAAAGGCGACGTTGCAAAACAAGCGAAACAACTGGTCGCCATTGATCAGTTCTGGTCCATTGATGGTGACATCGAAGGCTTCCAGCGGTTGGAGACGCATCAATCGGCCTTTCCAGTGACGCCCATCGCGGACGAGATGGCCGGTACGGACATGCTGTATTCCTCCGGGACAACGGGAAGACCGAAAGGCATTCGTCCGCCACTCGAGCGGGATATGCCTATCGATGCTGACAATGTCCTGCTTCAGATTACACGAGGAATGGCAGCTGCAGGACCAGACAGCGTCTATCTTTCGCCAGCTCCACTCTATCATGCTGCCCCGCTCCGCTGGTGCATGACGTTCACACGCCTTGGCGCCACGCTGGTGGTGATGGAAAAGTTCGATCCAGAAGCCTTTCTCGATTGCGTGCAGGCTCACAAGACGACCCATGTTCAGATGGTCCCAACCATGTTCGTGAAGCTTCTGAAACTTCCGGAGGACGTCCGAAAATCCTATGACGTCGCAAGCCTGCAATTCGTGATTCACGCAGCCGCGCCGTGTCCAATCCCTGTAAAAGAGCAGATGATCGAATGGTGGGGACCGATCATCGACGAGTACTATGCAGGTTCGGAAGGCAACGGCATGACATGGGCCAAAAGCGCCGAATGGCTCGAGCACAAAGGTACAGTCGGGCGCGCAATTTTCGGCGAACTTCATGTGTGCGATGAAAACGGGGATGAAGTGCCGGTTGGCAGTGAAGGCCAGATTTACTTCGGCGGCACCACCCCACCAAATTATCATAATGATCCTGAGAAAAATGCCTCGGCACTTAATCCCAAACACCCTGACTGGTCGTCTCTCGGCGATGTTGGCAAAGTCGACGAAGATGGTTTCCTGTACCTGACCGACCGCAAGGCCTTCATGATCATATCGGGCGGCGTGAACATCTATCCGCAAGAAGCGGAGAATGTCCTGATCACTCACCCCAAGGTCGCCGACGTGGCAGTCATAGGGGTGCCCGACGAAGAATTCGGAGAATCTGTAAAGGCCATCGTCCAGCCAATGCCGGGGATAGTCCCATCTGATGAGCTTGCCGCGGAACTGCTTGAATTCTGCCGAGGCGAGCTATCAAAGATCAAATGCCCGAAAAGTCTGGATTTCGACCTCGAGCTGCCCCGGCATCCGACCGGAAAACTGTATAAGCGACTGATCCGTGACCGTTATTGGGGCAAGAAAGAAAGTCGCATCGTTTAGGCTGAGCAGAATATGGAGGCGCTTCCCCTCATTTTTCTTTCACGCTAGGGAAGAAATATGAGCGTCATTCCAAACCAGCGCCATTTGTTCGATATCCCGGACGATGTTGCCTATTTCAACACAGCAACGATGGGACCGATGACGACAGCCTCGGTCGAAGCCGGTAAAGCCGGACTGGCCCGTAAGCTGCGGCCTTGGTCTATTCAGGACACAGACTTCTTTGCGGATACTGCGCGCCTCCGTCCCCTACTGGCCCAATTAATCCATGCTGACACCGACGGCATCGCCTTTGTCCCATCTGTGAGTTACGCGCTAGCCACGGCTGCCGCCAACATAAGCTTGGCAGAAGGTCAGGAAATTCTTGTCCTGGAGGACCAGTTTCCCTCGAATGTTTACGTGTGGCGCGCCTTGGCGGAGTCTACCGGCGCCCAACTGAAAACCATCACCCGCACGGGCAGTTCGACTCTGTCCGACTGTCTTCTCAACGAAATCGGGCCCAATACCGGACTTGTGGCTTGCGCTCATATTCGCTGGACCGACGGTGCATTGGTCGATGTCGCGACGGTCGGCAAAAAATGCCGGGATTATGGGGCCGCCTTCGTGCTGGACCTGACCCAAAGCTGCGGTGCACTGGATTTCAATACGCAAAATGTTCAACCCGACTTCGTGGCAGTCGCCGGTTACAAATGGCTGCTCGGTCCCTATGCGACCGGCTTCCTATATGCGGCCCCAAAGCATAGATCGGGCCGTCCATTGGAGCAGAATTGGATCACCCGGAAAGGCGCCTCCAATTTCGCGAGGTTGATTGACTATTCTGACGAATTCGGAGCCGGGGCCGAACGGTTTGACATGGGGGAGCGTTCGAATTTCGCGCTACTTCCAGCCTTCGAAAGCGCCGTTCGCACAATTCTGGATTGGGGCGTCGAAAACGTGGAGCGCACGCTTCGCACCCGCAATGCCGACCTGTCGCAAAGGCTCAATTCAGTTGGAGTGTTGTGCCCTCCAGAGGCCGAGCGCGGCCCCCACTATCTCTGCCCCTTACTGCCGGACTCTGCGCCCGAAGACCTGACGGCACGCCTGAAGGCCGAAGGAATTTTTGTGTCTCGCCGAGGCGACCGATTGCGCATCACTCAGCACCTCTTCACGAATGACAAAGACACCAACCGGCTCGTGGAACGCCTCGCCTATTTCCTCCGATCCTGAGCAGCTCAGCCGGTACCTGCTCTGCTACAATCTGCACTTGCCGCTCGGTCAAGCTTGCCGAGACGTCAATCGCACGCCAAAACAGGGAAAATTTCTAATTGGAGGAAAACATGGCGGACCCACGCACAGTTGCATATGACGATCTCGAATCCCTGGCTGGCCAGGAAGTCGGCGTGTCCGATTGGCACACAATTGATCAGGATCGCGTCAATATGTTTGCCGAAGCCACGGGCGATCATCAGTGGATCCATGTGGATGTCGAACGCGCCACGAAGGAACTCGGCAGCCCCATAGCGCACGGCTTCCTGACCCTGTCGCTGCTGCCAATGCTGGGCTCTGAAGTCCTGCGCGTCTCCGGCACGACACGCGGCATCAATTACGGCTCCGACAAGGTCCGGTTCACGAATATGGTACCGGTCGGCTCCAAGGTGCGCCTGCGCCAGAAATGCCTGTCGGTTGAGCCGAAGGCTGGCGGCAAGCAGATGAAGATGGAGGCCACGGTGGAAATCGAAGGCCAGGAGCGCCCCGCGCTGGTCGCAGAATCCATTACGGTTCTGTACGGCTAGTTTCAACGCCCATTCCCAAACCATTCAAGGGATCGCTCTCCGGCGATCCCTTTTTCTTTGCCGCTTTCCCTCCAGATTACATCACCTATCATGGTGTGATGCTCCGAACCGCCTATATGATACGCGAACACTCTCATGGAGCTCATGATGACAAAAACCAGGATTCAGCGGTCCGACCGCGAATGGCGCGAAATACTGACTGAAGAGGAATATCGCGTCGGTATCAAAGAGGGTACCGAGCGTGCCTTCACGCCCGGCAATCACAATGACGAACACCGCGAGGGACTCTTTTACTGCAAGGGGTGCGATACGCCGCTCTGGTCGTCTGAGCACAAATTCGAGTCTGGAACGGGATGGCCGAGTTTCTGGCAGCCAGCAAGCGAAGGCGTGGTTGCGACCAAGACCGACTTCAAGATGATCTTGCCGCGCACTGAATGCCATTGTGCAATCTGCGGCATGCATCAGGGACACGTTTTCAAGGATGGGCCGCCGCCCACCGGAGAACGTTGGTGCATCAACGGCGTCGTTCTTGAGTTCAAACCGACCAAACAGGCCTAGACACGATCAGAAGCAGCTGGTCCTATCGAGGCTTGCTCACAGCTTCGGAGTCTTTGATATGCGCCTCCTTCCCCTTTTCATGATCAGCGCTGCCGCGATGGCGCTTACGACCGGATGCACCATGACTGAAACACCTTCCCCAGATCTGACCCAGGCCGACACCTCATCGCCGAATGCGCAAGCGGCGGCGCCCCTCACATCGCCAGTTGCCCCGCGTATTGATCATGAAATCACGCAGGTTGGGCGGACCCGCAACGATCCCTATCACTGGATGAAGGATGAGAACTGGCAAGAGGTCATGCGCGACCCAAGCGTCTTGCGCCAGGATATCCGCGACTATCTCGAAGCGGAAAACGCTTTCACAAAGGCAGCACTTGAGACTCCAACCACTGCTCTGCGCGATGAACTTTTCAAGGAAATGCGAGGACGCATCAAGGAAGACGACAGCTCGGTTCCCGAGATTGACGGTCCTTACGCATACTACACCCGCTACCGTGAGGGTGGCGAGTATCCGATTATAGCCAGAAAACCTGCCGAAAAGGCCTTTGACCCCGATGCTGAAGAAACCATCCTATTGGACGGGGACGCACTTGGAAAGGAAGAAGACTATTTCTCATTCGGCGGTATTGATACCTCACCGGACCACAGTCTGATCGCTTATGCGACGGATACGCAAGGCAGTGAGTTTTATACAATTCGTCTAAAGAGTATCGAAACTGGCGAAGATCAAGGCGTTGGCATTGAAAACGCCTATGGACCGTTTGAATGGAGCGCCGATGGCAAGCGGATTTACTGGATCCATCGCGACGAAAACGCGAGACCGGATTCAGTTTGGCAGAGAGATCTCGAAACTGGCGAAGACACTCTGATCTACAAGGAAAGCGATCCGGGAGTCTTTCTCAGCATCAACAAGAGTGCGAGCGAAGAAGTTATTTTCATTGGAGCGTCCAGTCACACGACATCGGAGGTTTACTGGTTTCCCGCCGACGAGGCAGACCCGGCGCCCCGAATTATCGCGCCGCGCCAAACCGACAATGAGTATAATGTCGTCCACTGGGACGGTCAGTTCTACATCTATACCAATCTCGACGGCGCCGTGGACTTCAAATTGATGCGTGCCCCGATGGAGTCGACCAGTCGCGATGCATGGGAAGAAGTAGTTCCGCACCGTCCGGGCACCTTGATCTTGGGAATACAACCCCAAAAGGACTTTCTCGCCATCATGGAGCGCGAGAACAGCCTGCCACAGATCGTTATTCGGGCGCGTGAGGACGGCTCCAGCCACAGGATCAATTTCGAGGAAGCGGCATATTCGCTGGGCCTCGATAGCGGATATGATTTTGCGACGCCAATCCTGCGATTTGAATATTCGTCTCCAACGACTCCGGACCAGGTATTCGACTATGATCTGAACACACACGAACGCACGCTTCGCAAGACGCAGGAAGTGCCATCGGGCCACAAACCAGAAGATTATATTGCCGAGCGATTGATGGCGCCGTCATGGGACGGAGTGGAGGTGCCGATCACGCTACTGCGCCACAAATCAACTCCCGTTGATGGCTCGGCGCCCATGTTGCTGTATGGATATGGATCATACGGAATCACCTACCCAGCTGATTTCCGCACCAGCCGACTCAGCCTTGTCGACCGCGGCGTGATCTATGCGATTGTGCATCCTCGCGGCAGCATGTCCAAGGGGTATCAATGGTATCTCGACGGCAAGCTCGAAAAGAAATCAAACACGTTCAAGGATTTCATCGCGGCCGGACATTATCTCGTCGATCAAAACTACACGTCTGAAGGCAACATCGTTGCCTATGGCGGATCTGCCGGAGGACTTCTCATGGGCGCGGTCGCAAACATGGACCCGGAACTGTTTGGCGGCATTATCGCAGCCGTACCATTTGTCGATGTTGTGAATACCATGTCTGACGAAAGCCTGCCGCTGACGCCGCCGGAATGGCCGGAATGGGGCAACCCACTTACGTCCGCCGAAGATTACGACACGATCATGGCCTATAGCCCATATGACAATGTAGCCGACAAGCCATATCCGCCCATGCTCATCACTGGCGGCCTGTCGGACCCGCGTGTCACCTATTGGGAGCCCACAAAATGGGCTGCACGCCTGCGCCACGATGCGCCCGATGCTGGCCCTTACTTTCTGCGCATCGAGATGGAAGGCGGCCATGGCGGTGCATCCGGTCGCTTCGAAGGCCTGAAGGATATCGCGCTCGATTATGCCTTCGCTCTTGCGGCCATGGGCAAAGTTGATGGTGTGGATTTTAAAGAAGAATAGTCCGGCCCGGATGCCGCCACTTCACGCCCAATTCAATCTCCGGATTGGATTGGGCGGTGAATGGTCGGAGCGATAGGATTCGAACCTACGACCCCTCGCCCCCCAGGCGAGTGCGCTACCGGGCTGCGCCACGCTCCGACACCGGCGGCTTGTACCCAAGCCGCCAATATTCCGCAATGTCTTATGTGGGTTCAGGCTGCGCGAGTCTGGCGAACCGCGTCGAGCCGGGCTTTCAGATCTTTCAGTTCGACCAATGTATCCTGAAGGCGTTCTCTGGGATCGCCTGATACTTCAGCTGCCACATCAGCCCGGAACGCGTCTGCCACGCTTTTCTGAAGCTCGCGCGCCGGGCTCGTGCCGAGCGTTGCTGCTCCGGAGAGGACCGCTGGGACACCCTGCTCGGCAAGCAATGCCTTGGCACCTTTGAGCGTCATTCCTTTTTCGTGCACGAGAGTCTGGATGGCCCGAAGCGCATCCAGGTCCTGCGGACGGAACATGCGGCGACCATCGGCGCGCTTGATCGGACGGACATCCTTGGTGAATTTGGTTTCCCAATATCGGATCACATGTGTCTCGAGCCCAAGTTCGCCTGCAGCCTCGCCAATCGAACGGAATGCCTGAGCTGATTTGGTGACGCGGGCTCGGTTTGCCGACATGAGGGATCCTTCCTGACTATTTGTGGTCCACCAATGATTTCAACATTGGTGAAGGGCGGAAGGTGACGACGCGGCGCGCGGCGATGACAGCTTCCTGCCCGGTTTTCGGGTTGCGGCCTTCCCGTGGCGCTTTTGATCGCACCACAAAATTACCGAAGCGAGAGAGCTTGACCTCATCCTGAGTTTCCAGAGCCGACCCGATCAATTCCAGCGTTCTGTCCAACAAGTCCGAAGACTCTTGGCGAGTCACACCGACTTCGCGGACGATGGCATCCGTGACTTCTGCCCTGGTGACGGTCTGATTGCTCATGGGATTCTCCCGCTCTGGTTAATGGTTAAACGCGTTTCGTTAACGGATCCCTAGCGAAACCGTTGCGTCAGTTCTTTGATAATGCTGATTTTTGAGGATCAGGCTAGAGGCGGAAAAGGCTCGCACCCCAGGAAAATCCACCGCCCATTGCTTCCGAAAGAATCAAGTCGCCCGGTTTAGCGCGGCCCGTGCGAACGGCATGATCCAGCGCGAGCGGAATGGACGCTGCAGATGTGTTGGCGTGCTGGTCGACCGTGATGATGACCTTTTCGTCATCAATCTTCATCCGTTTCGCCACGGCGTCGAGAATGCGCTTATTGGCTTGATGAGGAACAAACCAGTCAATCTGCTCAGAGCTCAGACCAGTTTCATCCAGCACGGCCTGGATCGCCGAGGAGATGTTGGCGACAGCATGGCGGAATACCCTGTTTCCTTCCATACGCACGTGACCGATCGTTCCCGTCGAGCTTACACCACCATCTACATAGAGCAGATCGGATTTCGTACCATCGGTCCGTATATGATGTGTGATTATCCCGGCATCATCAGCGCCAGTCCACTCCTCAGCTTGCAGCACGACCGCACCGCCGCCGTCGCCGAAAAGAACGCAAGTTCCCCGATCTGACCAATCCAGAATCCGCGTGAAGGTTTCGGCTCCAATCACGAGCGCGGAATTGAACAGGCCCTGCTTAAGCATGGAATCGGCGGTCGCGAGCGCGAACAGGAAACCTGAGCAGACCGCCTGAACGTCAAAAGCTGCGCCATGATCCATGCCGAGCTTGGCCTGAACAGCGGTGGCAGTCGCGGGGAATGTCTGATCGGGCGTGGTGGTGGCCAACACGATCAGGTCTATATCGCTCGCTTGAAGGCCTGCAGCCTCTAGCGCACGTTTCGCCGCTGCGGCCGCGATGTCGGACGTGACTTCGCCGTCAGCCGCAATATGTCGACGTCGAATTCCGGTGCGCTCCACGATCCAGTCGTCGGTCGTCTCGACCATTTTCGACAGGTCCTCATTTGTCAGGACCTTCTCTGGCAGATAGCTGCCGGTTCCACGGATAAAACTGCGCCGCGCCATGTCTTGCCTATCAATAGGACGGCCTATTCGGCCGCCATACCTTTCGTTCTGATTTTCTCGAGATTGGCCGCAACCTCATCCCTGAAGTGACTTGCCGCGAGATCTGCTGCCAACTCGCAAGCCCTGGCAAAGCCTCGACTGTCTGTGCCGCCATGACTTTTGACTGATACGCCGCCCAAGCCCAATAGCACACCGCCATTTACATTGCTTGGGTTCATCTGCTCTCGCAGACCTTTCAAACCACCCATGGCGAGCAATGCGCCGACCTTGGACAGGACGCTGCTTGTCAGCGCTTCACGCACGCGTGTTCCCAACATTCGGGCAACGCCTTCACCAGCCTTGAGCGCGACATTTCCGGTAAAACCATCAGTCACGATGACGTCGACGGTACCCGATGAAATGTCATCGCCTTCGATAAAGCCATGGTAGGCAAGGTCGAGCCCGGAATTGCGCAACCATTCGTGCGCCTCACGGATCTCGTCATGCCCCTTCATCTCCTCGGAGCCGATATTGAGGATACCTATGGTCGGCTTCTCGATGCCAAGAATGGCGCGTGCATAAGCTTCGCCCATAATCGCGAAGGTAACGAGTTGTGCCGCGTCTGCTTCAAGGTTCGCGCCGACATCCAACACGACGCTCCGCCCCCGAAGAGTCGGCCACGCCGCGGTCATTGCCGGACGGTGCACGCCATCCATCTTGCGCAGGACCAGCATGGAGATCGCCATCAAGGCACCCGTATTGCCCGCCGAAACTGCAGCGCTCGCGTGGCCATCTTTAACGTCATGAATAGCATTCCACATCGAGGATCCCTTGCCGCGCCGAAGGGCCTGGCTGGGTTTCATGTCGCTGGTCACATGAAGATCGGTGTGAACGATTTCGATACGCTCCGACGGTTTGGACAGGAGCGGCTTCAGCTGAGCTTCGTCACCATGCAGACGCACGGAGGCATCCGGACGCGCCGCAAGAAAGAGCTCTGCGCCCGCGACCGTCACATCGGGGGCCTGGTCGCCCCCCATTGCGTCAATTGCCAGTATTAGGCCTTGGGCCATTGGGCTTCCGTGCTCCACCAGTTCGTTCGGGATACTTTTCGGTGTTTACGGCGCGCCTCTGTCATTGGCAACGCCGCGGATGTGAACGATGGCTAATCTTGACCCGGCAGCTGCCAGGACAATTTGCCGGCGAGCACATCGTCGTCCGCTGCAGCGGCAAAGCACGTCGCGTTGTGTAACAAAAAGGCCGCAAGCAGGGGTTCCCGGCCCGGTTCGCTTATCCCGTTTCGTTTGGCACATTCAGACACGGTTTGATGGATCTCTGAATGAGGAACGCTCAAGGCCTCCATCAAGGCCTTGCCGAGACCATAGTGCAGCTCCGCCAGTTTTCGCACTTTGCGAGAAATAGACGAATCACCGACCCCCAATTCGCGGAACGCTGCGTCAAATCCATCCAGCGCCAGACGATTCACATGTTCGGCGATCTTTCGTGCGCGGGCCGAGTCGATGTGCTTCAAACGCCGTATGACCAATGTGGCGTTTGCCGTAATCATCGCAGCACGGCCCTCGAATGTGTCCCGCGCCGCCCCTTGCTCGTACAATACCGGCTGCAGCGCGGCGGCGGCGAGGTCTGTGTACAGCATGTGGGCTGAGGCCTGGACCGTGCCCCCCCACCCACTCCAGAGATTGCGAAACCCGACCACACCTGCACTCCTTCGCTTGCCAAGACCTGCCACCAACAGCTAGGTCTTTCAGAACGATTTAACAGGAGTAGTCCTATGTCGCGATGTGCGATACTGGCACTGTCACTACTGGCTCTGCCCCTTACAGCGTGCTTGACGCCATCGCGCGATTATCACGGCTATGTGGCGGACGAAGCTCAGCCGCGCGAAATGAAGCCAGGCGAAGATACTCGCTCCAGCGTGTTGGCCCAACTTGGGTCGCCCTCCACCACCAGCATCTTTGACGAGAACACCTGGATCTACATGTCCGAACTTCAGGAGCGCATTGCGTATCTGAACCCGAAGGTGAAAACTCGCAGCGTTGTCGCCATACGCTTTGGTGAAGACGACAAAGTAGAAGAAGTCGTCGAATATGATCAGGATGCTGGCCAGATCGTGAATTATGCGTCGCGTGAAACGCCAACTCGCGGCCGAGAGCTTGGCTTCTGGGAGCAGATCTTCGGTACGATCGGCGCAGTTCAGCTGCCACGCACCAATGAAGCCACGCCGGACAATCCGACCGGTCGTCGTTAGGGTACTGGCCTCTTGGCTCCATAGCAAAAGATGCAGCCCATATAGGGACCGCTCTATCTCGCGTGGAGTGAATTATAGAAAAGTAACTCGCCTCTTGGCGGATTTCGGGGTAGTCTTGGCTTATTCCGTCACGATTTGGCGAAAGGCGCCGCGATAGACGTTCCAGCCTCAGACGGAAAAGGTGTGTAGTTGTGTGGAATTTCGGTTCCGAACGAACAACCTTGAAGCAGGAGGATGGTGATGGTCTGGAGACTACCTCTCTTAAACAGGACCTTGAAGTCGCTGCAAAAATCGAGTGAGCAGTCATCAACACAAATGTTGGCGACGGACGATATCCAAAAGCGCTATGAAGCGGTCAAGTGCTTGGCCAAGCAGCGTTTGGATCGTGCAGACAGGCTGATTTTCGAGGAAGATATCCCTCAACAATTTGGCTGAGGCCAAGCGTCTTCAGTCCTTGCGCTTAGTCTGTTTTGATTCCTGAGCACGCAGCTCATCCAAAAGATCCAACATGGATTGTGGGCACGGCTCCGCGAGAACTTCCGCATAGGCTTCGCGCAATGCCGCTCCAAGTTTGGCGGCACGCTTGATGCGTGCGACATCGTGTTCACTTAGATGCTTAGCGACCGCTTTCACGCTGCCCCTCCCAGTGCGCTCCCCAGATTCCGATCATCCATTCTGACCATAATCACGCCAAAAAAATATATGGTGGAAGCTTTAATATGCTCTTACCATTCTCCCTTTAGGCGAAAAATATTCTCGAGCCTTGCCTGTGTATCACCCATGCATTGCTGTCACCACATCTGTCCTTGCTTGGCGAAAAAGCTGTTTCACTCGTTTAGCCGTCGCCAGAGGCGCATGCCGCTACGGAGAGACTGGACAAGCTTGGCGAGGCCCGAAACTATAGCCAGATGATACATGGACCAACCTCCCAAACCTATATTTCGCAACGCCTTCGTCTTCACTATGTGGATTGGGGCAATGAAACCGCTCCGCCTTTGATTCTCTTGCATGGCGGACGAGACCACTGCCGTAGCTGGGACTGGGTTGCCCAGGAACTTCGCAAGGATTGGCATGTTATCGCCCCCGACTTGCGAGGGCATGGTGATAGCGCTTGGTCGGCCGATGGCGAATATTCTGCGCGGGCCTGCCTGTACGATTTTGCTCAACTCATCCATCAAAAAAAACTCGCACCGGTTACGATTGTTGCCCACTCCTACGGCGGCAACATCGCGTTGCGGTATTCCGGGATCTATCCAGACAATGTACGCAAATTGGTGGCCATTGAGGGTCTGGGCCCCTCCCCCAAAATGCTGAAAGAGCGGTTTGGACGCCCGATCGGCGAGCGCATGCGCGAGTGGATCGATTCCAAGCGCGGCATGGCCGGGCGGACGCCGAAAAAGTATGGCAGCCTCGAAGAAGCATACACGCGCATGAAGGATGAAAACAGCTATCTCAATGACGAGCAGGCGCGACACCTGACCCTGCACGGGATCAGCCAGAATGAAGATGGCACATGGTCGTGGAAATTCGACAACTATTTTCGCACGTTCCCGCCCTACGACATGGCGCAGGAAGATGTGGAGCAGTTGTGGGGAGAGATCACTTGTCCGACCTTGCTGCTCTATGGAGAAAAAAGCTGGGCTTCGAACCCCGCAGAGGATGGCCGGATCGAGAAGTTCAACACGGCGACCGTCAAACTCTACAAGGATGCCGGTCATTGGTTGCACCATGACAAGTTCGAACAATTCATGGGCGACTTGAAGGCGTTTCTCTGATCGACTGCCCCGAGGACAGTGCTGGCGCGCAGGCGCAACTGCACTAAGCTCTCCAAAAATACTGGAGGGATAGCCATGAACGATCCACTACTGAATTTCGAAGGCAAGGTGGCCCTGATTACCGGCGGCAGTCGCGGACTGGGATACCAGATGGCAAAAGCGCTTGCTGCACGCGGCGCAGATATCATCATAGCCAGCCGCAAAGTGGATGCCTGTGAAGCGGTGGCTGAAGAGGTTCGGGCAATGGGACAGCGTGCTCTCGCCGTAGGTGCGCATTGCGGGAAATGGGACGAGATCGATAAGCTGATCGAAGCGGCATACGCCGAATTCGGGCACGTCGACATTTTGATAAACAATGCCGGCATGGGGCCGCGTATGCCGAGCCATGAGGTGCCCGAAAGTCTGTATGACAGTGTGCTGAACTTGAACCTGAAAGGCCCCTATCGTCTGGCGAGCATAATCGGCCAAAAGATGAAAGCGCAGGGCTCTGGCAGCATTCTCAGCATCTCTTCGATTGCCTCCCTCCAGCCACTGGCCCAAGTCGTTCCTTACAGCGCGGCCAAGGCTGGTCTCAACGCGATGACGATTGGCATGGCCAAGGAGTATGCGCCGCACGTTCGTGTAAACTGTATCTGCGCAGGCCCTTTCCTGACCGATATTGCGGACGCATGGACCGACGAAGCCCGCCAAACAGCGGATAACGCCCTTCGTCGCCCTGGACGCCCCGAAGAAATCGTATCGGCTGCCCTTTATCTATTGAGCGACGCGGCCAGTTTCTCCACAGGTTCCGTGATTTCGGTAGATGGCGGGACCTAGTCGATCCCCAATCCCAACTCGGACAATACGAGCTCCGTATGTTCGCCAATTCTTGGCGCCGGAGCGATTTCTCGCTGCTGCGTGCCACGAAAAGTGACGGGTGGCTGCGTTTCCCAATAATGACCTTCCGTCGGGTGCTCGCGTCGTTGAAAGAAGCCTGTCGCCACAAGATGCGGGTCTGATTGCAGATCCGGGAAATCGTTCACTCGGGCCGCCGGAATATCTGCTGTTCCCAACGCGTCAATCCAATACTCCGTCGTCTGCTTGCCGAAATATTCCTGCACGCGCGACATCATGTAGTCCTGATTGAAAAACCGCCCCTTGCGATCGGCGATGCGTTCGTCCTGCAATTCTTCCGGGGCACCCATGACGTCGAACAGTTTGATCCAGCGCGCGTCAACATAAGGTGCAATCACGATCCAGCCATTCGACGTCTTGAGCGGCTGGCGTGAAGGGTCGACCTGACGCTGATACAGGAATGGTCCGACCGGTGGATCGAACTCAGCCTCGTAGAAATGCTCCTCCAAGAGGAAGTGCGTCACGCATTCGAACATGGGAACTTCGACATGAACTGCCTCGCCCGTGCGGTCGCGATGGTGAAGTGCCGCAAGCGTTGCATACATTGCATGCATTCCGGAAACCTTGTCGGCGAAGGCGGTGGGAATAAAGCGCGGTCGCTCGTTTCCGTCGACCTTTGGCAAGAGCATGGTTGCGCCGGACAGGCCCTGAATCAGGTCATCATAGGCAGGGCGACCTGCATAGGGACCATCCGATCCGAAGCCCAGGCAATGGACATAGACAATGTCGGGCTTGATTGCACGGACCTCTTCGAACGTCAGGCCGAGGCGCGTAACCGCATCTGGGCGAATATTGTGGATGAAGACATCGCTCTGCTGGATCAGCTTCCTTATGGCCGCCTTACCGGGTTCAGATTTCAAGTCCCAGACGACGGAGCGCTTACCTCGATTAATCGTCAAATGGCATGGTCCCATGCTACGATTGTTCGCAGGCTTGCCAACATTGCGAAAATCATCCCCTCCCTTTGGCTCTACCTTTACGACATCCGCGCCCATGTCGGCCAAGGTCTGCGTGCAATAAGGACCGAAAATGACTGTGGTCATGTCCGCAATCTTGATGTCCGACAGAAGGTTGGTGCCTGGCATGTTGCGCATCCTCCAAATTTAGTCTTGCTGCGATTGGCGAGCCGCAGATGCTTCCAAGGCAATTAGACGGGGTGTCGTTAGGACAGACAAGCCGGATCAGCGTTGTTTCCACGCATAAATAACCGGTACGAGGATCTGCCGTTTTTCAGATTGCGCTGGCTAGTCGAGAGACTCCGGTTCGGACCCCCAATCGCACACCTGTCAGGCGCCAAAAAAGCCCCCAATACGCTCGGGCGCGCTTGAAATCACGTTCCGAAAGTTGGATGCGAATTCGATAGGTGAGCAACCCCGCAATCCGTGACAAGACTTCATTTCGGTCTTCCAATGGAGCCAAGACATCCCTGACCCGGTCCATCCATTCCGGATGCTCTACCAGTTCATCAAGACCATAACGGCATCCAAGCATGCCGCTCAGGATATGGCCTTCCAATGGATTGAGCGGAGTAACTCGGTCGGCCTTCACGGCTCCGTGGAGTGCCTCTATCGCACTGGGCCACAGCTTCTTGCGCGCCGCGATTACCGCCTTCTGAAACAGCGCCCGGCGGGCACTGAATGGATCACCCTGGCCACCACTCAGTTCATCTAGCGAAAGTGTGGGCAATATTCGCTCCATTAAGCCAGTGTCCGCGGCACACCAACGGGCATATCGTGTATCGGCGGCATAGCGGATATCGCTCGGGCCGCGTGGGCCCTCATGTTGCCGCTGGAACAGAGTCACCGCGTCGACACGACGGGCTTCATAACGGCGCGCGAGTTCTATCAGCACCGCATAATCCTCCGACACCGTTATATGCTCAGGCAACGGACCGATAGCGTCGTAGCAAGATTTCCTTACGAGCAAGCATGGCTGGCCGGTGATGAAACAATCCTCGAGCACATGTAGAAAGAATGATCGCCCATCTTCTGGCGGATAGGGGAACGTCTTTACATACTCGGTCCGACCGGTGCTCGCGTCCACGGAGAATTTCTGCAACGCACCATACGAGATGTTTGTGCCCGAACACTCCAGAAATGGTGTGATCAGGTTCTCTAGCGCATCCGCTGGTGCGATATCGTCATCATCCATGATCCAGATGAGGTCGCCGCTTGCGCAGGTGAGTCCGACGTTCAGAGCTGAAAGTTTCCCGCCATTCGCCTTCTTCAAATACCTGACTTGCCGCTCATACGCTGCCACCACACGATCCGTGTGGTCGGTAGAACCGTCGTCAACGACAATGATTTCTTCAATGGGCCAAGTCTGCGCCAACAAACTATCGATACTTTCCGCAATCAGATGAGCCCGATTAAAGGTCGGAAGGATTACGGTTACGGATGGCGGGGCAACAGACGTCATGTGGATGCTTGGAACTCAATGGCATGCAAGAGGAAGATAATAGGGACAGCGCAATATTCGAGCCAAAGAAATTGATGTTCTTCCAGATTTCGGTATGAAAATCGCATGGGATGCTATTGTTTTTCCAGTCACTTCCCCATGACTCAACGTATTTGAACTTCGTTTTTCTCGAAAAGAAAGCAAATTCGTACAAATGAACAACGAAATCACGCCCCCACAAATTGCCCGTGTAACGATTGTCGTTTCACCGAGAGAGCGTTTCGAACAGGCTGAGATGTCATTGAGTTCCTGCTTTGACATGACCGATACGCCATTCCAAATGGTCTATATTGACGGTGGTTCGCCGCGAGACATCGCACATGTTCTGAAGACTGAAGTGGAAACGCGGGGACACACTTACATCCGGCGGGACGGGTTCCTGACGCCCAATGACGCTCGCAACACCGCGCTGCCATTCATTAACACCGAGTACATAGCATTCATCGACAATGATGTTGTTTTTCAGCCCGGGTGGCTGGACGCTCTGATCCAATGTGCAGATGAAACCGGCGCAGGACTGGTAACCCCCACTATTCTGGTTGGACCAGCGGCCAGAATGCCGGACCTCAGCATTCATCATGCGGGCGGCATTCTCGATATTGACGAGGGTGAGAATGGCAAAATCATCCACCGTCGTCATGGTTTCGAACACCAACCTTACCTGTCCACCAAGAACGACCTCGTTCGACAGGAAACAGGTTGCACCGAATTTCATGTTGTCCTGGCCCGCACGGAAATGATCCGGGAAATAGGGCCTTTTGATCCGAACCTTGTTGGGTTCACCGATGAAATAGACATGGCGCTGATGGCGCGCAAAAAAGGCTGGAAGATCTTTTACGAACCGGAGTCGGTCGTGGCCTACGCAGTCGGCAAAAAGCTGACTTGGCGAGATCGACCCTATTTTTGCGTTCGCTGGAGTCGTGCGCGCGTTATGCGCGCCGAGAGATATTTCTACGATAAATGGGGGCTGTCGCATGACTTCGAGCGGCAAGAGAATTTTTTGCGCGATCACAAGCGTCACGCTTTCCCGTTCAAAAAACTTCAAAGACTGGCCGGGTGGCGAATAACCGTAACGGCAACCGCTTTGGTCTGTGAGGCTGTTTCTGCCTGGGCGTCTCGGCGCCTTATCAAGCCGGATCAGTCACCATCTGTGCCTCTACCCCATTTAGCCAATCCAACGCCCGATTCTGTTCCAGGCTGACAACAGACGGTGGCGACCGCGAAACCGCTTTACCTCAGGGGTTAGCGAGAACACGTCTTCTTTCGAGAAGCTGTGAAGCAGGTCTTCTCCCTTCAAATACCGGGCGTAGTTTTCCTCGACTATATCCAGCGTGCGGGAAGTTCTGTCAGGCATTTGCGGTGTGAAATGCGGCGTGATCATTACGTTTGGTGCTGACCAAAGCCGATGCCATGGAGGAAGCGGCTCGTAGGGGTCTGTTACGTCCAGTCCCGCGCCTGCCAGGTGTCCGGACTCCAATGCCGAGATCATTGCCCCCTCATCGACAAGCTGTGCACGCGCAACATTGATCAAATAGCTTCCCGGCGCCATCGCAGCAATTTCACGCGCCCCCAGCATTCGATAACTGTGGTCATTGAGCGACGCACACATCACCACGAAATCCGAATCCCGCACAGCATCCAACAAGCTATCCCCGCGCGTAGCGCTATACATTTGCACACCGGGGACTTTGGCCGGAATATCTTTCCGCCGATATGCCCTGATATTCATTTCAAAGCTCTGGCACTGACGGGCAAGGCACTCTCCTGTCGCCCCATAGCCTATGATGGATATGTTCCGGCCATTTAGCCCGCGTAAGGTATCCTGATCCCGGATGCCCCAGACGCGGCGCCGCTGGGCGCGCGCAAGGGTCGATGCCCTGTACACCAGCGAGAGCATGAAGAAGACAGCGTGTTCGGCGAGCACCGGACCAGACCGGCCCTTCGAAGAAGTCACAACAAGATCGCTGTCACTCAGCCTCTGTGGTGCATAACCATCGAGGCCAGACTGGTCGCAATGCACCCATTTCAGCTTGGGCGCAGCAAGATAGCGATCATCCATCACGCCATCAATCAGGGCGACTTCGCAAGTCTGGAGAGCTGTGTCGATGGCGACTTGATCCTCTCGCTCGACGAAAACCAGTTCAGCAGGCGCAAAGATATCTTCAAGGCGTTCGCGATGTTTCGCGGACCATGGAAGTCGTGCCATGATCTTTGGTTTGGACTCCAGGAGTTTGCGTGTTGTCATGACTAACTTCCAAGGATGGGCAATTGCACCGATGCGAAATTCTGCTGTAAACTGAAAAGAGCAAGAAGTGCGCCGTTTCTCTTCAACTATCGTCTCATTCGCACTCTTCCCTTGGTGAACCCATTACAATCGATTGTATTTATGTATTGCAATCGATTGTATTTTGATATTATGAAGAGCCAACCGGGACGTGCCGGTCTAGAAATCGACTGGTGCACACACCAGCAGTGATAGGGAGGAAAAAGTCATGTCGATTGTTCGCAATACACTTTTGCTTAGTGCTGGCGCATTTGCCCTGGCGAATGGCACCGCGTTCACTCAAGAAACTTTGAGTGCAACTGAGGCAGAGGCTCGACAACAAACCATCATCGTGACCGGCATCATAAAGGCAGGCGGTCAAAACCGACTCGACAGTTCCATATCTGTCAGCAGTCTAAATCAAGACGAGCTGATGAAGACTGCCCCGCGCAGCACCGCAGAAATCTTTCGCGCCCTGCCCGGCATTCGTGCCGAAAGTTCCGCCGGCGGCGGTAACTCCAATATAGCGGTCCGAGGAATGCCGCTATCCACAGGTGGGGCAAAGTATGTGAGCCTTCAGGAAGACGGGCTGCCGATACTGTTGTTCGGAGATTTCGACTTCGCGCCTGCCGATGGCTTCTACAAAGTGGACGGTACACTTGACCGCGTTGAGTCGGTTCGGGGCGGTACGGCCTCCACGCTGACCACAAACGGCCCTGGCGGCATCATCAACTTCATTTCCAAAACTGGAAGCACAGAAGGTGGTTCGATCGCACTCAGCACGGGACTCGATCATGATGATTACCGGGCAGAATTCGAGTATGGGGGCGCGCTGACTGACACTGTCTACTTCCATGTTGGAGGCCATTGGCAACAAGGTGGAGACTATCGTGATCTTGGCTTTGATGCGGTCAGTGGCGGTCAAATTCGCGCCAGCCTCACCAAGGAATTCGAGAACGGCTTCATACGCGTGAACTCGAAGTGGTTGGACAAAGCCGACGCGACATACATGCCACAAGCTGCTGGTCTGTCTGGTGATGAAGTCACCGACAGCATCGCTGGCTTCTCAGCGACGAATGACAGCCTGCACAGCCCCTACATTCGGAATGGACGCGATGTTGATGGCAACAATACCGTCAACAATTACGACCTTGCAGATGGCATCCGCACACAAATCAAGTCTCTAGGTGTTGAGGCAAACTTCGATATTGGTGCAGGAATAAATCTGGACGCCAAGGCCCGTTACCAAGACATCTCAGGCTATTTCAACGCTCCTTTCACGCACTTTGTGGGCGATGCCGATACTGTTCTGGCATCCACTTATGGCGGCGCGTCAGGGAGCTTCTTCAACGGTCCCGGCGCGGGCAATCCGGTGACCTCCGCATCGCTGGCGGCCGCAACGGGCAACCCCTACGTTTCGGAAGTTGCCTACTTCAACACCGACCTCGACGATATGAGCAATTTTGCGAGCGAGTTGCGCGCCTCCAAATCTCTGGCCTTTGAAGGCTCTTCATTGGACCTGACGGCCGGGTACTTCTTCATGAATCAGAAATTCGTTCAGGATTGGCACTGGAATCGGTTCCTGACATCAACTGACACCAATGCGGCTTTGATCGACGTGAATGGCTTCACCGACAATGGAATTCTTGGCTACAACCAAGCTTTCGGTTGGACGGGCACCAACCGCAATTATGACCTCGAATATCAGGCCCGCGCACCTTTTGTGGCAGGAAGTTGGGCACTTGATAACGGTCTGACGATTGACGGTTCAGTACGCTTCGACACGATAGAGCAAACCGGGACACGCACCGAAGGCGCTGGCGGCGCATTTGATGTAGATGGCGACGGCATTATTGACGCCCCGGAAATGATGGTATCGCTCAATACTGGCCAAGGTGGCATCGCCAACTTCGAGGTAGACCACACCTCCTTCACTCTCGGCGCGAACTATCTGGTTTCAGATACACTCTCCGTATTCGGACGCTACAGCGACGGTGCAGCCTTCAATGGCGAGCGGCAATTGTTCAATTCGCTAAATGCAGGTGGCGGACTCGTCCCTGGTGGTGAAGAGACATATGTCGATGAGACGGAACAATTCGAAGCAGGTGTGAAATGGCAAGAATCCAGTGACGCCATTCCGGGACAGCTTGACCTCTATGTCACCTATTTCAATGCAGAGACAAAAGAGGATAATTACGAAATCACGACCATGACGGCGCTGGGCAATACCTATGTCTCGCAGGGTATCGAAACTGAATTCAAATATGGTTATGGCGGCCTGGACTTGTCAGGATCGGTGACCTTCACTGATGCCGAAATAGACGATAGCGATACCGCGCCTGCCAATATCGGAAACACGCCGCGCCGTCAGGCAGATTGGATCTGGTCCCTTACACCAAGTTACACGATCGACGGTCTGGGGCGCATCGGAGTGAACTTTACCGGCACCACGGACACTTATGTTGATGATGACAACGTCTATGTGATGCCCGGCGCAACGATTACAAATTTCTTCGCTGATTGGGACATCTCCGAACAGGCTACCTTGTCAGTTGGCGTGAACAACGTGTTCGACGAAGTCCTGTTCACAGAAGCCGAGAACGGCCGAGTGTTCGACACCGATGGCGATGGTGCTGCAGATGTCATCGTTGCCCGCTCGATCAACGGCACCTCCGCGACTGCAACTCTCAGATACCGCTTCTGATTGCCTCCTGCATTGTAGCTGAGAAAGCCAGTCCTTTTCGGAGCCTGCCATTCACACTGGCAGGCTCCCATCTTTTCAGGAGGAAGTGCTAGCCACGCCCACAGTTACTTCTGCAAGATCACATAATTTCGAGGTCTCGCTATTCCCTTTGTGACTCAGCTTGATTTATAATGGATAATTCGCCCTGTGTGCGGGACACATCGGTCCTTATATGCCCGTTTAATCGGCAATTCAGGCCGCAGACAACAAGACGTCATGACGAGAGGAATTCAGGCGACATGAGCGAGCACGCAAGCAAGTCGCACCGAAAGATGACTATGGCAGAGCTTGCCAAGTTGGCCGAGGTTGATGTCTCGACGGTTTCGCGCGCTCTGAACGATAGTCCGTTGGTGAAGGAAAAGACCAAGCGTCTGATCCTCGATATCGCGGCCGAGACCGGCTATGCAGTCAATGCCTCCGCGCGAAATCTTAGGCGCCAATCGTCCGAGGCAATCGGAATAGTCATCCCGCTACGACCGGAATCTGGCCAGACTATCTCAGACCCCTTCTATCTGGAAATGGTTGGAGCGGTCAGTCAGGCCGCCTCAAGAAATGGCTATGACCTGATCGTGAGTATTCCACGTGAAGACGAAACGATCGCGGAACGCCGCCTTCTGCAGACGGGTAAAGCCGATGGCCTGATCGTGATCGGCCAGGCAGGCATGTCGCAACGGCTTGAAGAGCTAGGACCCCTGGGTCGCAAAGTCGTCGTCTGGGGTGGCAACGCTGGTCACCTAAACTACACACTTGTCGGAAGTGACAATGTCGAAGGCGGTCGACTTGCGGGTGACCATCTTCTTTCGATTGCTCGAAAACGTATATTGTTCCTGGGGCCGGGTCGCCTTCCTGAGGTCCAGCTGCGATACAATGGATTTCTCAAGGCACATGACGAACGTGGCGTACGCTGGGACGATACGTTGACTCTGGACATTGAATTCGGCGCGAAAAATGCGTTCGAGGAAGTTCTTCAATTTTTGGATTCGGGCAAGAAATTTGATGCCATCTTTGCCGCCTCTGATGTTTTGGCAATGTCCGCTTTGCTGGCGCTCAACGCACGCGGCATTTCTGTGCCAGATGATGTAGCTGTAGTCGGTTACGACAATATTGCACAAGCTGGTATGGCAACCCCGTCACTCACGACAATTGACCAGAACATAGCCCGTGGCGGCGAACTGATGGTGGAAAAACTACTCGCTCAACTGGCCGGTGAGACTGCCAAGTCGGAGTTAACGCCCACGCAGCTGATCGTTCGTGAATCAAGCGGTGGATCGCGCTAGGCTACGCTGCTGGACCAGACACCGAAGTCAGAGAAACATTTCGCACTGGCGGAAAACTCAGCTGCTTCTCCGGGCCCGCTTGCTCAGTGAACGGACCGAGTACGCTCAACGTACCCGCCACAAGATCATGGTCCACAAGACTACATCCGAACATGCCATCAAGGCCTGTCAGCACGCTACCAGACACCAACGCTGACTCCCATTGCCCATCCAATGATGCTGATGTGTACAGTCTTTGCTGAAACTCAACTTCGCTATCAGGCTGGCCTTCATATTGGCGATTACAGGCTGATACGAGGAGTAGCCAGAGATCCGATGCTTTGTCGTGATAGAGTTTCGGGACTTCAGACTGAGTATACTCGGCTGCGTCGGGCAGTTCGATCGGAGGCAGCAACTCCGTCATCGAGACGCCAGCCGGCCCTTCCGTGAGTCGCGCGCGCGCTATGGCAGGCCTCGTTGGTCCGATCTTGGCAGACCAGAAGGCATTGAGTTCGTCATTGTGATCCCGCACCAGGAACGGATCGCGCCAAGCCATTATGGGACCGCCCTCTTCTCCAGCCCGGTCACCCAGTCTATCCAGTGGCCCCAGATAAAACCCCAGGCGGGTGATCTGGTCATAGTCGCGCAGGGGACAACTGATCGAGGCAGCAGGCACAGTGGTCATGGCATCCGGTGTTGGGCCTGCCCCTACACAAATAGTCTGGAGGAAAGTTCGCGCCGGGGAGATGTTACGGACCCCGGTATATCCGAAGAGGGTTTGGCCCGTTTTTCCCATGATGACAGAACCACTCCACACGTTGAACGCATCTGCGCCATCGGACGCGCCGCCGGGCTGGATCGCCACACCTTGATCGCGCCACGAGAGACCATTGTCGGCTGAACGGAAATGCCGAATATGAAAGGAATGGTCGTTGCGCTGCGGCGGCAGGATTGCTGATCCATCGAAGTCCGTCCGACTGAGCGCCAGACAGTATAGATGCAAGTGCCCTTCCCCCGACTGAATCGTCCAAGAGTCCCACAACCAAAGATCTGGATGACGAATGTCTCCCGAAAAGGATAGCTCGCATGGATCAGGGATCGGCGCTGTACGGCGACTCATAAACTATCCTCAGGAATATTCCGACTGGTCTGCAGCCTTGAGAGCGGCCGCTGCAGGGTTTGCAATCCAGTTCACAAGCCCCATCACGAACAATAAGCCTGCAAAGCCTGTCGCGAGGACGAAGCCAATCCGCATGTCGCCTCCGCCAAACATATCACTGGCCACCGCCATCAGCAGAGGCGCAAAAGCCGCCGACGCGGCGGTAAAAAACAGGATCAGTCCTGCGACTGCGCCATGATCACTCTTTGGAAAACAGCTGATGCCCTTGGAGTTCAGAGTCGGATAGATCATCGACATGAACAGGCCCGATAGCGGCAGCAGGAAAACCGCCGCAGATTTACCGATCAGCGCACTTGCGAGGAAACAGCCAAAAATGATCGCGGTGAACGCCATCATTACCAACTTCCAGTCAACGATGCGGAGAATCCAAGCCCCAAGAAACCGTCCGACAGCACGCAATACAAAGAAAATCATCACCGCATATGCCGCAAACATCATGGCGGTGTTGGTTCCGGTGAACCCTTCGAGAAAGGTTGGCAGCCAAACAAAGATAGCGACTTCGCAGGCGACATAGAGGGCGATGGCCATGGAAAAACCAAGCGCGTGCGCATTACCCAAAAGTGACAGCGTGTGTCGTACCGACGCTGGCGTCTCCTTCTCACCGGTAATAGGTGGATACTCTGTCACCAGCGCAGCGATGATCATCAGCGCGCACAAACATGCGGCAATCATGTACAGCCAGGTCCAGGACAAGCCCTGTCCCGTCAGCCACACTACCAGCAATGGGCCGATGATGGCCCCGACGCCGAAGAAGCCCTCGACGGCGTTCATGCGTGACGTGTGATCATCCGTGGAATTCGCGAGGTCTCCAACCAACGCCAATGCGGAGGTCTTGAACACTCCGATGGCGAGGCCAGAAATGAAGAGCAGTGTAAAGTAGAGCTGAAAGGACTGGCCTGTCATGAAAAGTGCGCTGGCGACGCCATACATTGCCAAACCACCTATGATCGTCTTCTTGCGTCCGAAGCGATCCGCGAGAAAGCCCAGACCGATCCCGCTCATGGCAATCGCAATCATTGTTGCCCAATGAAACGCGCTCGCCTCAGTATTGGAAAGATTCATGTCCACACGCGCGATCTTGATGATCTCGCCGACCGCATCGGTCGTCATGGCGAACATAAAGAACATCGCGTAAGTGAGTGCGGAAACGAGCGCTACAGAGACGCCCTTTTTGCCAGACCCTACTTGTGTTCTTGTCATCTTGTTGTCTCCTCCGCGATTGTGATAACAAAAATACAATCGATTGCAAATGAATATTCGAAGTTCTGAAATGATCGGGGAACGGGTTATGTCGACCAGAAACTTTCGCGGCGGAATCGATGCTGGCGGCACCACGTTCAAATGTGGCATCATGGACGATAAAGGTAACATCGTTCAGAAGTTTCGCGTCAAAGTCTCGACACCAGACGAAACTATTTCCAGCTGCATCAATTTTTTTCGGCCCGTTTTCGAAACCGACCGCCTGTCTTCGTTCGGAATCGCCAGCTTCGGGCCGATCGATATCGATCCGCGGTCTTCAACTTATGGCACCATTTTACAAACACCAAAGCCCGGTTGGTCCCTAACCGACCTCAAGACCGCGTTCGGCTCTGCTATGGGAGTACCTGTTCGCTTGGACACGGATGTGAACGGCGCTCTAAGGGCAGAGATGGCATACGGAGCAGCGAAGCATGTGGACTCCGCTGCCTATGTCACTATTGGCACCGGTATTGGCGCAGGTGTTTTTGCCAATAATCAGCTCTTGGCACACCCCCACCATCCGGAGTTTGGCCACATACCTGTGAACCGTCATCCCTTGGACTCAAGCTTCAATAGCGTTTGCTCATATCATGAAGATTGTCTGGAAGGTCTTGCCTCCGCCACGGCCGTGCACGCCCGGGCCGGGGACCCTAGTGAACTTCCACAAGATCATCCTGTTTGGGACGTCACGGCTGATTACCTGGCTCAGGCGTGCCGCAGCTTGTTCCTGACAGCCCGCCTGAACCGAATCATTCTGGGCGGGGGGCTTATGTTGGCGCCGCACCTGCTGAGCCGCATACACGTCGAATTCGTTCGTCAGATGAACGGCTATCTCGGAATGGATTACCCGATTGCCGAAGACCTCATTTGCACTCCGGCCTTGGGAGATGATGCCGGTCTGATCGGCGCGATCCTGTTGGGAGGTGACGCAGAACACTAGAGTTTGCGCACTCATAGTTCAGCAAGTACAGCGCTCGCCAAAACGCTCACTATACAGATTTCCTCCAATTCCTCGCGCCAATAACCAGCTGCCAGTTTGCTTCATTTTGGCGCAACTTTTTCAGCTCTAGCGAGTTGGTTGATCATTGTGGCCGGAATGCCGTTGATCAACCAGAAGATGAGGATGCTGTGTCCAGACTCGTAGTTTTTTCGAACCGATTGCCATTGGGATCATCGCCGTCTGGGGGACTGGTCGTTGCCTTGGGAAGAACGATGGAGCAGCGAGGGGGAGTGTGGATTGGCGCCACGCCCGGGAAAAGCGGAACAGGCCAGCATACGCTCCAGTCATATGAAGGAGCCAGCTTTGACCGGCACGCGCTTCATCTGCCGGAAGGCGAATACAACGACTATTACCTGGGATATTCGAACTCCGTCCTGTGGCCGCTTTTCCATGGTCGCACAGACCTTCTGGATGTCGAAGAAGGACAACTCGCAGCTTATAGCAGCGTCAACAGGAAGATGGCGGAAGCATCTGTCAACCTGATCCAGGAGGGCGATGTGATCTGGATCCATGATTATCACTTCATTCCTCTCGCTGCGGAACTGCGCAAATTGGGCGTCAACAATCCGATCGGTTTCTTTCTGCACACGCCATTCCCATCCTCGAACAATGTACGCGCGATGTCTCACAAAGAATTCTTGCTGGATTGGTTGGCTGCGTACGATCTTGTGGGATTGCAAACCCAACGCGATGTCTCTGCACTGATCGAGGTTTGCCGCGCCACATTCGGCGGACAGTTGCTGTCAGACGGGAGAATCCGCTGCAAAGGTCAGGATATCTGGGCGGCCAGCTTTCCAATTGGGATAGATGCAGAGACGTTCCGGCAGACAGCCGAGACGCAGGAAATGACGTCACCCCGGATCGACCCTGGCCAGAAACTTCTGATCGGCGTGGACCGATTGGATTATTCAAAAGGACTGCCTCACAAGTTCCGCGGATTTCAGCGCTTTCTGGAAGATCAGGATTCCGAAAGTGAGCGCCTTACACTGTTGCAAATCGCATCGCCGACGCGCGAAAATGTGGAAGCCTACCAGGATATCCGGCGCCAGCTTGAGCAGTTATCCGGTGAGGTCAATGGAGAGTTTGCCGAGCTTGGATACATGCCTATCCAGTACATCCATCGCGCTGTGCCCCGCGACTATCTGGCAGGCCTCTATCGACGGGCTGCGATTGGTCTCGTCACACCACTGATCGATGGAATGAATCTGGTGGCGAAAGAATACGTGACTGCGCAGGATTCCAGTGATCCCGGTGTACTGATACTCTCGGAATCTGCGGGGGCGGCAGAGCAGCTGGGCATTGGCGCCCTGACGGTCAACCCCTTCGATCCGTCCTCTATTGCTGGCGCGATACGCAAAGCCGTCGCCATGCCCCTAACCGAACGAATTGAACGCCATCAGGCCATGTGGGATGAAATTTCTCTGCACGACGTCTATTGGTGGACTGAAACCTTCCTGAATCGGCTAGACAAAAATGCAAGTTCCCGCAGGAAAAGGAGCAGGTCCATTGCGGACCTGGAGACAATGTTGCGCGGTTAATGCGTCATCACGAGTCCCGGGACTCTTCATCAACCAATGTATTTTCAGTAACGACGGGACCGATTTCCGGTTCGGGTCCCAATTCAACTGAATCGTCCTCACCCTTGAAGTGACTCACCGGCGCTTCCTGTATTGGCTCGAACGGGCCGTTCCCGGGCAGCATCTGCTCGCGCCGTCTCTCGGCAGCTTTCTGGATCTCGCCAGCTTCTTTGGCGGTGGATCGCGGATAGCCCAGATGATCTAAAGTCTTGCGTGTCATCAATTGTCTCCTCAAAGACAATCAACCCATACCAATCATATTGGTTGCACAGGCGGGAACCGACAGCATCGCCAAAGGCCTGCAACACCTGCCATCAACCTCAGCATTCAAAAAATTGGCGTCACTAATTATCACCCCTTATCGAACATTAAGACAGTCACGCGCTGACTGTTTGCTTGCCAAAGCCAAGCAAACAGTCAGGTGACCATGGCAACAATCGTCCACGAGTACAGAGAGCAGCTGATTTACACTTTCAATCTCCGCAGTGTAGATCATGCGACGGGCGTCGCCTCGACACAGATCGGCCCCGATTAACGAACCGGAGTGCTTCAGTGCTTCGCTCGCATGACGTGCCATTTGAATGAACCAGGGCGGGAACGCGATTTCATGCTTGCACGCCGATTACAAATTACTGCCGTGCCATGGTACCAGACTATCGTGTGCGCATCATCGAAAACGTCCATTTTGCACCTGTCAGGAGCGATACATGCAGCTTTCACGTATATCTGGGGCCCTGGCAGCCCCGGACGATTTCGATGCAGTCTTCGGGATCTATGAAAGCGCCCTTCCCGCAGCTGAGCGCAAAACCAGGGCCGAGCTTGCCACACTGTTGGAGCGAAATGACTACGCAGTGATCGCGGCTAGGCGAGGCAAGCAGGTGGTCGGCTTTTCGGTAATCTTTCTCCCTGATCAGAACACCTTCTCGCTTCTCGAATATCTCGCGACACGACAAGGGTGCCGAGGACAGGGCATCGGACAAGCGCTGTTCGAACATGCTCTGGAATTATCGCATGGTCGCACCTTGTTGATCGAAGTCGAGGCCGAATGTGGCCCAGAGGCGGAACGCAGACTGCAACGCAGGCGGAAACGCTACTATGAGAGACTCGGGTGCCTTACGTTCGAATCGGTTTCCTACAAGATGCCTCAACTAAACTCCGAGTCACCGCCCGCACTTGATCTGATGTACCATCCGAACGGAATGGACACATCAATCAGCAAGGACGTGATGCGGACTTGGATAACGCGTATTTATTCAGGCGTTTACAATCGCCAAATTGGCGAACCAACCATGGAAGCGATGCTGCAAGACTGGCCAGCAAATCAAGGCTAGCCGCAACATGATGAGTTATAAGCTGATTGGCACAACATCAACTCACCCCACGCCTCATGTCATGAAGTTCATTCACGAAAAGCAGGATGAATTGGCGTTGCGCCCGACTTTCCCGGTTAATCAGCTGGGTCAGGATCGTCGACTGCCGTATCAGTTACGATCTTCCACTCGCCGTTCACTTTCCGCCAGACGGTTACATAATCACCCGTCGTATCGGGATCGCCATCGACGACGAAACTTCCCCAAGTGATTCCCAAATCACCACTCGCCGCACCCATAGCGCCTTCAGGCTGCCAATGAACGGGCGACGGAACCATGTCCAACTGTCGCTCGGCCATGATAGCCGCCTGGCCTGTCAGAAACCCCTCACCTGCTTCGATCATGAAACCTTTTTCAAAATCCACAAACTTCAGAGACGCTGCTTCATAGCCATGCGCGAGATTGTAGGCTTCATAAGCGCGATCAACTGCCATCAATTCTGCCTCGATTTGCGGGGCTGTTGCGTGCACGTCCGACGTCGGCAGGCTGGTGCACCCTGTTGTGCCGATGGCAAGGCCGAACATGGCAACGCCGCACACCGTATTGACTGTTTGGTTCATGAAAATCTCCTGAGGTGAAGCACGGAATGTATCTGCAACCAAAGCGCACAGGCACTGCGTATTGCGCTAGGATCGGTGCATCATGAGCACCAGGTCACCGACAGATTGCATCACCCCTGAACTGACGGAGATGCTAACCTGACGTCAGTAGGAGAGACAAAAATGCACATCCGCTTACTGATTTTATTCGTTCTTGCTTACGCTGCGGCGCACCCGGCCCCCGCCTCCGGAGACAGCCTCAGCAGTCATACTGGCGTTAAAACCGTCAATCTGGACTTGTCGGAAGGAACATGGATGAGCCTGGACGTCAGTCCAGACGGGAAGTTCATTTCGTTCGACCTCCTGAACGATATTTACGTTATGCCAGCATCGGGAGGTAAGGCCGTCGCGATCCATCAGGGTTCCGTGGCGCAACGTAGTCCGCAGTTCAGTGCAGATGGACAGTTTCTGACTTATCTGAGCGACGAAAGTGGTGCCGACAATGTCTGGGTATCGCGTGTCGATGGCAGTGAAGCCCGCCAGATCACGCAGGAATCGCACGCCATGATAGCTGGTCCGGCTTGGGCCGCTGACGGGAAATCCATTGCAGCAGTGAAAACCTATTCGGACATCTTTCGTGTCCGAAACTCTGAAATACACCTCTACAACCTCGATGGCACGTCCGATGAGATCATCGTTTCTCCCCCGCAGAGTGGCAAGGATGTTCAGGAGCCACGTTTTTCGCCCGATGGCCGGTATCTTTATTATACGGAACGTATTGGCGGTGATCACTATGTCTACATGAATACCGGCCTGAAGAACTTCGCCATCAACAAGCTGGATCTGGAGACGGGGAAAAAGCGTCGTGCCATTTCCGGCTTCGGTGGTGCATCGACTCCGCAAGTCTCTCCCGATGGCAATTCAGTGGCTTTCATTCGCCGTCTGGGCGCAAAGACCGTGCTGTTCGTCAAAGACCTGGAAACCGGGTACGAACAGCCAATCTATGATGAACTCGGGCGAGACCTGCACGGAGATTACCTGCCACAGGAACACTACTATCCATCTTTCGACTGGTTTCCGGACAACCGAACAATTGCGATCTGGGCAAAGGGAAAGATTGTTCGCATTGATACGCACTCTGCCTCTGCGGAAGAAATTCCTTTCAGCCTGACCTCGCGGCACGAGCTTCAGCCAGCCATTCGCGTGAAACAGGACCTTGCACCTGAACAAGTCACCATCCGCACGCTGCGGCAGCTGGCACCTCAGCCGAACGGACAGACCATGCTGTTCCGCGCGGTCGGCAAGCTATGGAAAATCAAGATGGACGCGCCAGCCAGACCGGCGCGCCTCACCACCTCCGATGCAGCCGAATCCGACCCTGCCTGGTCTCCGGACGGACAGAAGATTGTCTATACGAATTGGACGGATCAGACCGGCAGTCGGTTGGTCATCCGCAATGCGGCTACGGGAGAGGAAAGGACTATCGTTGAAAGTCGAGGCGTGATCCGAGAACCACGGTTTTCCAACTCTGGAGACTTGATCGCGTATCGCATCATGGAGCCGGATCCGTCGTTCAATGCGGCCGGTCCGGAAACAGGCATCTATATCGTAGATGCGTCCGGAGGAACTTCCAGATTCCTTTCACCGTCTTCCGGCTTGATCGGCTTCTCCGCCGATGACAGCCGCTTGTTCCTGTTCGCCGAACCCGCCTTCTACGACCGACGATCCTCCGTTCTGATGAGCGTCAACCTGGACGGCGGCGATCCCCAAGAGCACGCCATCGCTGAGACCGCGGACATACGCAATCTCAGCCTCAGCCCCGATCAGGCCTGGCTGGGCTTCAAGTATCACAATCGCCCCTACGTCATGCCGTTCGACATCCGCGACGAGCCCATTGTTCTGTCGATGGAAGACAACTCCTCAGCCCGTCTCCTCAGCGAGACTGGTGGATATGAGATGAGCTGGTCTGCGGACGCATCCAGACTTTATTGGACCATGGGAGCGGAAATCCTGTCGGTTAAGCCTGCCACCCAGTCAGCTGCGATCCAGTCTACACCCATACAAATGGAGATGCAGACCGACATACCTGAAGGCATTATTGCCTTTGTAGGTGGCAAGATCATTCCGATTGAGGGCGAAGTCATCGAGAACGGCACCGTCATTGTTGAAGGCAATCGCATTACGGCCGTTGGCCCGCGTAGCAAGGTCAAGATACCCCGGAACGCGACCCGGATAGACATCAAGGGCAAGACACTGATGCCGGGCCTGTTTGATGCCCACGGCCATATTGAATGCTGTTTCCGCTCTGGCACCATGCCGCAACAGCACCCTACTCGGCTCGCAGCGCTTGCTTATGGCATTACTACGAATTTTGACCCCTACTCCAATGATCTCATGTCATATGAGAGTGGTGAGATGACGCTTACGGGTGACCTGGTAGGGCCGCGCTGGTTGAAGTCGGGCCAGGTAGTGCATGGCCTCGAAGGTCGTACGGACGGAGTTTATCATCCGCTTGCTTCGATCGAGGATGCACGCAATGTCCTCCAACGACGTACCGCGCTTGGGCCATCGATCCTCAAAAGCTACAAACTTTCAACTCGGGCGCAACGTCAGCGGTTGCTTCAAGCCGCTCGTGAATACGGATACATGGTTGATGGGGAGGGTGCCGGTCAGTTCTATACCAATATTGGTATGATTATCGACGGGCACACAAATCTCGAACACAACCTCCCCGTGGCCACTTATTACGAGGATCTTCAAAAGCTCATTGCCGCTTCTGATGTGTCGATGACACCAACCTTGATCGTGACTTTCGGGGAGTTGTTTGGCGAGAATTTCATCTATGAGAATGAAGACCCCTGGAAGGAGGACAAGGTCAGGACTTTCATTCCGGATGTGAACAATGCCTATAATCCGATTGCAGGCCCAGGTGGCGCCCCGTTGCACGTACGCTGCATGCATTCGATTCACGTTTCCGATGAAATCTATGATATCGGCTTCCGGTCCGTCGGAAGATCACTCACCAAACTTGCCGAAGCTGGCGCTACTGTAAATGTCGGTTCGCACGGGCAAGCCTCGGGCATCGCCATGCATTGGGAAATGTTGCTGTTTGCTGAAAGCGGCATGGCCCCGCTGGATATATTGCGTGCTGCAACATTAAACGGCGCGAAGACCTATGGACTTGATCACCAGCTCGGCTCCATCAAAGCTGGTAAACTGGCCGACATCATCATCCTGGACAAGGATCCTACCGTCGACATCCGCAATGCGAACAGCGTCCGCTACACGATGGTCAATGGGCGCCTTTATGATGCGCACACAATGAATGAGATCGGCAACTATGACCGTCCCCGGAAGGAATTCTACTGGGAGACTCAACCCACAAACGGAATCGACTGGAAATGGACATGGTCAGGAGACTAGACATGAAATATTCAGCGCTGATCGTAGCAAGTCTCGCACTTATGGCATGCTCCAATAATACCGAAACAAGCGTCAGACCGGACATGGCAACAGTTCAAGCAGCCAGCTTCTTCATGGGCGAAACGGTTGATTATGGGTATGGAGAGATCGACGGCCCACGTCATGAAGTCAGCATTGAGAGTCCGTTTGCTTTCTCTGTCACCGAAGTGACCGTTGGCGACTTTCGATCATTCGTTGAGGATTCCGGCTACGTGTCGGAAGGCATCTGCAATATCTATACAGACAACCAGTCCTGGCACATTGCGCCTGATACGAATTGGGAACACCCCGGATTTGCGCAAGACGACGACCACCCCGTGGTCTGCGTCAGTTGGGACGACACGCAAGCTTACACAGCTTGGCTGAGCGAAAAGACGGGTGAGGCCTTTCGGCTGCCTTCGGAGGCCGAATGGGAATACGTGGCTTCAACCGGCGGCATCGAAGGTGATGATGGACATGTCGGTCATGACGAAGCCAATATTGGCCTTGTCGATTGCTGTGGCGGCGTCGTGGAAGGACGCGATCAGTGGATGGAAACCGCGCCCGTCGCCAGCTTCCCGGCAGACCGGTTCGGCATCCACGACATGCGTGGCAATGTGTGGGAGTGGCAAGCAGACTGCCATCAGGAAACCTATGACGGTGCGCCGCTGGATGGCTCTGCGCGCACGACATGCACAACGCCTGGAAAACACGTAGTACGCGGCGGCTCTTATGGTGATGCTGGCGACTACTTGTCCCCGCGCTACCGACTACCAGGTCCAAAATCGCAAGGCTATTTCACAGTCGGATTTCGCGTTGCACAGGATGTTGACCAAGCGAACTAGCAGGTGCGGTTTTCGCACCACACTCTTCCCAAATCGCATCTGTCCGCCATTCAGTTGCATAAGTAATCTATTTTCAAAGCCAGCAATCGAGGATCACCATGCGCATCAAGAGAGACAATTTCCGTGGCCTGCGCGCGATTGGTGCTGCAATCTCCGTTCTCACCTTGGCGGCCTGCGCCACGAGTGCGCTAAACGCTTCCGCAGAACCTGACGGCCAAAGTACCCTTCCAGCCTTGATCAATGATGGCTTCGAGGGAGAAAGTGCTCTGAAGTTTGATTGGCCTATGCTGGAGATCGGTACTGGGCAGTATGAAGATGGGCCGACGGGCCTGACCGTTCTGAAATTTGGCAAGAAGGTAAACGCCGCCGTGGATGCTCGCGGAGGTGGTCCGGGCACTGTGAATGCAGAGTATCTCAAACTTGGCTATACGCAGCCTGAACTGGATGCGATCGTTCTGTCCGGTGGTTCTTGGTACGGCTTGGAGGCCGCCACGGCAGTAAACACCGCACTATTGGATGATGGCTATCGGGGCGGCCATTGGAACAATGTCGGCCTTGTTGTTGGATCAATCATTTATGATTTTGGAGGGCGCCGCTTAAACGAAATCTATCCGGACAAACGCCTCGCGCAACTTGCCTTGCGCGCTGCAAAGCCGGGGGTGTTTCCGAACGGCGCGTTTGGCGCAGGGCGTTCGGCAATGAATGGCGGGATATTCGGGTGCAACGCACGATCCGGACAAGGCAGCGCTTTTCGGCAGATCGACGACGTAAAGATTGCCGTCTTCACCGTCGTCAACGCATTGGGTGCAGTTACCGACCGGGATGGCAATGTCGTCGCCTGCCATAAAGGGACAAACTGGCCCGAAACCCTGAAAGCTTCCGACCTCATGGGGGCCGCACCTGCCAGTCTGCAGCCGGATTGGAATGGCGATAAGGACACTCAGGAATTTGAGCGGAAGAACACGACGATCAGTGTCGTGGTCACCAATCGCACGATGTCCCCTGCAGAGCTTCAACGCCTCGCTGTTCAAGTTCACACATCCATGGCGCGTGGCATTCAACCCTTTGCAAGTGAATTCGATGGCGATGTCCTGTACGCTGTTTCAACCAATGAAGTTGAAGCTGGGCCGGGCGTGAACCTGCCCAGCATGGAAATCGGCGTGGCCGCATCTGAACTTATGTGGGATGCCATTCTGGCTGCTGTTCCACCCCAACAGGTCACTCAGCCCAAGGCTGACCCCTACCTGGTCATTCCATCTTCGACACTCCGGGAATATGTCGGTACATACAAATTCAGCGATTTCGCATCGCTCACAGTACGTTTGGAAGACGGAAACCTGGTGGCGGAGGCTAGCGGAGAGCGCGACGTGTTTCAGATTACCAAAGCCGGACCACGAAGACTGCTAGCTGCAATGCAGGATGTTTTCACTGTAGACCGCGGCCGCTACCCATTCAGCGTCAAATTCACCGGCGACACCGTGATCGTGAACCCCGGGCGATGGCAACAGATCGGACACCGTGTCAGACACGAGTAGGCCCAACTTCATTCTATCTATCAGGAATTCAGATGACCAAGTATTCTGCCTTTGACTGGGCCGACGCCCTTTCGCTCGCCTCCGATCTGACCGAGGATGAACGCTCGGTGCAACGAACCGCGCACGACTTCGCTGAGAAGCGCCTCCTGCCGGGTATTGTCGAGGCCAATCGCAACGCACAATTCGACCGAGAAATCCTGAGGGACATGGGGTCTCTGGGCCTGCTCGGTCCGACATTGCCTGAAGAGTATGGTGGAGCCGGAGTAAGTCACGTCGCCTACGGATTGGTTTCTCACGAAGTAGAGGCCGTAGACTCCGGCTATCGGTCCGCTCTCAGCGTACAGTCGTCTTTGGTGATACATCCCATTCACGCTTATGGGACCGAAGAACAACGCCAGCGCTGGTTGCCGGGGCTTGTGTCGGGCGAATTGGTCGGGTGTTTTGGGCTCACAGAACCCGACCACGGTTCCGACCCTGGCAATATGTCATCTCGCGCCGTTGCTGTAGAGGGTGGGTATCGCCTGAACGGTGCGAAGATGTGGATCACGAACAGCCCTATTGCTGACGTGCTCGTCGTATGGGCGAAGCTGGATGGCACGATCCGCGGTTTTGTGCTCGAGCGTGGTATGGAGGGCCTTTCCACTCCGGAGATCCAGGGAAAGCTCGCCCTGCGCGCATCAATCACGGGCGAAATCGTCATGGACGACGTGTTCGTGCCGCATGACCATTTGCTCCCCAATGCACAAGGTTTGTCTGGTCCATTCGGATGTCTCAACAAGGCCCGGTTCGGAATTGCTTGGGGAGCACTTGGCGCCGCGCGTAGCTGCTGGATGTCTTCGCGCTCATACACAATGGATCGGAACCAGTTCGGGCGACCACTTGCGGCGAACCAGCTCATTCAAAAGAAACTGGCCGAGATGCAAACGGAAATCTCGATAGGACTCCAAGCATGCCTAAAGGTCGGGCGACTGTTCGAAACCAACTCTGCCACGCCCGAAATGATTTCCTTGATCAAACGAAACAGTACCGGAAAAGCCCTTGATATCGCGCGGGCAGCACGCGACATGCATGGTGGCAACGGTGTATCGGACGAATTCCATGTGATGCGCCACATGTGCAACCTCGAAGCGGTCAACACGTACGAGGGCACCCACGACGTTCATGCATTGATCCTTGGCCGGGCACAAACCGGAATTGCGGCGTTCAATTGATATGGCGTACGCACTTGACGGTTTGCGAGTTCTGGACCTGAGCAGAGTTCTTGCCGGGCCATGGGCGACCCAGCTCCTGGGAGACCTGGGAGCTGAAATCATCAAGATCGAGCATCCAGTCCGTGGGGATGACACACGAAGCTGGGGGCCGCCTTTTCAATTCGGTGAGGATGGCGATACCCGTGAAGCCTCATACTTTTTAAGTGCCAATCGCAACAAGAAATCGGTCTGTGTCGACATTTCGACGGAGGCCGGCCAGAGTGTAATTCGTGAGCTGTCGGCTTCAAGCGACGTCCTCGTCGAAAACTTCAAGACGGGTACGTTGGAAAAGTACGGATTGGATGCCGCCTCTCTCAGACTTATCAACCCCCGTCTTATCTATTGCTCCATAACAGGCTTTGGCCACACGGGCCCCTATGCCGACCAGCCAGGATACGACCTGTTGATTCAGGCAATGGGCGGTCTGATGAGCGTCACGGGCGTTCCAGATGATGAGCCGGGAGGCGGACCGCTGAAGGTCGGTGTCGCATTGGTCGATATCGTGACTGGTCTTTATGCAGCCAATGCCATTCAGGCGGCACTTCTGCATCGGGAGCGGACTGGCCAGGGGCAGATTATCGACATCTCGCTGCTTGATTGCCTCGTCGCCGCAATGGCCAATCAGTCACAGGGGTTTCTCTCAACAGGAGAAAATCCGGAACGGATGGGTAATGCTCATCCAAGTATTGTACCCTATGACGTGTTCAGTACCCTCGACGGACACATTGTCCTGGCGGTCGGAAACGATCTTCAGTTTATCGACCTTTGCGAACGAATTGGATGTGCCGAATTGCTCCGCGACCATCGATTCGCAACCAATGGTGCACGCGTGGCCAACCGGATATCCCTGACCTCCCTATTGACTGAAAAGTTGCGAACGCGGTCAACCGAACACTGGATGAACCTGCTACAGAACAGCAAAGTTCCAGCAGGACCTGTCAACAGGATGTCTGATGTGTTTGAAAACGCTCAAGTTCGGGCGCGGGGCTCAAGCATCACTTTGCCACACCCTACCCTCGGAACCGTGCCCGGAATCGCTTGCCCAATCCGGCTCAGCCACACACCCGTAACATATAGATCTGCTGCACCGACCCTTGGACAAGACACGCTCAACGTGTTGACCACTGTGCTTGGTTATTCTCCGGATACAGTTGAACGACTGCGTTCGGAAGGCCAGGTTGGTGCTCGAACGGCGGTTGTCACACCCCGCTGACAGGCGAAGCAATACCCGTTTGAGGCGATCTCAGTTTTGCAACGCCTCCGAGCATTCAAAACTGGTCTCTGTCCCAGCCAAGCCACCAGAGGTGCGTATTCCGCACCATGCAATTCACTTTTAGCATCTGCACAAATTTTTGTTTGTCCGTCTTACTCGAAGGCAATGTAGCAAAAGCGAGCGGGAGAACACATGAAACGTAAATATCTTTGGACATCGGGGAGCGCTATTATTGCGCTGATGCATGCGGCGAGCGCGCATGCTCAAACAGCTGACGCTCCGGCCGATGATGCAGAACTGGTGCAGTCTGCCATTATGGTAACAGCCCAGAAACGTGAACAACGTCTGATCGACGTTCCAATGGCCATCGAGTCCATCTCTGGGGATGAACTGGCAAAATTGGGCGTAGCAAGCGTGCAGGACTTGTCCTTTAGCGTACCTGGACTGACCATGCGGGAAGATGGTCCGGGCAGCTACACAATATTCATCCGTGGACTGGCGAACCAGTCAGGATCTGGCGCCCTCGTCGGCATGTACATGGACGAGGCACCTCTTTCACTCAGCGGCTATGACCAACTCAGCCCTGTGGCCCTCGATCTTGAACGTGTGGAAGTCCTCAAGGGGCCTCAAGGCACACTCTACGGCCAAGGGGCCGCTGGGGGTGTCATTCGCTACATCACGGCCGATCCTGTGCTCGATCAGGTCGAAGGCAAGGTCAAAGGTGAACTCTACACCGTCTCTGAAGGTGAGATCGGCCAAAAGGGCGAATTCATCATCAACACACCGATCATCGAAGACAAACTCGCTGTCCGTCTGGCAGTAGGGGTCGAAAATGGCGGTGGCTGGATCGACCAACCAGAGGCAGGCATTGAGGATGGCAATGGCACCGAACTCCTGAACGCTCGCGGTAAAATCCTCTGGGTGCCTACGGAAAACTTTTCGGCCAAGGCGATGGTCCAGATCCAGCGCGCAGAAACTGAACTCGGCATGGGGTATGAAGAAGCTGATCGTACGGTCGATGTGGGCCCTGACCGCAGCAAGGTGATGATTCCGAAGAAATTCGACTTCAACATTTACAATCTGGAACTGTCCTATGATTTCGGCTTTGCGGAACTGACCTCCTCAACTACGCAGATCGACCATGACCACCAGTACCCGTTCTCCTATATCGCGCGCGAAGGAAATTACTCGTACGGATTTGTTGAAGGGAATGATGATCGCTTTGTAGAAGCTGAACAGTTTTCTCAGGAAGTTCGGCTTTCGGATGCATCAGACCACTACGCCTGGACGGTCGGCGCATACTATAGCGACGGCGAACGCTCCCTGACTGCGGACTATGAATACGCATACGCACCTGGCGGCGACCTGTATCAAGGTGGCGGCGTTCTGTATGACGATCTGTTCTACTATTCCGCTTCGTCGTCCGAATCATACTCTCTGTTTGCGGACGGCTCATTCGATGTAACGGAAAAGCTGACCCTCGGCGCCGGCATGCGCTATTTCCACGATGAGCAGACCAGCCTGATTGAATATGCGCCCGGCACGGGCACGGAACTGGCAGATACATTCCAGTCGTTGGACCCACGTGCCTACATGACCTACCAGTATGATGAAGACGCGACGATCTATGCGAGTGCAGGATCGGGATTCAGAAGCGGCGGCTTCAACTCCGCGCCATTCGATCCGTATGAGCCAGAAAACATTCTTACATATGAAATCGGCACGAAAGGAAATACTCGCAACTTCCAGTATGATGTTGCGGCCTTCTTCACCGAGTACAAGGATATGGTTCGCCGTCGATTGACCGAGGTGAATGGAGCGTTCCTCGGAGAATCCAGCAATATCGGCAAGGTGGAAGTTAAAGGCATCGAGGCCGGCCTTGCATATCAACCCATGTCCGGTCTCACCCTTTCGGCCAACGCCTCATATCTCGACAGCGAGATCGTGGAAACAGCGGATACCGACCAGGTGAACCAGGTTGGTGATCCAACCGACTACACTCCGGAATTGAGCTATACACTGGGCGTCAATTATGACTTCGACCTGACGCCTGACAATCCGGCATTCGTCAGGGTCGATTTCAACCATAGGGACAAAGTCACCTATATCGACCGGTCAAGCTTCGTGGACTCCGCGCTTCCGCAAAGTTCAGACGCCCTGAACCTGCTAAACGCACGCGCAGGGGTCGTCGTCGGCAACTTCGATCTCGAGATTTTTGCCACAAATCTCACCGACGAAAACAAATCCATTGACCCCTACCAGGGCTGGGCCAACGCAAACCGCACGCGTCCCCGTGTTGTCGGCGTCAGCGCTGCTTATAATTTCTAGAGGCAATGGGAATGAGATGATCTGGAAACTCTGGTAGACTCCCGATCATCTCACCTCCACCCCGTAACTGGCCCGATCTTCTATGGAGGTCGGGCCTTTTTGATTGCGCATGAAGGAATGCGACCAAGTTACAAAAAAATGTGTGCCGACGGATTGCCGGCACACAATTCTGGCGAATAGGGGTGTAGAGGAGTCTTTCGCAGGCCTCAGCCCGGCAAACACATATCAACCTCATTGCGATATACGCGACCCGCGTCTTCTTCTCCGTAATCTTCAGCATTGCCGGACACTTCGCCGCCACAGATCAGGATAACGCTTTCGCCAGATGCACGGGCACCAAAGGGTGAATTGTCCTGCAAGGTGGTCTCGCGGCTTATGATCCTGGCCGTGTCCTCAGTGTAGAGGCCATCATCCTGATTACCCTTGATCAAGCTGTTTTCTACTCTTGCAGACGACGCGCCATAAGCAGCAACCGCTGCAGATTCGCTGGCGATAATTTCGCTGTCTATCAGGTCTATCGCTGCAGTCTCCTCAAGCCAGACGCCGAGATGGGAGTTGTTGATAGTCAAATTGCGCGCAACAATCCGACCTGCTTCGCGACCCGTCAGCGCCATCTTGGCAACGCCTTCGATTACAACCCCGTCCAAGCTCACATCACTGTTGATGGTGAAAATACCATGCCCATCATATACATCATCTTCAGCGACTGCATAGTGGAATCCAGAAATGGTCAGGCCTGAGATCTGAACAGTTGATTCCTCAATTACGATCGCGCTCAAGGGAAAACCTGCGCTGCCAACGAGCCTTGCCCCTTGCTCCGCCTCAATGCTCAGCTTTCGATCCCGAACGACCACCGCTCCGCGTACATGGAGATCCTGAAACGGAACATCCCGGTAGGATGTCGGCGTGTATGTCCCGGTCTTAATCAGAATTCGACGATCTGAGGTGGATTGATCAATGGCCTCCTGCAGCCCAACCAATCCGAAATAATCGCAACTATCGACAGGATCCCTCTGTGAACAGATTTGTACGACAGTGGTTTCGTCATCCTTGAACTGGCCAGTCGTCGCGCAGGCGACCACCGCAAGCACAGCCGGAAACGAAACGGTCTTAAGAAGTCGAGCGAGCATTAGAGTGCCTCCTGCTGGAAAGGTGCCTTGGGACTGGCGGACAAATCCCTGTCAAGACGCATCAATCGACTGAGGACGGGTCTCAACACAACCAGGAGTACTGCCGCCGACCCTACGATCGCGGCATGCATCAGCCAAAATTCGGAGGCCGACATCACTTCATAAAAGCGGGCGAGCCAACCGCTGAACAGTCCACCGACAAATATGGCCAGATAGTAGGATCCCACCATCATGGAGTTCACCGAATCCGGAGCAGCGCGAGACGTCAGCGCCAGCGCAATTGGTCCAACATACAAAAACCCGACGGCGCAGACAAAATGGAAGATAATGGGCCAGATCAAAGCGACGGAACCCCCGGCAGATAACACGCCTCCCAACCCGAGCAGTGCAAACGCAATTGCGAACACAGCGCAGCCAACGGCAAGCTTGATCAGATCTCCTGGCTCTGCATTCCGACGAGACTGGTGGCGCCAATACCACAGCACCAGAGGCGCAAGCAGGAGAACCGCCAACGAGTCGAGAGACTGGAACCATGTCACCGGAACCTCCATTCCGAAGACGGTACGATCCACATCTGATCTCAACCATAATGGATAGGCGTTCCAAACTTGCGATTGCGCCGTCCAATACAAGGAAGTGAGGCCCAGCATCACAAGGATTGCCAGAATAACAACGCCGTCGCCCTTTTCCAGCTTCGGACGATCCTTACTCTCCACAACCGTATCCAACGGCAGATAGTTTCGGCCGGACAGGTAAACAGCGAGGCCAATCAACATGCCTATTCCGGCGGCGCCGAAACCATAATGCCATCCATACACCTCGCCCAGCGTGCCGCATATCAAGGGTGCGATAAAGGCACCGACATTTATGCTGAAAACATAGATGGAATAGCCGGAATCCCTTCTCTGGTCAGACTTCTTGTAGAGACCGCCAACCTGAGCCGCGAGATTTCCCTTCAGGAGCCCCGATCCGAGTATCAGGGCGGCCAATGCCAAGAGAAAACTTGCCTCAAACGCCATGAGGAAATGGCCAACCGCCATGAACAAGGCCCCGGCAAGAACGGCCTTTGTCCGGCCCAGAAGCCGGTCTCCAATCAGCCCGCCAAGAACAGGTGCAAAATAGACGAGGCCCACATAAGCCCCAAATACCTGGGATGCCAATGCTTGTATGCTCAGTGGCCCGAAGACCGCCTCAAACAAGCTCCGAAAGGGCTCGAATGCCGCAACATTCCCGGAATTCTCCGGCAGGAAAAGGTATGTCGCCATATACAGGATCAACAATGCCTGCATGCCATAGAAGGAAAACCGCTCCCACGCCTCAGTGAACACGATATAGGCCAGCCCCCTGGGGTGACCGAAGAACACCGCATCGTCTGCGCCTTTGGCATTCACGTCCGCCACATCCGAAGCTCCGGAGGTTTTTGGTAGATCACTCATCAAAATGGTCTTTCATTGGATAACTGTGACAAAGCGCTCAGTGCTCGCCCCAGGCGGGCTTCCAGTTGATATGTTTGGGCACATCATTGACTTCCCAGTAGAACGGTCGCCGTGGACGATCATGATTTCCAATTTCGTTCATGGTCACAGAATCATAGAGACGACCATTCACCATTGTTCGCGAGACCGTTTCGGTATTCCGGATATCCGTCAGCGGATTTTCATCAAGAACGATAATGTCGGCGAGCTTTCCGGCCTTGATTGAACCGATTTGCTCCTCAAGTCCCAACGTCGTGGCGCCGTTGATCGTAGCAGCCTTGAGAACATCAAGATTGCTCATCCCGCCCTCTGAAAGCAATTGAAGTTCCCAATGCATGGCGAGCCCGTAGACTTGGCCATGCGATCCGGCATTCACCCGGCCACCGGCATCGTTCAACGCCTTCATGGAACGCGCAGCCGCGCGGAACCCCAAGTCCCAAATCTCGTCCGCTGCCTGTATATTTGTCATGCCGCGAACATAAGGTGGCGCCCCGACCGGGACTGCCAATGGGCTGTAAGAACTCGTCGTCGTCTGAACATAGGCATCCACCCGCGGGTCTTCCCAAAGCCGAGACGAATTGTAGAGATAGTTTTCTCCCATCAACTCCCCGAAGAGCACGATCAGAGTGGGTGTGTGCGCCACATCAGATTTCGCCATCAACTGGATGAAATCATCATAGAGCGTCTCGACCGGGACATTGTGTTGAAGGTTCAGATTGCCGTCCAGAATGGCCGTAACGCCATTGAAAAAGTGGCTCTCTCCCTCAACGTCCACCATGATGCCTTTTTCGCGTCCTGCCTTTACCAGCATTTGTCGTTGCTTGCGCTGGATCTGTCGGTAGCTTTTGATTATTGTCCCCCCCAATGCGTTCTTACGGTCCATCACCGCTACGGCATCTGCATAGGTCTCGATCGGAACATAGACCGGGTCATATTTACGCTTGCGGCCGAAAATAACACTCCCGACCGCAATGGTGCGGGGGCCCACCATCGCACCAGTCTGGGTCATCTCGGTAACTCCGTAGGTCGGAAGCTCCGATGTGTAGGGATCGTAGTTCGTGGTAATCCCGAAAGAGAGTGCTGCGTAGCGAGATGCTTGCTGCTGCGGCAACAGCCCTGCCGACGCATAGTAACATCCATCCAGATGTCCATGCATGTCCACAAGGCCGGGCATCAAGGTTTTTCCGGTCGCATCAGTCACATGTGCATCGTTGGGAACACCGACGTCGGCGGTAGGTCCGACCGCAACGATCCGATTTCCATCCACCACAAGTGTGCCATGCTCGATGATACCGCCCTGATCCAGGGTAATAATCCGACCACCCACGAAAGCGGTCTTGCCGATGGGGCGGTCCACAGGAACGCGCAAATCCACCCTGGCAAACAGAGTGGGATCGGCGCCATCCGCGTTCACCGAGGCTCGGTACACATCAGGACCAAACGCCCAAAATACGCTTTCTGAGTCCCGAGCCCAGATCAGCTCATACCCTCCCGCATCTGTCAGTCGCGTGCCGCTATCAGCATCGAACACACCGCCCTCTACGGCCGGGTCAAAGGATGCCACGTAATACGTTTGATAGTGCCGATAAGCGATCCAGTTCAGATCCGGGCTAAGCTTCAACTCACTCGTGTCTGAATCCTTTGTTCGCAGGTGCACTTCATGGCCATCCCCATTGATCGACACGCTTTCGAGTGTCGTAACGAGCGTCTCGTCGATATAAGCCTCTGTCGTGAAGTACACACGCTCTCCATCGGGAGAGAATCTCGGATTGCTACCGACGACGCCCAATGGGGTTGCTTCGCCTCCCTCGGCAGGAATCCAGTAAATCCCAGGGTCCGCCAAGTGACCGCCGAGACAATCGTCGCCCGATGCAATCTGGAACATGATCACCGATCCGTCCGGCGAAAATGAAGGTTCACGCACAATGCCGGTAGACTTGAACAGTGTGGACACTTTTCCATTGTCGGATTTCACCTTCAGGGTCCCGCCCAATACGTCATCCCACTCGATGAACGCGATGGTTCGACCATCGGGTGAAAAGGCTGGCTCCGATTGCGAAGCTTCCGTCGTCGATAAGTGTTCCGGCGTGTTGTTGGAAATATCCTGTCGCCATATGCGTCCGAGCGCGCTGAACGCAAGCATCTGCTCGTCCGGCGAAAGGGCCAGTCGCGAAATCGCCTTTACACGTAACGTATCCGGATCGAGGTCTTGTGTGAATCGCGCCGGCTCGATCAAACGATGCCTAGCCGTCAGGGAGAATGGAATCTCATTCGCGCGCCCACTGTCCATATCGACGCGCATGATTTTTCCGCCTGCCCATATCGCGATTGCCTTGCCGTCGGGAAACCAGGAAAATCGGGGGTAATATGTGCCCTGCCCCAGAAAATCAGCCTGCCCATCCCGGTCCAATCCATCAAACACCGGTATCTGGGCGCGTGTCGCAAAATCGTACGTGAACAGCATTGTTTGATCTTTGACCCGGCGGACAAAGGCCATTTTACTGCCGTCAGGCGACATGGACGGAGTCATGGCGCCACCAAAACCGCCCACCACAGTTTTGATCTCGCCGGTTTCAAGACTTTTCCGACGAATGGCAAAATTCTTGTGGTTGGCATCCACATATACAGTGGACGCATGCGGCGGGGTCATTTTCTCGACGAAGTACAGGAACTGACCATCAGGTGAATAGACGGCGTCATGCACGTTTTCGCCATTCTCTGGCATCGGGACGATCTGTTCTGCATCACCCCCACTAGCAGGATAGGTTACCAATTCAGAGGAATGGAGCCGGTTCGCCGTATCGAACATGCGGGCCGCAACAATGGTTCGGCCATCCGCACTCCAGGATGGATCGACCAATGCAAGCGTGCTCTCGGACGAGACCTGAACGGGGTTGCTGCCGTCTGGGTCCGACGTCCAGATATTATCGGACCCGTCGACATCACTGATGTACGCAATGCGTGCGCCATCCGGACTGAATACCGGCGAATGCTGAATGGCAGGCCCTCCATGCACCAATTCAGCGGCACCGCCCGTTGCTGGCATTGAGTAAATGTCTCCCAACACGTCGAACACGATCGTGTCGCCAACCGGACTGACAGCAACACTTATCCAGGTTCCTTCTGTCAGGGAGAGTTCGACCTCCTGATAAGGCTGCCCAGTTTGGGTAATATCCCATTCCTGCGCGTTGGATGTACATCCAGTTGACAAAGCCAGGCCCAACAGTCCGGCAGCTATAGTCGTCACTCTCATGAATGCCTTCTCCCCTCTGTGTTGCAGCGCTCAAGCCCGTAGAATGCGCGTTCGCCGGTCCGGCGGGTAGGCTTTCCTGCAGCTTCGACTTGACCATGTCGCGACCGCATCGGCGAAGGGGCCTACGACGCATGAAGAGGTGCGCCAAGCGCACCACTGGTCACGCACTTCGCATCTGTCACGCGCTCCGAATTCTTTGCGATACATGAGACTGGCAATTTTTCGCTCTTTGGTACTGGAGGTTTCATGCGTTTTCCGAGAGTCCGGTCCATCCACAAATATGTCAGCCTCAGCTTCCTCGCTTTGTGGGCACTCCAGGCCGCATCCGGCCTGGCGATTAGCTTTCGAGCCGATATCGATGATTTCTTCCTCGGGCAGAAGAGCGTTCAAACCGAAACTGCCGCCCTGGCCAAAACGATCGAGACGCTTCAATCGGAAGGCGACGAAATCTCGTCAATCTGGATATCCGGTGGTCGGGACGGTCAATATGATGTCTATTTGGACCGCGATGGTGAAAGCCGCACAGTGCGAATTGACGGTAGCGGCGCACGAATCCGTGATCGGTCCGACGCCAATCGGTTTTCAGACGGCGCTATCTTCGAAACCCTGACGCAATTTCACAAATCGCTGATGTTGGACTCAACGGGATACCTCTTCCTCACGATCTCCGGTCTCCTTCTGATATCAAATATCAGCCTTGGGCTGGTGGCTGGACGGTCTCAACGCAAACGCCTCAAAGCGTTTACAAAAGCCTCCTCCGTCCCGGCAGCTGCGGCATTGTCAGGCTGGCATTGGCGCGTGGGATTTTGGGGGGCAATTCCTGCGCTCTGCATCATCTTGGCGGGCACTGCCCTCACCCAGTCTGATCTGCTGGCAAATGGGCTGAGCGTGGAACAGAAAACCCCTGAAAGTCAGAAGCCCGCTCCAACGCACATCGTGGACTTAGGCACCGCGATGGATGTTGCACTCGGCGAGTATCCCGGATCCTCTCTCGTCGCGATCAATTTGCCCTCCGAAAACCGGCAATGGTACAAGTTTCGCCTGAAGGCACCCGGAGAAATGCCGCGCCTCTATGGTGCAACCCGCGTATTCGTCGGATTGGACGGCACGGTTCTGCTGGACCATGATGCTGCCAACAGTGCTCCGGAAGAGCGTGTAATTGAATCTCTTTACCCACTCCACACCGGACAGATCGGTGGACTGTTCGGGCGACTCATAAATGCCGCCGCCGGCATCTGGTTGTTGTTCATGATCGCTTTGGGCGTACAACTTTGGTTAGCCCGTCGTCGCGGGCAAGGCGCAACGAAATCGCCACCCGGTGGTGAATAAGTGACACGCTATGAAATCAGGCGCGACGAACACATGGTCCCACTGGAATCAGCGCAAAGCTTGACTTACGAACCCGCCGGAAGGTCAATCCCGCGACAAACACACCATGATAGGGAAACCAGAATGGCCGACCGTAAGGACGACCTGATCAAGACCGGGCAACAGCCCCCACTCAGAAAAGCGCTTCCACCATTTGAAGGATTGCGGGCGTTCGACGCCATCGCCCGGCTCGGCGGCGTTCGAAAAGCGGCAAAATGGCTGGACCGGGACCATGCAGTTCTAAGCCGACATTTGCGGGCTCTTGAGGAATGGGTCGGAATAACCCTCGTGGAACGCGTTCCGACGGGCCTGATCCTGACCGAAGCTGGCAAGGACTATCATCGCTCAATTGCTCAAGCCCTTGATATGGTGGCGCACGCCACACTGGACCTGCTCAATCAGGGCATCCATCACCAGCTTCTGATATGGAGTACGCCCGGATTTGCACAGCAATGGCTGTCGCGCCGTTTGGCATCGCTTGAGCGCGCAAACCAAGGTGTGGAAATCGAGCTCAAGCCGTCCGTCAGTGCTCCGGACTTTCTCTCCCATGAGGCCACTGCTGATATTCGCTACTGGGCATCCTACGAAGATCTTGATGAGCTTCCGTCCCACCTGAGAAGCCAGGTGATCGCACAATCTCCTATCATTCCGGTAGCAAGCCCGGACTATCTCGAGAGCGCCCCTGAAATCCACAAACCTGAAGACCTGCTCAATCATCAGTTGCTTCATGAGAATACAACCGAAACTTGGGAAATCTGGCTGAACTCTCTTGGCGTCGATTGTGCCGATGGGCTCAAAGGTCCTCGCCTGTGGCAGGGCAACTTGACGAGCGATGCGTCCCGCCACGGACGGGGCATTGCCCTGACCAACCCCTTGCTCGCCGAAAAGCACCTTACAAGAGGCGACCTGGTCTGGATCGGCAAGGATAATCCGGCTTTTCCAGCAAGGCGGGGCGACTATGTTTTGATCGCCCGTCACGATCGTTGGAACGAACCAAGCTTGCGAAAATTCCGTCAATGGCTGACCAATACGATCGCCAAGGACACGCCTCAGTTCAAGCCAGGCAGCTAGCTCAGCGCATCCACAGCGGCATTGAAGAAATCATTATCCAGGATCGCTTCCGAGAATTTTGGCTTCGACCGGCAACTCAGAACGGTCAGCACAATTCCACGACTGGGATTGACATAGATATATTGCCCGAAGATTCCCCGTGCGCTGAATGCGCCTTCCTTAAAATCACCGTCGCGGTCAGGCACGGGCCACCACATATACCCGTAGTTCAATGGGTCGGATCCCGCCATACGTGGCTCAGTAGCTTCCGTGAACCAACCTTCCGGTACGACCGATTCCCCGTCGATCACCCCGCCATTCAACGCGAAGAGTCCCAATCGGGCATAATCATGCAAATTCGCGCAAATGCCACTGCCGGCAACCTCAAGCCCATCCGGCGACTCCAGCCACCATGCGGCGTCCGCCTGCATGCCAAGACGCGACCACATGGTTTCGGAACAATAGTCAGACAGCCACTTCCCGGTTGCGGCTTTGACCAGTGCACCCACAACATGGGTCTCGCCCGTGCTATAGTTCCAGACCGTTCCCGGCTCGGCAATGCGGGGCAAAGAGGCCATGAATTTCATGATTTCACCCGGTTTTTGTCCAACCTGGAGATCCAGCATGGTGCGGCGCTCAGACTCCGCCACCGTGTGAGTATCGTCCCACTTCACACCTGACGTCATCTGCAGCAAATGCTTGATGGAGACCCCATCGTAGCCACTACCGGACAGTTCAGGCAGGTACTTCACGAGTTGGTCATCAACGCTGTCGATGAAGCCATCCTTGATCGCCGCACCAACCAGCGTGGTTGATACTGACTTGGCCATGGACATCGACATCCATCGCGTATCCGGCCCGATGCCCTGATCATAGTATTCGTGAACGATATGCCCATCTTTGATCGCCAACAGTCCGACGAGGCGGTTCTGGGATACGTAGTCGAACAGATCGTAGGATTTACCATTCGCCTGAATAGGCATATCGCTCAGCGGCGTCGCCGCATATGGCAAGGCAGACACCGTGTCACCAGCCTTGATGGTGCGAGTGGGGAAAATCTCGTGTGTATGGCTGAACGTATGCATCTGAATATCTGGCATCAATTTGCCAGCATAAGCCGTCACGATGTCACCGAACTGCGGTTCGCGCTGAGAGAATGCTGTCACGAATAGTCTCCTAGGTTAGCGCAGCGACAATCAGGAGGTGGCGCGCGCTTTGTGGTGACAATACATTTCGATACCGGCAGACTCAGGTGCCAAGCAAAGGTATTCTGGTGCCCCTGCCGCACCAGCTGTTATACATTTCGCGCCTCACATTTCTGTCTGTCGACGCGAAGACTGACCCCAGAAAATACAAGGGATATAGTATGACCGATGCAAATGAGACGTGGCACATGTATGTGCCGAAACCTTATCGGGCGTCTGACCCGCTCTCGATCATAGCCGCCTACCCCTTTGGCCAGATAATCACCAGCTGCGGCGACCTGCCCTATGCGACCTCGGTCCCCATGTACGTGGTGACAACATCAACTGGTCACACTGAGCTGGTCGGGCACATGGCACGGAACAATCCACACGCCACCACCCTGGCCGCCGGCCAAAAAGCGCTTGCGACCTTTCATGGCCCGAACGCGTATATCTCGGCAAGCTGGTACAAGGACCAGCCAACCGTTCCGACCTGGAACTACATTGCTGCGCAAGTACGAGGGACGCTTCATCCGATTGATGATGCCGAGGCTCAACTGGAGATCATGCGGACCACGATTGCCCAGAGCGAAGCGGCGTCCCAATCCGCGTGGCGTATGGAGCACGCACCCAATGGCAAAGTCGACAGCCTGGTTCCCCGTATCCGCTCCTTCCGGATCACCATTTCAAATATCGATGCGGTGACAAAGTTGAGTCAGACCCATCCGCTCGCGGATCAGAAGCGGGTTGTCGACGCCCTCGAAACTCACAGCAACGTTCAGGATCAGGAAATCGCGCGGCACATGCGCAATCTTTGGCCAAAATAGTCACATCGCATTGGTCATGCACCATCGGTGCTGAAACCGCACCACTCCAATCGGTTTAGTCATCTTCTCCCTTCCGCCGCCTGAGCCCAACATGGGTTCAAACAATTGAAAGGGACGCACAATGGCGATCGCGCATCGGAATACAGCCCAGTGGCAGGCCATGGACGCCTCTCACCACATACACCCGTTCTGCGATCCAAAAACACTCGCAGAACGTGGCGTGCGCGTCATAACGAGCGCAGACGGCTGTTATGTTTATGACAGCGACAACAACAAGATCCTAGATGGGATGGCTGGCCTTTGGTGTGTGAATGTCGGGTATGGTCGCCAGGAACTGGTTGATGTTGCGACCGCGCAGATGGAGCAATTGCCATTCTACAATTCGTTCTTTCAAAGCTCGACGCCTAGCCAGATCGAACTTGCGCAAAAACTGTCAGAGATCGCACCGGGGAACCTCAACCATTTCTTTTTCGCCAATTCCGGATCCGAGGCGAATGACACCGTAATCCGCATGGCACGCCATTATTGGCACGTCCGCGGCAAGCCAAAGAAACACAAGTTCATTGGCCGTCATCTCGGATATCATGGCAGCACGCTTGCCGCGACCAGCCTCGGCGGCATGAAGCACATGCATGATATGGGATCATCCATGCTTCCTGGCTTCGAGCACATCATGGAACCCCACTGGTACGCTCACGGAGGGAATATGAGCCCCGAGGAGTTCGGTCTCCGGGCAGCACATGCACTGGAAGAAAAAATTCTCGAAGTTGGAGCAGACAATATCGCCGCATTCATCGGCGAACCAATTCAGGGCGCTGGTGGCGTCATCGACCCACCTCCCAATTACTGGCCCGAGATTCAGAAGATCTGCCGCAAGCATGATATCCTTCTGGTATCAGACGAGGTCATCTGTGGTTTTGGACGTCTGGGGGAATGGTTTGGATGCCAGCACTATGGTGTCCAGCCTGACATCATGCCGATGGCCAAAGGCATGTCATCCGGCTATCTGCCGATTTCTGCGGTGGCTTTCAGCGATGAGATATTTGAGACCATCAATGAAGGTGGTCCCATCTCTCATGGCTACACTTATTCCGGACACCCCGTCGCTTGCGCGGTTGCGCATGCCAATATCAACATTATCGAACGCGAAGGCTTGGTGGATCGCGTAAAGAATGATTTAGGCCCCTATCTGCACGCACGGCTCCAGCAGCTATTTAATGAACATGCAATCATTGGTGAAGTACGCGGAGCTGGCCTGATTGCCGGTCTTCAGCTCATCAAGTCACGGGAAGCATGCGAACACTTCACGGCTGAAGACAATGCGGCGAATATCTGTCGTGACATATGCCTCGATAAAGGCCTGATCATGCGTGCCGTCGGACAGGCAATGGTGATCTGCCCTCCGCTTACTATCACGCATGCGGAAATAGACGAACTGATCGACATCGCGTCTGCCGGCCTTTCGGAAACGGCTGCCCGCTTGGGAGTCGCATGACATGTCCGTCATGCAAGTCTCGACTGCGGACTCCGTAGCGACGTCGAATGCTCTGCTGCACCGGTTGAAGGAGCGCATAGCCGCATCGTCTGTGGAGAAATCATTTACCGTGACCAATCCCGCAGACGGATCCATTGTGGCAAAAGTGCCGGATCTGGGCGCGCCGAAAACGGAAAAAGCGATTGCGCTGGCAAATGATGCACAGGTTGCATGGGCCGGGCTGACGGCGGGAGAACGCGGAGCGATACTGCGGCGGTGGCATGACCTTATTCTCGCATCAGAAAAAGAACTTGGCGAAATACTGACACTCGAACAGGGCAAGCCTTTGGCAGAAGCCCGCCGGGAAGTGACGTTTAATGCCAGCTATATTGAATGGTTCGCTGAAGAGGCCAAACGCGCTTACGGTGATGTGATACCGACCAGCGCGTCCTCCCGGCGACAGCTCGTCATCAAGCAGCCCGTGGGAATTGTCGGCGCCATTACGCCCTGGAACTTTCCGAGCGGCATGATAACCCGCAAGGCTGCGCCTGCACTGGCCGCCGGGTGCGTGATCATCCTGAAGCCATCCGATGAAACGCCCTTGTCAGCGCTGGCACTGGAATGCCTGGCAGAGGATGCCGGTTTCCCAGCCGGCGTTTTCCAGGTCATCACTTCGAAAGATCCAACGCCCGTTGCCCAGACACTGACCAGCCATCCACTCGTTCGCAAGATCTCCTTCACCGGATCTACGCGCGTGGGGAAACTGCTCATGCAACAGAGCGCGGACAGCGTAAAACGCATGTCACTCGAACTGGGTGGGAACGCGCCCCTCCTCGTGTTCGATGATGCAGACATCGATGCAGCCGTTGCAGGCGCGCTGGTCGCAAAGTTTCGCAATGCTGGACAAACATGCATCTGCGCCAATCGCATTTTGTTACACACGTCCATCAAGGACGCATTCCTTGATAAATTCGTGGCAGCGGCAGAGGCCATGAATGTTGGGGACGGACTCGATCCATCTTCTGACATGGGGCCAATGATCAACACCGCCGCTAAGAACAAGGTTCAGGCTCTGATAGCAGACGCTGTCGAAAAGGGCGCGACAGTGTCCGCGTCTCGTCACTCCTCAGACGTCGGAAATTTCATGCCGCCTACCATCCTGTGCGATGTCACAACGGATATGGACATCGCACACACTGAGATTTTTGGCCCAGTTGCGCCGGTTCTCGTTTTCGAAAACGACGAAGACGCCATCGCATTGGCCAATGATACGCCTTATGGGCTCGCCGCATATTTCTGGACCCGAAAGCTTTCGCGCGCCTGGCGTGTCGCTGAGCAATTGGAAGTCGGCATGGTTGGATTGAACGATATTGCGATCTCAGGAGAGGCAACACCTTTCGGAGGCGTCAAGGAATCCGGCATCGGGCGCGAGGGGTCTCGCTACGGCCTCGATGACTATCTGAATGTGAAGTATATCGCGATGGGGGGAATCTGATGTTCTACCCGAATACGGTTTCGACAAAATTTCACCTCCTGAAAGCCAGCGCTATCATAGCTATCGCTTCTGCGACGGTGCCAATGGCCGCACTGGCCCAGGACGCCGCAACGGATAATCCAGCAGCTCTCATCGCCGAGCTGCAGGAAAAACTACGCTTACAGGACGAACGACTGGCGCGCCTTGAGCGGATGCTGAAAGACGCGACAAATGTGCCAGCCAAGCTTGCAACAAGCGACCGGGACACCCGCGTCGTCGTGGCAGAAGCCACGGTCGCAGATACGCGTCCTGCCGCCCCGACTGGGAATCTCAACATAAGTGGCGATATGCGCCTCAGATATGAGCATAACTCGTCTGATGGCGACGAACGCGATGATGCGCGCGGCGTCGTGCGTGGGCGTATCGCGGCCACATATGCCGCGTCACCTACTCTCGAACTTGGTGCCAGGCTCGTCACTGGAGATCCTGACGATCCAAATTCAGCCGACGTTTCGCTCTCCAACTTCAATGACGATCTTCAGGTAAGCCTGGACCAAATTTACGGCATCAAGACGTTCGGCAAATTGTCCGTGCTGGGCGGAAAATTTGCGAACCCATTCCGGCGCACGGATCTCGTCTGGGATGGCGATGTGAACCCGCAAGGCTTGGCAGCCCGCTACGCGGCTCTCGACAATGGTTCGACTCGCATCGGGGGTAGCGCGCTGTTTTTCCCGATTGAGCGTTCGACCGCCGCCCAAGACAGCACAGCATCCGGATTTCAGCTCACCCTCGATCAAAAAGCCAGCGAAGCGTGGGAGTTCGGATTTGCTGCCGGATACTACGACTATGAAATCGAGGCGGTTGGCACAGCAGACTCCGGTGATACACGCACCAACTTGCTTGATGGTTCAGGCGCTTATCTGTCCGATTTTGATCTTCTCAATATCATGACGGAAGCGTCCTTTTCCGGCTTTGGAGATCGCTGGCCACTGGAAATCAAGGCTGAATATGTTCGCAATCTCGGTGCGGACGATTATGATACAGGCTATTCAGTCTCCGCATCGCTTGGACAGGCGGGCGCGCCAGGAACCTATAGTTTCGGATATGGCTATCATGTCGCAGAAGCCGACTCGGTATTCGCGGCCTTTGCGCAAGATAACATACCATATGCCAGCAACTATCTTCAGCACACATACTCGTTCTCCTACGCACTCAGCGAGCACCTCCAGATGAATACGAGCCTGTATGCGTATCGGCTCAAGGATGAAATCCTCATCCCGTTCGCCACCGACGACTGGCAACAGCGACTTCGCGTAAATCTGATCGCGAACTTCTAGACCCTCCTTCATATATCGGACCCACACCTCAAAGGATTGTTGACTTGCGTATTGGCACCCCAAAAGAACTCAAGAACCGTGAATATCGCGTGGGCCTGACGCCACAAGGCGCCCAGGAACTCGTACGGTCGGGTCACTCTGTATTCGTCGAAACCGGCGCGGGCGAAATGGTTGGATTTTCTGACGAACTGTATGAATCGGCAGGCTGCACAATTTCCACGAACGCGGACGAATTGTTCGACTCTTCCGATATGATCATCAAGGTGAAAGAACCTCAACCAGTTGAGATCGCGCGCCTGCAACCACGACACACGCTGTTCACCTATCTTCATCTGGCACCAGACCCTGAACAGACCCGCGGACTTTTGAAGTCGGGCGCTACCTGCATTGCCTATGAAACAGTAACCGACCGGTTTGGACGCTTGCCTTTGCTTACCCCAATGAGTGAAGTGGCCGGACGCTTGTCAGTTCAGGCTGGCGCCAAGTATCTTGAAATAGCTCAAGGTGGCTCGGGAACACTATTGGGTGGCGTTACCGGCGTCGCTCCAGGCAAGGTACTCGTCATCGGAGGTGGCGTCGCAGGACGGAATGCGGCGGAAATGGCCGTCGGGCTGGGAGCAAATGTCACCATCCTCGATCGCTCACTTGATCGTCTTCGGGAACTGGACGCATTCTTCGCGGGTCGCGCCCGCTGTCTTTACTCCACGTCGGCTGCGATCGAAGCTTCACTTCTGACCGCTGATTTGGTGGTCGGGGCTGTCCTGCTTCCCGGGTCGGCTGCGCCAAAGGTCGTTTCAGCCGAACAAATCTCGATGATGAAGCCCGGATCAGTGGTTGTGGATATCGCCATTGATCAAGGCGGCTGTTTCGAAACCAGCCGTCCGACCACACATGACGAACCCGTCTACAATGTTGATGGTGTCTGCCACTATTGCGTTACCAATATGCCAGCAGCAGTTGCCCGAACATCCACAATCGCCCTGTCAAACGCCACCCTGCCCTATGCGATGGCGTTGGCCGATTTGGGCACCGAACAAGCCGTGAAGACCGATCCACATCTGCATGCCGGCATCAATGTAGCCCATGGTGACATTGTCCATCCCGAAATTGTCGCGGCGATGGCTGGCCTCATATGACGTCAAGCCGGATATCCTGAGATTTACGGCACTTATGGCGACCATCGTCGCGGAACTTGCCCCCCATACGAACCCGGCCTGAACAAGGCCGGGTTTGGCAAATTGTAGAGCAAGACTTGAGCGCTGCGAAAGATGGCGCGAATGACATCCCATTCCGCTCTTCGCAACATTTGGTTAACCTTGATCTCCAAGATGCAAGGCAGCGGTATCGCTTCGGCTTACCACCTCTTTTTCTGGAACTGTCTTAATTACGAAGGCCCAAGTGTTCATGCCTGCAGTCAAGCTGTCTGAATCCGCCGCTTCCTTTTCCATCGCTCAAATAATTGCCCGCGATCTCAGCGTCCGCGAAGCGCAGGTTGCGGCGACGATTGCGCTCATTGAAGAGGGCGCGACCATACCTTTCATCGCACGCTATCGGAAGGAACGTACGGGCGGCCTGGACGACACTCAATTGCGGCAATTGGCAGAGCGCTACACCTATCTGACAGAGCTACAAGCAAGGCGTGAAACAATCCTGTCGTCCATTGGTGAGCAGCAAAAACTCACGCGCCCGCTTGAGCGTGCGATCTGGAATGCTGAAACCAAGGTTGAGTTGGAAGACCTGTACCGACCATACAAGCCGAGACGTCGAACGCGGGCGACAATTGCACGTGAACAGGGGCTCGAGCCTTTGGCCGAAACACTCCTGAAATGTGCAGGCGATCCTGAAAAACTGGCTGTTGCCTATGTTGATAGTACCAAGGATGTGGAAACGGTATCGGCAGCTCTCGAAGGTGCCCGAGACATTCTGATCGAACGAATGGTCGAAACTCCATCCATCGTCCGCCACGTCCGGGAAAAGGTCTGGGAGGCGGGTGAATTGAGTTCACGGCTGGTCAAAGGCAAACAGGCTGACAAATTTCGGGATTATGCGGACTTCGCTGAACCGCTCGAGAAAATGCCGTCCCACCGCGCTCTCGCAATGTTGCGCGGAGAGAAAGAAGGCGTACTGAAAGTCGGGGTCGGAATCCAGACACGCAAGGCTGATACGCCGCGTCAGGCAATCGCTCGAATCTGTCAGGAATTTGGCATTAACGCATCGGGTAGCATCGGTGATCGCTGGATGCGGGAAACCGCCGAAAAGGCTTGGTCGACCAAGCTTGCCAAATCCGGTGCCTCTGACTCGCTGGCCCGTTTGAAGGAGCGTGCCGAGGCAGAAGCGATCCAAGTATTCTCCAACAATCTCAAGGATTTGCTTCTCGCCGCGCCGGCCGGAAAGAAAACGGTCATGGGCATTGATCCCGGCATCCGAACCGGGTGCAAGATTGCCGTAGTCGATGCGACTGGCAAATTGCTCGATACCGCCACCATTTATCCTCATGCGCCGCGCAATGATCGCGCGGGCGCACTGACCATCATAACGCGACTTGCCGCCAAGCACGGCGTGGATCTTGTCGGCGTTGGCAATGGCACAGCCGGCCGGGAAACGGACGCTCTGGTTGCTGAGTTGGGTAAGGCAGCACCGGAGCTGAAACCGGCCAGCATCATGGTGTCGGAAGCCGGCGCCTCCGTCTATTCGGCCTCACAGCTAGCTGCTGACGAGTTTCCGAATCTGGATGTCAGCTTGCGTGGGGCAATTTCCATTGCACGGCGCCTTCAGGACCCGCTGGCCGAACTGGTCAAAATCGAACCGAAAGCGATTGGCGTCGGCCAGTACCAGCATGATGTCGATCAGGCTGCACTCGCCCGCTCGCTCGACGCGGTTGTGGAAGACTGCGTGAATGCGGTTGGCGTCGACGTCAACACAGCCTCCGCTCCCCTCCTCACGCATGTCTCCGGACTTAACACGACGCTGGCCAGCAACATCGTCGCTTTCCGCGACGAGAATGGACCGTTCTTGACACGCAAACAGTTGAAGAAAGTCCCGCGCATGGGCGCAAAGAGTTTCGAGCAATCGGCTGGATTCCTGCGCATCGTTGGAGGCAAAGACCCGCTGGATGGATCCGCCGTACACCCGGAGTCCTACCCAATTGTCGAACGCATCGCCAAGGCAACGAAACAATCAGTGAAGTCCCTGATCGGCAACAAGGCAGTCCTGTCACAACTCAACCCAGCTGACTTCGCTGATGCGACATTTGGCGTTCCTACAATCCGGGACATTATCGCCGAACTGGAAAAGCCAGGCCGCGATCCAAGACCTGACTTCCAGACCGCGAGCTTCCAGGAAGGCGTCAACGAAATCGGCGACCTCAATCCCGGCATGAATCTGGAAGGCGTCGTGACAAACGTCACCGCCTTTGGCGCCTTTGTAGATATTGGCGTTCATCAGGACGGCCTCGTTCACATATCTCAACTGGCAGACCGCTTCGTGGAGTCACCGCGCGACGTGGTCAAAGCTGGCGACATTGTGCGCGTTCGCGTGCTGGAAGTGGATATAGACCAAAAGCGGATCAGCCTGAGCATGAAGTCGTCCGCCGACTCGCAAGCGGGCACGCGTCCCAAACCGGCGCCCAAGGCGCCACCTCGGAAAACTCCCGAGCCGGCAGCTAAAGAGACCACGAGCAGCCCATTCGACGTGCTGAAATCTCTCAAGCGCTAGCCCACTTGCATAACGTATTCGAAAGTTACCCCTCCACTCCAATTCGCAACATGTCAGCCCCAATCCCTCATTGACTGGCAGGGTTGCCGCCAGATGGCCGGCATATGAGTGAACATCTGCCTCCAGGCAGATAGGCCGACACCCCGAATTGGCAGGTGACGATCTAAAAGACTCATTTTGCGAATAATTTTCATTTGCAAAACAGATCACCACGCGCTATCCCGACCCCACATTGCGACTGAGTTGCATTAACGCATTATCTGGAGGGGTCCATGAACCACATCGTAAACCGTAAAACCGCCCTGTTCGGGGCCACAGCGATCGTATCGATCATTATGCTTCAGGCACCAGCCTCCGCTCAGGAAGACGCGAACACTGACAGTGAGGAGTTCCTCGGCACGCTGACGCTCGGCGAGAGTAAAAGGGAAGTCCAGACCGACACCGCCACACCAGTCACGGTCGTCGATCAGGAAGAAATAGAAGACCGCCAAGCTGGCACTGTTGCGGAATTGATTGACTCCGTTCCTGGCGTCTCCCTCGTAAACGGCTCCACCCCGATCGGATCCGGGATCAATATTCGTGGCTTTGGCGCCAACGGCACTTACGGAACTGACCAGAAAGTAGCAATTCAGGTCGATGGCGCGAGCGTGGGCTCGGAAGAACTCTATCGTATTGGCACCCAGCTTTATACCGATCCGTATCTCTACAAGAGCGTCGAAGTGATCCGCGGGACTGTCGGAAGCTTTGAGTACGGATCTGGTATTATCGGTGGGGTTGTGCGCCTTGAGACGATCGATGCGTCAGACCTCACGGGCGGCGAAACGGGGCTCGCCTTCCGTCAAACCCTCGGCGGCGCAACCAATATGGACGGATTCAACTCCTCCAGCACGCTCGCAGTCCAACCCACGGAAAACCTTGAGCTCCTTGCGAACTATTCCTGGCGCGAGCAACACAATCAGGAAGATGGTAATGACAATGTCATTGAGAACAGCGAATTTGAACTGCCCTCCTATCTGCTGAAGGCCCGCTATACGGTCGGGGACCACAGCATGCGCGCCAGCTATACCAATTCTGAGACAACCGAACGGGACAAACCATACGACTCCTTCGGTACGACCGGCGGCGCATTTGGAAATGTGGATCGTGACACCAAGTCCGAAACGATATCGCTTGCCTACAATTTCAATCCTATCACGAATGATTTGGTGAACCTTGATGCGGTGTATTCCTACGCCAATCAGGAAATTGATCAGGAATGTATTGTCGGCAGTGGCCCGTTCGGATGCTTCGCCACGGTCGATGCCGACCATCGCTACGAGACAACGAAGTTCACCGTGAAGAACACAGCCTATATTGAAACAGGCGCTCTGGTGCATGATTTGCGCACGGGCATCGAGTTCATCCAGAAAGAACGTCTTGATGCAAATTCGGCCCCAGGCGGTGAAGACAATCGCATCGCCCTGTTCGTAGTCGACCAGATCGACTTTCTGGATGGATGGACATTCGCACCAGCCCTTCGGTTTGAAAGCTCAGAAGTCGAGGGGACCCTCGATGATGGCAGCGCTGCGAGCTATGACAATGACGCGCTCATGGGCGGGGCATCGCTCCGTTATCAGTTTGACAATGGCGTTGCCCTCTTCGGAAGCTATGCTTACACGGAAAGCCTCCCCATTCTCGATGACCTCGAGAACGAGGTCTATATGAGCCAGCCAGAGATCGGGAAGACTTATGAGTTCGGCGCATCCTACGACCTTATCGGTGTCCTTGGACAGGATGATACGCTTTCCATGAAGGCCAATTATTATCACACGGATCAGGAAGATAACACGTCTTACTCAGGTGTGGACTCGATCGAAATCCAGGGGCTGGAGCTTGAAGGATCGTACGCCCGCCGCGACGGCTACTATGCTGACCTCAACGCCAATATCGTTGATGCAGAACAGACCCGCACAGACAGCACCGTCGCGGATTGGACGAATGCTCCAGCCAACACGCTGCGCCTCACGCTCGGCAAGCGCTTATCGAGATTGGCCGATCTGTCCAGCGAGTTCGTGCTGGCAGATGAAGCAGACCGCAATGGCACGACGACCCCGGGCTTTGCCACTGTCAATTTGCGCGCAACGATCACTCCGCAGGAAGGTGTCCTGAAGGACACATCCTTCCGCTTCGGGTTTGAAAACCTGTTCGATCATAATTACACGCCGCTCCTTTCTACGCGTCCGGCGGCTGGGCGGAACATCAAGTTCACGGTGTCGAAAGCCTTTTAGACAGTACCCCACCGATGCGAGCACCATGCGCGGCTGCCAACAGCTGCATGGTGCTCGTAACAATTCTCCAAACATTCCCGCAGCGAACTGAGTTTCAAAGCGAAATCTGATTGGAAACGCGCATGCTCACGATGTTTCAAAACTTATATGATGTCGGCGGTCCCATCCTTACCATCCTTCTGCTTGCATCCATTTTCACGCTCGCCCTGACAGGCTTCAAATACTGGCAATTTCGGTCGGATCAGATCGGACGCCTGAAGCCGCTCAAATCGGCCATCCGCTCTCTGGACGCTGGCGATGAGCAAGGTGCATCGGATCAGCTCCGCGCATCGAAACATTGGCTGGCGAACATTCTTCTGTCCGCTTTGCCGCTACGCGGGCGAGAAGGCCTTGTTGCCCGACTTGAAGCCGAAGCCGACCTCGCGTTGCAACCCTATGAAGGTGGCTTTCGCGTCCTTGATACGATTGCTCAATTGGCCCCCCTGCTAGGGCTTCTCGGAACGGTGCTGGGGATGATTGAGGCGTTCCAGGCCCTGCAATCTGCGGGATCACAGGTAGATCCGGCAGCCCTTGCTGGCGGTATCTGGGTCGCCCTGCTGACCACCGCCGCAGGCCTCTCCGTCGCCATGCCTACATCCATTGCGCTGTCCTGGTTTGAAGCTCAGACTGACCGCGAACGCGCTTTCGCCGAGCATGCATTCACAGTCCTCGTTACACCGGAAACGCGCGCGACGTCAGCCAGAGAAATAGTTGCTGCTGGATATGGCACTTAAGCGCACCCGCCCACGCCGTCGCGCGTCGATCACGTCCCTTATCGACGTGATCTTTCTGCTGCTGCTTTTCTTTATGCTGGCTTCTAGTTTCTCAAAGTTTTCCGAGGTCGAGATAGCCTCAACCACTGCAGCCGCCGGTAAGACCTCCGACAACCCCATCCTTATACTAACCATTGGAGCTGATACCCTTCTGCTGGACGGAAAGGCGGTCCCGCTGAGTCATCTCGCTTACAAGCTCGAAATACATGAAAATGATGAAAGCGTACCGACAGTGGCGGTGAAGTTAACAGACGATGTTACCACGCAAACACTGATTGACGTCCTCGCTGAACTGAAACGCACGCCCTGGATTGAGGTGCTCGTGGTGGAGCCGACATGAAGCGTAGCAAACTGCAAACCCGCCGCGATCCCGTGATCTCACTGATCAACATCGTATTCCTGATCCTGATCTTCTTCATGATTGCAGGAACGCTCGCCTCCCCACCTGATCCATCTGTAAGATTTGTTCAGACCCAAGATCTCGAATGCTGCGTCCCTCCAGACGCGGTGTCGATCGACAAGACCGGTCAACTACGCCGGGGAGGCGCTCCGGTCAGCCTGGAGAGTCTTCTCGACAGCCCGGCGGCAGATACGTCGTCCCTACGCCTTCTTCCCGATCGCGAACTGCCAGCAGTGCAACTCCTCAAGCTGGTGAAAGAGCTTCGAGCGAGCGGTAGGACCAACATCATTGTCGTGACGGAGGACACCACAGGATGACGAAAGCGAATGTGGTCAAATTCTCGATTGCGCTGTCAGCAGCGGCAGCGGCCCACTTGAGTGTGTTGGCGTATACAGTCCCTCACGCTCCGCCGGCATTGGTGGCAGGAAACAGCTTCGGCGTGCAGTTTGGAACAATGGCCTCGTCGACAAATGCTTTCCAGCACGAAGCCCCGCCATCGGACGAACCTGAACCAAGCCCAGCACAATCAGAACAGCCGCCCGCCACCCGCTCCTCACCGTCACCTCAATCACCGGAGGCAGCCCCCAAAGTCGAGAAGACAGCTCCGGATGAGCCCAAATCCGAAACTCTCGTTGCAGACGCTGACCCGCTTTTGCCTGAAGAAAACACTGACGAGCCGGCCGTTGTAGACCGTCAAATTAAACCGGCAGCTCAGACAGCGCCAACCACGGCAGTTTCCTCTGCGACCTCAGCGGCACCCCAGACAGAACCCGCCGAGTACAAGCCAGCTGGCAACAACTCACACCGAAAAGCCAAAACGTCTGTCAATGCGAATAGTCCAGCTACCAAGGAATCTGGCGGCGACTCTGCTGCAAGCGCAAAGTCCCCAGCAGCAGGAAATTCGGAGCATTCGAACTATTCGGGAGAGGTGATGAGACACTTGTCCCAACTGCGTAGACCGCGCGCTTCCGGTCCCGGATCCGCTCATATTCGATTCACGGTTTCCCCTCGTGGTACGATCAAACACATTGAAGTCTCCCAAAGCTCTGGCTCATCCAGGTTTGATCGTCAGGCCTTGATCTTTGTGAAGAAAGCATCGCCATTTCCCGCTCCGCCAACTGGCATCAGCCACAGCTTTACTGTCGAGATTGAGGGGTCTTGAGGATATTCCGAGGGAACAACTTGAAAATCAGTCCGTCGAGCCAAACCGAACCGAAACGTGTCCAAGCTCATTCCCAGGCTCAATCTCGTGATTGAACGCATCAGCAGAAAGGGTGAAAGTAACGCTCTCATGCTGATGCTCGCCATGTTCGCGAGCAGCTTCAAGATGCAAGATGTACTCGCCTGGACCAACTGTGTGGCCATCATCTGTCCGGCCATCCCATACAAGTTTGTATTGTCCGGGGCGCCGGGTTGGACCTGAGATCGCATCGACAAGGCTCCCGGCCCTTCGGCCAAATCGTCGGTGCCAGTAATAGTTCTCCTCCATCCAGCGCGCTTGTTGACCGGCAAGCATGAGAATCCGCACCAAATTTCTGTCTTTGTCTGCAATCCATACCGCCACATAGGGGCGCTCATAGTCTGCAATATCTTGATCGGGAATCTCGAACTCAATGGAAAATTCATAGCCCGTCGGCCAGCTTGCCTCTATCTCGCTGGTCGCCTTCCCCTCAGGCTTCAAGCCACCCCAACCTGAAGTCTGATGATGTCTTTCATCCTCCGTCACGATCTCCGCTTCTACGCCCGGCAGACTCTCCACGAGATTCAATCCTCTCTTGAGGTCCATCACCAGGAGTGCCGTTGCAAGTGCGTCTGCGGTGATGGCATCTGACGCATAGACCGTCGCCGTGAGAGCGTGAAAGACTGGCCAGCCATCTGCGGGGGATATGACATGGCTATAGGGCTGCCCCCCAACCAAACGATCACGAGGTCCCGAACCGCTTGTTGCGACTGCCCCTTCATTTATCTGCACACGGCCTTCTAACGCTGATCCGCCTTCTCCAAGCTCAGAGCCGCGGGTGATCGCGACGGCCCATTGTTCGTCTTGAGGGCCTGCGCCCCAGGTCCGTATGTCACCCCCAATGTTTATCAACAGTCCTGAGACCTTTGGGGACGCGGCAATGGCCGCCTCGACTGCCGTGTCCAGAATATACCCCTTTGCCAAAGAATCGGTAGCGAAAATCACCTCATCCGGTCGGTTGACGGTTCCCTTCCCTGCATCAATTTCAACACTGGCGCGCCGTATCTCTCCAGCAGTTATTCGCATGGCGGGACGGTTTGGCAATTTGTTCTCACGTTCGGCGACGGCCCATGTATCGATCAAGCTGCCAATACGACAGCTCAGCGCATTCGACGTTTGCATCCGATAGGCTTCACAGCGCTCCAGTACACGAACCATATCGTCAGACACTGTCGTGTCGATGGAGCGATTTAGACGTGATATCTCGCTGGAGTTGTCATATGTGCTGAACACGCCGCGCAAACGTTCGATCTCCTTGAGAATCGCCTCCTCTGCCTTGTCGGCATCTATCTCTGAGGGGGCATTCACAACAATATCCAGGGACGTTCCGAGAACATGATCATGATGTCGGTTGAACGTATCCGCCGTCGCGACACCGGGTAACATGGCCAGCAGAACGGAAGTCAAAGCCATGCCTGACAAGGTCTTTCGCATCAAAATCTCCGTGAATTGAGCGTGCAGACGCGCTGTCTGCACTTAAAAGGCACTGAGCACGACGGCCGCCGCAAAAATCAAAAATCTCTACTTGCAACTAAATCGCATTCTCAGTACATGCAAGTGATAATTATTCTCAATAACATGACTGAGGGGTCTTTATGACAATTCTGAAATTTGGCGCAGCCGGAATCTTGTCGGCTACCACGCTTTGCGCAGCCGCTTACGCTCATACATCTTTTATGTATCCCAATGCATTCGTCACGACGGAAAGCGATCACGTCACTGTGCAGGCATCCTTTAGTGAGGACCCCTTCGTGCCAGAGATCGCCGTTCTTTCGGAGGACTATCATGTCATTCTTCCGGGTGGCTCGCGGGAAGACTTCAAGACCCTAACCCAGTTGCGCCAGGTGGTTGTTCTTGAAAGTGATCTGGACACCGAGGGAACCTATCGATTTACCACCGGTGTCCGCTTGGGTCGAAAAAGCAAGAAGGCCCTTGTTGATGGTGAATGGCAGGCGGTTTTCGGACCCGATGCGGAAGTTCCTCAAAATGCAACCGAGGTCATCACCAGTCAGACCGAAACGGTTGCTGACGTCTATGTAACGAAAGGAGCTTCCACGTGGGAGGCGGTCAACTTGCCAATCGGCCGCTTGCTTATCACGCCCGTCACCCACCCAAACGAGATTTATCTAGGAGAGGGATTTGAATTCAAGCTCCTCTTCGATGGCCAGCCGCTTGCTGGCCAATCTGTGGAAATCAAACGGCAGGGCGGAACTTATGAAACGCCGAAATACGAACGCCATGTAGAGACAGATGACTCCGGAACCGTGAGCCTGTCTTTCGACAAGCCAGGCAAATACCTCCTCATGACCCGTCACGCGGTGGACGCGCCAGAAGGCGCAGAGACTGACGAACGCAGCTACACAACCTCCCTGACTTTCGAAGTCGCTCGGTAAAAACCCTTCCACCAGAACGGAAACCCAAACATGAAATCCATTTACCCGGTCTTGTTGACCCTGGCGCTCGCGCCTCTCGCCGCGTGTGCCACCCATGACACCAAAGCGTCGGCTGAAGCCGAGACTGCAAGCGCGGCCGCAGTCACGACTGAGTCCGAAACCCCACGTCGTTCCGCTGACGGACATAGCAAGGATGCTTTCTTCCAAAAGTATGACCTCGATGGAGATGGGCAAGTCACCGAAGCCGAATTCATGTCAGAGCGCGCGAACGGCTATCTCAGACGCGATGCCAACGGAGACGGAAATGTCCAGTCTGAAGAATATGTTTCCGAGTATGAAACCCGCTTGCTCGAGCAACTTGAGGCACAGCGCAAACGCCAAATCGACCAGGCAGATTTCCGGTTTACCGTGCTTGACACAGACGAAGATGGAAATCTCTCGCTCGACGAATTCCACGCCTCCGGCAAGCGCATGTTCTCGACCCTCGACACGAACAAGGACGGATCGGTCGACGATCTGGACAACAAAGATAATTACTAGTCCAGACAGTGCTGAACAAAAACAACCAATCCTCTTGCTGGAGTCCAATGGAAGGAGGCGCCTGCCCCCTTCCATTGGATGGCATCCTGACGATTTCCTGTTTCGAGACCCGCAATCGCTTGAATTCGCCAACGCCTGAATCGTAACCGGGTCGATCCGCCGTCGAAATTGACGCAAATCCACACCGAGGAATGTATTGCGACCAACTTCTGCACACTCGGTACCCGCCAGACGCAAACATCCCGCGAGCTTGAAGTCCTAGAATAAAAACATACCGAAGACATTTACATGCATGCTGACCCGATGGGAGCGCTTCCCGGACGACGAGATAGCATTCAAATCTGTCCAGGATGGCTCCCTAGAAGGTAAAGGTAAGTTGTGCGTATCCGAACAGTGTCCCGTCCCCATCTGGACCACCCGGTACGTCTTTGGCAAATTCGCCATAGATCAGGGCGGAGGCACCGAGTTCCAGGCGGAGACTGTCCGGCAGCACCCAGTAGCGTGCCCGCCCGTCCAGCGTGTGTCCGATGAAATCGCCGGATTGGCCGGACGGATCCCGCAGCTTGGCAATGACCCAGCTGTCAGTCTTCGACGCCAGATGCGCCGCATGATAGTAGAAACGGGCGTCCCATCGGGCACCCGGTTTCACTTCCACCCGAAAGCCCGGCGCATTCAGATTGGCGGGAGTCAGAGGCCCGTGAATGCTGGTATTGTTGAGATCGGTCCGCCGGGACCCGAACAGGCGCTCATGCTGGTCGTAATTGAGGTCAAACGGGTCTTCGTCGCCGCTGGCATGATAATATTCCAACGCAAAGCGCGGCTGCCACGGCATATCAAACGTATACCCGAACGCCGCAAACAGCATGGACGCTTCCACCTGAAGGCTTTGCGTGTCCATTGGATCGTTTGAGGCGTAGCGGCTGCCGCGTCTCAGGGCGCCTTCTAGGTCAATGTCCCACTGTCCGGAAACGGGCTTCCGGTACAGACGAAAGCCCGGCGCGAAATAGGACCTGTCAGGCGTCGGGAAGTCGCCGAAATCCCGCTCTTCCAGTCCGTAGGCGAACACTTCGCCCCAGAGGCCTGGCGCCAAAGCCGGCAAGATATCCGCGCGGCGATAATGCACGCCCCAGATGCGCCGCTCCCACTGTTCCTCATCCCCTGACAGTTCATTGTCATCCAGCGCAGGCCGCGCATCCGGATAGCGCGCGGTCGGCACGACATAGACCAGATGGAGTTCGTCCCCGCGCTCAGCCGTGGAGACGAAATGCGCGCCGGTATAGCTCTTGATGACATTGGCAAAATCAACGCGCTCGATCTGGCGTTTCGAGCCGATGGAGACCGTTTGCCGCCCAAGGGTCAGCTTGCTGGACGACCCCTCTCCGAAGACGCCCGGCAACTCGTCGATGCGGGTATAGAGCTGGAGAAGGTCCAGCGGATTGGCGATGCTGCTGGAGAGCGGCGTGCCGGCATCGGCCAGATAGGTCCGGCTGTCCTGTATCTCGACCCCGAAAGAGATCGGCCCGGTGTCTGCTTCAGCCAGCAATAGGCTGCGGAACAGGAGCAATTGGTCGCCGCCCTCACCGCCGGCCCGAAACTGCCCCTGCAGCGTCTCGTAGCGGACGCGGGTCTCACCCTTGAGCGTCAGCCAGGCCGGAGTGTCTACGGCATCCCTGAGCCGAAAAGCCTCCTCCGCCTCGGCGACAGAGCATATGTGCGCCATCAGCGCGAAGGCCCACAAAATTCGTCGCATATTCTCTCCCGCTTCGCGCCCGAGTCACGTTGCGGTTCTAAAACATTATTTGACCGAGAATTGAAGTGTTCCACTGGTCTCAGCTGGAAGAATTGTCTGGCAAATCCCGCTTTCAAACGCGCCGAACGGGCATGTCAGGCCTTCCTCCATCAGTTTCAAGGTGACCGGCGAGGCCCCGGTCTGATAGGTGCAGGCGGCGGTTGAGACATCGCGCACAAACAACATGTCCGTACTGGTTGACCCTCGCCCCTTCACGCTAGCATTCGCCTCACCCCGTCCGGTGACCGCGACACAGTCGATATCCCAGTTTCCAGAGCCGCTTGCGCGCAGCTCCAGGTCACCGGTTGTGGCAGAAGTTTCGGCCGGTGCCTGGACCGGGTCCGGCGCGCCCGCGCAGGCCGCCAGTCCTATACCGGTCAAAGCGATTATAGCGTACGTCCTCAGTCCAGTTCGCATATCATCCTCCCGTGCGACTCTGGAAAGACCTTAGCGTGATACAGACTTTATTTCAATATTCTGCCGAATATTGATTTAACAATTTATTTTCGATTTCCTGGCGAGCGGATCACACACTTCTGGATGACCGTGACAGCAATTGTCGACCAGCACCGAGAGCAACTGGTTCACGCCGTCAATCCTGGCCGTATAGATCATCCGGCGCCCGTCACGCACGACGCTGACCAGCCCGGAATTAACCAATATGTTGAGATGTCCCGACAGCTTGTTAGGCGCGACGTCCAGATGTTCGGCAATGGCGCCTGCCTGCAAACCTTCCGGCCCCGCCTCCATCAGGGCCCGGAACGTCAGCAGCCGGGTCTCCTGCCCAAGCGCGGAGAGCTGTTTCAGCGTGTCGGTCAGATCAGTCATACGGGCGATTCTACCGAGTTTGGGCCGCGTGTACAGAGCGGCGTGAAATGGACTCTCAGGACAACAGGCCGAGAATAACCGTCACTCAGGGCAAAGTCACTATTCCCACTCGATGATGAACAAGTTGCGTATCCTGCAATAAATACTGCAGTTCGCAGAATATTGTGGATAACTTTTACCGTCAGCGGCTCCGACAATAAAATTGGCTGGATTTTCAATCATGTAGGCTGTGCCACATGTAAACTTGACAAGCTTTTGGTGCATTCCGGCAACATGCTTGATCCTTTGATCCGAACTGCGTCTCAAGCGCCCAATTTACACGACACACTCAACTTCGTTTCTGCTTCAGAAGCCATGCAAATATTCGCGTGAGAATACAAATTCGCTCGCTAAAAGAAGCCTACCCGACACGCTAGCGCTGATGAACGATAGCCCTGCGCACCAGTCGCGCGTTTCGCGCGTGCTAAGCTTACACCGATGTATATTGGCCGAACGGCGTAATTGAGATCAGTAGGGTAATCACTCCGGCAGGGTTGAGAGGGTAATCTCAAGATATGGGACACACTATGAAAAATGCTCCTATTAAGATCTTTGCCGCAGCGCTCGTGATGATTTCCGGAACGACTGCGGCCTTTGCCAGCGAAAATAGCCGAGAGGATGATTCCGAAGGCGAGGCTGCAGCATTCCTCGCTTCGACTGTATCGCTTCGTGATGCGGTGCGCATTGCCGAAGAAGCTGGCGATGGCCGCGCCTTGTCTGGTGAGTTCGAAGAAGAAGATGGCCACTGGGCCTACTCGATAGAGGTCCTGCGATCTGACAATGAAGAAGTCGAAGTGATCATCGACGCGGCGACTGGCGAAGTGCTGAAAACCGAGATGGAAGACTGACAGAACCGGTCGGCGCAGGGGGCTGAAACATGAAAATACTGCTGGTCGAGGATGATGACGTCACCCGCAAATATGTGCTCGATGGCCTCCGCGGCGCCGGACACGTAGTGGACGATGCTACAGACGGCATCGACGGGCTGACCCTGGCGCTTCGCGCTTCGTATGACGCTGCCATCCTCGACCGCATGCTTCCCGGCATGGACGGATTGTCCATGTTGAAAGCAATGCGGGGCGCCAATGTACAGACCCCTGTCCTATTCCTCACGGCGGTCAGCGGTGTCGATGACCGTGTCGAAGGCCTGGAAGCCGGCGCCGATGACTACCTGACCAAACCGTTCGCCTTCTCCGAACTTTCAGCTCGCCTCGGCGCCATTAGCAGGCGCCCCACCCAGGTAGTTGAGCAGACTCGACTAACTGTTGCCGATCTCGAAATGGATCTGGTGCGCCGGTCCGTGACGCGCGCCGGACAACCTATTGAGCTCCTCACAAAGGAATTCCAGCTCCTTGAATATTTCATGCGGTCCGAAGGGCGTGTGCTGTCGCGAACCATGCTGCTCGAGCAGGTCTGGGATTTCCATTTCGACCCTCAGACGACAGTGGTCGAGACCCATATCAGCCGCTTGCGCGCCAAGATCGACAAACCCTTTGAGACTGAGCTTCTACATACGATCAAGAATGTAGGATACACGCTTCGTGTTTAGCCGGGATCTTCTTCGAAGCACGTACTTTCGTTTTGCCATGGTTCTGGCAGGACTATTCGTCATGGCCAATCTCGGCGCGGGCTGGATTGCCTTCCAGGCGATCCATGACGACCTTGATCGCCGCGTGGAACAGGCTGCCGTCTTGATGTCGGTCGAACTGGCTGACACCTTTGAGAGAGATGGAAGAGACGCGCTTGTCGAGGCGACTAGGGCGCGCGCTACTGCACTAGACCCTGAGGATGACATCGTCTGGCTCGGACTTGCGGATGGAACATTCCTCGCCGGTCACCGCCTGCCCGATCCACAAGACCTGGCAGTCGGTGATGTGTCCGGAACCCGGCTGGGACAGGACGATGACGACACATATCTCCTGACAAGTCGACAAATCGGTGATCTTCGCCTGATTACCGCGCGCAGTTATGAAGATACCGACGATATTGCCCGCACGGTGCTCAAGGCCATCGGTGCGGCGACCCTGATTGTAACGCTCCTTGCGGCACTGGTTGCCTTCATATTGTCCCGCCGCGGACAGTTGCGGATCGAAGCGATCTCAAGCGTTCTGAGCAAGGTTGCCGCAGGGGAGATGCAGCAAAGAATAGAAACGCATGGGCATAGCGACGATCTCGGCCGACTGTCCGAGCGTATCAATGATGCGCTTGAACAACTGGAGGCCACCGTTGTTGGCATAAAACAGGTCAGCGCTGATATCGCCCATGACCTGCGTACGCCCATCAATCGTCTCGGCATCCAGGTTGAGAGCCTGACCCTGGAAGCAAGCAACCATCCGGCGCTTCAGGACAAACTGAATCAGGCGTCGTCGAATATCCGTCAGATCACCAACACATTCGATGCGCTGTTACGAATCTCGCAAATCGAAGCGGGGGCCCGCAAGGCCAAATTTCGCGCTGTCCCGATCGCCGGTATCGCAGCGGCCCTATACGAGGCCTATGCTGCAGTCTGCGACGATGCGGGACAAACATTACTGGTTTCTTCAAACATGGATGCCAACACGCTCGTACATGGCGATCAGGACCTTCTCACCCAACTTGGCGCCAACCTTATCGAGAATGCGATCAGGCACGCGGGTCAGGGCGCAACAATCCGGCTCGAAACCGGCTCCGGCCTGAATGGCGTCTGGCTTAGCGTATCCGACGATGGACCGGGCATTCCACCAGAGGAATATGAGCGGGTTACAGAGCGGTTCTACCGTCTCGACAAGGCGCGACATACGCCGGGGTCCGGCCTCGGACTTGCCCTGGTGAAGGCTATTGCCGACCTGCATAAGGCCCGGTTGCGACTTTCAGATGCAAAGCCAGGTCTGGCGGTCCGCGTGGAATTCAAACCATTTTCGGAGGCGTTGAAATCACGTGACTGAGCAAGTACAAAACAGCCCCCGCAAGAGAGTATCCGTCTGGCGAGTCAGTCTGGCGGGCACGGGCGTACTGCTTCTCATCCTGTCTGTTCCTATCGCGATCCTGACACCGTTTCCATTCATACCGATCGGTGTTGGAATTGGCGTGGCGGGCGCGGCTTTGCTGGCCCGCAACTCACGCCAGGGTAAGCAGTGGATGGCAAGGCAAATCAACCGGCACCCCAGATTGGACCGAATGGCGCCGCATTGGCTCAAAACCCTTATCCTAGGAGGCGATAATGTTTGATCGGAACAGGGGGAGCTCTCGACTATACCGAAACGCTTGCGGGTTTCGGTCCGTGACCAAACCAAGCTTACGAAGCGCGATCAAAACACCTATGGTCCTGCCAGTTTTCCTGATCCTGGCCGCCTGCGCGACGCCTGTACAGACTTACACAGCGCCTCAGATTTCCGACACGGGCGCTTCGATGGTGACGGCCGCACCCCTTGCTTCAGACGAGCTCGCCGGGCTTGCCGTGCTCGGTAATCCAGACCTGAATGCCATGCGGGCGCGGGCCGGCCTTGCCGAGGCCCAGATCTTTGCCGCAGGGCTGCTGCCCGATCCCAGCCTTAGCCTGGGTGTGGACGCGCCGCTGAACGGAACCAATGAAGTCCTCGCCATCGCGGGGTCTCTGGGGCTTGATCTGGCAGGACTTTCGACCCGACCTGCCAGGCTTGAGGCAGCCAAAGCCAATGCGGCCAGTGTTCGCCAGGACATAGTCTGGGCTGAGTGGCTAACACGGCAGAATGCCAAGCTGCTGGCCTGCCGGATATCATGGCTCGAAGAGGTGCGGCAAAAGACGATCCAATATCGGCAAGTCGCCGATCAGGACCTCGATCGCACCCTGCGCGCAGCCGGTCGCGGCGACATCGCCGCCGTTGAGGTCGATGCCCGGCGGCTGAGCGCCGCAGATGCCGCCGATCGGGACCGCACAGCAGAGAGCCAGCTCGCCGCAGCGCGCCTCGATTTAAATCGCCTGCTCGGCGTCTCGCCAAGCCTCACGATTCTTGTAGAAAAGCCGCCAGCGTTCAGTGCAGATCTTCCCGCGATGCCGGACCTCTTTGCGCGAGCTCTCGAGCTGCGCGCAGACCTGAAAGGTCTGCGGGACGGTTTGAGCGCGGCCAGCGCAGGGGTTGCTGTTGCCGACGCGTCCCGCTTCCCGCTACCTTCAATTGCCATCAATGCCGGGCGAGACACAGGCAACATCCGTACCCTTGGACCGGCCGTGACGTTCACGCTTCCCGTCTGGAACCAGGCGCGCGGCGATATTGCAGTGGCCGAGGCCGACCTGTCGGTGCTGGAAGCGCAATATCAGGCGCGCGCCGAAACCGTTCGCGCAGACATCGGATCAGCCGTCTCAGCTTTCGAGATTGCGCGCCGGCAACGCGCTGACGTCATAAGAGACCTGTCGGGTATCGCTGACCAGGCTGCCCGAACCGAGGCCGCAGCTGCACGCGGCGACATCGCCGAGACATCTGCCGCTGCGACACGCCTGGCCGCACTCGACAAGGAAATCCTCGCAGACACGCTGGCACTCTCGGCTGCCGAAGCATCAATCGCGCTGGAAACAGCGCTCGGCCAGCCACTGGACACAAACAAATGAAAATGCGCCTGTTTCCTTCTATCGCCATCCTGACACTTTCCCTGCTAGCTGGATGCTCGAAGCCGTCCGAGCCTCCTGTCGCCGAGCCGGTCGCCCGTGTCTCAACGGCGCCCGCCGTGCGCGGCGATCTCCCGCTCAATGTCATCGGTTACGGCACGGTGCAATTTGATCCCTCGCGCCAGCAGGTCCTGACGACCCAGATCGAATCCCGCGTCGCAGAAACCCTTGTCCAGCCGGGTGCGACTGTGGATGCGGGCTCACCACTCCTACGCCTCGCCCCCTCTTCGGCGTCCAGCCTCGATCTGACCCAGGCACTGGCTGATGCCGCGGGCGCCCGGGATGAACTGGCCCGCCAGCAAAGATTGCGAGCCGATGGCCTGGCAAGCGACGGCGATGTGGAGCGGGCACAGACGAGCGCGAATGATCTCACGGCAAGAGCCAATACATTGAGCAGGAATATCGGTGTCGTCCGGACCCTATCGGCTCAATCGAGCGGCGTGGTCGATGCTGTACTCGTTTCACCTGGCGACGTGGTTCCGGCGGGTAGCCCGCTTGTCAGATTGTCAGAGCCGGATGCGATACAGGCCCGGATCAATTTCGAACTGGAAGACGCGACACGGCTGGCAAGCGGCGATGTCGTTCATCTCACAGGTCTTGATGGCGGAACTCATCTGACGGATGCGGCGATTGCGACCATAGACCTGCGGGTCGACCCGGCAACGCGCATGACCTCTATCATTGTTCCGCTGCCTCCCGGTAAAGGGTTCCTGGCGGGTGAGGCCGTGCGCGCCACGGCTGTTGCGGACACAAAATCCCAAGTCATTCTCACGCCACGCAGCGCGGTGTTTACAGACGAACAGGGCGACTATGTCTTCATTGATCAACAAGGCAAAGCGGAGCGCCGAAGGGTCGAGAGTGGCGAGACGAATGGAGACCTGACAGAAATTGTCTCTGGAGTTTCGGAAGGCGAACAGGTGGTCATTAAAGGCGGCGCAATTCTGTCAGATGGGATGAAGCTGACCTCTGGCAACACCGCAACCGGCCAGGCAGTCAATCCGGAAGCGCCGAAATGAGCCGGTGGCTGAGCCAGCAGGCGCGGTTCATCCTTGCCGCGTTTTGTCTGCTGACCGCAGGCGGAGGCTTCGCGCTGACCCAGCTGCCTGTCAGCCTGTTTCCGACCATCCAGTTTCCCCGGCTTGCCGTGTCGCTGGAAGCTGGAGACCGCCCGGTCGACCAGATGGAAGCGCTGGTGACCCGGCCCGTCGAGGATGCGCTCCGCGCCGTTCCCGGCGTGCGCAATATCCGCTCGCAAACCAGCCGAGGCTCTGCTGAGGTTTCGGTCACCTTCGACTGGGGGGGAGACATCGTAACAGCAGCCCTCCAGTCGGAATCAGAACTCGCCAGGCTGGCGCCGTCGCTGCCGCCGGGCTTTGCCTTCCAGATCCGCCGCATGGATCCGACCATCTTTCCGGTCATGGGCTATTCCCTGACATCCGACACACTGTCCCAGGTCGAGATGAAGACGTTCGCACAATTCACTCTGCGGCCTCTCATTGCGTCAATTGACGGCGTCGTCGAAGTCTCGGTGCTTGGCGGGCGCGACGCTGAGTATGAGGTGCTCGTCGATCCGGCGAGGCTGAAGGCGCGGGACCTGTCCGTGCTGGATGTCGAAACCGCCATTTCCACGTCGAACATCGTTTCGGCGTCAGGCCGCCTTGAGGACCAGTCGCGGCTCTATCTGACCATTGTTGACGATCAGCTTACTGGCGCCGAAGACATCGGCAACATTGTGCTGAAAAGCCTGGCCGGTGGCGGCGCGGTCGAAGTCTCCGATGTGGCCGACATTCGCCTTGCCGTAGCGCCGGACTGGACGCGGGTGACCGCCGACGGGAAACCGGCCGTTCTTTTAAACATCCGACAGTCGCCGGACGCAAACTCGTTGGCCCTGACCACCGCCGTAAAGAATACGATCGCGAGGGAGCGTGTAGCGTTTCCCAAGGATCTGACCCTAACGTCCTATTATGACCAGTCAGACCTTGTTGTATCCGCCGCCGGGAGCGTCCGTGACGCCATTCTGATCGGGACGCTGCTGGCGGGTCTCGTTTTGCTGTTCTTCCTTCGCAGTCTGAGGCTGGTCCTGATCGTGGCCATTCTGCTGCCATCTGTACTGGCCGCGACGGCCCTGCTTTTGATGGTCATGGGACAGAGCCTCAACATCATGACGCTTGGCGGCATGGCGGCCGCGGTCGGACTGATCGTCGATGATATCGTGGTCATGCTCGAACATGTCGCGCGGCGTCTCGCCGAAGGCACAAAGGGTGTTCTCGAGGCAGCCTCCGAAATGCTACAGCCGCTTGTCGGCTCCTCATTCGCAACAATTGTTGTGTTTACACCGCTCGCCTTCCTGTCAGGCGTGACGGGCGGATTCTTCAAAGCGCTGGCGATCACCATGGCCTCAAGCCTGGTTCTCTCCATGATCTTTGCCATGACCGTCGTTCCGGTCCTGGCCCGCACGCTTGCACGAAAGGAAGATGCCATCCGGGCCGAAGGCGCCGCTGGCTGGCTCGATGGGCTGGCGCGGGCCTATGCCGGACTGATGCGAAAACTGCTCGGCCATGCGCGTGTCGCGGCGTTTTTGCTTGTGGTGGTGGCACTTGGTGCCGGTGCCCTATCGTCCAGCCGGATCGCGTCCGGCTTCATGCCGCAAATGGATGAGGGTGGATTCGTTTTGGACTATGTCGCGCCACCCGGCCTGTCCCTTACTGAAACCGACCGACTTGTGTCGCAGATGGAAGAGATCATCCAGACTATTCCCGATGTTGCGAGCTACTCGCGGCGCACCGGCGTCCAACTGGGCGGCGGCCTCACCGAGGCGAATGAAGGCGACATGTTTATCCGCCTCACGCCCTTTCCCCGTCGACCAATCGAAGCCGTCATGTCTGAAGTCCGCCAGCGGGTAGCCGAGAGCGTTCCCGGGCTCGAGATTGAGACCATACAGCTCATGGGCGATCTGATCGGTGATCTCACGGCAGTGCCGCAGCCTATTGAAGTCAAACTGTACGGCAACGATCCAGGCTCCCTCTCCATCGCGGCCGACCAGGCCTTGTTAGCGCTCGAAGGCGTCCGAGGCGTTGTCGAGGTCAGGAAATCAGATCGCACAGCCGGCGATGCGATCGTCGTGACGCTTGACCGAGCCGCGCTGGCCTTTGAAGGCCTCGATCCCGCGGACGTGGGCGCGCAGCTTCAAACGCTGGTCGGGGGACGATCTGCCGGCGCTATTCTCGCCGGGCAACGCAGTCTGAATATCCGCCTCTGGTCGCCACCCGAACTCCGGCAACGCGTGCCGCAGATCGAGGATCTCATGCTGCGCGCGCCTGACGGCCACCTGGTGCCGCTCGAACGCGTCGCCAGCGTCGAGACCGTGTCCGGTCAGGTCCAGTCGAGCCGTGAGAATTTGCAGCCGATGACCGCCGTGACGGGCCGCCTTGAAGGACGCGATATGGGGTCGGCCATGGTTGATGTCCGGCAGGCGATCGGGGCCCTCGCCCTGCCCGCGGGTGTGCGCTACGAATTTGGCGGACTCTATGCAGAGCAGCAAAAATCGTTCAACGACCTGATGGCCGTGTTCGCGGCAGCCTTCCTGCTGTCCGGCCTCCTCCTCCTCTTCCTCTTCAAGAGCCTGTCCCAGGCCGTTTCCATCCTGGGCGTTGTCGGACTGTCGGTTGCAGGGGTCCTGACCGGACTGGTCCTGACTGGAACGGAACTCAACATCTCGGCCATGATGGGCCTGACCATGGTGATCGGGATCATCGCCGAGCTCGGCGTCTTCTATTTTGCAGAACTCGAAGGCGATGGCGCGACCCATGATGACCGAATCTCTGCCGGCCAGGCCCGATTACGCCCAATTTTGATGTCTGCGCTCATCGCTATTCTGGCGCTTGCCCCCCTGGCTCTGAAGATCGGCCAAGGATCCGCCCTGCTCGCGCCGATGGCCACCGCGATCATATCGGGACTGATCGTCGGTGCGCCGCTCGTTCTGATTGCCGCGCCGTTAATCCACGCAGCGCTCAGCCGCAGGAGCGTGGCAGCGCCATGATTCGCGCGCTCTCTTCGTGCCTGCGACATCGGTTCGCCGGCACGGCATTCGAACTCCAGGTCATCGTGGCTTTTGGCATCATGGTTGGTGGACTATTGCTGTTCGGGGCCATTGCAGAAGATGTCCTTGAAGGCGAGAGCCACCAGTTCGATGAGACACTTTTGCTCGCGCTGAGACAGGCGGGCGATACCAGCGACCCGATAGGTCCGGCATGGCTGCAATTTGCAATGGGAGATATGACCTCGCTTGGTGGATACGCGGTCCTGACTCTGATTGTGGTGCTTTCAACACTTTACCTGCTCCTTGAGCACAGGATCCGGACAGCTCTGCTATTGGTCTGTTCGATCATTTCGGGCACGCTTCTGATTTCTTTACTGAAGCTCGGCTTCGACCGGCCGCGCCCGGACCTCGTCGATCATTTGACACACGCCTCGAGTTCAAGCTTTCCGAGCGGACACGCCGCCAGTTCGGCACTGGTCTATCTCACGCTCGGCCTCCTTCTCGCTCAGGCGGAAAGCCATAAACGCCTGAAAGTATTTCTGATCGCGAGCGCGATGTTCATTTCGATTCTGGTTGGATGCAGTCGTGTCTACCTTGGTGTCCACTGGCCAAGCGACGTTGTGGCCGGTTGGGGATTTGGCGCGGCCTGGGCGATACTGTGGTGGCTCATCGCGCGCTATGTGAGGACACAATCGTAACGAGAGGACGAGGTTGAACCTGACCGAGATTGGCCCGCCTTCACTACTGCTGAGCCTCGCCCCAATAACAGTCCTGGCCTGGATCAATCATAATTGGGCGGATCTGTGCGCGAAACGCTTTGTATAACGCGTCGCATGCTTGTTCGCCGAGCGTTTATCCGGTGGTTGTGCGTTCGCTCTGCCCGGCACAGGCCTATTTCGAGAGCTCAGAGGTACTTTCTTGATTTAAACCCCTATGGGGTATAAATGGTGGTCATGAACTTTGTTGTCGCAACTCTCGTGACTGTATTTTTCAGCCTGTCGCAGGTGCTCTGTGCGTGTCCTGTCGATATGTCGGCTACGAACAGCATGGCAACCGACCTCACTGCTCATTCTCACCAGGCGCCCGCCGATGGGCCTGAGGCGCCCTGCGATGATGAGACTGATCACTGCAAGCTTCAGACAGCGACGGTGGCCCAAACCGACAAGACGGCGAACCCGGTTCAGCACATATCAGGCGATACGAAGCCGATCGGGCTTGCTACACCATCATGGCGACCCGCCTGGAAGCGCGTCGTCAATGTCGGCACGCCCTTGCCCAAGGTCCGAAGTTACCTGCTGCAACAAACGCCAATCACATTAAAGGTGCGCTCCCTGAGCTGAGTTCGTGCTTCGCTGCATTAGCAGCCCGATTGCATAAATTCACCTCACGGAGACGATTATGTTGAACAGACGACATATGCTGCAGACGGTGCTCGGCACCGGCGCAGCCTTGGGGGCAAGCAGCCTCCTGCCCGCTTGGGCAAAACCATCCAGCAACGGAAACCTTGGTGTGCCCTCACTTTCGGGCACGCGCTTCGACCTCGAAATCGGGCGGTTCCCGGTCAGGCTCAACGGCAAAGCCGGTATGGCGACCGGAATCAATGGCACACTTCCCGGCCCGCTCTTGCGTTTGCGCGAGGGCGATAACGTAACAATGAACGTCACCAACCGGCTTGCCGAAGACACCTCGATCCATTGGCACGGACTGCTTGTCCCCTTCCATATGGACGGCGTGCCGGGCGTCAGCTTTCCGGGCATCAAACCGGGCGAAACGTTCAAATATCAATTCAAGGTGCCGCAAAATGGCACTTACTGGTATCACTCCCATTCTGGTCTGCAGGAACAACTCGGCCATTACGGTCCGATCGTCATAGATCCGGCAGGTGCAGACCCAGTGGCTTATGACAGGGAATATGTGCTCGTCCTCAGCGACTGGAGTTTCACACATCCGCACCGGATTTTCGACAAGCTCAAAAAGAATGCCGAGAGCCTGAATTTCAACCGCCCGACCCTGTCGAACCCAACTGGACTCGGCGGCATGTGGGGGCAGATGCGAATGAGCCCGCGCGATCTCGCAGACGTGACGGGCGAAACCTATACCTACCTGATCAATGGCCATTCGACGGCCGATAATTTCAATATGGTCTTCCAGCCGGGCGAGCGGGTTCGCCTGCGCATTATCAACGCCTCCGCCATGACCCTCTTCAATGTCCGCCTCCCGGGCTTGCCGATGACCGTGGTCCAGGCCGACGGCCTGAATGTTCAGCCGGTTGAGACCGACGAATTCCAGATGGGCGTGGCCGAGACGTATGATGTCATCATCGCGCCAACCGAAGCGCGCGCCTACGCCTTTGTTGCCGAATCGATCGACCGCTCCGGCCAGGCAGTTGCCACGCTCGGCCCGCAGGCCGGCATGCGGGCCGATGCGCCTGCGCTTCGTCCCGTGCCCATGCTGACCATGCGGGACATGGGAATGGCCCATGGAGACATGGCGGGCATGTCAGGCATGGGGAGCATGGATCATGGTCCGGACACCAGCATGGACACGGACATGTCGGATCACGCCATGAAAGGTCACGACATGGGCACCATGTCCATGCAGCCTGACCCCAACGGTGCGGCCGTCCAGCCCGTCAAGATCGAAGCAGATATAGAGCGCGGCCCCGGTGTCGCAAAAGTATCAGGCATGACGATGAGCCGCTTGGGCGAACCTGGAATCGGGCTTGACGATGTCCCCCACCGCACGCTCACCTACAACCAGCTTCGCGCGCTCGACATGAATGAGGACCATCGCCCGCCTGGCCGCGAAATTGTCATTCACCTGACGTCGAACATGGAACGCTATATGTGGTCGTTCGACGGTGTAAAATTCTCCGAGGTGACCGAGTCCATCAAGTTCTACGAGGGTGAACGTGTTCGCCTGACGCTCGTAAACGATACGATGATGCCACACCCGATCCATTTGCACGGCATGTTCTTCGATCTCGTAAATGGCGGTGGTCATCACATGCCGCGCAAGCACACAGTGACGGTCAAGCCTGCAGACAGGGTCAGCGTCGACATCACCGCAGAACATGTCGGTGACTGGGCGTTCCACTGCCATCTGCTTTACCACATGCACGCTGGCATGATGCAGGTCGTCAGCGTCATTCCGCCAGCAGACGATACGACACCAGCTGAAAAAATGCCGGCAGGTCAGATGAATATGCCCATGGACCATCACGGCATGAACCATGGGGAGGGAAAATCATGATGAAACCGAATTTGGCAGCCCCTCTACTCCTCGGCTTCGCGCTCTACGCGACCGGCAGCGCGTTCGCGGAAGACACAAATCAAACCCCGCCCTGGGATCAGGCCGACGCCATCTACGGCGAGGATGTAATGGCGGACGCTCGCCGGGACGTTCTTGCGGAAGGCGGAGACCAGAAGAGCTTCTACATCCTCTTCAACCAGCTCGAGGCCCAGATGTCTGACGAGGGCGACAGTTTGTACTGGAACGGACAGGCTTGGTATGGGGGCGATATCAACAAGCTCTGGTTCAAGAGCGAGGGCCGCGCCTCTCTGAATGGAGAGGGCGTGGATGATGCCGAGATCCAGGCGCTCTATTCCCGTGCAGTTGCGCCTTTCTGGAATGTTCAGGCGGGCGTTCGCTACGACATCGAACCGGATAGTCTCGCGCATGGGGTCGTCGCACTGAATGGTCTGGCGCCCTACTGGTTCGAAGTCGACGCTTCCGCCTTTCTCAGTGAAAAAGGCGATGTAACGGCCCGCATCGAGGCTGAATATGAGTTGCTCCTGACCCAGCGGTTGATCTTGCAGCCTCGGATCGAAGCAAATCTTTCCGCGCAGGACATACCGGAAAGGGAAACGGGCGCGGGACTTAGCACACTCGATGCCGGCTTGCGGCTTCGTTATGAAATCAGGAGGGAGTTTGCGCCTTATGTCGGCGTCGAATGGCAAAGCGCCTTCGGTGAGACACGCGACATGATCAAAGCCGCAGGCGGTGAAGGCGACGATATCGTCTTTCTCGTGGGCCTGCGGACCTGGTATTAGGAGAACAAGATGGGCGGTTTCATAGAACCCAATATTCACCCCGTGCTGGTGCATTTTACCTATGCCCTCGGCACATCTGCAGCCCTGGCATATGTGGCTGGCCTCCTCGTACCTGCAGGCCGCTGGCGCGACAGCCTTCGACCGGCCGCCGACTGGATGCTGGCATTGGCTGCCTTGGCGGTTCTGGCCACCATCGCGGCCGGGTTTCAGGCCTATTACAGCGTTGCTCACGATGCGCCGTCCCATGAAGCGATGACAACCCATCGCAACTGGGCTGTTCCCACGGGCCTCGCCTTACTGGCCCTCGCCGGTTGGCGCTGGCTGAGAAGGGCCTCGTCGCCCGGCCCGGTATTTGCGATCAGTGCCCTGGCGGTAGCAGCTCTTTTGACGGTTACAGCGTGGTGGGGAGGCACAATTGTCTACAAGTACGGACTTGGCGTGCAGACCCTTCCTGAAGCCAGCGGTCCAGGCCACGATCATGATCATGGCGGCGGAGCCGGTCATGGCGACCAAGGCACCGTAAATTCAACAGACGATCATCAAGACGCTCACGGAGCGTCTCCATCCGACACGATGGACGGATCATCGGCGAGCGGCGATGGACATGATCACGACCATTCCGACGGTGCAGCTGATCGAGGAATGTCAGGCCCGGTCCCCGCCGGACACGACAACTCCGACGGCCATCATGACACCAAACCGGTCTCGACTGATGAACAGGCGATCCTGGATATCATGGCCGCGATCGAAACGGGTTGGGAGACCGGCGATGGCGAACTGTTCCGACAGAACTTTCTCGACTGGTCAGGCGCCCGGTACTTTGAGTCAGGCGGCGAGAATACTGGCCTGCTCGACCTTGTCGAAAATCATGTCGAGCCCGAAAAAGATACCATTCCGGATCTCGAACTCGACTTCTCGAATATAGACGTGCAATTCGAGGGAAGTGACTTTGCATGGGCTGTCGCGGACACAGCGATCAGTGGAACGTTCAGCTCCAGTGGCGAACGCCTGGAGCGTATCGGGAAACAAACGGTGCTGTTCCGCAAGGTCGCCGGCACCTGGCAGGTCATTCACACGCACTCGTCCTCCCGTGCGCCGCGATAAGGAGGAAATCCAACCTGCCGCTTGCCGGCCAAGTTGAAATGCAACCAGCAAGCGGCGATGATATTGAATATACCCCCTAGGGGTATTATACTATGACTATCCTACTTGCTCTTGCCTGGACCGCTGGAGGTCAGAATGAAAATTATCGCCGTCGGACACTCGCTGTCTCTGTTCCTGCTCGTCAGTTATTTGCTGTGCGTCGGCTGGGGGAGTGTGACGCCGTCCAGCCTTCACATGCATCCAGCATGGCAGGATCTACTGCCCGGATTTGAGTTTGGAACGCTGACCGGTTTTCTGATCGGCCTTGTCGAGAGCTATCTCTATGGCTGGTACATCGCCCTTCTGTTCGTTCCCTTGTTCAACTTCTTCAACCGAAACAGCAGCGCATAAAAGTGATGCATACCCTCATCCTGTGAAGCACTCCTGCTGAAAGAGTCAGAGCCATGACCAACGACACTTCTCACGCCCATTCCGGACATGCGTGCCATCACAACGATCAGGCCGCTCCAGAGAAGCCCGATGATGCCTATGACAAGGTTCCGATCGGCTATGCCGGCACCGTCTGGACCTGTCCCATGCATCCGCAGGTACGCGAAACTGCCAATACAGGCTGCCCGATCTGCGGCATGGCGCTCGAACCGGAAACGGTGACGGCCGAGCAGGATACCAGCGAACTGGATGACATGACGCGGCGCTTCTGGGTCGCCCTTGTCTTCTCGGCGCCACTGCTCGCCTTTGTCATGGGCGAAATGATTCCCGGCAGCCCGCTCAGGCACTGGATTGATCCGACCTGGAGTGTCTGGCTTCAGGCCCTGATCGCGACTCCCGTTGTCGTTTGGGCCGGCTGGCCCTTCTTCGTGCGCGGCTGGCAATCCGTGAAGCGACGCAACCTCAACATGTTCACCCTGATCGCGATGGGCGTCGGCGTGGCCTATATTTATTCCCTGGTCGCAACATTCGCGCCCGGCATATTTCCCGATTCATTCCGTGGGCATGGCGGCGCGGTAGCAGTCTACTACGAGGCGGCCGCCGTCATCGTTACGCTGGTTTTACTTGGCCAGGTGCTCGAACTGCGCGCGCGCAACGCCACCTCAGGAGCCATTCGTGCACTGCTGGAGCTTGCCCCTGCTACTGCGCGCAGGATTGCTGACGATGGCAGCGAACAGGATGTCGATCTCGCGGATGTAAAGTCTGGCGACAAGCTGCGGGTCCGGCCAGGTGAGAAGATCCCGGTCGATGGCGAGGTCGTCGACGGCCATGGGTCGGTTGACGAGTCCATGGTCACCGGCGAGCCCCTGCCCGTCGAAAAAACTATTGGCGCACGTGTGACCGGAGGTACGGTCAACGGAACCGGTTCGCTGGTCATGAAGGCGACACATGTGGGCGAAGACACGCTCTTGTCCCAGATTGTCCGAATGGTTGCCGCCGCTCAGCGGTCCCGAGCTCCAATCCAGCGGCTCGCTGATCTCGTCGCTGCCTGGTTCGTTCCGGCTGTTATTGGAATTGCAATCCTGACCTTTGTCGTGTGGGCCGTGTTCGGACCCGACCCGGCGATGGCTTTTGCGATCGTGAATGCCGTTGCCGTCCTGATCATCGCATGTCCCTGTGCGCTAGGTCTGGCAACCCCGATGTCGATCATGGTCGGCACGGGCAAGGGCGCGTCCAACGGCATCCTGATCAAGAATGCTGAAGCGTTGGAGACGCTTGAGAAGGTCGATACGATCGTGGTCGACAAGACCGGGACGTTGACGCTCGGACGCCCCGAACTGGTACGCGTCCAGCCAGGCGAAGGCTTCGACGAAGCCTCGTTGCTTAGTCTCGTAGCCGCGGTGGAACGTTTGAGCGAGCACCCACTTGCCGACGCGATCGTGCGTGGCGCAAAAGGCAAGGGCGCGCCTCACAAGGATGCGCACGGATTTGAATCCGTCACTGGCGAAGGTGCGCAGGCAAGCGTCGACGGCCAAACCGTCGCCATCGGCAACAGAAAGATGATGCAGCGGATCGGGGGCTGGTCTGACGACCTCGGGACACGCGCTGACCAGTACCGCACCGAAGGCCAGACGGTTATGTTCGCCGCCGTCGACGGAAAACCGGCAGGCATTGTCTCTGTGGCGGACCCGATCAAGGAGACGACACCGGAAGCCATCAGACGTCTTCATGCCGAAGGGTTGAAGATTGTGATGTTGACAGGTGACAATGAGACGACAGCACGCGCGGTCGCCGACAAGGTCGGCATCGATGAGGTTCACGCCGACGTCTCGCCTGAAGACAAGCATCGGATCGTGTCCGAACTCCAGAAGAACGGTGCCCGCGTGGCCATGTGCGGTGACGGCATAAATGATGCGCCCGCGCTCGCGCAGGCGGATGTCGGAATCGCGATGGGAACCGGAACCGATGTGGCCATGGAGAGTGCCGGTGTGACGCTTGTGAAAGGCGATCTGATCGGGGTTGCAAAGGCCCGGGAGCTCAGCCACGCCACGATGCGCAACATCCGCCAGAACCTGTTCTTCGCGTTCTTCTACAATACGCTTGGCGTGCCGGTTGCCGCTGGCATTCTGTATCCCTTCTTCGGCTTGTTACTGAGCCCGATGATCGCGGCGGCCGCCATGAGTTTCAGCTCCGTATCTGTTATCGGTAACGCCTTGCGGCTGAGAACCCTTAAACTCTAATTTTCCGGAGCACAGACATGTCCAGACCACTTGCTATGAGCGCGCTCGGTGCGCTGATGATTGCAGCCCTGATAGCGGGCGTGATGCTCTTCTCCGCGTCACCCGCAGCCAACGCGCAAACGGTCACTGTACACAAGACGCCATGGTGCGGTTGCTGCGCGGCTTGGGTGGACCACCTGCATGACGAGGGTTTCGAGGTCATCGTGAAAGAGGAAGAGGACCTGACACCCATTCGGTCACGGCTTGGTGTTCGGGATGAACTGATGAGTTGCCATACCGCAGAAGTCGCCGGATATATCGTTGAAGGTCACGTTCCCGCTCGGGAAATACGACGCTTGCTCGAAGAAAAGCCTGACGTCAACGGCCTCTCGGTCCCCGGCATGCCGCAAGGCTCTCCCGGCATGGAAACACCGAACGCGCCAGATCGGTATGATGTCATCATCTTCTCCGGAGAGGATGCCAGGACATATGCCTCCTATCGGGGAACGCAATTGGTCTCCGAACCGGCAAGACCATGAGTGAGGATGACTACAAGCAAGGGTCACTGACGCTGGCGGGCACCGTCGCCATGGGGACGGGCGTGATGATCGGTGCCGGCATCTTTGCCCTGACCGGTCAGGTCGCTGAATTTGCAGGCGACCTGTTTCCGCTCGCCTTCCTCACGGCAGCCATCATCAGCGGCTTCAGCGCCTATTCCTATATCAAGGTCTCCAACAAGTATCCTAGCGCCGGCGGCATCGCGATGATACTCCAACGCGCTTACGGCCCGTCTACCGTGACCGGAAGCGCCGCCCTGCTGATGGCGTTCTCGATGATCATCAATGAAAGCCTGGTCGCCCGCACGTTCGGTACGTACACGCTGCAGCTGTTTGGCGTCGAGGGCGGCATATTCGTCCCCTTGCTGGCAATCGGACTGATTATCCTGGCTTTCGTAATAAATATTGCCGGTAATCAGGTGATCGGCGGCGTATCGAAGGTCACGGCTATTCTCAAGATTGGTGGCATACTGATTTTCGCGCTTATTGCGATCTGGGCTGCCGGATTCAGCTTCCAGCCAGCAGCAGACGGTTTCGCTGACAGCGCATCTGCCGGTGGGTTCCTGGCCGGCGTCGCGCTCGCCATCCTGGCCTATAAGGGATTCACCACCATCACGAACAGTGGCGACGAGGTGAAGCAACCGACCCGCAATGTCGGGCGGGCCATCATGATCTCACTTGCGATCTGCACTTTCATCTATCTCCTTGTCTGTTTCGCTGTCGGATCAACCCTCACTGTCTCGGAGATTGTTGCGGCGAAGGACTATGCCCTCGCCGAAGCGGCCCGGCCAGCACTTGGAAACTATGGATTGTGGTTCACCGTAACGATTGCGATCATCGCGACAGCTTCAGGCCTGCTTGCCAGCTTGTTTGCCGTCTCCCGAATGCTCGCCATGCTGACCGACATGAACCTGATTCCGCATAGACATTTCGGCATGCCAGGAACGGTACAGCGTCATACGCTCGTCTATACGGTTGTGGCTGCCGGATTGCTCGCGGCTTTCTTCGATCTCAGTCGCATCGCTTCGCTTGGCGCAATCTTCTATCTGGTCATGGATATCATCATCCATTGGGGCGTCTTCCGGCATTTGAGAAAGGATGTCGGCGCCGCACCTGCAATCCTTATCTGTGCGATAGCGCTCGATGCCGTCGTCCTGATCGCCTTCCTCCTCCTGAAGTGGCAAGCCGATCCAGTCATCATCCTGATCGCGGCTTTCGGCATGGTTGTAGTCTTTTCATTCGAGCATTTCTTTCTGAAACGTCTCCGCGACAATCCTCCCGGAGAGGAGTCCGGAAACGACCAGCACAAAGCCCATTCATGATCATTGCAACCTTGATCGGACTGCTCACTTTTGTGCTGGCAAGCACGGTGCATTATCTCGCACTGGCGCATCTGCACCGACGCCTGAACCATGAAGCGCGTTCAGGTCTCCCGATCGTTGTTTCGGGTATCGTAGGTGCAGGCCTGGCGCACCTCGCTGAGGCAGCGCTCTATGCAACCAGCTTTACGCTACTGGATGCCTTTGACTTGGGTGGTTTCAAGGGCGGGCAAGCGGACGGGTTCATGGACATATTCTATTTCTCCCTCGTCAACTACACATCGCTTGGGCTGGGCGATATCTATCCAACCGGACATTCGCGGTTCCTGGCGGGACTGGAATCACTCAATGGTTTCCTGCTGATTTCGTGCTCGGCATCCTTCATTTTCCTCCTGATGCGAAACCAAATGGATGGTCCAACTTCAGGCGGAATTCAAGCATCGGATTAACTCGGAACCTGTTCACACACTTCTCCGTTAGTCGTGGAAATACCCCACCACTGTATAAGGAGGATGTTGAAAGTGGATATGAAGAACAGTTATTGGCGGTTTGGCGCAATGATCATCACATCGATGATCGTGATGTTTGGGCTGATGTACCTCAACACCTATGCGTGGGAGCATGTTCGCTGGAGCGAGACACGCTTCTACATGGCCTTCATCATGGGCGCCGCGATGGCCGTCGTGATGCTGAGCTTCATGCTCAACATGTACAAGGACAGCCGGATCAATTTCGGCATTTTCGTTGGCGCTGCGGTCGTGTTCGTCCTGGCCCTCTGGCTGGTGCGCAGCCAGAGCACCGTCGACGACCGGTCCTACATGAAAGCGATGATCCCCCACCACTCCATTGCCATCATGACAAGTGAACGCGCCGGCATCGAGGATGTCCGTGTGCGCGAGCTTGCCGACGAGATCATCACGGCGCAGCGCCGCGAGATCAAGGAAATGGAATGGCTGATTTCCGACATCGCGGAGAATGGCCCGGCATCGACGGAAAGGGAGGCGGCGAGCCGCCCCGTTCCCCCCTTTGAAGGCACGCTCAATCCAGACGACGCTGCCGGGGCAGCCATCGCGGAGGACTAACGCGCCTTCCACGTCCAGTCAGACCCGTTCGATCCCGAAAAGGAGCGAAACAGAATGAGACTTGAAAAGATCAAGACACAGGGCCTTGCCCACCTTTCCTATTTCCTGAGCGCCGATGGCGAAGCTGCGGTCATCGATCCGCGGCGTGACATCGACATCTATCTGGACCTCGCCCGTGAGGAAGGCTCTGTCATCAAGCACGTCTTCGAAACCCACCGGAACGAGGACCTGCTCTCAGGCGCCCCTGTCCTGAAGGAAGAGACTGGCGCAAAGGTCTGGCACGGGCCGAACCCTGAAAAGCCGATCCAGTATGCAGCCGAGACGCGGGAAGGCGACACGTTCGAGATTGGCGGCGCGCTCCTGAAGGTGCTTGAAACGCCCGGGCACACCGAGGACAGCCTGTCCTACGTGCTTTATGACAAGAGCTTTGAGGAAGGCCCGGTTGGCGTGTTCACGGGCGATGCCCTGTTCATTGGCGATGTCGGGCGCACGGACTTCTATCCCGACCGCAAACGCGAAGTCGCCGGCCTGCTCTATGACAGCCTGGAGAAACTGTTGGGGCTCGGCGACCAGTGCCTCGTCTATCCCGCGCATGGCGCCGGTTCGGTCTGCGGCTCCGGCATGGCCGACCGGGAGTTCTCCTCCATCGGTCACGAGAAGCTCAACAATCCACGCCTGCAGATCGGCGACCGGGAAGCTTTCATCGACGCCAAGGTGGCCGAGAACCATTACATACCGCCCTATTTCCGGCGCATGGAAGAGGGCAATATGGAAGGCACCGAAGCCGCGCCGCCGGCGCCCCGGCCCGCCTCCCCGGCCAGGTTGCTCGATCCGGGCGATGCGGTCTGCCTCGATGTTCGCGGCATTTTCGACTTTGCCGGCGGACACCGCACGGGCTCGCTCTGCATCCCGGATGACATGCTTGCCGCCTTCGCGGGCTGGTTGCTGCCAGGCGACAAACCGGTGCTGCTGGTGGCGCGCGATGACGACCAGGCGGTCGATGCGGCCACCACTCTTCAGCGGATCGGCTTCGACAATGTGAGCGGATTTGTCAGCGGCGCCATGCCCGTGGCGGTCCAGAACGGCCCGCTCGACACACTCGACTTCGTCGATACCGAAACCGTCGCCGCGCGCGTAGACAACCCGCCGGCTGGCTGGACCCTGCTCGATGTCCGGGCCATCGACGAATATGAGAGCGGCCATATCAAGGACAGCAAGCACGCTTATGTCGGCAAGCTGCCTGACGCGGCCAGTGACCTCGACCCGGACAAACCGGTCACGACCATGTGCGGGAGCGGTGCACGTGCCACGATTGCCGCCTCGCAGCTCATGCGGAAGGGGTTCTCGAACGTCGATGTCTATATCGGCTCGATGAAGGCGTGGAGCGCGGCGGGAAATGCCATTGAGTGATGACTGTCAGTCCATCTTGGGCAGAACCTTTCGTTTCTGACGCATAAAGAGACTGGAAATTGCTTCACGAGGTCCCCATATGGATACCCTGTATGGGGTATTTGCCATGAAGACTGAAACCAAAGAGGCCGCGACCCGGAGGCTTGCCCGCATCGAGGGACAAGTGCGCGGCATCACGAAGATGGTGTCCGACGATCGGTATTGTATTGATGTCATTCGTCAGGTGCAGGCTGTGAAGGCCGCGCTTGTCGGCCTCGAGGCCGTTATCCTGGATGACCATATCGCAACGTGTGTGGATCATGCCCTGACCGGAAGCAATGTCGATGACCGGCGTGAAAAGGTCGAGGAACTTGTTGCTGTGCTTGGTGGCCGCAAGAAGTAGCGGCCTCACAGTTTGTTGAAATGAAAGTTTTAATCTTTTCACGTATTTGAACAATGATGCAGTTTGTGACCCGCCTCCTGACACTGTTTGCCGCTGCCTTCATGGCGGCTCATCCGGTCATGGCGTGTCCATTGATGGTCGGGACCTCCGAAACCGCGCCGACTGAAATGAGCAGCAATCACCCCTGTCATGACATGGCGATGGAAGCCATGGCCGACACCGGGCATACAGATCAGGCATCATCGTCTGATTGTCCCGCGGGATACGACTGTGCACCCATGCTTATCCAGGCGCACAGTGACGCCAATCCAGTTGCACCTGTTGCGAATGTAGACGCAGAATTTGCTGCGGTTCTCGCTAACCCACCAAAGGCATTCCTGCCAGAGCGCGAAACGCTAAAGACCGGGCCTCCACCTCCGCTGGATATCGTCCAGCACACGCCAATATCGCTAAAGCAGCGCTTCCTGAATTGAGAGCGATGACCTGCGGCTGCCACAGCAGCCCGTCGTCATCGTCTCACACAATTCAGAAGAGCCCGTTTTATCATGCCCCACATTTCAAGAATGCTGCTGGTCGCAGCGTTTGCCGCTGTGCCCCTGGCGGCGGTTGCCAACGCTCAGAGATTTGCCGAGCTTGAAGCCCGTCTCGAGGCCCATCCAAGCCTCTCCGCTCTCGGTTACGATGCCGAGGCCGACCGGGAGCGTGCTGTCGCCTCAACCGCACTCCCGGACCCCGTCGTATCCCTCGGGATCAACAACTTTCCGATTTTCGATCCCTCGTTCGACAGTTACTTGCCGACCAATAAAGCCGTTGGTATTCGGCAACAATTTCCGAGCTTCGCGGGCCGTGAAGCCCGCGCCGGTGAAGCCCGGGCTATGTCAGCACAGACCGAGGCGGTTCGCGATGCCCGTTATGCGGCCTTGCGCGCCGAACTCATCGCTCTTCTCGCTGACAAGACTAGACTGACCAGGCAGAGATCCCTCGCCGAAGCGCGAAACGCCAAATACGACGAGCTTGTCGACATTGTCGAGGCCGAGATCGACGCGGGCCGCCCGGCCGTCTATCGCCTTGCCGAAATTGAAAGCGAACGGGCAGAAGTTTCCCGGACGCTTGTTGATCTTGATCGGCAGGAAGCCGAGACCGATGCGCGCCTGATCGACCTCGTCGGACTGGTCCCTTCAACCGGCCTCCCTCCCCTGACTGAAAGAGACTGGTCCGGCGCAGCGCTTGAGTTCCATACCGTACGCATTGCCGACGCGGCCGTCCGCGTTACCGATTACGGTATCGACGAGGCCCGCGCGGCCTGGAAGCCAGAATGGGGGGCCCAGCTCACTTATCAACAGCGCGATGAAGGCGCGATGTTCGCGGGGGATGACTGGGTCTCCGGTATGGTGACTTTTACGGTTCCGCTCTGGGCCGAAAGGAAGCAGGCACCGAACTTGCGCGCCGCAAAGGCTGAGCGGGCCGGCGCCGAGCAACGCTACCAGGCTGCCGCACGGAATGCGGCGGCCCAGTATGCGTCCCGGGACGCCATTATACGCGCGGCCGATGCCAGTATCGACGTGCTGCAGGTCAAGATTGCTGCCGTCGAAGACGAAGTCGAGGCCCAGCTGATTACTTATGAATCCGGTGTTGGCGGTTATGCGCCGATCATCGACGGCGAGATCGCCATTCTCAAACTCCGGGCGGAAATCGACGCTGAAACGGCCCGCAAGGCCGCTGCGATCGCACGCCTGAATGCCCTCCTGGTGACACAATGAAAAAGACATTCCTGATAATGGGCACCGCATCTGCCGCCCTCTTGCTCGCCGCATGCGGCGCACCGGGCGGATCACCGGGCGGCCAGGGTGAAAAACCGAACGCCTCGAGCGAGACGCAACGATACACCTGCCCCATGCACCCTCACTATATTTCGACCGATCCGGACGGCACCTGCCCGATCTGTGGCATGGACCTGGTGCCTGCCGACAAGACCCAGGAACCAACGAGCTCAGCAGGCGAAATCCTTTACTACAAGCATCCCATGGGCAAGCCGGACACCTCGCCCGTTCCGAAAAAGGATTCCATGGGCATGGATTACATCCCGGTTTATGCCGATGACACCGGATCGGGCGTGGCCGTCTCGCCGGAAATGATCCAGACCATGGGGATCCGGACAGCACCTGCCGAGACCAGGGATTTCAGCCGTGTACTGAGAGCCTTCGGCACGGTCGAGACCAATGAACGGCTCGAAAATGTTACCGTCTCGCGGCTAGAAGGCTGGATTGAGAACCTGGCGGTCAATGCCGAGGGCGACACCGTCCGCCCCGGCAGTCTCCTCTACCGGATCTACAGTCCGGACCTGATCGCCGCGCAGAAAGATTATCTGAACTCGTTCAGGATCGGCAACGAAGCGCGCATCGCGTCGGTTCGCCAGCGCCTGCGCTCCCTTGGCATGCAGAATGCGGCCATCGACCGGCTGACCGAAACCCGCCAGGTCATTGAACGTGTTCCGGTTTACGCAGAAGCCGGCGGCACGGTTGCCGAGCTTCAGGTCCGCAATGGCGACTATGTCAAACCCGGTACACCCATACTGCGCCTGCAATCCTATGCCGATGTCTGGGTCATTGCCTCTGTGCCGGAGAGCGACCTGCCGCTAGTGCAGGCAGGCATGCCGGCCGAACTCGATTTTCCGAGCGCGCCCGATGCCCCCGGTAAAGGCCAGGTCGACTATATCTATCCGACAATCGACCCGAAAACCCGTACAGCCGACGTCCGGATCGAAGTGGACAATGTGTCGGGCTATCTTCGCCCGGGCGCCTATGCGGACATAAGGCTGAATATCGGCGGCCGACCGCGTCTTTCGGTTCCGAGTGAAGCCATTCTGCTTGGTAGCGAGGGCGCCCGTGTCGTCATCGCCGAGGGCAATGGCCGCTTCTCCGGACGCGCCGTGCAAACCGGCATTTCGGCCAATGGCCGGACCGAAATCCTGTCGGGTCTGGAAAGCGGCGACATGGTCGTCGCCAGCGGGCAGTTCCTGCTCGATAGCGAAGCCAACCTGAAAGAAGGCCTTGCCAAGCTGGAAGCTCCAGATGCGAGTGCGGCCAGTCCGGAAACACCGCTCTCCGATATACCGGTGGACAGTAAAGCCCTCGCCGAAATCGATCACTTCACTGACATGGCGCTCTACTTCCACGAGGCCCTGAGAGACGGGTATGACATCGATCCGCTATTCGTGGACCCGGCGCTCGCCCTGGTGCCAGTGCTGCGGGACCGTTACGCGAACACGAAACTGGCACCGGTCATGGATGCTACGCAAACCGCTCTCGCCGCCGCGCAGGACGCCACGGACCGCGAAGACCTTGCCACACAACTCTCAGACCTGGTCGAGGCCTTGAAACCCTGGCTGCTGGAAGGCGCACCTCAGCATTACAGCGAGGCTGGTCTGGTGCTCTACCGGGACACCGCAACGGGCCGGTACTGGCTGCAGGAAGAAGCGAAACCAGCCAATCCGTACAGCGCAGATGGAGCCGAACGGATTGACTGGCTCAACCCGATGGCCGGCATGTCGATGACGACCAATGACGGCGAGACTGGCGCTGACCAGGCCCCTGGGCATTCGGGGGACAGTCATGACTGAACGAAACGACAGAAACCTCGCGGGGCAAGACCCCTCCAAATCATGGGTGGCAAAGCTGATCTCCTGGTCGGTTTCCAACCAGCTCATCGTCCTCATGCTCGCCGCTGCACTGGCTGTGACCGGGTGGATGGCGATCCAGCGCACGCCGCTCGATGCAGTGCCGGACCTGACAGATACCCAGGTCATCATTCGCACCGATTTTCCTGGCCAGAGCCCGCAGATTGTCGAGGACCTCGTCACCTATCCACTATCGACGAACCTTCTCGGTCTGCCGAAGACGAAGGACGTGCGCGGCTCCTCAATGTTCGGCACCAGTTTTGTGTATGTCATATTTGACGATGATGTTGACCTCTACTGGGCCCGCTCGCGCGTTCTCGAAGCCTTGTCCCGGCTGGGGTCCGAACTCCCGGAAGGCGCCGTACCCCAGATCGGACCGGATGCGACCGGCGTTGGCTGGGTCTATCAGTATGCCTTGGTCGACAAGACCGGCAAGACCGATCTCGCCGAGCTGCGTTCACTCCAGGACTGGTTCCTGAAACTTGAACTCGCCGGAGTGGAAGGGGTCTCTGAAGTCGCTTCGGTCGGCGGTTTTGTCCGGGAATACCAGGTGCTACTCGATCCCAATCGCCTGAGAAGTTACGACCTGTCGATCACCCGTATCCGTGACGCGGTCCGCGCCGCCTCGAGCGAGGTCGGTGGCCGCGTGCTCGAACAGGGCGAAACGGAATATGTCATCCGCTCATCAGGCTATGTCGATGAGAAACTTGATCTCGAACAGGTCGTGGTCAAGGCAGAGGATGGCACCCCCGTCCAGCTGAGCCATGTCGCCCGGATTGTCGAAGGCCCGGCCCTCCGGCGCGGCATTGTCGAACTCAATGGCGAAGGCGAAACGGTGTCCGGCATCGTGGTGATGCGCGATGGCGAGAATGCGCTGTCGGTGATCGAACGTGTGAAGGAGAAACTTGATAGTCTCCAGCGCGGCCTGCCGGAAGGTGTCGAGATTGTCACTGTGTATGACCGCGCGCCACTCATCGAGGGTTCGGTCGATTATCTGAAAGACAAGCTGATCGAGGAAGGCATCGCGGTTGCGCTCGTCATCCTGATCTTCCTCCTCCATGTAAGGTCGTCTCTGGTTGCCATCATCACCTTGCCGCTCGGAGTGCTCGGCGCGTTCCTGATCATGTCCTGGCAAGGTGTCACAGCGAACATCATGTCACTTGGCGGGATCGCCATCGCGATCGGCGCCATGGTCGACGCCTCGATTGTGCTTGTTGAGAATGCCAGCCGGAAACTGGCGGATCTGGGACCGAAACCCGATCCGAGCGTGCGCCGCCAGGCGCTGGTCGAGTCGGCTCAGGAAGTCGGCCCCGGCATATTCTTTTCACTCCTCATCATCACGGTCTCCTTCCTGCCGGTCTTTGCCCTGACCGGTCAGAGCTTCAGGCTCTTCAGTCCTCTCGCCTATACCAAGACCTATGCGATGGCCTTCGCGGCCATTCTGTCGGTGACACTTGTCCCGGTTCTGATGCTGTACCTGATGCGGGGTCGGTTCCGGCGCGAGGAAGCCAATCCCCTGAACGCCTTCTTCGTCTGGGCCTACAAACCGCTGCTCCATCTAGCCCTGAGGTTCAAATGGATCACGGTCGCCCTTGCGCTCGCGCTGACGGCCAGTGTCATCGTGCCGGTCCAGAGGATCGGCTCCGAATTCATGCCGGCCCTTTATGAAGGCGAGCTCCTCTACATGCCGACCACCCTGCCCGGCGTGTCATCCACCAAGATGCGGGAGATTCTTGGCCAGACAAACCGCGTCATCAAGACCGTGCCAGAAGTCGATCGTGTCTTCGGCAAGGCCGGGCGCGCCGATACCGCAACCGATCCAGCGCCACTCACCATGATCGAAACATGGATCAAGCTGAAACCGAAGGAGGATTGGCGGCCAGGTGTGACGGTCGAGGACATCACCGATGAGCTCGATGCCAAGCTGCAAATGCCCGGCCTCGTGAATTCATGGGGCTATCCGATCAAGATTCGCATGGACATGGTTTCAACAGGTGTGCGCACGCCCATTGGCATCAAGGTTACGGGCGATGATCTGACAGAGATTGAGACCATTGCCCGGGACATAGAAGCGGCCATTTCGGACGTACCCGGAACGCGCTCGGCCTTCGCCGACAGGGTCATGGGCGGAAAATATCTCGAGATCACGCCGGATAGGGGCGAACTCGCCCGGCGGAATATCGACATGGCAGCCTTCCAGTCCGTGATCCAAACCGCCCTGGGCGGCATGACGCTCTCCCAGTCTGTCGAGGGCCGGGAACGCTATGACATCATCCTGCGCTATGATCGGCCATTTCGTGAGAGTGCCACAGACCTGGAAGAGATACTCGTGCCTGCCCCGTCCGGCGCCCATATCCCTCTCAGCGAACTGGCGGACATTTCCTATGCGGAAGGCCCGCCAATGATCCGATCGGAAAATGCCAGGCTGACTGGCTGGGTTTTCGTCGACATCGCGGACCGGGACATGGGCAGCTATGTTGCAGACGCCAGACAGGTGATTGCCAACGCCGTCGACCTGCCTGCGGGATATGCGGTGGAGTTCTCCGGACAGTATGAACAGATGCAGGAAGCGAATGCGCGGCTGAAAATCGCCATTCCAGCTGCGATTGCACTGATCTTCCTGCTGCTGATGCTACATTTCGGCCGGCTCGACCGGACCCTGATCATCATGGCCAGCCTGCCATTCGGCCTGGTCGGCGGAATGTGGGCCGTCTGGCTGGCAGGCTACAATCTGTCAGTTGCCGTCGCGGTCGGTTTCATCGCCCTGGGCGGCATCGCTGTCGAGACGGCCGTCGTGATGCTGCTCTATATCGACGCGGAAGTCCGAAAGGCGAACCCGTCTGACAGGAGCCAGCTTTTCGCAGCTGTCAGCAAGGGCGCGGCCATGCGCGTCAGGCCGAAGTTGATGACGGTCACGACCATTTTTGCAGGTCTTGCCCCGATCTTCCTGACCGACGGCCTCGGATCGGACGTCATGCGCCGGATTGCCCTGCCCATGCTTGGCGGCATGGCCTCAACCCTCATCCTCTCCCTGATCGTGATCCCGGCCATCTACTACATCCGGGTCGGGCTGCAGATTCCATCAGATTTACCCCGGGCCGAACCGGATAACCGGGCCGGCTCATTCACCCCCGAAGGAGAAAAACCATGACGAGACACCTGTTGAAAATTCCGCTTTTGTTTCCACTGCTTCTGAGTAGCGCCATGCTGCCGGCGGCCGCGCAGGATCGCTCATCAGGCAGAATGATGATCGACGGCGGCATGATGGGTGGCGGCCTGTTCGGCACGGTGTTCATGCTGCTTGCTGTGCTCCTCCTCCTGCTCGGGATCGCTGCCCTCATCAAATATCTGAGGTCGAAATAATAGTCCCGTGTCCATCCACCCTATTCCCCCGTCCCGGCGCGCATCGGGGGCCTCTGTTGAAAGCCGCGCCTGACAATCAAAAAGGAAGAAAACGATGAAAACCCTCGTCAGAAAGACAGCAGTCACAGGCGCAATCCTCGGACTGGCCCTGATTGGTCCGGCGCTCGCCCAGGAGGCCGGCATGAAAATGGACAGCATGAAAGACATGGACATGTCCGGCATGAGCTGCTGCGGCGACATGGCGCCCGGCTTTGGCGTCATTAACGGCGTCGATCTGGATGCCCGAACCGTCAATATTTCACACGATCCGATCAAGAAGATCGGCTGGGGTGAAATGACAATGGACTTCGAGGTCGGCGGAATGGTTGCGCTCGACAAATTCGAGAATGGCGACAACGTCCATTTCATGCTCAAGCAGGACGACAGCGACAATTATGATATCGCCATGATGATGCCGATCGGCGGCGATCCGGATGCTTTCAAGCTATCCATGATGTCGATGATGAAAGGCAAAGGCATGATGGACTGCAACATGGGCGGACACGGATCCATGTCCGGCATGTCAGGCAAGGATCATGACGACACCGATCACTAGCCGGTCCTCTGTTTCAAGCAAAAAATTCGTAAATCAGGTTCCGGCCGCGTTCCGCGGCCGGAATGCCTGCGTCTCCCGATTAGTTCACCAGGAAATCCCAATGACTCAAAGAATTCTGATTACCGCCTTCTTGTTAGGTTCCGTTTCCCTGACAGCCTGCAGTGACCCCGAAAGCCGAACGCCGCCAGCATCCGGCCCTGCGGACCAGACCAGGCCTGAACCGTTCGAACAGGCAGATGAAGCTATGCCCGGCGATACTGGACGGGCCACGGGCAGGATCACATCCCTTGATCGCGACGACGGCCGGGTCACCATCGACCATGGCCCTTTCGAAGGCATCGCCATGGGCGCGATGACCATGAGTTTCGCTTTAATGGGCGATCTTGAGCTGACTGACCTCTCTGAAGGCGATGACGTGATCTTCCAGGTCAAACGGGGCCGGGACGGTTCTCATCGCATCATGGAAATTTGCAGCATTCCCGCGAATGGCCGCGACTGCCCGGACCAAGAAACGGTCTATCCGCACAACCCTCCAGATCAGTAAGGCGGCATACTCCGGCACTGTCCCCGATCGAGCTAAAGGGAAGACGATAAAGACCCGTTTCGCCATAGCGTCAAACTGGCATGCGCGGACCAAAAAGAATAACCGCAGCCCCGATCAGACAGGTTACAACCCCTATCAGATCCCAGCGGTCGGGACGAATCCCCTCAATGGTCCATAGCCAGATGAGCGAGGAAGTTATGTAAACCCCACCATAGGCGGCATAGGCGCGCCCGGCTGCAGACGCTTCCACCAGTGTCAGCAGCCAAGCGAATACAACAAGGGATATCATCCCCGGAACCAGCCAGAAAGCGGACTTTCCAAGCCGCAGCCAGGCCCAGAATGCAAAACAACCGGCAATTTCGGCGGTTGCCGCGCCAGCATAGATCAACAACGTCGCGCGAATATCCATGGCTGGGGCATTACCTGATCTGGCTGGACTGGCGAGGCCCCGTTGCGGTTAAAATTGGTTTCAGCCTGCGCAGCATGAAAGCTTCGCCACGTCCTTGTCGAACGTCTGTGCCGCCAATTTTAACCCTTCAACAGTTGTCAGGTATGGAAAAATTGTCTCGCCAAGCGCCTTGCTCGTCATGCCGAACTTCAACGCCATAGCCAGCGTCTGAATCGCATCAGACCCTTCGGGCGCCGCGATCTGTCCGCCCAGGAGGCGGTCGGTCTTCGCATCCGCGACCAGCTTGATGACGCCGCGGGTATCGCGGGCGGCGGCGGCGCGTGCCACGTGGTCCAGCGTCAGCACGCTGGTCTTGACGTCATGACCGGCTGCCTTCGCCTGCACCTCGGAAAGGCCGACGCCGGCGACCTGCGGATCGGTGAACACGACCCAGGGCATGGCCGCATTGTCATAGCGCAAATCCTGAAGCCCGAGCGCATTGTTGACCGCCACCTTGGCCCCATAAGCGGCCATGTAGACGAACTGGTCGCGATCGGTGACATCACCCGCTGCCCAGACGCCAGGCCGCGTTGTGGCCATGTCGGCTCCGACCTTGATCGATCCACGCGCATCGGTCTCGATGCCGAACTCGCGCAAGCCGAGGTCTTCGGAATTGGCCACCCGGCCAGTGGTGGCCACAAGCCGCTGCGCGGAGAGGGTCACGGGCTTTCCACCCCGTTCGATTGTCAGCGTGACGCCGCCGTCACTCCGTCTCACCGATCGGTAGGACAGGCCGGTCTCGACCGCGACACCCTCAGCCTTCAACGCGTCGGTCAACGCCTTGGCCACTTCCGGTTCCACGCCGGGCAGAAGGCGCGAACGCGTGACCAGTGTAACCTTGACGCCCAGCCGCGACGCCATCTGCGCCAGTTCACAGCCAATATAGCCGCCGCCCAGTACCAGGATGCTTTCGGGCTGATCGGGCAGGCTGAGAAGGTCCCAGGAATCGAGCGCCTCCACGGTCTCGATCCCGTCAATTTCCGGCAAGAAAGGGCGCGAGCCGGTGGCGATCAGAACCTTCGGTGCAGCGATGATCCGCCCGCCGACTTCGATGCCGCCTTCGACCAGGCGTGCGGCACCTTCCTCGATATAGGTGACATACTCATAGGAAGGCAGCAGGTCGATGTATTTTTTCTGGCGCATCTCGTCGACCAGATCGGCCGTGCCCTTGACGACCGCCGACCAGTCCACGCTGTGCGCACAGGGCTCAATGCCCGGAAACCGTGCCGCCGCTGTACCAGCATGCACCGCTTCACCGGCCCGTATCATCGCCTTGGACGGCACGCAGCCGACATTGACGCAGGTGCCGCCGATGGTGCCATGCCCAACCATGGCCACGCGCCTGCCGGCCTCGGCCGCGCTAATCGAAGCCGAAAACCCGGCCGAGCCAGCACCTATGACGATGAGGTCATAGCTGTCGTCGCCGTTTTTATTGACGGAGCAGCAATCGCCTGTCTTTACGGTTTGATTCATTATTTCTTCCTTGGCTTGTGACCAGACATGGCGACGCGGCCTCGATCAAGTATTCAAAATCACACCATCGACCCGATGTCGGAGGCGTAGCTGGGATAGGCGAAGATCATCGCCTTGATCTGATTGGCGGTCTGCCCGGCGCGCATGGCCATGGCGAAAAGGTTGATCTGTTCCTCAGCCCCCGGTCCGATCAGATGTGCGCCCAGGATCTTTCCGGTGTCCTGTTCGACCAGCACCTTGTACGCGGTTCGCTTCGCGCCGACGCGCATTGACGAATACCAGTCATGGGTCTTCTCAAAATGGATATCGAACTTCAGACCCTGTTTCCTGGCCGCCGCCTCTGACAAGCCAACGGTGGCAACCATTGGCAAAGTGAAAACCACTGAGGGAATCGGCGGGTATTTGACTTGTCGCTCGTCCTTTCCGGCCAGCAGGTTCTTGCCCGCCACACGCCCCTCGAAGGCAGATACCGGGGTCAGGTTGGGGCCGCTGTCGGCGCAATCGCCGGCGGCGAAGACCGCGGGATTGCTCGTGCGCATCGAGGCGTTCACCTGAATGCCCCGGCGGGTGTACTCGACGCCGGCAGCCTCAAGGTTCAGCCCGTCAATATTTGGCACCCGGCCCGTGCCATGCACCACTAGGTCGCAGGTCAAGGTTTCGGCACCACCCGCGCCTTCCACAGTGACGATAAATTCTTCGCCCTGTTTCTCGATCGCCAGCACTTTCGCCTTGGTGCGCAAGTCGATGCCAAGCTCTTCCGTGCCCTCCACAAGTATCTCAACCAGGTCGTCATCGAAGGTGCCCAGGGGGCGCTCGGCCATTTCGAGTACAGTAACTTCGCTGGCCCCGGCGCGCCTGGCAATATGAGCGAACTCCATGGCGATGAAGCCACCGCCGACAAAAGCGATCCGGTCTGGCCGCTCGGTTAGTTCGAGAAACTCGGTGCTGGTGGTCAGATACGCCTCGCCAGGAATGTTCAGCGTTATCGGCCGTGCGCCGGTGGCGATGTGGAAATGTTTCGCGCGCAGGATTTCGCCATTCAGCTCGATACTGTCCGCGCCTGTGAACCGCGCTTCACCATGCAATACATCAATGCCTGCCTTTTCCATTCCCGCCTCGATACGCGGCGGCATGGCGTCGGTGAATGTTCTCTTGAAGGCGATCATCTCCGGCCAGTCGACGGAAGGCTGCATCTTCAGCCCATTGCCCTTCATCCTGTCTGCCCAATCGACGCCTTCTGTGACCGCAACCAGCATCTTCTTTGGATCACAGCCGCGCAGGGCGCAGGTTCCACCATAAGGCAGGCTATCGATGCTCGCCACATTCCAGCCCGCCTTTGCGGCCATCCGGGCGACACCATTGCCACCGGTTCCACCGCCAATCACGATAAGGTCATATGCGTCTTTCATGGCATGTCTCCATTGGTTGCGCTGATTGCCCTGCGCGGAAGATCCCGAGACCCGTTCAAAAAGATCCAGCCCCCTTCCACAATCGGCACCTGCCTGCTGCTCCACCCGGAAGCGATCCTGCTCATCGCGGCACGTATTGAGCCATCATGATTGGTTTCCGTCAGGGCTGCATGGCCGCTTCTGCCTGCGCCAGACAGCATAGACCGTCAGCGCAATGAACAGGGCAAGCGCGGGCAATAGCACATAGTCGATCCAGCCCAGCACTGCCGACAGGCCCACAGCGCCAAGCAGCACCACGAGTATCGGTGTGAAACAGCAAAGTGCCGCAATGACGGTACCGGCCAGACCCGTTATCAGCAGTTTTCGGTCAGTCCATTTTGACATCAAAGTGAAAGCCTTGTGTGAAGATCTGACGATGTATGCGAACATCGACTGGCAGGTGCCTCATCAGGATATTCCAGATGCTGCGTGTTCAACCGTCCGTAACGCTTGCCGGGTATCCTACATCGGTTGAAGCCGCAGCGATCAGCACAGGCGTTGTCGCCGCCGTATCGTAAACCACCTCTGCGGTCCTGGCCGCATAATCGATATCGACAGATTTAACGCCCTCGACACGCATCATCGCTTTCCTGACAGCAATCGGACATGTCGCGCAGGTCATGTTTCCGATCGTAAAACGGGCTGTCGCCTGTTCGACCTCCACCGAGGCATCCGGAGCATTCTGCGCGCCGGCGACTGCGAGCCCCCCCGCGAGTGCCAGACCTGCCAGTCCGGCGATCATCCATGTGCGTTTCATACTTGTCTCCCTGGCTAGTAAAATAACGGTGCCCATACATCGATGGTCAAGGCCGCCAGCACGACAAGCGCGCCGCTCCACAGGGCGACCTGCTTGACGACTGACGACTGCGGACGGGCGCAATAGCTACCATCCTCGCAGACACTGGTTTTTCGAAAATAGACATCCCAGAACCCAGCCGCGAGAAATCCGATCGCGACCAGAAGAAAAAGGGGCTTGTAGGGTTCCAGCGCCGTCAACTGGCCAATCCACGCTCCGGAAACACCGAGACTGATCAGCACAAGCGGCACGATGCAGCAGGATGATGCAAGGAATGCCCCCAGCATGCCACCGGCAACAAGCCACCTTGAACGACGCTCATTTGCTGGGCTGTTTTCCGTATCTGCCATGACCAGCTGTTCCCATTGCATTATTGATCATGATCACGTTACGCTCTGTAGTTGGTACAGACACAAGCGGGTATTTCATCATGGCCATCACATCGCCGCGAGCAGCACTCAAACGGGCTGAACTGGCCGGGCGGCTCGGCTGCAATCTTGAAACGATCCGCTATTATGAAAAGATCGGCCTTCTGCCCGAACCGGCCCGCACGGCCAGTGGCCACCGGCTGTATTCAAATGAAGATCAGGTACGACTGCGTTTCATATTGCGAGCCCGCAGCCTCGGCTTCTCCGTGGAAGATGTACGCTCGCTACTTGGCATCAATGATGGCAGGCCGAGCTGCGCGGAGGTCAGGGCGCTGGCAGAAGCACATCGGGGCGATATCCGTAAACGCATCGCCGATCTGAAGCAGATGGATCGACGGCTCGGCGAGATCATGGCTGGTTGCACCGGCGCTGAAACACCCGATTGCGCACTCACCGACAAACTGTTCGAAGATAGCTGACAAAAGGGGCTCCTGCATCTGCCAGAGATGAAAATGATGGACACCCACGACACCATCACCGCTCCGCATCGCCTCAATGACGGCACCGTTGTCAATGTCCGGCGGACTACCTAGCCACAACATGTGGATCGGCCCGCCGATTTCGCGGAACGACAGGCAGAGAATGTTACCGCGACACCAATCGTCACGAACGGATCGAACAGTTTTCAGTCATAGATGAGGATGAGCGCGTCGCCCGCAACCACGGCTACAGATGCGAGTGCGTCGGACAGATTGTGAAGGAGGAGCGCCCGGATATTCACGCTCCCATTCTGCACCGAATAGATCAGGAGGGCTGTAAGCTCGGCAATGACCAGCGCAACACCGCCACGAATAACGATCATCCAGCCACCAACGGCGGGCGGATCAGTGATTCGTATGACACTCTTATTGACCAGATAGCAATGGAGACCCGACGATCATCGCTCGCGGGATCAAGATCGTCATGATCATGTGCGTGGCTCAGGATCGGCCTCCTCTTCCAGCACCTTGCGCTTGCACTCGAGATACGCGCGTCGCCGCGAGTGCACCGCGTTTTTGACACGACTCTTTGGTGGTATCAGGCCGCATTCCTCCTGCACCTTGGCCGCCTGCTCACTCGAAAGGGCCCCCATCACGTTGTCGAGACTCTCGCAGCCGGCCAGGGCTGCGAGAGAAACGGACATGACCGCGAAGCGAAGTTCACGATGGATGAACATGCTCGGCCTCCAACAAGGAATGGTGCGCGTCGGGCTTTGGTGCGAACCAGCGGTGAAGGGCGGGTAGCACCAGCAAAGTGAGCACGGTCGAGGAGACCAGCCCGCCCATGACCACCGTGGCCAGTGGCCGCTGCACTTCAGCACCGACACCACTTGCGAAGAGCAGCGGCGCAAGGCCGAGCGCCGTCGTAAGGGCGGTCATCAGCACAGGACGTGCCCGCAAGCCTGCCGCCTCGACGGCAAGTTCATCGCGACCACGGCCCTCCCTGGCAAAATCATCCATGAAACTGACCAGCACCATGCCATTGCCGAGCGCGATACCGAACAGGGCAATGAAGCCGACCGTGGCGGGCACCGAGATCGGCAGGCCAGCAAGCCAGAGCGCCATCGCCCCGCCGGTCAGCGCCAGCGGAATGTTGAGCAGGATCAGGATGGCCGATTTCATCCGCCCGAACGTCAATAGCAGGATCAGGAACACGATACCGAGCGTGATCGGAATCACGACGGCGAACCGCGCATTCGCTTCCTGCTGGAGTTCGAACTGTCCGCCCCATTCGACGCGATAACCAGCCGGCAGGTCGAGCTGACTGGCGACCGATTGCTGCGCATCAGCGACATAGCTGCCAATGTCGCGTCCTCTCACATTGAGCTGAACGGTGATGAATCGCTCACCATTCTCGCGCGTGATCTGACGTGGACCGACAATCTCCCTGATGTTTGCCACGCTTTCGAGTGGAACCCGTGCGCCGCTGGACGATTCCAGAATAATCCGTCCAATGGCCTCCGGCGTGTCCCGGTCCTCTTCGGCATAGCGCACGATGACGGGAAACTGGCGCACTCCCTCGAAAACGGCACCAGCCTCTGCCCCGCCGACGCCGGAACGCAAGGCATCGAGCGCCTCCTCCACGCTCAGTCCATACCGGCCGAGCGCAGGACGGTTGAGCGAGACCACAAGCTGCGGCGCGCCGGTGATCTGATCGGCCTGGACGTCGGTCGCCCCAGGAACCTCCTGAAGAATGGACTGCAAGTCCTGCGAGCCTTCCAGCAGGACCGCCGTATCCGGACCGAAGATCTTGACCGCCAGTTGCGCCTTTGTGCCGGTCAGGAGCTCATCAACAGACATGGCGATCGGCTGGCCAACATTGACCCTGACGCCTGGAAAGCCGCCGAGATTCTCGGAGATCGACGCCCGGAGTTCATCCGGGCTGATGCCATTGCGCCATTCGCTTCGGGGTTTGAGCGCCACGAAGGCCTCGATACTGTTGACCGGGTCGGCATGCGCGCCGACTTCCCCACGACCGATCCGGCTGACAATGGAACTGATCTCGGGGAAGGCTTCAAGCAGTCTTGTCTCGATGCGGGTCGACGTTTCCTTTGCTTCGGTTAGTGAGATGGACGGCGCCATCGTCACACGCAACAGGACATCGCCTTCCTCCAGCGCAGGCGTGAACTCCGAGCCAAGGCGTGTCGCAGAGAGCCCCCCAACCAGAAGCAGGACGCCTGCTAGCCCGACCGCCGCGAGACGTCGCCGGACGAAGAAGGCCGCAAGCGGCTTGATCAGCGAAACAAGCCGGCTGTCGCTCTCCTGGCTATTGCTCTTGGGCGGACGCATGAGGCCGAGCGCCATCGCCGGAGCGATGAGCGCGGCATAGATCAGCGACCCTGTCATGGCGAGCGCGGCAGAAGCGGCGAGCGGCCGAAACGTCTTGCCTTCAGTGCCCTGTAGCGAAAAGAGCGGCAGGAAGACGATGACCACCACGGCGACGGCAGCAATTAGCGGCGCGATCACTTCGGCGCTCGCTCGCGCGACCGTCGTGCGGCTATCTTCACCCTCGCGTCGTTCGCGCAAGCCGCGATCCACGTTCTCGGCGATGACGATGGCGCCGTCGACCATCATCCCGATGGCGATCGCTACCCCGCCCAGCGTCATCAGATTGGCCCCGATGCCGAGGGCCTTCATCGCGATGAAGGCAAAGCCGACCGAGAAGGGAATAGCCATGACGACAACAAGACTTGGCCGCCAGCCGCCGAGGAACAGGAAGACGATGACGGCGACCAGGAGCGCGCCCTGCCAGAGCGCGGTCGTCACGGTCGCAGCCGCCTTTTTCACCAGCGTGCCCTGATCATAATACGGGACGGCTTTGACACCGTCGGGAAGCGACAGGTTGATCTCTTCGAAGCGCGCCTGAGCGTTCTCGATCACCTCAGACGTGTTGGTGCCATAAAGTTTCAGGACGAGACCGGCCACGGTCTCACCTTCGCCATTGGCAGTTGCGAGCCCCTGCCGGACGCCGCCACCTATCGCGACTTCACCGAGGTCGCTGACGCGGACGGTTCGTCCATCCACGGTCTTGACCGGCGTTTCACGCAGATCATCGAGAGATCGAGCGAGCCCGACCCCGCGCACCGTGTACTGTTCGGCGCCAATTTCGATGAATTGCGCGCCGGCCGTCCGATTGGCGCTTTCCAGGGCGGCAATCACCTCGCCGACGCTGAGGTCATAGGATGTCAGCTGATCGGGATCGAGGCGGACCTGGTACTGCTTCTCGAAACCCCCTAGTGACAGAACCTCCGTCACCCCTTCAACCGACTGAAGCGGATACTTGATCATCCAGTCGGCAATCTCGCGCAGCTCAACCAGCGACCGCTCGCCGGTCTCATCGACGAGCCGGTAGTACATGATGATACCAAGGCCGGTCGAAATCGGCCCCATCTTGGGTGTGCCGAAGCCGTCGGGAATGGCGTCGGCGGCCTCGCCGAGGCGCTCGCCGACGACTTGGCGGGCGAAATAGACGTCCGTGCCATCCTCGAAATAGATATTGATGACGGACAGGCCAAAATTGGATGTCGAGCGGATCTCGTCGACCTTGGGGAGGCCGGACATGGCCGTCTCGATCGGATAGGTGACATAGCGTTCGACCTCTTCGGGCGACAGGCCTTCAGTTTCGGTGAAGACTTGGACCAGAGAAGGTGAGGGATCGGGAAAAGCGTCGACAGGCAGGCTGCGAAAGGCAAACAGCCCCCCGATCGACAGGGCGAGTGCGGCCATGGCGGCAAGCAGCCGGCCACCCGCAAGGCGGTGCATCAAATTGATCATTTTGCGGGTCTCCTAGTGTGCGTGGCCGTCGCCGAAAGCGTCTTTTTCAAGCTGCGCTTTCAGGGTGAAGGCGCCCTCGGCAACGAATGCTTCGTCGGCCTCGAGCCCGGAAATGATCTCGGTATAGCTGCCTGCACTCTCTCCTGTCCGGACCTCGCGCGGTTCGAACCCGTCATCCGTCGGGACGAAGACCGACATCCTGTCTTCAACACTGACAATCGCATCGGAGGGAACGCGCACGACGGAGCGCCCCTCTCCCGTGTCGATCCGCGCCGTTACGAACTGACCGGGCTTCAGCCTGTGTTCGGCGTTGTCGACAATGACCCGCGCGGTCGCGGTGCGGGATGCCTCATTGATGACAGGCAGGACATTTGAAATTGTCCCTTCGGCCAGGACGCGGCCATCTTCCTGCTGGAAGGTCACGGTCTGGCCTTCGCTGACCTTGCCGAGATCTTCCTTGTAGACGGCGATGTCGGCCCAGACGACGCTATCATCGATGATGACAAAGATGGGCGCGCCGCCAGCCGATACGGTTTCTCCAAGAGAAACGCTCCGCTGAATCACCTCTCCGGCAAGGGGAGCCGTCACATAGGCTTGTGCAAGCGACCCATCCGCAGCCTCATTAAGCTTGTCCAGTGTGCCATGACCAATGCCGATCGCATGAAGCCTGTTTTCAGCAGCTTCCCGGCCGGCATTGGCTGCGGCGAATGCCGCACGCGCCGACTGCAGATCGGCCTCGGCGGTGATTTTCTGCTCCCAGAGGTTTTCCTCACGCTCAAGCTCGGCTTGCGCGAGGCGCTCGGCGCTCAGGGCATTCAGATAATCGGCCTTTAGGCCGGCGAGTTCACGACTGGTCAGCCGGGCAAGCGTGGCGCCGGCTTTCACGATATCGCCTTCGCCTGCATAAAGTTGGGCAACGGTGCCCTCGACCTGTGGCGAGACCCTTGCGACACGGTCCGCATCGAAACGGATCTCGGCCGGCAGTTCCAGCTGGCCCGAAACCGCTCCGGTCTGGGCTCGCCCGGTCCGGATACCGGCAGCTTCCGCCTCCTCGGCGGTCAGCTCGACATGATCGCCGCCTTCACCTTCGTGTTCGGTATGACCGCCTCCTTCTTCATGTCCCTCATGATCGTCGCCATCGGCCTCATCATGGCTTTCATGCTCCTCATCACTACCGTCTTCGTGGTCGTCATGGCCATCTTCGGCTTGTGGGGGCGTCCGGTTTGCACCAGACGAATCGGAGGCGTCATTACCGCAAGCACTAAGATACAAAAGCGCTGGCGAAAGCAGCGCCGCATAGAATAAATTCAGTTTCATTGGATCTCTCCTTCGAACGGCGCGGCGCCAATCAGCGCACGCAACCGCAGCGTGTATGTCTGGAGCGCCAGCCGGGCATCGATAACGGCGGCGCGGGTTTCAATCAGACTGCGCCGCGCATCGAGCGTGGCGGTCAGGTCGAACTTGCCAACCCGGTAGCCCTCTGCCGCAGCTGTATAGGCTTCTTCTGCGAGCGGCAGCGCTTCGCCCTCGAGACGCTGCAAGCGGGATTTTGCGGCCCGGACCTGCGCGGCGAGGCTCGCTTGCTCGGCCCGCAACCTTGCCTCAACAGTCTGTGCTGATAGCTCGGCACTCTGGGTACGTAATCCCGCCGCCCGCGTTGCGTCCTGATTGCGGTCAAAGACCGGCAAAGGAACACTGACACCCGCCAGAAACGCGCTATCGCCCGTGTCCTCAAATCTTCGGACACCAGCCGATACGGTTATATCAGGCCATGCGCCGGCGCGGGCCCGGTCCGTCGCCGCGCTACGAGCCGTCGCTCCGGCCTTAGCCGCCGCAAGTGACGGATGAACGCCAGAATCTGGTTGAGCCGACCCACCCGCCGGATCTGTTACGATTTCCGCAGTGCCAGACAAGACAAAGTCGATCTCTGGACTACCCCAAACGGACGCAAGCGCTAGCCCTTTGGCTTCGACCTGGCCCCGCGCACCATCCGCAACCGCCTGAAGCGCTGCTGCTTCAGCCCGCGCGCGCAGCAACTCAGGCGGAGCCGACGCTCCAGCGTCCACGCGGCGCTGGACGACGCCAGAGAACTCGGATGCGAGATCGGCTGAGGCCTGAGCGACCTCGGCCATGTCGTAAGCGGCACGAAGTTCCAGATAGAGTTCCCCTGCGAGTTTCTGAGCTTCCAGGCTTCGTACAGAACATTCGGCACTCGCCAATGCGGCTTCAGCTCTGGCGGCCCGCTCGGAAAGTCTTCGTTTATCGCCAAGCTGTAAGGTCTGCGCCACTACCAGGGTCGTCTCGTAGGCATTGAAGCCTTCAAGCGATCCGCTGCCGGCAAAGTTCTCGGTTTCGACAGACAGAGATGGATTAAGCCAACGGCTCGCCTGATCGGCGTCGGCCGATGAAGCTTTCGCCTCGAGAGCCGCCGTCAGAACTTCAGGCGAAGCATTGGCGGCGCGAGCAATAGCCGCGTCGAGCGTCAGTGGTCGGGATTGATCATAGTCAGTCGCGCTGACATAGACAGAACTACACCCTTGCGCATAGGCCGTACCGGCCATGACCGGCAGGGCGAGCGCGGTGATCGCGCTGCATATAAGAATTTTCATTTTTGCTGGTTTCCTCGTCCAGATTCAACGACAGCGAGGCCGTAGCCACGCAAAATAATCCTGTGTCGTTGGTCTAGGCACGAGGAGGACGGTAAAGACCGTCTGGGCGGAGGTTCTCGAGAAAAGAACCGCCAGGCAACAAATGTTTTGTCTGCACGGCAGACTTCGGAGCGCCGCTTAGATCGCCGCCGCCTATCAGATGGAAATGACAGCTTCCGCACTGATGCGCGGTATGGTCATGACCTTCATGCGATGGCTCCTTATCAGAGACATCTTGGGCCAGCTCACTCGCAGAACATTCCTCTGCGGCCTGATCGCCCGGATGCATGATATCCGCCGCAGCCGTCATCGGCGCAATAACAAAAGCTATCGCCATCACCATGACGAGCAACCTTCGTAAACACGTTATGACTTTGAACGGAAACATGATTGCTGGGCTAGCTACTTTCTATTGCGATCGGGTAAACAGGCTCACTCTCTTTTTAACACCTCCAGTCACTGGAGGGTCAAGCGCCTTTTGACGGAAGCCCTGCAAGCACCTCGGCGCCATCATGCTGTTCGTGCAAGCAATTCTCGTGCTGGCCAAGGGCAGCGAGCACAGAGCAGGATCCGATCTTGCCGCCTTCGCAAGCGCGGATCATGCGTTTGAGCTCGGCCTCGAGCGCCTCCAATTGGGTCAGCCTGCGGCGAACCTCGTCAAGCTGGCGACGTGCAATCTGGTCAACCAGGACGCACTCCCTGCCTGGCTCTACCTGCAGCGAAATCAGTTCCCTTACCGCTGAGACGGGAAACCCCAGATCCCTTGCATGACGAATAAAACGGAGACGCTCTACAGAGTCCCCTGCGTACAACCGCTGTCCGCTTGCGCTGCGTTGCGGCTCGTCGAGCAGACCAATGGATTCATAATAGCGGATTGTCGTGACTTTTACGGCCGTCGCCCCTGACAGTTTTCCGATCGTCATCAAGGCCATGATAGCGCCCCTTGCCCCTCTAGTTACTGTAGACTGCAGGAAATAACCCTGACGGCTGAAAACACAAGCGCAGGAGGCAACATGAGTGGTGATACGACAATCCAGATACTCGGCATTGCCACAGGTGGCGCAGTTGCTGTGATTCCTATTTGGTCTGCAGCCTTCCCCGCGCAGAGAATTTGGCTCCCGCAGCGTTATTCGCGTTTCGTGGCACCAATCATCTGGAAGGGTACGATCACGAATTTCGGAGCGGCGCTGTCGATTGGGGCTTCAGGTAGGGCAACCGCTCCCGTACCCTGCTGGGCGATATTCGGCCTCGGGTTTGCCCCTCTCATCATCGCGAATATGGTGGTTTGGCGCGCAGATTTCCGGTTCGGTTTCGACGAGACACCAGGAGCCAAGGGCACACTTGCCACCAAAGGGCCCTACCGCTACTCCAGCTATCCTCAATACGCTCGCAATACAAAGCTTTCTAACGGAGACGCTTCGATAAAATTCTTACGGTGCATCTCCCCTCACAGACAACGCATGGTAAAATCATAGGATGGGTAGCGAAGACTTGAAAATCGAGACGTCAGACGAGCGCCGAACTCTTCAAATTGTACTATGGCTAAACATACTCATAGCCATTGGCTTTTTTGTCACAGGCTGGTTCGGCGACTCCAATGCCCTCCTGGCGAACGGGCTGGATAATTCCTCGGACGCGATTGTGTATGGCTTGAGCCTGCTTGCACTTACACGTTCGCAGATCTGGAAACGCAACGCCGCTCGACTGTCAGGTGGAATGCTTCTTGTATTTGCCGTCGGCGTCGCCGGCGACGCAATCCGTCGATACTTTGAAGGATCTGAACCCCTCGGTCTCATCATGCTGGCAATGGCCGCGATTGCAGGTGTTGTAAATCTGATCTGTCTCTGGCTTTTGAAAAAAATAGAAAAGAAGGATGTAAACCTGCGAGCCGCTACAACATTTAGTTTCAATGACTTCATCTCGAATGGGGGGATCATTCTCGCGGGCGTAATCGTACTGTGGACTGGGTCCAACTGGCCAGATCTGCTTGTCGGATTGGGAGTCGCGGCGATTGCGGTATATGGTGGAATCGATATTCTGCGCGATGCGCATGCTGATAAGCATCAGTCAGGATGATGCCCCAAACCCGGAATGAAACAAGTGCGTAAAATTCTCAAAATGGTGCGCGCGCAGCGTCACTGGGCCTCGCATGATGGGTTCCCAAGCGTTACCGTAACAAATATTTACTCGATCAACTTTCTATTCCGGCATTGAATTTGCTTTCCCTGTTGAGTTGAATCTCTCTTGGGAAACGAGGACAAATGTCCCGGCTGGCAGATCATATAAGTGCCTATGACTACACATGGTTGTTGTCAGACAGCAGATGGGCCTGGGAGTTCCTGCGCCGAAACCGCCGGTTTCTTGAGGACTCGTCGCTTCCTTCCGCGAGTGAGCTTAGTTTCGCTCCCGCCTGCCATCAGATCACCCTCGTGCGCCCTAGAGCCTCTCAGGCGCTTGCTGAGCGATGGGGGCTCGCCTTCTTCCCGGATCCAGAGGATAGCGGCCTTGAAGCCGACGCGTTCTGGTCGGGAGGTCTCTATCCGAGGCGGGTTCACATGCAAGTTTCTCCGAGTGGTCCTAATGAATCCTGTGAATTCTATGATCGCACTGTTGGCATCTGCAGGATCACGCACTTCACCGACCTCGCCGGCCGCGAACAATTTCTTCTCAAGGGAAATGGCTGCGTCATTCAGGTATTCTGCACGGGCATGTCACTTCTGGCCCGCGAACCTGTCAAGCTCAGCTTCATCATCGACAGTCTCGACGAATTCCAGGCCAAGCTGAAAACGCTCCAGCGCGCCCAGCGTGTCTATGACCCGCAAGCAGAGGCGGATATCCCGGAATGGACTCGCCATTCCTTGGCCCTTCGCAATGCACTGGTCGCACTCGATTGTCATGATGCCAAACTCTCATATTTTGAGACGGCGGGGTTCATATATGGCGAAGAACGGGCCCGCGAAGCCTGGGACAGCCCAAGCCGAGCGATGAAAGACGAGATGAGACGTGCCCTTGCCCGCGGCCGGGACCTGCGGGACGGCGGTTATGCAACGCTTCTCGGACCCGTCGAAAACGCGCTTCTTTTAGCCTGAAGTAGAATTTTGGCACCTCTTTTGCAGCACCCGCTTGTGAAGGAGGCACCTGATGAGTCCCGCCGACACACCCTCGGTCCGTATTGATCTGGATGACTACGCCTATACTTGCCGACTCTCCAGAAGTCGCTGGGCTTGGGAATTTCTTCGGCGAAATAGCGAATTCAGGCAAGCCGCCCTGCGGGCTGGCGACTCACAGATATCTGAAAAGCCAGCCTGTCATGGCATCCGGCTGCTCCGGCCGCTATGCGACCAGATCGACGCTGAGAAATTCGGCTTGGTTTTCTTTCCCGACATAGACGCGAATGGCTATGAGGCCGACGTCTTCTGGATCCCTGCCCTCTATGCTCGCGCCCTGACCATGCAGGTCGTACCGCGTCATCCGAGCGAGCGCGACGATATTTTCGATCAGACGATCAATGTGTGTGAAGTCACCCACCTCACAGATCGCGTCGGCCGGGAATACCTGATGATCCGTGGGCACGGCCACAGCATCCAGGTCGCTTGTTCTGGTCTGTCACTACTCAGCGTCGAACCCGTCCGCATGAAACTGATCATCGATAATGTGTCGAGCATGGACGAAACACTTAAAGTCATCGGCAAGGCTCAGCGTATTCTTGGCAAGGACGATTCGAGTTTCAACGACACCTGGACACGCTCATCGCTTGCGTTTCGCAATGCGCTCATTGCGCTCGATGCGTATGAGACCGGTCTAACTTATTTTGAAACCGCTGCCATCATCTATGGCGAGGATCGCGCCACCGAAGCCTGGCAGAGCCCCAGCCGGGCCATGAAAGACGAAATGCGCCGCGCCCTCGTGCGAGGACGTGAACTCCGGGATGGCGGATACAGGGACCTCCTGACTGCACAGACCTGAGCAGATCCAATTTGGCATCAGACCTTGATCCGGCGATCACCCCTCGCTGACGCGAGGGGGCTGTTTCGCGGGCGGCACGCCGCCAGCGGCCCGGCTCGTCTCCGGACCTCTGGCCTGCCCTTCCGGGCAGCCCAGCGGCATGCGGGTGTCTCGCCGGTGATCGCGCCAGCCTGCGCTTCCCACTGCAATGCAGAGGGGTCACAGGCTGCGTGGCCTTTGAAAGCGGACCTATGACGTTTTCGATGATCGTCTGACGGTGAAAGCTGAAGCGCATTGCAGCCTGGTCCGCATCGGTCTTCCTGGCGTCCATGACAATCTCCCTCTCAGACGGAGGTGGGCGAACGACCGGTCTGCCCGGACCCGCCGCTTGCGCAAGGCGCCGGGACTGAAGGTGTCTGGAAGCGGTCGCAGCGTCCTACCTTTCCGCCTTGCCCAACCGGCTAATGGGTCCGGCCTGCCGGCCTTCTCGCCGCCCACCCCCGCCTGATGCGGGAGGGACATTTGGGCGGGGAGACGAGACTGACGCCATGACCGCACCGCAACCTTCAGCCCCCCTTGCGGCAGACGCTGCACCCACACCTGAAACCCGCCCCCGTATCTATGTGGCCTGTCTTGCCGCCTACAATAATGGCTGCCTGCACGGGCGCTGGATCGACGCGACGACGCCTGATGAGGTGATGGCCGAGGTCTGCGCTATGTTGGCGGCGTCGCCGCTGCCGGACGCCGAAGAATGGGCAATCCATGACTATGAAGGCTTCGAAGGCGCGCACCTGTCGGAATATGCGAGCTTCGAGACGGTCTGCAATCTGGCCGACTTCATTGCCGAACATGGCAGGCTCGGCGCGCTGGTCCATCGCCATTTTGGCGACGACCTTGAGCAGGCCGAAGCGTCCTTCGACGATTATGCAGGCACCTATGCGAGCCGGGCAGACTTCGCCGAGGACCTGCACCGCGACACCGGCACCGAAATTCCCGCAGCCCTCGAATACTATATCGACTGGTCGGCGCTCGCCCGCGACATGGAGCTGGGTGGCGACATCATGGTGTTCGAGACAGGGTTCGAAGTCGTTCACGTCTTCTGGACGCGGTGAGCGCCATGGCGAGATTTCAGGCAAGACCGCGCGAAGATGGCCTTGGCCCCTATCGCTGGGCGCATGTCGTGAAGACCCCGCAAGGGTTCGCGCAGGGCACGATCTATCACCAGTCCGGTGACGAGTTCGACGAGGCAGAGGCGCGCGAGCTGCGCGCACTCTGCGACCGGATGGGATTCGAGCTTCGGAGGGCGTCATGAGCTTTACCGAGCACTTCGATGCCTACGCCTGCGAAGGCGATGCGATCAGTTGCGAGGCAAAGGGCTTCATTGTCACGGCCCGGATTGTTGCCGATGACTGCCTCGATGCGCCGGACCAGCGGCAGGATGGGTTCTGGCCGTCGCTCTACAAGGATGCGCCCGGCTTCATCGGGCCGGGCAACAGCTTCCGCCAGCGCTTCGCCGTGGCGCAGGCCAAGGCGGAAGCCGTCATGGAAGCATGGCGCAAGAGCGAGTGGTTCTATTGCGGGATCGTGCTTTCGGTCGAGCGCGACGGCATTGAACTGGACCGTCATGCCGCCAGCCTCTGGGGCGTCGAATGCAACTATCCCGGCACGGATAACAGCTATCTCACCACGGTTGCGAACGAGCTGCTGCCGGAGGCGCTGGACGCAGGGCGTGCCGCAGCCTCGCGGCTTGCGGCGACCGTGACAGGCTGGGCCGCGACATGAGCGCGGCCCGCACCCTCACTGAATTGCTCGGCCCACGGCCCCGTATGACGCTTGTCGTTGCCGAGGCCCAAGTCGCCGAAATCTGGGTCGAGGGCCGCGCGCCGCTGATCACGATCCGCGATTATGACTGGGGCGAGACCGACCCCCAACCAAGCCGGGACGCGGACGGCTTTCCCTTCACCAAGATCAACTGGAGAGGCCCCGCGTGGGCGCTGGGTCTCGCGCTTTACCCGCCAGAAAAGGAGACCTCCATGGCACAGCCCGACCTCAAACACATCCCGCTCGACGAGCTTCGGATTTCCAAACTCAATATGCGGCATGGGCGCAAGAAGCCGGACGTATCCGACATTCTGCCGTCCATCCGGGAGAGCGGATTGCGTCAGACTTTGCTCGTTCGCCGCGAAGGCAAATATTATGGCGTCATCGCCGGACGCCGCCGTTTTTTTGCGCTCAAAGAAATCGCGAAGGAGACGGGCGAGGTGCCGTTCGTTCCATGCGCGATCATGACTGAAAAGGATGCGGCCTCCGCGATTGCGGCATCTGTCATCGAAAATGTCGGACGCCTGCCTGCGACAGAAATGGAGCAATATGAGGCGTTCAAGCGCCTCAACGATGAAGGCAAGGCGCTGGAGGATATCGCCAGCTTCTTCGGAGTGACTGAGCTTCTGGTGCGCCGTGTGCTCGCGCTTGCTTCGCTCGACGAACCGATACGGAAACTCTACGCCGAAGACGAACTGGACCGCGAAACGATCCGCGCGCTTACGCTTGCGACGCCAGAACAGCAGGCCGAATGGTTCCGTCTCTTCCAGAGCGAAACCGAACGCGCCCCGATGGGGCGGTCGTGCAAGGCTTGGATCACGGGCGGAACGACGATCACGACCGACAAGGCCTTGTTCGATCTTGATGCCTATGAGGGACAGGTCACTGCCGACCTCTTTGGCGAGCATGGCGTCTTTGCGGATGCGGATCAGTTCTGGAAGGCACAATCCGCCGCGATTGCCGAGCGGGTCGAGGCCCACAGGGCCGACGGCTGGAGCGATGTTATCTGCCTTGAGCGCGGGGCGTATTTCCACCGCTGGGAGTATGTCCAGTGCGCCAAGGAAGATGGCGGGAAGGTCTTCATCGAAATCCGCCATGACGGGACGGTCCAGTTCCACGAGGGACAAGTAACCTCGGCCGAGGCCCGCAAGCGGCAACAGGGTTCGAAGGGTGAAGGCGATGCCGTTCCGGCAGCCGTTCGGCCAGAAATGTCCGGCCCGCTCGCGGAATACATCCTGCTTCATCGCCACGCAGCTGCTCAGGCGAGTTTGGCCACATCCCCCGCGATTGCTCTCCGCTTGATGGTGGCGCATGCCATGGCGGGGAGCGCGCTTTGGGATGTCCGGCCTTTCGAACTTCGCGCCCGCAAGGATGAGACGCAGGCGAGTGTGGAAAGCGGGGTATCTGTAGCTGCACTGGCCGAAGCGACGGCGCAGATCGACGCCCTGTTCAAGGCGCTCAACGTCAGTCCAGCGCTTCGCCGGAACGGCGATGACTACCGCTTGTGCGAGCTTTTCTCCGCGCTGCTCGCCATGTCGGACGGGGAAGTGTTGCAGGTGCTTGCGACGGTGATGGCCCGCACACTCGAGGCCGGAAATGGCATCGTGGAAGCCGTCCTGCATGTCTGCGGCACCGATCTTTCGGCGGCTTGGAAACCAGACGAGGCCTTCTTCGATCTCACCAAGGACAAGCGCGCCATCAATGCGATGATTGGCGATATTGCAACCCTGTCGCTCGCGGACTCCTGCCGCGCCGAGACGGGCAAGGCGCAGAAGCAGGTGCTTGCGAACCGGATCAGCGGGGAGGGTTGCGAGGCCAATCCTGACTGGCGACCGAGCTGGATGCAGGTGCCGCCGACACGCCTTGTTGAAGGGGCCGGGTCACCACCTGCCGATGCATGGACACGGATCGCGGGACTATTCGAAGCGGAGGCAGCAGCCACGCCCGATGAGACACCTGAGACGCGACAGGACGCTGCCTGAATAATCGTCTCCTGTTCAGCCAGCTTGAGGAGCCGTCCGGTGGGTATCACCGGGCGGCTTTCCGCTTTCTGGGACTGGGGATTGTGGCTCCAAAACCTGGGCGACCCATGAAATGCCTTCACAAAAATCGCGCGTCTTGAGGTCTCGATGGACAATCGAGATGCGCATGAGGAGGAGCCTGAATTCTTCCCGCAAAGCATTTCACGGACCCCTTGCTCCCGTCTTTGCCTTGAAGACCTGGACGTGGACTGAGCGGCCATGAAACCGCCCGAGGCAAAGAAATTTCCCCGCCGCTGCGCGGCTCCTCGCGCGGCAAATTTCATCGCCTCAGTCGGTGCTCCGCATGCGCTTCGCCCCTATCGGGTTCTGGCCGCTCAGCCCCCGTCCGGGCGGTCCGGCGTCGACGGGGACAAGGGGTTCCCGGAGACTTAGCCAAGGAAAGAAAAGGAGACCCCCATGGCAAACGCACTCGGATATGTCAGCGAAACCAAGTCCGGCTTTGAAGGCACCCTCGCAATGATGAACCTCTCTGCCGCAATCCGCATCGAGAAGAATGCGGAAAAGACCGAAGAAGGACATCCGGACTACCGCATCTATGCCGGTGAAACCTCGACCGAAATCGGCGGCGGCTGGATGCGCAAGTCGAAGGCATCGGGACGCGATTATGTCTCGCTGACGCTGGCAGACCCGCAGATCGGACCGCGCCGGATCTTCGCGAACCTTGCCCCGGTCAAGGGCAAGAAAGGCCGGCACGTCATCCTCTGGAACGCGCGCGACTAGGGTAGATCACAGCCTTGCCAAGCCGCTCCGGAGACATCTCCGGAGCGGTCTTCTTTCATGCCGAAAGGGTCTGAAACGAAGGTGCTGATACGCCTATCAGCGCTGCATTCTAACGTGAGGTTTCTTTGGGAACTCAAGGGTGTCGCGAGCGTGTGGTGCAAGTTCGACACTCTTAATCTGAGGATGAGTTGGCAGTCTGTCAGGGCTTCGAGTTGCGTAGAGGAAAGGAGAAGCAACGCTATGACAGAGACAAATAGAAGTGGAGAGGAGCTTCGACCCAAATCAAACCTCCCAACCCCGACCGAATGGATGAACACGGATGAAACCGCTGACCATCTCGGCCTCAAACCGAAGACCCTGGTCAATATGCGTTCGCTGGGAACAGGCCCGGTTTATCACAAGATCGGCGCCAAGGTCTGGTATCGCGGCAAGGATATCATCGCTTACACCAATGGACGTAGGTTCATGGGGACAGGCCTTCGCGATGAGTCGTAGAACCGCGTTGTTAGGCATGGGATGCGGGCTAAGCCTCATGGTCTCCGCCAGCATTATCAACCGGTCCGACTTCATCTGGAACCGGACGGAAAGCGTGCCCAAGGGCCTTTACTTTGTTGACCGGTCGGCGCGAATTTCGACAGGCGATCTGGTAGCGTTTGCGCCCTCGGATGAGGTTCGACATTGGCTGAACGATGAGGGAATTGTTGGCGCCGACTGGCCCTTGTTGAAGCATGTTGCGGGCCTGTCCGGTGACGAGATTTGCAGATGCGATACGCAGGTCTCCATCAACGGGATCACATCTGTTGATGCGCTCAAAGTAACCGAGTCCGGCAGCGCCCTTCCCGCCTGGCAGGGCTGTCAGACCCTTAAAGCCGGCGAAGTTTTCCTGCTCAACTCTCATCCCCTGTCAGTCGATGGACGATACTTCGGCGTTCAGGACGGCGCGCGCATCATTGGCGTCGCCAGGTCCATATGGACTTATGGCAACCGGTCGGCTGAGGATCAGGCGACCGTCAAAGCGATAGATAGCGGGACGGGAATGGCTTCTGTGTCCCGGAGGGCAAGATTAAGGGAGTGTCACCCGGCGACACTTAACCCATTGTCTGCACATCCTTTTTTGTGTGACCCGGCGCCGGAAGACGGGTGCACGGATTTGCAATCCGCAGCGCGCTTAGAGCCGTGAGCAACGATTTCGACTTCGTTCCGCGACTCGGGAAGATCAGGTCGCAGGGCAAGGCAAAGACCCAGCTGAAGCGGTTGAAACGCGTGGTCGCGAAGGGGCGGCTTGGATCGCGTGGCCGCAATTCTCTGGCACCGGGAGCGGTGCGTCATGCAGGACGAGGCAAGGTGCAGGCCGCCCTTGCCCGGCACTGGTCCAACCAGCGGGCCAAGCGTGTCATTGTGAAAGTCCATATTGCGCGGGCAGGCCCGACCGGCGCGGCGAGTTTTACAAAGCACGTCGCCTACATCCGCCGCGAAGGTGCCGGGCGCGAGGGCGAGCGCGGAAAGCTCTATGACCGGAGCGTCGATGAGGCCAATGCAAAAGCGTTCAACGAACGCGCTTCTGAAGACAGGCGGCAGTTCAGGCTGATCGTCTCTCCGGAGGATGCCGAGCGGATGAAGGATCTGACGCGGTTCACGCGGGAGTTCATGAGCCAGGTCGAGAAGGATCTCGGCCGCCGGCTCGACTGGGTGGCTGCCAACCATCACGACACAGCGCAGCCGCATGTTCATATCGTGATCCGCGGCGGCAATGCGCGAAATGGGGAGCTGCTGATTGACCGCAAGTACATCACGCACGGATTTCGGGCGCGGGCGCAGGAGCTCGTAACGCTCGAGCTTGGCCAGCGGCGGCTGCGGGAAATGGCTGCGGCGAGGTCGAACGATGCCGAACGTGAGGCGCTTACGGCGATCGATCATGACATTGCGCGGTCGCTGACCGATGGTCGTTACACACCAGAGAGTGAACGCGGCGGATTATCGAGGTTCGATGGTGCGGTCGTTAAGCGGCGTCTGCGGTTTCTGAAAACGCTCGACCTTGCGGCACGACACGAGAATGGCAGCTGGGCTATGCAAGACGGTTGGCAGGATACGCTGCGGGCCCTCGGCAGGCGCGGAGACATGGTTCGGTCGCTTGCCAATCTTGAGGGCCGGAAAATCGATGCGTCGCGTCTCCATGCCCTGCCCCGTGATTTGAGCTCCGCTGGCGAAATCCTGGGGCGGCTCGCGGCCACCTTGCCGGGTGACGAATTGCGGAATGGAACAACGGCACTGATCGAAGGCCTCGATGGTCGGGTCTGGTCAGTAGAGATGACCGAACAGGAAGCGGGTCAATTGCCGAAGGCGGGCGGCTTTTTGTCTGTGGCGCGCAAAGCCGTTGAACCGAAGCCTGCGGATCGGACGATTGCTGCGATCGCCGAGCGAAACGGCGGCGTGTATTCGGACGACTTGCACTCAGCAGTGGACCCGACTAGTTCACCGGCGTTCCGGCTTGCCCACAAACGACGGTTGGAAGCGCTGAGAAGGCTCGGTGTTGTCGACAGGAATACGGATGGGACGTGGTCTATCCCAGGCAAATTCGAGGAGCGCGCCCTTCAAGTTGAAGCGAGGAGTCAGACCCTCGCAATCAATGTTCGCTCCTGGCTACCTCTTGAAAAGCTGCCCGAGCGGCGTGCCGAAACATGGCTTGATCGGATGGACACCGAGCTGCTGGAGGACTCAGCGGGACCGTTTGCGGACGAACTCCGGAAATCGCTCAAGATCCGGAGGGCTTGGTTGCAGAGCAAAGGGTATGCGCTGGATCTAAATGGACAGCTGGCACGCGAAGACGCTGAGCGTCTCAGGAGAGAAGAATTTCAAACTGCGGTAGCGAGCGAAGTTAAGCGATTAAAATTACCGTACGACGATATCAAGATTGGCGAAAGTGTCCAAGGGAGGTACGCGCGCAACCTCGACCTCGCTCAGGGGCGCTTTGCAATAATTGTTTCAGATGATCACTTCACCTTGGTGCCCGTATCGGGGGGGCATATGAAGTTCTACGGTCATCACGTATCGCTTCTACGGTCTGAACACCGCATAGGTTGGAATCTTACGAACTATCGATCAGTTACTCGCTAATGCGGCAGCAGCACTCGACCAAAATGGGCGGAGTACTGGTCAGCCGTTCGAGAAACTGTCGCGCAGAGGACAATACTTCATGGTGTTGCAGCACTTCACGCCGGTTGCGATCAGATCTTGAATGAACTTCTTCTCCCGCCTCCTTCGTTCATGCTCCAATATGACCAACCGCTCAATTATTGATCGGTTTGGACATTCCGCACGCAGGATACTCTTGTGCTGCCTGGGGCAACCATCAATACAAAGTTGAACATCACACGACTTTTTTTGAAGTGGGTGGTGCTTTCTCTTGCATCCTCGTGGGCAAGGTTCGCGCACATTCACAACCCGGGACTTGTCTTTCGTCAACCGCGGGAGAGTTCCAGCCAACCAGCCGGAATGTCGGAAAATCGAATAGCGAATTTCCTCAAGCCAGCCGTCAGGCAGGGTGAGAGACTCCATAGCCAACTGTACCTCAGCGGCGTCCCCGTGGCAGAGTCCTCCATCAACAGGCCAAAGGCGGCGCTTTGAAGCGTAATCTTGCCGCGCGAGGAACCATCTAAGTGCGCCCCACCATTCATTGGCTTGGTCATGATCGTAAATTTGAGCCGTTGAATTCAGAAAAAGGCAAAACGACGAATTCGGATTTATATGCCTTTCTACACAACAAGCAGGCAACAAGGCATGTTGGGGATCTTCGCGAACTTGAATGCGTTTGGCGGCAACAAGTTCTATTTTCAGAGCATATTCACGTGTTGGAGCACCATCAATGCCGCATGGCTGACATTTCGTTTGGATAGCCTCGGGATCGACGGTCGATATGTAACTCCATGCTGGATTGTTTGCAGCAAGGTATTCAAGGCTATTCATCTGTGAGTGCAGTGGGCTCGCGGCGGTTCTGTCCTGGCCGGCGTGTGTGACCGAAGATATGCTGGTGCCGCAGGTTCTGCACTAAAGTCAGAAAGTGCCGTAGCAACTTCAGAAAAAGAAATATCGGATGCAACGCCATCATCTCCAAACAGATCACGCAACTTCGCGGGAAGGTGTCGCATGGCAGTTGGCCCAAATTTGCTTTGGTTCCTTTCCTCGCAATCGGATTGCATCTGTTCGGACAAAGTTGTCGCAACACTGGATGCAATTCTTACTGAGCGGATGCCTCGAATTCCAATACGAGTAACAGGTGTGTGGCCAACTTCCATTCCGATATTGAGTCCAAGCTGATCGACGCATTTCAACTCTTGCTGACAAAGCGAAAATGATGAGTGCAGCCCACCCGCACATTTTGCCCCACTCTCGACGGTAGCGCGCATGTCAGTATCTAGCTTCGTCCCCTCAGCTAGTACGCCGTGAATGCAATCACCAATGAACCTGACTTTCCGGCCTCCGAAATCGTGCTCGAACACGTTTTGCAGCTCTGCTCGAATGACAAACAGGGCTTTCACTGCGTCAGCAATCTCTCCAGCTGCTATGCAGCTGTCGATGTAAGCCGTGTAGCCTGAAATATCTGCATAAGTCGAAAGTAGCGCCATTCGAATGGAGTTGCTTGGCGACAAATCTTCAAACTTGATGTCACTCAGCGGCGGTTCTTTGTGGTGGAACGAAAACCTTGGGTCAGTGAAATCCATCGCTTCGCTTTTGCGGACTTCATCCTGCCATTCCGTAAGAATAGAACGAGGTAGACCTTCATCCGTGGTGAGCCTACTGCGTGAAACTTCCTGGAAATAATCTTCATTGATTTGGTCGGAAAATACCAATTCACCCATAGGAGTGAGGCTCAGCATAGCGCGCACCCGGTCTGACAGGTAAATTCCAGGCTGGTCGCCATCGGCAAGCTTTGCGGCATGGTTTGCGGCACTTCCCAGAAAGAGCGGCTCCTGTTCAAGCGCCGTGCCATTGTTGATTGCGACGCAGCGCCCAATATCGACGCCAATTCTAAAACGCGCTGTCAGGTTACTATTCGCAAGTGCCTTGTTCGCTTCATCAGCTACAGCCCGAAAGTCTCGAATGAAGTCGAATGCCTCGTCGAGTGTTTCCCGAGTGACGCCCGTGCCGGACCGATCAAGGACAACCGCGTGCATCCTCGATCCGTGGAAATCTATGCGTTGAGCGGGCGACCGCTCAGTCACACGATCACAGGCGCTGTAGTAAAGGTGAAGGAACCGTAGAGCTCGTTCATGACTGGCTTCAGTTTCGCGTCCTTCTGACAGTCGGTACTCATCATAGTTTGTGATCTTGATGTAAACCTGAACTGTGTCGACCGTGACCGCCGTACCTTTTGGCAGGTCAAACAGCGGTTGAGTAGTTCTGCCGCCATCTTCTACGAGTTTCTGCCTGCGGCGTTGATACTGAGGAAAATATTCGTCAGCAAACCGCCGAACTTCGACAGTCGGAGCATCATCTATTAGCGCCCGTATACGCGCGCGCGCCGCATGTTCGTTCCAGGACATAGCCGATCACCTCTTCGCATTCTGCTGTGGCAATCTGCCATCAGCCCCAACTTCCGTGTATATTGCTATTAAATAGGATCATGCTATTTTATGTCAATAGCTTCGAATCGCTTCTGAAGCCAATATTTGTGGGGTATCCAGGTTGTGACCAACAAAGATCCAAAAGCAGCCGTTCGGCGCCGCTTTATGTTCATTGAATTCAATTTGTTGTGGGAACGAAGCATCGGCCGAAGGCGGCTACAGGAGCAGTTCGAGATTTCTCCTCAGCAGGCGACCAAAGACCTAAGCGGATACGCGGATACTTGCCCAGGCAACATGATCTACGACACTCGGCTGAAGACGTACGTACCATCTCCAAGATTTTGTCCCCAATTTATCGAAGGCGACGCTTCGGAATATTTACTTCAGCTCGAAATGTTGATCTTGGGCTACCGGGAACGCGATGAAGTTTGGATTGATACAGTGCCCACTGCGGACGCGGTTAGAATATCGTCACGACCAATCAAACGGGAAATACTGCGCTCAGTCTTGGACTCGATTCAAAGCAGAAGGCCTATAGCCGCCCGTTATGTATCGCTAAGTTCGGGGGCAGAAGCAGAGCGCCATCTGCAGCCACACGCAATGGCGACTGACGGCCATCGATGGCACATGCGTGCATTCGATATCGACAAAGAACGCTACTCAGATTTTGTGCTTTCCCGAGTGGAAACCATACGTACACTTAATCATCATCCGGCCAACGAGCCTAAAGATGAAGCGTGGAATACCTTTGTTCCGGTCATCCTAACAGTAGACGAAGAGCTCGAGGAACGTCAGCGGAACCGCCTCGAATATGAGTACAATATGATTGATGGCGAACTATGCTTGGAAGTTCGTCAAGCGATGCTCTTTTACTATTTACGAAACTACGGTTTCAATCCTCGCCCAAGATCAGGAAGGGCGATAACTAATCTGAGCAGTTACAGTCTCAAACTAAAGAACATTGATGAGGTGACGGCGTGCTTGAACCGACGAAGCTCTTGAAAATGATCAGCATGAAGTCAAAAGCTGAGAACCCTACAGAGATCGACAAAATCCAGCACGAGAGCCGGATTAGGCGTGTATTAGCGAGCAATCGATTGGTGTCTGGTGACTCTGATCTCGTCGAAAACTTGTTTGATGAAGGGGCCTTCCAGCACTTTCGCAAAGGTAGCGAAATTATCACCCAAGGCTGCACCGACAATCACGTCTACTTTCTGATTTCTGGAAAAGTAGATGTACTGATTAATGGATCAGTTCGAGACGAAAAAGCGGCCCCAGATACCGTCGGAGAATTAGCAGCTCATAAGCCATTCAAGCCCCGTACGGCCACTGTGCGCGCGGCCACGGACTTGGAAGTCCTTCGTGTCGAATGCAAACAATTCGCATCTTTGGTCGATGGCGATTCAGAGATGGAACGCAGACTAGGCGACCTTACAGGTGAGATGCTTCATGCGCGCCTAGCAGATAATGTTGAGCCAAAAGGCAAGTTGTCCACCGATTGGGTGACCATGTCGGTCTTGGTCGGAGCTGGCTGCTGGTTAATTCTAGCTGTGATACTAAAAACTCAATTTGGTTTTTCGTTTGGCGTGTCAGCGCTTATCGGAGCTATCTTTGGAGCGATGGCCAGCATATTTCTATTGATGAATAATCCCAAGTTCTTTTACCGATCAATGTTTCGCCTCACTCTATTGGCCGGATTGGGGTACGCCACTTTTGGCGGAATCGTAGTTGCTGGTGGCACCAGATTAGAAATCCTGCCAGGCACATCCGGTGACCTCGGTAGCTACATCATCACTCTGATTTTTGTCTTTCTGATCTGTATGCTCTGCGTTTGGAAAGATAAATCATCTTAGCTTGTGCCCACCTCACCGTTCTGGTGAGTAGAGAAAAGCGGATCACCTAGCTTCTCGAATGTGATCGGAAAGCTGAGTTCATCCTAAATGAAGAGTTTTTGTTCCCTCTTCATCCCGCGAAATCCATCGGTTCGAAACGGCGAAAGAGAGTAACTTTTCAGCCTGTCGAACGAGAATTTTTTTTCATCACTCCCACCAAGTTCCTCCTTGGCCAGTTTCTGCTGACGCTTTTGCTAATCACCTGTTCGGTGTGGATCGCGACGCAATGGGTGGCGGAGGTTCTTGACCATCAGCCTCGCTTGGGCGGTTCTTGGTTCGAGCTTGCGGGTCAGCCTGTCTACAAACCCTGGCGGCTGTTCCAGTGGTGGTACGCCTATGATGCTTACGCCCCGGACGTGTTTGCGCGTGCGGGTCTAATTGCCTCGCTCGGTGGGATCGCCGGGATTGTGATGGCGATCATCGCATCGCTATGGCGCGCGCGCCGCGAAAAGCATGCAACGACGTATGGTTCGGCGCGCTGGTCCTCGGTCCGGGACGTTCGGAGATCTGGCCTGCTTGGTACGTCAGGTGTGGTGCTGGGGCGATTCAAAGGTCGGTATCTCCGGCACGCAGGCGCCGAGCATGTCATGGCCTTTGCGCCGACACGGTCAGGCAAGGGTGTGGGGTTGGTGATCCCTACCCTTCTTTCCTGGACCGGCAATGCGATCATTCATGACATCAAAGGAGAGAACTGGGCACTGACATCGAATTGGCGATCGAGCTTCTCTCGCTGTGTCCGTTTCGATCCGACGGATTTGTCGAGTTCGCGGTTCAACCCATTGCTTGAAGTGCGGCTGGGGGCACATGAGGTCCGCGACGCGCAGAATATTGCGGACATACTCGTCGATCCGGACGGCTCCCTGGAGCGACGTAGCCATTGGGACAAGACGGCGCATTCACTGCTTGTTGGTGCCATCCTGCATGTTCTTCACGCCGAGGACGACAAGTCGCTTGCGGGCGTGGCGACGCTGCTCTCTGATCCGACCCGGCCGATCGATGACACGCTGGAGCGAATGCTTGAAGCGAACCATCTCGGAAGCCGTGACCGGCCAATGACGCATCCGGTTGTGGCGGAAGCAGCGCGAGAACTCCTGAATAAGTCTGAGAATGAAAAGTCGTCGGTCGTGTCGACGGCGATCTCGTTCCTGGGGCTTTACCGCGACCCGGTCGTGCAGCGGGCGACATCCGGCTCGGATTGGCGAATCGAAGACCTGTTCCGGGGAGAGATTCCAGCATCGCTCTACCTAGTCGTTCCGCCGTCTGATCTCTCACGGACCAAGCCGTTGATGCGGTTGATCCTCAACCAGATTGCGCGCCGGCTTTGTGAAGAGTTGCCACATGGGCAGGACCGTCGGCAGACCCTGTTGATGCTGGATGAATTCCCGGCGCTCGGACGGCTGGACTTCTTCGAGAGTTCGCTGGCCTTCATGGCTGGGTATGGGATTCGCGCCTTCCTGATTGCCCAGTCCTTGAACCAGGTCGAGAAAGCCTATGGGCAGAACAATTCAATCCTCGACAATTGCCATGTCCGGATCGCATTTGCGACCAATGATGAGCGTACGGCCAAGCGTATCTCCGACATGCTCGGCACGATGACCGAGCAACGCCACCAGAAGAATTACACAGGACACAGGCTCGCGCCCTGGCTCAGCCACGTCATGGTCTCCCAGCAGGAAACCCAGCGCCCGCTCCTGACGCCCGGTGAGGTGATGCAGATGCCGGCCGATGACTCACTGGTCTTCCTGGCCAGCCATCCGCCGATCCGTGCGAAGAAACTCCGCTACTATGAAGACCGGAACTTCACTGAACGGATCGGCGCGCTTCCGATTACCGCTGCAGGTGCGGATACGTCGCGGTTCGGCGGATACCATCGGTCTGGGCCATCGCCTTCGAACGGTAATGTCGGCGGTCTGGCGCGATCGGTTGGCCCTGACATCGGCGATGAGGATGAGCTCTCGCAGGATATTGCGAGTGAGGAAGAGCGCGCGCCGCAACAACGTGTCGGCATACAGGACCAGATCGCTCGCTACTACCTTCAAGTCCAGGAAAATGGCGGACGGGAGCTTTAGGACATGGCGCGCAATCCCAGACTTCATATCCGCGTCTCCGAAACGAACCATCGCAAGATAAAGCAGTTCTCTGCCGAACATGGTGTCCATGTCGGCAGCCTGATCGACGAGGCATTGACGCTGCTGTTCACGCCGCCTGAAGACCGGCCCGATGCGGCGATCATCCAGCGGCTGGAACGGGTTGAAGACCAGATCGAGAAGCTTGAGACCGGAACAGCATTCCAGACGGACCTGCTCATCGAGTTCATTTTTGAATGGCTACGGCAGCGACCCGGCAAGAGCCCGTTTGAGACGTCAGCAGATGCGGCGCGAGCGCGGGCGGAATTGCAAGCTCTGACTAAGCGCGTTGTTGACCGCTCCAATCCACATATCTGGAATTAGGATTGCGAGCCTCTTCGAAGTGCTGAGCTGAATGCCCTAGGCGCTTACTTGCCGAAGAATACGAAAGACAATTTTAGCAAACGTCGAAAACTGTTCCGAGTCGGTACCTTCCCTTAGCTTCAACGGGATCATGTCACGGAACTCAGTTTCGTCTTGGGGCAAGTTTTCCAAAAGCGTCTCAACCATGACTTTTCGCAGCAAACCGCGTTCAGGCGGAACTTCGGGCATACTTGGCTTAATCGTGTCCTCGCGCAGCCGTATCAAAACGTCTCGGGCTTCACTTCGCGACATTCGCCGATCCTGAGCTGGCGCCTCTTCGAGCACCGTATCGTCTGGGTCGAGATACTCCGAATCTTCTTCTTGCTCCGCACCATACTGAATGGAGATGTCTTCTTCCAAAGATAGAGGTGACCGGCGCTCAGGCGACATCGGTCTTTGTCTTTGAGCAATCCTACGGGCTTTTTCATCCTCAATCGCATCGATTATCCGAGAGAGCTCCCGGCCGGGCTCCTGGAACCAATCGGTCGACCAGATGCGCTCAATTCGCCAGCCTAGGCCCTCAAGAATATCCTGCCGCAGTCTATCCCGGTCACGAGCCGATTTACTCGAATGATAGCTCGCTCCGTCACATTCAATGCCAATCAAATAAGTCTGTGGTGCCTCAGGATCTTTCACTGCCAGATCCAGGAAGAATCCATCTACACCTAGCTGCGCGACGACCTCATAGCCCTTTCGACGTAACGCTTCTGCGACCGCTATCTCAAAATCACTATCAGGTTCCCGACCACTTCCCACGGGCACGACCCTGCCAGGCAGGATACCGGTTTCGGAATATTCGAGGAAGCCGCTCAATGCCCTGACGCCAAGTTTTGAGCTTTCACCCACAAGCACCTCGGATGACTTCATCGAAGAGAAGACAATCATGCGTTCTCGTGCCCTGCTGAAAAGGACGTTTAGTCTGCGATGGCCGTGTTCGAGATTGATCGGGCCGAAGCGCTGATAGACCTTCCCGGTCTCAGGACTCGGCCCGTAGGTCATGGACAACAACACCACATCGCGCTCATCACCCTGCACATTCTCCAAGTTCTTTACGTCGAATGGCTCTCCCCTGCTGGAATCCTCTTCAGCTCTGACAATGGAAACGTCGTTCCGGGTCTGCTCGTCGATGTACTGTCTGATCCGGTCGCGCTGGGCTGAATTCATCGCAACGACGATCAAAGATTGCTCGGGGCGGGCTCGCATGTGTTGGATCGCAGCCTTCGCTACTGTGCGCGCTTCTTCATCATTTACGCCGCGGTCGAACCTGCCCGTGGGTACATAATTGAAGTCTATTCCCAAACGATCACCTGTATTGTTTGGCGTCGGATAGACGATCAGTTTGTTGTCGTAGAACCACGAGTTTGAGAACGCGATGAGGCTCTCATGCCGCGACCGATAATGCCATCGAAGCATGCGGCTATCGAACTTGGACGCAGCGAGAGAGAGGATACTCTCTTCCTTCTCGCCTACAACTTCCTCGTCGTAGTCTTCGGTTCCGTCGCCCTCCAGACCGATCTTGTTGAAGAAATTCGTGGGCGGCAATTGCTTGTCATCCCCAACGACAACCAACTGCTTTCCTCTCGCCACCGCAGATAAGGCATCCTCGGGGCGCATCTGCGACGCTTCATCCATTATGACAACGTCAAACTGAAGGCCGCCGGGTTTTAGGTATTGAGCAACTGAAAGAGGGCCCATCATGAAACACGGCTTCAGAGCCTGAATTGCATTTCCGGACCTGTCCATCAAATTGCGGATGGACATCCGAGGCCGCTGGAGCCCCCACTGATGCGACAGCAGAGCCATTTCAGTAAGATCGCCAACCCGCGCCGACGATCTACCCGGAGGTGGTCGCCTGCTATGTGCCTTGGCTGCGATTTCTGACCGCCTCGCCTCCATAATGTTCTCGTCAAGCGCACGAAAGATCTTTCGCTCCTGGTCCCTTTCGCTTCCGTTCTTTTCATGCAGCGGCGGAGAGGCCTTGAATACCGTTTGAGCCGAGCTGCGATAGGCGCAGTATCGCCAAACACCCGCGAGATCTTCAAAGAGCGGATAGCCTTCTTCAGCAGCTCGTATGAGAGGTGCTGTTGCGGCATCCAGAGCTGCCTTCCGATACCGAGCATAGCGAATCCAGGTTGGCAGATGATTCAGGCGATTTAGTTGGTGGTGCACCCTCGCCAGCTCATCTTCTAATGAAAGCCAGTCTGCGTCGGTGTTCCGCCCGAGGGTTGTGTCAACAGAGAGTCGCGCACGAACTAATGCGTTTGCAACCTCTCCTGTCTTTTGAATTATCTCAATCGCAGCCTCAGGCGTACCGCCTCCTTCGGCCGTCAATAGCGGTCGAAATTCATCAGGAGCGAAGGCGTACACCAATCCGCTCCAGAAGTCAGATTGATAGCTTTCCATAACGGAGCTACCGCCGAGATCCATTGCCCATTGAAGCTCCGCCTTGGGCGAATTCAGATCTATGCTGGAGACACGTTCTATCGAACGGAAGTCTTGTGAAAGAAGCCAGTCTGCGAGCCTGTCTGCTTCCGCATCTCCTGAAAGCGCCTTTCTTGCACGGCGTCTCCAGCTGACGATTTCGTCGAGAACGGCAAACTCAGTATCCATGCCATCGAAGAGCTGGTCGAATAGGCGCCTTCCGGCCTTGTCTGTTGCTAGGGCCTCTCTCCGTTGCAGCAGGCCTGCCAGATCGGCTAAGCGAAGTGCCCATACATCCGGCTTCTCCGACGAAAAGTTTCCCCCAAGAGATACGATGGCGGACTTGGCTTCCTTCCAGGACTTCGAAAAGAAGCGCGCAATCGGGGAAATTGTAGCAAGGTTTGAACTGTGCAAGAGGAGTTCGGCGTCACCGAGATGGGACGTTCGCGAACGAAGGAGATGCTCCTCGATGGCATCGAATCCTGCGTTTAACTCCTCAGCTTCCGATCGAAGTCTTGCCAGCTGGACATCTGCATCCGGCTCATCCATTTCGGGCTTGCTGTAATTTAGCCATGCCATCGGCGCCGTCTTTGCAACTTCGCAGAGATCCACGATGCGGCGCAGCATCTTCCACGAAGGACTGACACGAAGCGAGAGGTGTTCAGCGAGTTCGTCGAAATCTTTCGTGGCACCCACTATTCGCGCTCTCGACGTGGCAACGATCTTGGTCGATTCCCACATATTTAGAACGCGTTCCGGACTGACCCCTTTCAGGCTCAATCCGTAGTCAGAGTCTAACTGAGCCAAGAGCCCGTCAAATTCTTTGAGTGCCGTGGCAAATGCATTCAATTGGCCTTCAATTAGGGGCCTGTCGCTTTCCAGAAGGCTGAGGTTGCTCGCTCCATACCAAGGGCTGGCGCTGATCGGCTCGTCGAAGGACACCTCCTTCGCAGTCTTGGCCAGATCCGTCAGCAAATCCTCTCGTGCTTCGATATCAATCGGCGTGTCCCTCAACGAGCTGAGCCCCTTCGACACGAGTTCAGGCAAACGCAATCGGTCCACGGTTCTGGCGGTTTCACCGATTGTCAAAGTGTGCCGCCCGGCACCAAGCAGCAGATCTGCAACAGAGCTTCCGGCCGATGTGTTCGCGCTTACCGCTGCAACATAGTCGTTCAAGCTTTGTCGGACGTTCGCTGCCTTTTCCTTGAGCTTCGACAGATCACTTCTCACTCGCGGTTGGTGCGATTCAAAACGTGTACGGAGCGCTTCCAGAAGTGCTTTCTTTTGCGTCTTGTGACTGTGGAGTTCGAGACAGTACGGGTCAAAACCAAGTCCCGATAGTCGTCGCTCCACGACCTGCAAGGCTGCCAGTTTCTCAGCAATAAACAAAACGGACTTGCCCTTGCTGACGAGCGCGGCAATCAAGTTTGTAATTGTTTGTGATTTCCCGGTCCCTGGAGGGCCCTGCACGACCAGGTTCTTTCCTTCAAGAACCAGACGGATCGCTTCGAGCTGAGAACTATCAGCGCGGTCGATGAGTGGGAATTCCATCTCCTGTGAAATGGTTTCTTCGGAGACTTCGTAACTTATCGCTCCGGTCGGAATTGCATCTTCCGACATTGCACCAAGCAGGGATCTAACGAGTTCGTTCTTCACGAAAATCCCGCGACCAGGCCAATTTGAAGGATCGAGGTCGTTGTAAAGCAGCAGTCGCCCTAATTGCGAAATGAGGCTCAAGAATATCTGACGCCGAACCACCCAATCACGGTTTTCTCCGATCGCTTCCTTGACGGCGTCAAAATACTCCTCGAGTCCGGTTCCATCCTCATACTCGGGAAGAGAGATTCCGAAGTCCGCTTCAAGTTTCTGACGGAGTGCGAGATTGATCTGAACATCGTCGCCATTTGCTTGTAGCTTATATGCTCTTGGCCCTCGTCGGACTTCAGGGCGAACGAGATCCACTGGCAACAGTAACAGCGGCGCGAGTTGGGTCTTACTTTCCGCAGTCTCTCGCCACTCAAGGAAACCAAATCCCAAGAATAGCATGTTCGAGCCGGTTTCATTGATCGCGGATCTTGCGTCCTGCGCGAGCTTCCTGACGGCTGACTCCAAGGAGTCGTACCATTCCAGTGTCTGAAGTTTCTGGTCTCGATGGACTGACCTTCTACTCCCTTCCCCCGGATCAGAAGGAAGGTCGAATTCCGGAATAATTCCTTTGTGCTTCGCCCAATCCCTTTTCGGTATATCACGCCGCTTCGCTGCGCTGACATCTGATGCATCTTCGGTCAGCTCTTCACTCGTTAGCATGAACTCTTCGGGAGGCTTCGTGGCCGCTTCCCACTCTTCGACTTCTGCCTGAGTTGGCTCGGGAAGAGGGAGGAAAGAAAAGCTTCTTCCGTCGATCAGGGACGAAAAGACCTGATCAGGGAGTTCATCGATCAGTCGAAGCGTCCGTTTGGTGAATTTGAAGTTCAACAGCGGATTGCGAAGCGACAAATCGAGGAGCTTCAATCGCAACTTTTCGATCGTCGACGCGATCGTGGCGAGCTGGTCCGCGCTGGAATCTGATTGGGTTCTGCGGGCCTGGCTCGCCTCCATTTCGAATCCTCTGATAGCGGCAATGCAAAAAGTGCATTAGCACATCAGGAGCGCAATTATTCAACCACCAGATTTCAATCTAAAATAATCAGATCCTCTCGCTCTGTATCGCCGTTTCGAACTCTGCGGCATCTTCTTCGGACCTGAACATATAGCGGGCCATGTGTTAGCCCCTCTCAAAATGGCTGTGTGAGCGCCAGTCGGGGCCGATATTCGTGTTGAGCCAGGCGGCGATGATGTCGAGGCGCTTGCCGAGGCCGAAGGGCGGGATCGGCAGTTCGACATGATGCGGGAAGTCCCGCGCACCCTTTTCGGCCATGAGAACGGATTTGTAGCGACCCATGGGCTTCTCCTCATTGTTCGTGCGTTGTTCTTTTTTCTCCTTCCGGTCTGATATCAATCCCTGCGGCGCGATTTCCTCTGAATTGCCTCTCTGCGTCCTCGGACTTCCCGGTGGCGCCTTTTGTGTCCTCCGGCCCCAACTGTGCAGCGGCGTATAGTGACCTGATGTTGGTTCCATCACTGATGAGGACCACACGCTGTCATGTCTACCCTGCCCCAGCCCAGCGAAACCGAGACCCGCCGCACGGCGATGCTCCGCACGGCCTTTGATGGGCCGGTTGGGGCAGCGCTGGCAGCTCCCGATACAATCGAAATCCTCGCCAATCCTGATGGCTCTGTCTGGGTCGAGAAGGCAGGCTTTGGCTTGCGGCGGGCAGCGGAGATGCTTGGCCGCACCGAGCGCGAACGGATCATTCGCCTGGTCGCCTCGTCCGTCGGCGAAGCCTGCGATCGGGCCTCCCCTATTGTCTCTGCTGAGCTTCCAGGCTCAGGCGAACGGTTCGAAGGAATATTGCCACCCGTTGCAGAAGCACCCTGCTTTGCAATCCGCAAACCTGCCGGAAGACCGATTGCGCTTGATACTTATGTCGAGACCGGCGCGCTGACACCGGCCCTCTGTGCTGGACTGCGTCAGGCGCTGGAAGACCGGCTTAACATTGTTGTCGCGGGCGGAACCTCGTCTGGCAAGACGACTTTCACCAATGCGCTCCTGTCTGAGCCGTCTTTGGCAGACGACCGGATCATCATCCTTGAGGATACGCGGGAGCTGCGCTGCGCGGCAGACGATGTCACGCAGCTTCGCACGCATCGCTCCGGGATCACCTTGCGCGACCTTGTCCGCTCGACCATGCGGCTGAGGCCCGACCGGATCATTGTCGGCGAGGTTCGCGGCGGCGAAGCACTCGATCTCCTCAAGGCCTGGAATACCGGCCACCCGGGCGGGATCACCACGCTTCATGCGAACTCGGCGCTAGGCGGGATCACCCGGCTTGAACAGCTGGTCGAAGAAGCAACCAGCGCCCTGCCCTACGCCCTGATCGGCGAGGCGGTTGATGTAATCGTGTTCATGTCCCGCGCCAGTGGGTCGCGGCGCGTCGAGCAGGCCCTCCGCATTACAGGCTTTGACGGCGCGGATTATCGCACCGAGCCGCTCGCCGCCCCCTTCATCAGCATCGTCAATTGAGGAGAGATTCCATGCACTATCACCAGATCAAGGCGCTCAATCGCAGCGTTCAGGCAGCAGCGCTAATTGCATCGGTCGGCCTGCTCGCCTTGCCGGCGCATGCCGCAGGCACCGGCATGCCCTGGGAAGGCCCGCTCGACCAGATCCTGCAATCGATCGAAGGCCCTGTCGCCCGGATTGTCGCGGTGATCATCATCACGCTGACCGGGCTGACGCTCGCTTTCGGCGAGACCTCCGGCGGATTCCGCAAACTGATCCAGATCGTGTTCGGCCTGTCGATCGCCTTTGCGGCCACATCGTTCTTCCTGACCTTCTTCAGCTTCGGCGGCGGCGCGGTGCTCTGATGCTCGACGGCTACGAGATCCCCCTCCACCGCTCGCTCGCCGAACCCATCCTGATGGCCGGCGCGCCACGTTCGGCCGCCATCGCCATCGGGACGCTGTCAGCCGCTTTGGCCCTCGGTCTCCGGCTCTGGATTCCCGGCCTCGTGGTCTGGGTGGTGGGACATTCGCTTGCCGTCCTCCTGGCGCGCTCGGATCCGGATTTCCTGACCGTGGCGATCCGCTCGGCCCGTCACAAGGAGCATCTCTCGTGCTGAACCTTTCTGAATATGCAAGCCACCCCACGCGCCTTGCTGACTATCTCCCCTGGGCGTGCCTCGTCGCGCCGGGCGTTGTCCTCAACAAGGACGGCGCCTTCCAGACAAGCTTCCGCTATCGCGGCCCCGACCTTGAAAGCTCAACGGAAGCCGAACTCGTTGCGGTGACGGCGCGGGTCAACAATGTGCTCCGCCGGTTCGGATCGGGCTGGGCGCTGTTCTTTGAAGCGGTCCGGCAGGAGGCCGAGAGTTCACCCGAAAGTGCGTTCGGCGATGCGGCAGCCTGGCTGATCGAGCAAGAGCGGCGCGCATCTGGCGAAGAGACCGGGGCAAGGTTCGAAAGCACCTACTACCTCACCCTGCTCTGGCTCCCGCCGGCCGATGCGACGGGCCGGGCGGAGAAGGCGCTGATCGAACGGCCCGAAAAGCGGGACGGCGAAGACTGGCGCCAGCGGCTCGAGCAATTCCGGACACGCGCCGCGCAGACGCTGGACCTGCTCTCGACAGCATTGGATGAGATCCATCCGCTCTCGGATGTAGAGACGCTCACCTATCTCCATGCCTGCATCTCATCGAAACGCCATCCGGTCGCTGTGCCAGACCTGCCGGTGTTTCTGGATGCCGTGCTTGCCGACGAATCCTTCGATGGCGGACTTGAGCCTCGCATTGGCAATGTTCATCTTGCAACGCTGACCCTGCTCGGCTTTCCGGCATCAACTCTGCCGGGCATGCTGGATGAGCTCAACCGGCTCGGCTTCTCCTATCGCTGGACGACGCGCTACATCGCCATGGACAAGGCCGAAGCCGAAAAGCTCTTGGCCAGGAAGCGCCGACACTGGTTTGCGAAGCGCAAATCCGTTGGCGCAGTTCTCCGGGAAACGCTGTTTAACGAACAGGCTGCCCTGCTCGACAATGATGCGGACAACAAGGCCGCTGATGCCGATGCGGCGCTTCAGGAGCTTGGCTCCGACCTCGTTTCCTATGGCTATGTCACGACCACGCTGACCTTGATGGGCGAGACGCGTGAAGAGGTCGAAGCCCGCAATCGCGCGGTCGAGCGCGTGATCAATGGACGCGGGTTCACCACGATCAGGGAAACCCTCAACGCAGTTGAAGCCTGGCTCGGCTCCCTGCCCGGCCATGTCTATGCCAATGTCCGACAGCCCATCCTGCATACGCTGAACCTTGCCCATCTCACCCCTATCTCCTCGGTTTGGGCGGGCGATCAATGGAACAGCCATCTTGGTGACCGCGCCCTCATTGAGGCGCAGACCGAGGGCACGACGCCCTTCCGGCTGAACCTGCATGTCGGGGATGTCGGACACACGTTGATTGTCGGGCCGACCGGGTCCGGCAAATCGGTGCTCTTGTCGCTCCTGGCATCGCAATGGCAACGCTACGAGGACGCGCAGGTCTTCGTGTTCGACAAGGGCCGTTCGGCGCGCGCGATCACACTGGCCATGAATGGTGCCTGGCTGCCGCTTGCCGGTAAGGAACGCCCCAGCCTGCAACCGCTCGCGGACATCGACACCGATCGCGGCGCGAGTTTCGCGGCTGACTGGCTGATCGGACTAGTGGAAGCCGAAGGCGTAACGATCACACCCGATCTCAAATCCACGCTTTGGGAAGCGCTGAAATCTCTGGCTTCGGCCCCCCGCGCCGAACGCACCCTGACGGGGCTCTGCCTCATCCTCCAATCGGACACGCTGAAAGCGGCCCTCCATCCCTACACGCTGGAAGGCGCATACGGGCATCTGCTCGACAGCGACAGCGAGGCCCTCGACCTGTCATCGGTCGCCTGTTTCGAAATGGACGAGCTGATGCAGACCCCATCTGCAGTCGCGCCGGTGATCACTTATCTCTTCCACCGGCTGGAAGACAGGTTTGATGGCAAGCCCACCCTGCTCATTCTCGATGAGGCCTGGCTGTTTCTCGATCATCCGGTATTTGCCGCGCGCCTACGCGACTGGCTGAAGACGCTGCGCAAGAAGAATGTTGCGGTCATGTTTGCGACCCAGTCGCTTGCCGACATTGAGGGGGCCTCGATTGCGCCGGCCCTGATCGAATCCTGCCCGACGCGGATATTCCTGCCGAATGAGCGCGCGCTCGAGCCGGGATCACAATCTGTCTATCGCCGCTTCGGCCTCAATGATCGTCAGATCGACATCATCGCGAAGTCCGTACCGAAGCGCGACTATTACTATACCTCGCCGCTTGGCTGCCGCTTGTTCGAGCTTGGCCTTGGCGAAGTCGCGCTCGCTTTTTGCGGCGCCGCCTCCCCTGCCGACCAGAAGCAGATGGATGGGCTTCTTGAAGCCGGCGCAGGCGCGGGCTTCGCCCAGGACTGGCTGGAGCTGAAACAGCTCGGCTGGGCCGCTGACCTGCTCGGCGACTGGCCGGATGCCGCTGGCCGATCCCCCGCCCAGATGGCTGCCGAATAGGAGTCCCGATCATGAAACGCCTATCCCTTTCCATTGTAGTGTCTGCCTTTGTCTGCGCAGCACCCGTAACCGTATATCTGACCCCGCCAGCAGCCGCGCAGCTCACAGTCTATGACCCGGCCAATCATGCCCAGAACATCCTGCAGGCCGTGCGAGCGCTTCAGGAAATCGATAACCAGGTTCGCCAGCTCACCCATGAGATCGACATGATCGAGAAAATGGCGCGGGATTTGGAAACCCTGCCTGTCGAAGTTGCCCGCGCCATCATTGCCGACCGCATCCGCCGCATCGGAGAACTCATGCGCGACGCCGAAGGGATTGGCTACGGCGTTGAGGAGGTCGAGAAGGAGTATGAGAACCTCTATCCTGAAACCTATGGCGACACACCGCCTCAGTCCGATGTACTTGTAGAGGATGCGCGCGCCCGCTGGCGCCAGTCGCGTAGTGCCCACAAGCACACGCTCCTCATGGTCGCTGAGACCGTGCGCAACAATGCCGAGGATTCCGAGGCACTGACCGGCTTGGTGGATGAGAGCCAGACAGCCATCGGCAATCTCCAGGCCCTGCAGGCCGGCAACCAGATCGGCGCACTCTCGGCCGAACAGCTGATCCAGATGGAAGCGCTGATGGCCGCCCATTACCGGGCCATAGCCTTCGACCGGGCACGTGAGCTTGAAGAGGCCGAACGCGGCCGGGCTCGTCTTAAATCCTTCCTCGGAGACTGACCCGTCATGGAAGAGATGGGCGTCATCGACCGGTTCCTCGAAACCTTCATTGCCTATATCGATTCAGGCTTCGGCCTGCTTGCCGGCGATGTCGCTTACCTGACAACCACACTGATAGTCATAGACATCACGCTGGCCGGTCTCTTCTGGGCTCTGTCGCAGAATGCCGATGTGATGTCAGGGCTGCTGAAAAAGGTGCTCTATGTCGGCTTCTTCGCCTTCATCATCGGCAACTTCACCCTGCTCGCCAACATCGTGTTCGAGAGCTTCGCGAGCCTCGGTGTGAAGGCGGGCTCCAGCACGCTGACGGCAGGCGATCTCATGCGACCAGGCTATATCGCCGGGGTCGGGTTCGAGGCGGCAGAACCCTTGCTGGCCGAAATCGGCGACATGCTCGGCCCGATCAGCTTCTTTCACAATTTCATCCTGATTGCCGTAATGTTTCTTGCCTGGGCGATCATCCTCGTCGCCTTCTTCGTACTCGCGGTGCAGCTTTTCGTGGCGATCCTGGAGTTCAAGCTAACGACGCTGGCCGGGTTCGTGCTGATCCCGTTCGCGCTCTGGAACAGGACCAGCTTTCTCGCCGAACGCGTCCTCGGCAATGTCGTCACATCCGGTATCAAGCTCATGGTCCTCGCTGTCGTCATTGGCATCGGCTCGACCCTCTTTACCTCCATCACCGATGCTTTCACCGGCCCGGGCGACGTCACCCTTGCGCAAGTCATGGGGACCGTTCTGGCCGCCATCGTCTTTCTCTGGATGGGCGTGTTCGCACCGGGCATTGCGTCAGGCCTTGTCACCGGGGCGCCGCAGCTTGGCGCCGGTTCGGTCGTCGGCACAACAGCCGCTGTGGGTGCGGGCGCGATCCTCGCAGGCACAGGCACAATCGCTGCTGGACGCGCCGCAATTGGCGGGGCGTCGGCAGCGGTCAAGGCCGGGGCCTCAATGTCGGGCGCGGCTCGCACCTCGTATGACCTTGGACGGCTTGGTTCCGGCGCCACCGGCTGGCGCGGGCATCTCGCTGGAGCCACAGGTATGGCGCAGGCTGGCTCGGACGCCATGCGGCGCATGGCCGGACGGCCCTTGCAAGGCGCCCGAAATGCTTACAGGCGCGGCAGTGAAGCCGCCTTTGCGGCAACCGGCGGGAGCACAGCATCTACGGGCGTCAGCGATGCCGGAACCAGCGGTTCAAGCCCGGCCTGGGCCCGGCGCCTGCGCACAGAACAACGCCTGCAGCATGCCGGGGCCATCACGGTGCACGCTCTGAAAGATGGCGACCGCGGCATGGCTGGCGAGAACCCGAAACTTCAAAGAGACGAGGACTGATCCCATGTTCAGGCGAACTTCCACCCATTACGGGCAAAGCCCACATCCCGAAACGCCTTACCAGAAAGCCGGCCAGGTCTGGGATGACCGGATCGGATCTGCCCGCGTACAGGCCAGGAACTGGCGGCTGATGGCACTCGGGTTGCTGGTCCTTCTGACGGCCTCTTCAGCCGCCCTTGTTTGGCGCAGCCTGCAATCCACGGTGACGCCATATGTGGTCGAAGTGGACGACACAGGCTCTGTGAAAGCCGTCGGCCCTGCCCTCGCCAATTACGACCCGACCGATGCGCAGGTCGCCCATCACCTCGCCAACTTCATCTCCGATGTCCGCAGCCTTTCCATCGATCCTGTCATCGTCCGGCAGAACTGGCTCGCGGCATATGATTATGTGACCGACAAGGCCGCCATCACGCTCAGCGATTATGCCCGCGACAATGACCCCTTCGCCGAGATCGGACGTCGCTCGCGCAGTGTCGATGTCGTAAGTGTCGTCCGCGTCTCGGACGAGTCCTTCCAGGCGCGCTGGCTTGAGAAGACCTACGAGAATGGCGCGCTGACCGGCGTCAAACGGTTCACCGGCCTCTTCACCCTGATCCACTCCCCGCCGCGCGATGCGCCGACGCTCCGCGCCAACCCGCTCGGCCTCTACATCCACAGCCTCAATTGGGGCGAAGACCTTGTCACAGGAGACAACCCATGATCCGCACTCTCACACTGGTATCCACATTGGCCCTTGCCACCGCCTGCGCCAGCGTTCCGAAGGCCGCGCCAATCCAGCCGGAACTGTTTGTCGCCGCCGCGCAGGTCGAGGACGCAGAGCCCCGTCCTGTCGAGATCGTCGAAACACCAACACCTTTGCCGCTTCCCGGCCAGATGAAACCGGTCGACGGGGTCAAGCGCACGGTAACCCGTGTCTATACCTCGCCCTCCGAGACGATCCGCAAGGGCACATCAGAAGCCCGGATCGAACCGTCCGTGGACGGCTATATAAATGCCATTCAGGTCTATCCCTATACAGAAGGGGCGCTGTACAGATTGTATGCCGCGCCGGGACAGGTCTCCGACATTGCGCTGCAGCCCGGCGAGACGCTGGTCTCTGTCTCGGCTGGCGATACGGTGCGCTGGATTGTGGGAGATACATCCTCCGGTTCAGGCGGAACAGCACGCGCACATGTTCTGGTCAAACCGATCGGCGCCGGCCTCTCGACCAATCTCATGATTGCGACAGACCGGCGGACCTATCATCTGGAACTGGAGAGCGGTGACGGCACCTATATGGCGGCGTTGTCCTGGCGCTATCCGGCCGACGAGCTCTCGCAACTCATCTCTCGCAACAGCGCAGCGCTCGCGCGGGAAGAGACATCAATCATGCCGGGTGTTGCACTCGACCGGCTGGACTTTGATTACCTGATCGATGGTGACCGTCCAGACTGGCGACCCGTCCGCGTGTTCGATGATGGGCGGCAGGTTTTCATCCAGATGCCGGAAGGGTTGTCGACCATGGAGGCCCCGCCCCTCTTTGTCCTTGGCGCTTCTGGCGAGGCCGAACTCGTCAATTATCGCCTCAAGGGCAATTACTACATTGTCGATCATCTCTTCCGGGCCGCTGAGCTTCGCCTTGGTGAGAAATCCCAGACCGTGGTGCGGATCCGCAAACGCGAACCGAGGTCTGGTCTCGCGAGCCTGTTCGGGAGCAAGGGATGAGCGAGCCAGCCCCTTTCCCGCAGCAGGCCGAGGCCCTGAAACTGCGCGCGCGGCCGCGACCCGTCACACGGATCAACCGGAAAGTCCTGATGGTCGGCGCCGGGCTCGGTGTGCTGGGGCTCTTTGCTGCCGTCTCCATTGCGCTCGATCCGCCCAAGGCCGTCGATCCCGCGGCTCGCCAGGAACTTTACAACACGGCCACGAAGCGCGCGCCGGATGGACTGGCAGAACTTCCCTCGTCCTATGCGACCTGGACGCCGTCGCCCGGAACGCCAAAGCTTGGCGCACCCATGGCCGGCGACCTCGGCGGGACAGTGGTTTCGGAGGAACGCGAATGGGGGCTCGATCCGGAGTGGGATGTCGCAGCCTCGGATGATTTCAGGCCCTCGCCTGAAGATGAAGCCCTTCGGGCCGAACGTCTTGTCGCGGCTAAGCTTGCCGACGCAGCGGGCAAATCCTCCGTATTCTTTGACATTGGCGCTGGGCCGAGCATCGGGCCGGCATCCCTGCCGTCTGCCGGAGTTCCGGCCTCGTTCGGCTCTGAGCTGCTGGCGCTCGCTAGCCAAAGCGCCGGTGCCTTGCCGACAGGTCCAGATAAGGATGACAACTTGCAAGCCCGCAAGATCGCCTTCGCGGACGAGGCACGCGATGGGGCGATTTACAACCCGCATGATCTCGAGACACCGGTCTCGCCCTACCAGGTCATGGCGGGCACGCTTATCCCGGCTTCGCTTGTGACAGGCCTCAACTCGGATCTGCCAGGTTCGGTCATCGGGCAGGTCACCCAGCCGGTCTATGACACCGTCACCGGAGCTTATCTTCTCATTCCGCAGGGTACCCGGCTGATCGGGCGCTACCAGTCCGAAATCTCATTCGGCCAGCAGCGCGCACTATTGATCTGGGACCGAATGATTTTCCCGGATGGCAGTTCTGTGCAGATATCTGAACCTGCCGCAGACAAGCAGGGTTTTGCGGGCCTTTCTGACCGCACAGACCATCACTGGGACCGGGTATTTGTCGCCGCTGGTCTTGCGACAGTTCTCGGCATCGGCGCGGAACTAGGATCAGACGAGGATGATATCGAACGTGCCATACGGCGCGGGTTCGGCGACAGCGTGTCTGAGGCCGGGGAGCGCGTCGTTGATCGCAACCTCGGCATCCAGCCGACCCTTCGTATCCGGCCCGGCTGGCCGGTGCGGGTCATCGTGACGCGTGATCTTGTCCTGCGGCCTTATTCTCAGGGAGGCCGCTGATGAGCCTTCGCATTGCCCAACTGCCGGATCGCACGCCGGTCAAACTGACCCTCTCTGTTGAACCCGATCTCGCGTCCGCGCTTGCCGACTATGCGGCGATCTATGCCGAGACCTATGGCGCCGAAGAGAAACCCGAAACCCTGGTTCCTGTCATGCTGGAAACCTTCCTCGCATCGGATGCCGGGTTCAAGCGGGCCCGCAAGGCCCTTCATGCCAGAGCCAGCAAAGGAGACTAGAGATGGCAACAATTGGTACCTTCAGCCAGAAGGATGGCAAATGGACCGGGACGATCCGGACCATGACAATCAATGTGAAAGCCCAGATGGTGCCGGTTGCCGAGCCGGTCGAGGATGGCCCGGCCTTTCGCATCTTTGCAGGCGGCGCAGAACTCGGCGCCGCCTGGCGCGAGGAGAGCAAGGATGGCGAGACGCCTTACCTTGCGGTGAAGCTCGATGATCCGGGCTTCGACAAGCCAATCCGGGCTGCCTTCTTCGAGAAGGAAGAGGATGGTAGCGGCGTGCTGGTCTGGAACCGGCAGAAGCTGAACTGAACCGGAGACGTGTCGTCATGGGATATGAATTGCGGACAGGCGGACTGGAGTCGCTCAAGGACCTCGCAAAGGACGTCTATTCCTTTGGTCCGGGTCCCGGGTCCAACGCGAAATCGTCCCGTGACGACACGTTTCGCCAGCTCATCGCCAACAACAGGACCGTGCGGCGCCCCGAATTGCGCAAACTGGTTCCCCTGTCTGACACGACGATCTACGAACTTGAACGTCGGGGGAAATTTCCAAAGCGCTTCTACCTAACACCCAAATGCGTCGTCTGGCCGCTCAAGGACGTGCTCGAATGGATAGAGGAGCGTCGGCGTATTACTGAAGACGGGCGGCCCGAAGACACGCCTGTTCCCGACGTTCATCAGCGGAAGAGCCGCCCGACATGTAATTGAGCGCCACAAAACAGGTAGCGGCCTGTTTACAAATTATTATAAATAAGGATATAGCCTGTTTTTAGAATCGCAGAAAACAGGTTGCAGCCTTATGAAAAAGACCCGCCAACGCTCGCGCCAAGCCCTGGACCAGCGTTTCTCGACCATTCGGGAAGCGGTAGATTTTGCGCGGCCAAAGTCAGGTTGGGTACGGACGCTTCGGGAGGCGCTGGGCATGACCCGTATCCAGCTCGGAAAACGCATGTCGATCACGCCGCAAAGTCTTGCTGACATCGAACGCTCTGAAACCGAGGGGAAGATCCGCTTGGAAACGCTTGAACGTGCTGCCGACGCGCTTGATTGCGAAGTTGTCTACTTCCTTCTGCCGCGGGACCGGCTAGAGCAACGCGTCATGAACCGCGCCCGTGAAATCGCGGCGAAACAGATCCGAGCCATCTCTCATACAATGGCCATGGAAGATCAGGCTGTGTCTGACAAGGAACTGAATGAGCGGATCGACCGGTTCATACGAGAGAGCCTCGATGAGCGCGACCTCTGGGAGTCCTGATGACTGACCTGTTTCAGGAACCAGACGAGGCAACGCCCCTCGATCCTGACGAACGGGCAGGACTTCTGCAGGACTGGATCGCAACACGCGCTGAACTGAACGCTGCAGAGCAGGACAATATCGATACCGCCGCCGCCTGGGTCTTCCGGCGGCGGCGCGCACCCATCCTCAGCGTCGAATTCACGAACGACCTGCATCGCCGGATGTTCAATGACGTCTGGGCGTGGGCAGGCACTTACCGCGCGACCGAACGCAATGTCGGCGTCGCGCCTTATATGATCGGCGTCCAGATGGCCCAGCTATTCGACGACGCAAATTACTGGGTCGACCACGAGACCTATCCCGCCGACGAGATTGCAGTTCGCCTGCATCACCGGCTCGTCGCCATTCACCCTTATCCCAATGGGAACGGGCGCCTTTCTCGCATGATGGCCGACCTCCTGATCCAACGCTTGGGCCAACCAGCCTTCAGCTGGGGCAGCGAGGTCCTGGGTGGCCAGATTGCTGACATGGGCGAGCTCAGACGCCAATACATTGCAGCCCTGCGTGCGGCGGACCGCCATGACATCACTGCCCTGATGGAATTTGCACGGTCATGAGGCCAACATTGGCGCTTGCGAGCAAGATTATGGATCGAATTTAGGATCAAGCTGGAGATCAAAACCCAATTCAGCCGATGCCGGCGGCGTAAGCACCGGTTGCCTTTGATGCCCTTGTGACCACGCATCGATTGTGTCCGCCCATTCCTGCATCATGTGACGCCGGCCATCGGCATACTCGGCCTTGTTATAGACACCGCGTGACGTGCGACGGTCTTCATGGGCGAGCGCCTTTTCGACCCAGTCCCGATTGAAGCCGAGCTCATTCAGAAGCGTAGAACCGGTGCGCCTCAGATCGTGGACGGTGAACCGTTCCAGCGGCAACCCCGCCTCCTGAGCCGTTTCCCAGGCCGCCGAGGTTAGTCGATTGAGCGTGGCGTTTGAGATCGGCTTGTAGCAGTCGTAGCGGGACGGAAAGACATAGCGCGATCCTCCAGCGCAGGTCTTGAGTGCCACAAGAATATCAAGCGCCTGACGTGACAGATAGACATTGTGAGGCAGTCCCGTCTTCATCCGCTCCTTCGGGATGGACCAGACCGCGTTGTCGAAACTGATTTCGTCCCAGGTCGCCAGGCTGACTTCGGATTTCCGCTTCATGGTAAGCAGAATAAATTTCAGCCCGAGCTTGAGCGTTGGGGTCGCGATCAGCTCTTCGAGCACGCTGTAGAAGATCCTGATCTCGAGCGGTGAGAGAGACCGGTCCCGCGGGCGCACTTTGGCGATAGAGGCCGGCGCAACTTCGTCAGCAGGATTATCGACCTTCACGCCATGCAGCCTGGCATATTTGTAGATCAGATGGACAAATTCCCGAACGTGAAGCGCCGTAGACGGAGCGCCACGCTTCTTCACCTTCCCGCACAGGGCCCGGAGATCCTCCGGTGTAACCTCACTCAGCAGGTAGCTCCCAAAAGCGGGAAGGATGTCCCTGTTCAGAATGTGCCGGCGCATGTCGCGCGTGCTCTCGGCCATGTCATCGCTGTCGATCCATCGATTGGCCATGTCGGAGAATGAACCCGCTTCGGACAGGCGCGTCTTTGACCGCTTCTTCTCCTTGGCCGGCGAAACACCAGACTCTACGAGCCGCCTCGCATCCATGCATTTCTCGCGAGCCGCTGCCAAACCGACGCCCCCGCTCCCGTAACGCCCGATGGTCAGCGTCTCTCGACGCCCATTGATCCGGTAGTCATACCGGAACGTCACAGTCCCTACAGGTGAGACGGTTACATACATGCCATCCCGATCCGCGACCTTGTAAGTTTTATTCTTTGGTTTCAACGCCTTGATGGCTACGTCTGTCAGCATCCTAACCCTTTCCGGTCATTTTTACCGTCACTCGAAATGGCGACGGTAAAACCTGACTTTTCCCTGTTCTTTCAATTGCCTAGCTCTCTATTTTTACCGTCAGGGGCAATTTTGGCTTGACGGTAAATGGCAATTTAGAGGGATAGGCCGGGAACGCATACCGTCAGCTTTACCGTCACCGGCTCGCATTTGGCGGTAAAAAATGGTGATAGGAGTCGAAAGAAATACGCCACTAAGCGTTTGAACTTAATGGCGTTTTTAAAAGATTTCGAAAGATCATGAGAGTGATGAAATCATTCCCACTCGATCGTGCCGGGCGGCTTGCTGGTCACGTCATAGACGACGCGGTTGACGCCTTTTACCTCATTGATGATGCGGGTCGCGACACGGCCGAGGAAGTCGTGCTCGTACGGATAATAGTCCGCCGTCATACCATCAGTGGAGGTTACCGCGCGCAGGGCCAGCACGGCCTCATAGGTGCGTTCGTCCCCCATCACGCCGACCGTGTTGACCGGCAGCAAAACGCTGAAGGCCTGCCAGATTTCGTCGTACAGTCCCGCCTTGCGGATCTCGTCGATATAGATCGCGTCCGCCTTGCGCAGCGTGTCGGCCTTCTCGCGCGTGATCTCGCCGGGAATGCGGATCGCGAGACCCGGTCCGGGGAATGGGTGCCGCCCGATAAAGCTCTCCGGCAAGCCCAACTCACGGCCCAGCGCGCGCACTTCATCCTTGAACAACTCACGCAGCGGCTCGACCAGTTTCATGTTCATGCGTTCCGGAAGGCCGCCAACATTGTGGTGGCTCTTGATCGTCACGCTCGGCCCGCCAATGGCCGAAACGCTTTCGATCACGTCCGGATAGAGCGTGCCCTGCGCGAGGAAATCCGCGCCACCGATCTTCTTGGCTTCCTCGTCGAACACGTCGATGAACAGGCCGCCAATGATCTTGCGCTTGCGTTCGGGGTCCGAGACGCCTTCCAGCTTGCCGAGGAACAGGTCCGATGCGTCCACATGGACAAGCGGGATATTGTAATGCTCGCGGAACAAGGTCACCACCTGCTCGCTCTCGCCCTGCCGCATCAATCCGTGGTCAACATACACACAGGTCAGCTGGTCACCGATGGCTTCATGGATCAGCACGGCCGCAACCGAGGAATCCACCCCGCCCGACAGGCCACAGATCACCCGGCCCTTGCCGACCTGCTCACGGATCTTCTCGATGGCTTCGGCCCGGTAGGCTGCCATTGTCCAGTCGCCCTTCAGGCCCGCGACGCCATGCGTGAAATTGCGCAGCAATTCACGCCCATGCACCGTGTGCACGACTTCCGGATGGAATTGCGTGCCGTAGAATTTGCGTTCGGGGTCTGAAATGATCGCATAGGGCGCGCCCGGCGATTTCGCGATTACGCCAAAGCCCGGCGCCATCTCGGCAACATGGTCGCCATGGCTCATCCAGACTTGTTCGCTGTCACCCGAATGGAACAGGTCTGACAGGATCGGGTCGTCCACGACCTTCTCGATGAAAGCCCGGCCGAATTCACGGCTCGTGCCGCTTTCTACCTTGCCGCCCAGTTGCTGCATCATGACCTGCTGGCCGTAACAGATGCCAAGCACCGGCACGCCGAGTTCAAAAATCGCATCATCGGCGCGCGGGCTGTCGTCCCATGTCACGCTGGAAGGTCCGCCCGACAGGATCACGGCCTGCGGATCATACTCACCGAGAAACGCCGCATCGACCTTGTTGAAAGGATGGATTTCACAATAGACGCCGCTCTCGCGCAGGCGTCGTGCGATCAGTTGCGTCACCTGGCTGCCGAAATCGACGATGAGGGCGCGTTCGTGTCTCTGCTCAGTCATGGCGCCCGATAGCCGAGCTTGAGGGATTCGTCCACAGGCTACGGGCGGTTCCCGCGTCACTATTGACGCTGCGACCGAAACTGGACGACGATCAGGTCATGACTGACACGACTTCACTCAGCCAGTTGAAACAGGCTGCCCTCGACCGGGCCCGCGCCGGAGACTGGAACGGAGCCGCCGACACGCTGCACACCGTGCTGGCACAATCCCCGAACGATCTTGGCAGCCTGCTCTTGCTCGGCGATGTCAGCCATTCGGGCGGCAATATCCAGGCCGCCAGTGACGGGTATCGCGCCGCACTCGCCCTCGCCGGCCAGATGCCGAACCTTCCCGCTACGGTTCAGGCCGGCCTGCGGCGCGCCCAGACCCGGCTCGCCGATTATGCCTCGGACTATGCCGCCCGGCTGGACGGTCTGATCCCGCCTACCGAGCGCTCGGCCCGGTTCAACCAGTCCCTCGACATCCTGCTTGGACGCCAGCCCGTCTATCTCCAGGAACCACGCCGCTATTATTTCCCCGGCCTGCCCCAGATCCAGTTCTACGACACGGCTCAGTTCGACTGGGTGCAGGATATGGAAGACAGAACCCCTGACATACAGGCCGAACTCCGCACCGTCCTCGCCGAGGACCAGGCGAGCTTCCGTCCCTATATCGAGCGCGGCGCAGGCCATCTTGGCGGACAGGACCATCACCTGCTCGACAATACAGACTGGAGCGCCTTCTATCTCTGGAAAGACGGGCAGAAGATCGAAGCCAACTGCGCCCGTTGCCCGATCACCACGGCCGCGCTGGAACGCGTCCCGCTTGATTTCGCAGACGGCAAGTGCCCATCCGTCCTGTTTTCGGTCCTGAAGCCCGGCGCGCACATCCCGCCGCACAATGGCATGGTGAACACGCGCCTGATCTGCCACCTGCCGCTGATCGTGCCCGGCCCGGCCTGGCTACGCGTCGGCAGTGAGACGCATCACTGGCAAGAAGGGCGCATGGTCATCTTCGACGACACGATCGAGCATGAAGCAAAGAACGAAGCGGACGAGACCCGCATCGTGCTCCTGTTCGATGTCTGGCGGCCCGAACTGAGCGAACAGGAACGGCGCGAAGTTGCCACCCTGCTGGGGGCCATCGACAGTTTCAGCGAGAGCTGACCTAGGCCCGCCGCAAGACCGCAAAGAAGAAGCCATCCGTGCCGGCCCGGCGCGGCGTCAGGCGCACGCTGCCGGTGGGGCCGCGATATTTGCGCACGAGCGCTGCGCCCTCTTCAGTCAGCAGACCGGAAGCAATGGCAGACTCTGCCGCGTCTTCCTCGGAAAACTCGGAATGCGCCGCCAGGAACTTCGCCACACGGTCTTCGTCTTCTTCCATCAGAAAGGAACAGGTCGCATAGAGCAGACGTCCGCCCGGCTTCACATAGGCACTCGCGGCGGCGAGGATTTCGTCCTGCTCGCCCATACGCTTTTCCAGCTGGCGTTCTTTCAGCCGCCACTTGGCGTCCGGACGCCGACGCCATGTGCCGGTCCCCGTGCAGGGCGCATCCACGAAAACGAGGTCCATCTGATCGGATAGGTCTTCCAGCTGAGTCGGCTCGCTCGGATGCACCAGTTGCACATTGTGCGCGCCGGAACGTTTGAGGCGCGGGATCAGCGCCGACAGACGCCGCCCGTCAATGTCATAGGCAAATATCTGGCCTTTGCCCTGCATCTGCGCGGCCATGGCCAGCGTCTTGCCGCCACCCCCTGCGCAATAATCCATGACTTGCTCGCCCGGCTGGGCATTCGCCGCTGCAGACGCGATCTGGCTGCCCGCATCCTGCACTTCGACCCAGCCCTTGGAATAGGCCGGAATGCTCTCCAGAGAGGCTTCGCGCTCGCTCGGGTCGCGGGCGGGAATGTTGAACGCGTTGAGCAATAGCGGCGATGCTTCGGCTTTCGCGCTGCGCAGCGGCTGGGACGCTTTCTCGGCATCCACTTTCAGCGTGTTGACGCGGAGGTCCACATCGGCGCGCACGGCCATTGCCTGTGCCTCGACAGCGGCTTCCTCGCCGAACACACGCGCCATCATGGGCGCCATCCATTCGGGATAGTCGCCTTGTACATGCGGCGGCGCGACCGGGTCCGGGGCCATGACGAGGCGCTCGCGCTCCTGCAGGGTCAGCTTGGCGGGCGCATGGTCTTCATCCATGGCCGAGTCGATTTCCTTGATATTCCAGCCCCAGGCATGTGCCAACGCGCCGAGGATCAGGCCGCGCGGACTGTCATCGCCCATCGCATGCGCAATCGAATTGCGCTTGCGCAGCGCGTCCAGCACGAGGCCGCTGACCCATGCCCGGTCTTTCGATCCGGCATAACGCGCGCGCTTGCCCCAGTCCCGCGCAGCCGATTTCACCGGCTGGTGCCGGGTCAGCACGTCGTTCAGCACGTCTATTGCCGCTGCGATGCGTCCGCCATTGCGCATGGGATTTGCCCCTCAAGTCTCTGCAAACCGCCCTGTTACCCCGCAAAATGGGCAAGGGAAACCGGCAATAGCTTAACCGGCGGTCTGAATCACATGCGCCGCCATGGCGCGGCCACTCTCGACCGCATCACTCGCGAGCCGTCCGAGCGCCCAATCTCCGCCGGCGATCAGCCGTCCATCGGCACTCGCGGCAAAAGGCATCCCGAGCGGCGTGCGCACGCGTGCATACCGCCAGCGATGGGCGGCCAGGTAGTCAGGTTCGCCAGGCAAATCCACCTGCTCCCGGACGGCTTCCAGCAACCGCGCCGCCGCGTCATCCTTTTCCAGTTCCAGATTCTCTGCGCTCCAATCCGGGCTCGCATGCACTGTCCAGCGCTCGAGGCCCGTCTGGCCCGGCTTCGCCAGCATGGGGATCGCTTTTGCAAGCCCGCCGCCGAGCGTGAGAACCTCCTGCTCCAGCCCGGTCGGGTCTACAAAGGCCATCAACAGCGTCCAGAGCGGCGACATGTCTGCTTTGGTGATCTGCGCTGACAGCGTGGCATCCGCCGCAGTGAGCGTTGCAGCCTGTATGGGCGGAGCCGTCACGATCACCCGGTCAAAGACACCCAGACCTACGCCCTGCTGGTCGCTCAGCCTCCAGGTGTTTTCCGCGCGGATCAGCGGCTGAACTTCCACTGATTTGCGAATATCCAGTCCGCCAGACATCGCTCGGGCGAGCGCGCTCATGCCGGGCAGCCCCGTCTGGCGCATCTCGACCGGTGCGCTGTGCCAAACCTCACCGCCGCCCGGCACGCTGGCTGGAACCCCAGGTGCACCATGGTCAATCGGCCCGATATCCGTGCGACGCGTCGCCAGACGACCGCCCAGTCCGCGGCTCTTCTCGAATATGACCGGTGTCATACCCGTCTCCGTCAGTGCCCGTCCGGCGGCGAGCCCGGCCAATCCTGCTCCGATGATTGCGATCCTGTCCGTCATGCCGATTCCCTGTATCAATTACAGTTCAAGCTAGGGCGCGGTCTGGCCAAGTCCCGTAAATAGTGGCTGGATAGCGTGGCTGGAGAGGTAAATTGATGCTCAAACTGGACCTGCCACCGCAGGTGACGACTGCAAGCCCGGCTGACTGGCGACAGATCGGCGACATCACGGCTGAAGCATTTTCCGAAGATCCCATCAATCGCTGGATATTCGGCACCGACGCCGCCATCCGGGCGACCTTCCGACAGCTGGCGCGAGACATGTATCTTCCTGAGGGTATCTGCCACCAGATTGGCGATGATGCCGCCACGATGTGGGCCCTCTCCGAAACGCGGCATGGCCTGACATCACTCCAGACCTTCCGGCTGGTCCTTTCACTTCTCAGCAAAGGATCAAAAGGGACTGTGAAACGGGCGCTGAAGGCCGGCGAGATCATGCAGCAATATCATCCGACCGAACGCCACCTCTACCTCTTCACCATCGGCACACGGAAGGCTGCGCGTGGCAAAGGCCTCGGCAAGACGATATTGCGCCCCATGCTGGACGCTGCCGACCGCGCGGGCCTGCCCTGCTATCTGGAAAACTCGAACCCCGCCAATTCCGGCTTCTATATGAGCCACGGCTTCGAACGCATGAAACTGTTCGAGGTCGGAGAAGGCTCACCGCAGATGGAAGCTATGTGGCGGGACCCATTGGTTCAATGAGGGTCTCATCCTGAGCGAAGTCGAAGGACGAGGCCCGACTCGCATCAAGCTCACCCAATCGGCCTACCCCCTGCTTAGCGAATAATTCGGGCTTTCCCGCGTCATCTGCACGTCATGCACATGGCTCTCCTGCAGCCCCGCGCCGGTAATCTGGACGAATTCGGCCTTCTCGTGCAGCTCGTCGATCGTCTTGGCGCCGACATAGCCCATCGCCGCGCGCAGGCCGCCCACCATCTGGTGGATGATCGGACCGAGCGGACCCTTGAACGGCACCTGGCCCTCAATGCCTTCCGGCACCAGCTTCTCCTGCGCCGCGTCCTTTTGGAAATAACGGTCGGCCGAGCCGCGCGCCATTGCGCCGAGGCTGCCCATGCCGCGATAGGCCTTGTACGAACGACCCTGGTAGAGGAACACTTCGCCGGGCGCTTCCTCGGTGCCAGCGAACATCGAGCCCATCATCGCGGTCGAGGCCCCGGCGGCGAGCGCCTTGGCAAAGTCGCCCGAGAATTTGATGCCGCCATCGGCAATCACCGGCACGCCGCTCGCCTGCGCCGCATTCGCGCACGCCTCGATGGCCGTCAATTGCGGCACGCCAACCCCGGCCACAATCCGCGTCGTACAGATCGAGCCCGGCCCGATGCCGACCTTCACCGCATCCGCGCCCGCATCGATCAGCGCCTTGGTCGCTTCGGCGGTCGCCACGTTCCCGGCAATGATCTGAACGGAATTGGATATCTTCTTCGCCCGCTCAACCGCCTGCGCGACAGAGATCGAATGGCCATGCGCGGTGTCAATGATGACACAATCCACGCCCGCCGCGATCAGAGCTTCGGTGCGCTCGAACCCGGCATCGCCCACGGTCGAGGCCGCCGCGACGCGCAAGCGACCGGCGGCGTCCTTGGCGGCGTTCGGGTTCACGGCCGCCTTGTCCATGTCTTTCACGGTCAGCAGGCCGACGCAGCGATTATCGTCATCCACGATGACCAGACGCTCGATCCGATGCTTGTGCAACAGGCGCCGGGCTTCGTCGTTCGGCGTGTCCATTTTCACGGTCACGACCTCTTTCGTCATCAGGTTTGCCACCGATTCCGAGACGTCATCGGCAAAGCGCGTATCACGATTGGTGATAATGCCGACGACCTTGCCGCTCTTGTCCACGACCGGCACGCCGGAAAAGCCCGTGCGCTGTTTCAACTCGACCAGATCACCAAGGCTCGCACTCGGCGAGATCGTGACGGGATTCATCACCACGCCGCTCTCATATTTCTTCACCATGGCCACTTCACCGGCCTGCTGTTCGATTGAGAGATTGCGGTGGATCACGCCGATACCGCCGGACTGCGCCATGGCAATCGCCAGGCGTGCCTCGGTCACCGTGTCCATCGCCGCCGAGATCAGCGGAATGTTCAGCGGAATGGCTTTGGTCAGGAAGGTGGAGACGTTGACGTCAGCGGGCATGACCTCGCTGGCCCCGGGCTGGAGCAGCACGTCGTCGAAGGTAATGGCTTGCCGGATTTTCATGTGGGGAGCTCCCTTTTTGGCCCAATAAGGGAGTCGCGAGCCTTTGTGAAGTCCCCTCCTGAAAATCCCTGCAATGTGCGAGCTTTTCGCAGAATATGGCCTCAGCTTCGACCGAGGTTTCCTGTCATCTTTCGATCCAGCCAATGTGACCCTGCCGGAATTTCTTCATCCGGTCCGCGATGTCGCGCTGGCCTTGCCGCGCATTCTGCCAACAGGTCGCGTCCGCGCCCATCTCCAATCCCTGCCCGCCTGTCTTGCCGTGCCGATCTGGCAGATCGGAAAAGCCACCGGCCAGCCGCCCCTGTTGCCCCATTCCAGCTACACGCTGGAAAATTGGGGCCGGTTCGACCCTACGGGCCCGATTGATCTTTCCAATATATATTCAATCCAGCATTTCGACGGCGGCCGCGACGAAGCGCAGGCGCACCTTCTTCCGGTGTAATCTAGTCTACGCAGAGCGCCGGTGTCGCGCGTCCATTTTCGACGGTGGCATAGCATCCGAAGGGGCTGTCAGTCGCTTGGCACTTGCCCGTAACAGGCTTGCCGGCTTCTGGCATGTCGTCGCCGAGGCTGAGACGGCACTGGCCAATGCAATCGGCATTATCCGCACACGCCTTTCCGGCGTCTTCGAAGGGCTGAATGCACTGTTCCCACCCCCGCATGCCGTCACGCGCGACGCGACCGCCTGCGGATTCACATGCGGCACGTTCGGCCCCTGTGGCCTTTTCTCCCGCGAACTGGATCTTTTCATAAGGGTCCGCCCCCGACCCATACACGCCGTCGCTGGAATAGACATCCTGCAGATAGGCACAGCCCGACACTACTGCACCTGCGAGTATGATGGAAATTATCCTGATCATTGGCCCGGAAACCTTTCAAATCTGGCGATATCGTCTGGAACATGATGGAAGCTTTGCGCATCCGCAATCTGCATGGCCATTTGGGCCGCACCGAACACGGATGGATCATCAAGTGTGCCGACTTTCAGGATCACCGCCTGCGGCAGTGAGGGGGATCGCGTTGCGATATGCGTTCCGCAATCGGAGCAAAATTCGCGTAGCGCTCCACGTTCCAGATCTGCCCGGCGATATCCTTTTGGCGTGCCGAGCGTGTAACGGAACTCCGCAGTTGGCATCGCCATGATCGTATTGGCCTGCCCACCCGTGAAGTATTGGCATTCCCGGCAATGGCAACTTGCCTTCATGATCGCATCGCCTCCCGCCTCATACCGGATCGCGCCGCAATAACATCCACCTTTGATGGCCATTAACTTTCTCCCTGACTCGCAGACGGATAGTGGAGCGGACACAAATCTAAAGCAATACAAGGTTTTTTCGGAACAATTACTCTGGTCTTGCATAGTACTTGCAAGAGAACCCACAAAACGCAGAAGCAACCTATTAACTTATGGCAAGCGCCCACCCTCCTCTTCGCCGCATCGTCGGCCTGTCACCGATTTCGGTTGACGACGCGATTGATCGGGCCCTGGTTCAAGCGCGCGATCTCTTTGGGGAACCAGACTGGTTCGAAGTCTCGACCGCCCGTGGCTTCATCAGCAAGGGACAAGTCACCCATTACGAAGTGTCGGTCGAATTGGGCTATGAATCCAAGCCCAAAAAATCCGAAAACGACGCCTATCTGAATTCCGTTCTCTCCAGACGCTCCAACCGCCGCGTACGGAATACAATCGATTGGCGGCTCTGATAGCGCCCTTGAATTAACCCTTGAATCCCTTTGCCACCACGAAAATTTCGGGACTTCCGGCCCGGCTTGATGGCGGTTTGATGTGGCGCACCGTCTTGAAATGCGCCTTCAACGTGTCCAGCACATCCTTCGTCGCGCCACCCTGAAACACTTTCGAACAGAATGTGCCGCCCGGCGCGAGATGTTCAATGGCGAACGCGACCGCCATCTCGACCAAAGCGACGGTGCGCAAATGGTCCGTCTGCTTGTGCCCGGTCGTGTTCGCCGCCATGTCGGACAGGACAAGGTCAACCGGTCCACTCAGCCCTTCCAGCAAGGCCGCAACATCTTCCGGCTCATTCACATCGCCTTCAATGATATGCGCGCCTTCAATCGGCTCCACCGGCAAGAGGTCAATGCCCGCCACTTCCAGCGCGCCCTTCTTCAGCGCGACCTGCATCCACCCGCCGGGCGCACAGCCCAGGTCAACAACGCGCTGACCCTTGCGCAGCAGGTCCAGCTTTTCATTTATCTCAAGCAGTTTGTAGGCCGCGCGGGCCCGATAGCCCTCTTCCTTGGCCTTGCGCACATAGGGATCCTGCAGCTGGCGTTCGATCCAGCGTTTGGAACTTTCATTTTTCGCACGATGCGCCGTGACCTTGCGCTCGGTCATCTGGCGACCGGACGTGTTCTTGCTTTCCTTGCCGGGGCCTTTCCAGCGGCGCTTTCCATCATCCGTCATTGCCGGCCTCCGTTGCCGAATGGGTTTGAGGCGTGTTGCCGCCTTCGCGCCGTTTACGCCCGCCTCTGCGACGACGCCGCGCGGGCTTCTGGCCATACATCATGCTGAGCAGCAGGCCTTCCCTCAGGCCACGGTCGCCAACCCGCAAACGCCCCGCCGGATAGGCCCGCCAAAGCGCATCCAGAATAGCACAGCCAGCCAGCATCAGTCCTGCGCGCTCTTCACCAATCGTCGGCAGGGCCGCCCGCCCGTCCGGTCCGGCTTCGCGCAGCATGTTCAGCACTTTTTCGCCCGAGGTCCGGCTCATCCACGTCCCGTCCACCTTGTCACGGCGATAGCGGTCGAGTTTCAGATGTACGCCCGCCAGGCAGGTCACTGTGCCGGACGTACCGATCAGGTGCGCCCCTCTCAAACCCATTGCAGAACGGATCGCCTGTGTGCCTTGCCAGGCTTCAATAACTTCTCCGGCATGATCCAGCATTGCCTGATAGGCTTCTGCGTCCGGCAGATGAGCAAAGGCTTCGGTGAGGGTCACGACGCCCAGCGGCAGGCTGGTCCAGTTCTGGATAGGGGCACGCTGGATCAGGCCGTTCAGGCCATTGGCCCGCGCCAGTTCGGCATTCAGCCACGACAATTCCGTCGACCCGCCGCCAATATCCACCACCAGTACCGACGGCGCATCATCGCCAATCAGGTCATGACACCCGATACTGGCAAGGCGCGCTTCTTCCTTCGCGCCAATGATCTTGAAGGTCAGGCCGGTCTCGTCGTGCACCCTCTGGATGAAATCCGGACCATTCTCTGCCTTTCGGCAAGCCTCGGTCGCGATGCAACGAACCTTGCCGACTCCATGCGTCTTGAGCTTCCCGCGGATCGCATTCAGCGCATCCATCGCGCGCTCTATCGAAGCTTCGGACAGCCGACCGGTTTCGTGCAATCCCTCACCCAAACGGGCAATTTGGGAGTGCGAATCAACCACACGGAAAGTTTTTCCGTGTGGAGTGGCCACCAGAAGGCGGCAATTATTGGTTCCAAGGTCCACGGCCGCATAGAGGTCCGAGGCCCTGGCTGGGCGCGGTCGGCCGCGTTTTCCGCGCCGTACCGCTGATTTTTTTTCAGCCATAGTGTGGCCCAAGTTTTTCAGTTGATGCATGGTGTATCACAGGAGTGGGAAATGACCAGACGCGCATCGCTCTTGGGAAAGCTGCTAGGCAGCGTGGGAATCGGTCGCCGTAAGGTTGCCGACGACGCGCTGCTGCTCGACAAACCCCTCGACCGTGACCAGCGCTATAACGACATCACCCCCCTGCTCGCAAAGTTCCAGATCGGCCAGGTTGTGCGCCACCGCCACTTCCCGTTTCGCGGCATCATTTTCGATGTCGACCCCGTCTTCGCCAACACCGATGAATGGTATGAATCCATTCCTGAAGAAGTGCGTCCCTCAAAAGACCAGCCCTTCTATCATTTGTTCGCCGAGAACGAGCGCACACATTACGTCGCCTATGTCTCGGAACAGAACCTGGTGATTGACGATTCCGACACACCGCTCAGCCATCCGGACATCCAGGAATGGTTCAACGAAACCGGACGCGGGCGCTATGAGCTCAAAAAGGGCGTCGCCAACTGACGCGCTAGTTCGGCAGCCCTTCAGGAGCTTCACCCGTCAGGCAGGCGATCACCGCGTCCCAGTGCGCCAATGCCTCGACGTCACCCTGCGCGGCCACTTCCGCTGCACGCAGCGTGTCAATCACTTCTGCGTCTTCGCCATATTGTTTGAGCAATTGGGCGGCTGTTTGCGCAGCCGGGCTCATTCTGTCTTGGACTGCGCCCGAGCAATCGCCGCCGTGGTCGACTGTCCATCCACCAACGGCACGATATGAACCGTTCCGCCTCGTGCCTGCACTGTGTCAGCGCCAACGATCGTATCGATGGAATAATCCCCGCCCTTGACCAGCAAGTCCGGCTGCAACGCCTCGATCAGCGCGCCGGGTGTGTCTTCCTCGAAAACAACCACCGCATCCACGGCCATCAGGCCCGACAGGACCCGCGCGCGGGAGTCAGCGTCATTGACCGGTCGCGTCGGTCCTTTCAGGCGCGATACGGACGCATCCGAGTTCAGGCCAACCACCAGACGGCCACAGCGCGACTTGGCCTCTTCCAAAACCCGCAAATGCCCCGGATGAAGGATGTCGAAACAGCCATTCGTGAAGCCGACGGTCAGCCCGGAATCCCGCCAGGAAGCGACCTGTGCCCTGGCTGCGTCGAGGGTCAGATAGCTGACGCCACCATTGCGCAGCCCCATCTGCAACGCCGTGATCATCTCATCCGCAGAGACCGTAGCCGTGCCCGCCTTGCCGACGGCAATCCCGGACGCCGTGATCGCCAGGCTGACCGCATCCGCCACCGAGCCGCCGCCTGCCAGGCCCAGCGCCAGCGCCGCAATGCTTGTATCGCCCGCGCCAGACACGTCATACACTTCGCGCGCCTGCCCGCTCAGATGCACGGCCGGCTCGCCCTCGATGGCATAGGACATGCCCTTTGCGGCCCGCGTCACGACAATGGATTTCGCCATCAGCAAGGTCTGCGCAGCCGTCAGGGCCTCACCGACATCCTGATCCGTTTCCACCCTCAGCCCCATGGCTGCGGCCAACTCGCTGGCATTCGGCTTGAGCAAGTCCACCGCGCCATAGCGCGTGAAATCGCGGCCTTTCGGATCGGCAATCACCGGAATGCCATATTGGTCTCCAGCCGCCAGCGCGGCTGCAATGACTCCATCCGTCACCGCGCCCTTGGCATAATCGGACAGGATGATCACGCTTGCTTCATTCGCCTCGTCGGCAATGGAGGCAATCAGCTCGGCTTCCGGGCTCGGCCCGATGGGGCTGGTATCTTCCGCGTCCACGCGCAGCAATTGCTGTCCCCCGGCGACAAAGCGCGTCTTCAGCGTGGTTGACCGGTCGCGCATGGCGATCAAATCGGCATCGACGCCCTCAATGTCTCCCAGCAGCGCGGCCAGTTCCCGGCCTTCGCCATCATCCCCGACAACCCCGATAAGCGAGACCGACAAGCCGAGCGAAGCAAGGTTTCGTGCCACATTGCCCGCACCGCCCGGCATCGCCGCTTCGCGGGTGCGCCGCATGATCGGCACAGGCGCTTCGGGGGATATGCGGGTGACACCGCCATAGATAAACCGGTCCAGCATGACATCGCCAACACAGACAACACGCTTGCCCGCAGCGGCGTGGATGAGACCCGGAAGATGTGTGCCTGACATTTCGGTTACACTCCGCTGGGGCGTATGATTCTTTTGAACATCGAAAGGGTATACCGCCCCAATTGCAGGCGCGGAAGACCAAGGCTCAGCCCCGCATGATCCATTCCGCGAACTCGCGCGTAGAGGCTTTGTAAACTGTTCAACCCTGCCCGGAGGTCTTGTGTCACAATCTGCGCCTGCCATCGTCTGGTTCCGCGAAGACCTGCGCCTTTCCGACAATCCGGCCCTGCATGCCGCCGTCTCGTCCGGCAGGCCCCTCGTCTTGCTCTACATACTGGACGAGCAGACCAAAGGCCTGCGGCCCCTCGGCGGCGCCTTGAAATGGTGGCTGGACAAATCCCTGCGCGCGCTTGCCGCTGATATCAAACAGGCGGGCGCCCAGCTGACCCTTCGCTCCGGGCAATCCGCCGATGTGCTCGACACCGTCATCGAAGAGACCGGCGCAGAGACCATTTTCTGGAATCGCCGCTATGACCAGCCCGAACGCGATCTGGATGCCGCAATCAAGGAAGACCTGGCCCAGCGGGGCCTGGATGTCTCCAGCTACAATGCGCGGCTGCTGAACGAGCCGTGGCAGGTCGAGACCAATGCGGGTGGTTACTACAAGGTGTTCACTCCTTACTGGCGCGCGGCCCGCAACAACTTCGTCGCGCGCGACACGTATGGCCGCCACAAGAAGCTGAGCGGCCCCAAGCCCGAAAGCGAATCCCTCGATGATTGGGGCCTCCACCCGTCAAGCCCCGACTGGTCCACAGGCTTTGACGACTGGACCCCCGGCGAGGACGGCGCAATTGCCCGCCTGACCGACTTCCTTGATGGGCCAATCAATGGCTACAAGGAAGATCGCAACCGCCCGGACCTCGACATGTCCACGTCCGGTCTCTCCCCACATCTCCGTTTCGGCGAGATCGGACCACTGCAGATATGGCGCGCTGTCCATGCTGGTATGGAAGCCGGCACGATCCCGGAAAAGGATGGTCACACCTTCCTGTCAGAAATTGGCTGGCGGGAATTTTCCCATACACTCCTGTTTTACAATCCGGTGCTCGCCTCCGAAAACTATAATGACTCATTCGAGTTCATGCCGTGGCGAAAAGACAAGAATGCCTTTGACGCCTGGACCAAGGGCCAGACCGGCTATCCGATGGTTGACGCAGGAATGCGCCAGCTCTGGCAGACAGGCTGGATGCACAACCGGGTACGGATGATTGTCGCCTCCTTCCTGACCAAGCATCTCCTCCTGCCCTGGCAGGACGGCGAAGCATGGTTCTGGGACACGCTGGTCGATGCTGACCCGGCCAACAATGCCGCCAGTTGGCAATGGACTGCAGGCTCCGGTGCCGATGCGGCGCCCTATTTCCGGGTCTTCAACCCGATCAGCCAGGGCAGCAAGTTCGACGAGACCGGCGCCTATGTGCGGCGCTTCTGCCCGGAACTGAAGGACCTGCCAGACAAGTACCTGTACGCCCCGTGGGAAGCCAACGAAGAGATACTGAACAAGGCCGGCATCCAGCTCGGCAAGACCTATCCGAAACCCATAGTCGACCATTCCGGCGCTCGCCAGCGCGCACTCGACGCATATGATACATTGAAAGAAAAGCGAGACGCCGCATGAAACGCATCGCCATTATTGGATCTGGAATATCCGGCCTCGGCGCTGCATGGGCGCTGCGCAATTCCGCACACGTAACACTTTACGAACAATCAGGCCGGGCCGGGGGGCACGCATGCACGCATGCGTTCGACTATGATGGCCACGAAACGAAGGTCGATCTCGGCTTCATCGTTTATAATGCACTCAACTATCCGAACCTGATCGGCTTCTTCGATGCACTTGGTGTCGAAACACAAGCGTCCGACATGAGCTTTGCGGTCTCTGATCCGAAAGGCTGGGAGTGGGCGTCCACACTGAAAGGCATCTTTGCCCAGCGTCGCAATCTCCTGAGCCCGAAATTCCATCGCTTCTGGCGCACCATCCTCCGCTTCAACGACATTGCGCGCGCCGAACTCGCCGATGGCACGATTACGGATACCACTCTGGGCGCATGGCTCGACCGCCATGAGTTCGATACAGATTTCCGCACGAACTATATTCTGCCCATGGGGGCCGCCATCTGGTCCACCTGCGAAGACAAGATGCTCGACTACCCCGCCATGAGCTTCTTCCAGTTCTTCGACAATCACCGCCTCATGCACAAGGAACGCCCGAAATGGCGTACCGTCACCGGTGGCAGTGAAAACTATGTCCGCACTGTTGCGGACGCGCTCGGCGACCGGGTTCGCCTCAACTCGGGCGTCGAGCGCATTTTTCCCTTTGGTGACCATATCGCGGTTGTGACGACCGATGGCCGTCGCGAAATATTCGATGATGTCATTCTCGCCACCCATTCCGACCAGGCCCTGCGCCTGACCGAGGAACATTTCGACGATCAGGCCTTCCTGCTCCGCTCGGTTCGCTATCGGCCAAACCGTATCTATCTCCACCGCGACCCGGCGCTGATGCCATCGCGCAAGGCCGCCTGGGCCAGCTGGAACGTGCTGAAACAGGAAAGCGGCGACATCTGCCTCACCTATTGGATGAACCGGCTGCAGGGCCTGCCCGATGAGCGCCCACTCTTCATCACACTGAACCCCGACACGCCCCCTCGCGACGAGCTGACCTTTCTCGAATATGATTTCGACCATCCGCAGTTCGATGCCGCCGCCGAAGCAGCCGTGCGCAGCCTGAAGCGTATTCAGGGTCAGAACGGTCTCTGGATCGCCGGCGCATGGATGGGCCGCGGCTTTCATGAGGACGGCCTGAAATCCGGCCTCTCAGCCGCCCTTTCCCTTGGCGGATCCGTGCCGTGGACGGCCGAAGGTGTGGACATTGTACAGCCAGCACGCAAACTTCGCCCTGTGGAATTCGCTGCCGAGGTGTCTGTTTGACCAATGCGCATCCCCAGCCCGCACTGAGCCTCTGGAAAGGCCAGACTATCCATGTGCGCTACCAGCCATTCGAGCGACGCTTTGCGTATGACCTCGTCCTGATTGATCTCGACATCGACCGGTTGGACGAGGCCGCGGCCAGCTCAGCCCTGTTCAGCGTCAACGCGCCCGGCCTGTTCGCCTTCCGCACCGAAGACCACGGCGCCAAGCAGAAAGGCGCGCCGCTACGTCCCTGGGCCGAATCCGAACTTGCCAAGGCAGGCATTACACTGGACGGCGGCGCCATCCGCCTCGTCACCTTCCCGCGCCACCTGTTCTACAAATTTGCACCCCTCTCGCTCTGGTATGGCTACGGCCCGGACGGCGACCTGCGCGGGATCATCTATGAAGTGAACAACACATTCGGCGAGACCCATCGTTACGTCGCCGCCGTCAATCCGGGCCGCAACGCGCACAGTGCGCCAAAGTCTTTCCACGTATCCCCCTTCTTCGACGTCACCGGAACCTACCGCTTCACCCTGCGTTCGCCGGAAGACAAATTGGGAGTGGTCGTGGAAAGCCTGAGACATGAAAAGCGCCTTCATATGGCAAACATCACCGCCCGGCGGATGCCTGCCACCAGCGCAAACTTGCTGAAACTCGCAGTCACCAATCCGCTCTCCACGCTCGGCGTGACCCTCGGAATCCACTGGCAGGCCCTCAAAGTGTGGATACGCGGCGCCGCCTATCGCCCAAAGCCCGCCCCTCCGGAAACCGGCACAACAATTGCGTTATCCCAACAAATACGTAATGCTGATAAGCGGAAGGATGCCGCATGACCGAGGTCATCAAAGCCAGCACCCAGACCATTCGGAACCTGAAAGACGTTCCGACAAGCTTTCGTCTGGCCGCCTTCGCGCTGCTCAATACCCAGAAGGGCAGCGTGTCCTTTGTCTTGCCCGGCGAACGCGTGCTCGAATATAGGCATGACGATACCGGCCCTCATGCCACCATCATTGTCCACGATTATAACTTCGTGAAACGCGCCATGGCTGGCGGCGATGTCGGCTTTGCCGAGGCTTACATGGATGGCGAATGGTCAACGCCTGACCTGACCGAAGTGCTGCGCTTCTTCTCTGCCAATTTCGACAATATCGGCAAGCTTGCCGTGGGCGGCGCAGTGGTGCGCTGGGTCAACATGGTCCGCCACATCTTCAACCGCAATTCCCGGGAGGGCGCGAAGAAGAACATCATGGCCCATTATGATCTGGGCAATGACTTCTACAGTCTCTGGCTGGACCCTTCGATGACCTATTCCTCAGCCATCTTCGACAGCCCGAACATGAGCCTCGAACAGGGCCAACAGAACAAGTACCGGAACATCTGTGACCGGATCAGTGCCGGGCCCTCGTCGGAAATCCTGGAAATCGGCTGCGGCTGGGGCGGCTTTGCCGAATATGCCGCCAAGCAACGCGGCTCGAAAGTCACCTGCCTGACCATCTCGCCATCCCAGCGTGATTTCGCCATGCAGCGGATGCAGAAACAGGGCCTCAGTGAACGTGTAGAGATCCGCCTCGAAGACTATCGCGACCATCAGGGCCAATATGATGGCGTCGCCTCCATCGAGATGTTCGAAGCGGTCGGGGAATCCTACTGGCCGAGCTATTTCGCGAAAATCTTCGAAAGTCTGAAACAGGGCGGCCGCGCCGCGCTCCAGATCATCACCATCGATGACGAACTGTTCCCGCGCTACCGCAAGCGCGTCGACTTCATCCAGCGCCACATATTTCCGGGCGGCATGCTGCCCAGCGAGACCGCTCTGAAGGAACAGTTCCACACGGCGGGCCTGCGCCATGATGGCGTCACCTATTTCGGTCAGGACTATGCCCGCACCTGCCGCGAATGGGCGCGCGATTTCAATGCCAACTGGGACACGATCGCCAAGCTGGACTTCGATGAGCCCTTCCGCCGGATGTGGAATTTCTACCTGTCCTATTGCGATGCCGGCTTCACCGATGGCCGCATCAATGTCGGCCAGTTCCAGGTGTCCAAGCCTTAGAACCACATCCGCCTTTCGGCGCATGCCGATGATAAGGGCTCGGTAGTCCCGCAAGCCCCGCGGAATTCTCCAATAAAATCAAAGACCGTTGAAAGACCAATTCGACCGGCACCCCCACCCCGGATGCTCAGCTCATGTCCGAACTGCGCTATTCACCTCAACAGGAAATCCGCTCCGCCGTCTGGCTGATGCTGAATGTCATCAGCCTCGGCGTGATCCAGTTGCGCGAGCGGCTCGGCCTGACGCCGCATACGCCGCTCCTGCCGCGTCACGCGATTTCGCGCCTGTCGCGCTTCCTGGCCCAGGCCGAACCGGCGCTGCGCCGCTGTCTCTATCTCTGCGCGGCCGAACTGGGTGCGTTGCCTGTATTCCCTCGAGAGACAGCCAGTTCAGGTCCAGCGCGCCCGCGAGAAACCACGCAACACATCGCCCGCGCATCCCAGCCAGCTTTCCGTCTGTTCGAGACCCGCGCTCATCGCCCGGATGCAAAGCCGCCTAGGCCGACATTCAAGACAGGCCCACGCATCCGCTTTCTTGATGCGGACGACGTCCCAGATATCCATGAATACGATAAACTCCCGAGCGACATCCTGCCCGCCAAACGCCTCGTCCGCCGGCTGATGGCCCTCGACCATGCGATGGATCATCGCGATCTCTATATCGAAAAAATCCGCCGCTGCCTTGGCGAAGCCAGACAACTGATCGCCAAAACCGGCAAGCGCCTCTTCCGGCACGGGCCCCTGACGCGCCTGCAATGCGAGACAGCCCAACTGATCGAGGCTGAAACGCACGCCGTGCAACCCCACTTCAATTCATCCTGAGGCGGATTGTTTTTGGAGACACGCACCCGGCCGGAATCTTCCACGCCGGATAAAAGTGCTGGTCGCCGCCTTCGCGTCACACCCGATGAGCGCAGCTCATCTGGGTGCCCATCTCGGAACCGGGCCGCTAGTGCATGCGGCAAAACCAGAGATGGGCCCTCAGACCGCTTCGCGGTCGAAGGTGACGGATCTTGACGGAAGGATCCTAAACCAGTCGGCTCTGCTTGACCGCCGCGCCGATGAAGCTTGCAAACAGCGGGTGCGGCTCGAACGGACGGGACTTCAGCTCTGGGTGATACTGCACGCCGATGAACCAGGGGTGCTCCGGAAGCTCGAAAATCTCCGGCAGCTTGCCGTCTGGCGACAGGCCGGAGAACAGCCCGCCGGCCTTTTCCAGCGCCTTGATGTAACCGGCATTCACCTCATAGCGGTGACGGTGGCGTTCGGAGATATCGAGCGTGCCATAGATTTCGGCGACCTTGCTGCCCGGCGTCAGGCGGGCCGGATACGCGCCGAGGCGCATCGTGCCGCCCTTGTCGGTATTGGCGTCGCGCTGGACCTTTTCGTTGCCCTTGGTCCACTCTTCCATCAGGCCAACCAGCGGCGCAGACGTGTCCGGGTCATTCTCGGTCGTGTTCGCGTCCTCGATACCGGCCATGTTGCGGGCCGCCTCGATCACCGACATCTGCATGCCATAGCAAATACCGAAGCACGGCACGTTGCGCTCGCGGGCAAACCTTGCCGCGCGCATCTTGCCATGTGCGCCGCGCTCGCCAAAGCCGCCCGGCAGGATGATTCCATGCACGCCTTCCAGAATGTCCAGCGGCCGATGCTCATCATCGAATTCTTCGGAATTGATCAGGCGGATATCGACCTTCACCTTGTTGGCAAGGCCGCCATGCGTCAGCGCCTCGGCAACGGATTTGTAGGCGTCCGGCACATCGGTGTATTTTCCGACGAGGCCGATACAGACATTGCCGTCCGGATGATGCGTCGTGTGCGCAATCTCGCTCCAGCCGGACAGGTCCGGCTCCGGAGCGTCTTCGATGCGGAAATGCGACAGGACTTCCTTGTCGAGTCCCTCGGCATGATAAGCGCCCGGCACATCATAGATGTGGCCCACATCGCGCGCTTCGATCACGCTGGAGAGGCGCACATTACAGAAGCTGGCAATCTTGCCCTTCTCGGTCTCCGGAATCGGCCGGTCACACCGGCAGAGCAGCACGTCAGGCTGAATACCGATCGAGCGCAGCTCCTTCACCGAGTGCTGGGTCGGCTTGGTCTTCATCTCGCCCGCCGCCGGAATATAGGGCAGCAGTGTCAGATGGATGAAGCAGGCGCGCTCCGGCCCGAGTTCCTGGCCGAGCTGACGGATCGCCTCGAAAAATGGCAGGCCCTCAATATCGCCGACCGTGCCGCCGATTTCGCAGAGCACGAATTCCACATCCTCGCCCGGATCGGACAGGACGAAATCCTTGATCTCGTTTGTGACGTGCGGAATCACCTGGATTGTCGCGCCGAGATAATCCCCGCGCCGTTCCTTCTCGATGATACGGCTATAGATCCGCCCCGTCGTGATATTGTCGGACTGGCGTGCCGAGACGCCGGTGAAGCGCTCATAATGGCCAAGGTCCAGATCGGTCTCTGCGCCGTCATCGGTGACATAGACCTCGCCATGTTGGCGGGGGCTCATCGTGCCGGGGTCGACATTGAGATACGGATCGAGCTTGCGCAGACGGACCTTGTAGCCACGCGCCTGAAGCAACGCACCGAGTGCGGCGGAAGCGATACCCTTGCCAAGGGAGGACACCACGCCGCCTGTAATGAAAATATAGCGGATCATGGGATCACCCTGATGCCGTGATTCGGACAAATGGGACGCAGGGAAAACACCTGCGCGGCGCAATTACTGGGGATTACCTGTTTCCGGCTCGGTTTCCGGCACAGGATCAGCCTCGATATCGGCGGGTGGCATGTCTGCCGTAGGATCGATCAGGACACCCGGCTCAGCCGCTTCCGGCGCGGGCGTGGACAGGCCGTCCTGGCCCTCCAGCAGCGGCGCGGTTGGATCCAGCAGGTCGACCGGGCCGGTTGCGCCATCTTCGTCAGCGCCAAGTGCGCGCTCGACATTGGTGCGTGTGTCGGTGTTTCGGTTGGCCAGTGTGGTCAGCGCCAGGCTGGTCACGAAGAAGATACCGGCAAACATGATCGTGGAACGCACCAGGGCGCCGGCAGCGCCACGTCCGGACATGAGCGATCCCGCGCCGCCCCCGCCGCCGCCGCCAATACCGAGGCCGCCGCCTTCGGATTTCTGGATCAGGACCAGTCCCGTCACGATAAGACAGGCGAGGATGTGGACTACAAGGATGACGTTCTGCATGGCTGGTGCGTTTCCAGTAAAATTCAAGCGGCCCGCATATCCCCATTGGGGACAGACGCCAAGCCTTCGGGTTCAGTCTTTGATTACTTTGCTTGACCGTAAATGGCGAGGAAATCCGCCGCCTTCAAGCTTGCCCCCCCAATTAGACCGCCATTCACATCCTTGACCGCAAGGATTTCAGCCGCATTTCCCGGCTTCATGCTGCCGCCATAGAGCAGCGGAATGAGGTCTGCGGCCTCAGCACCGAATCGTTCTGTAAGGCGCGTGCGGATCGCGGTATGAACTTCATCAATCTGATCTGGCGTGGCAACTTCGCCCGTACCGATGGCCCAGATTGGCTCATATGCAATCACAATCTGTTCAGCCGTGGCCCCGTCCGGAATCGAGCCTGCGATCTGGCTGGCCACGAATTCCAGCGTCTCACCCGCCTTGCGCTGGTCGAGGCTTTCGCCAATGCAAATGATCGGCGTCAGACTCGCGCGCAGGGCGGCTGCGGCTTGTGCGGCCACGATTTCATTGCTCTCCGCATGGTCTGTCCGGCGCTCTGAATGGCCAACAATGACATGGGTTGCGCCCGCGTCTGCCAGCATTTCTGCCGACACATCACCAGTATGCGCGCCGCTTTCGGCCGCATGGCAGGTTTCGCCACCGACCCGCAGCGCTGAGCCGTGCGCGGCCTCTGCCGCAAGGGTCAGAAGGGTTGCCGGTACGCACAACAGCGCCTCGACCCCGGCCTTGCCTTGACCCACGCCTGCAGCCGCATCTCGGATTTCCCCAAGGCTGGACTTGAGGCCGTTCATCTTCCAATTCCCGGCGATAAGTGTTCTGGTCATAAGCTATCCCTATCTTGAAAGACCTAACGGGGTCGCCTAGCAAGCACTGGACCACCGCTCAACCTGCCAGAAAGACGCTGCCGATATGCTAGCCTTGATGAAAAGCCTGATGAATTCCTTCGTCGGGAAGATTATTGTCATGATCATCATTGCGGGGATGGCGTTCTGGGGTGTTGACCAGATGTTCGCTCAGCTGCGGGGCGGAATCGGCTCCAACATGGCCGCCGCGGGAAGCCGGGGCTTTGATGCCGTCACCTTCGATCGCCGCGTTGAGAGCGTCATCCGGAACATCAATGCGGACTCCGAAGAGCCCGTTACCAAGCCGGAATTGCTGGAACAGGGTGTCATCGACCAGGTCTTCCAGCTCGAAGCCGCCAAGCTCACCTTGCTCGGCTATGCCGACTCCATCGGCGTCCATCCCTCCACCGATGCCGTTGTGGAAGAACTGAAGAACATCGACGCCTTCAAGAACCCGCTGACCGGCGCGCTCGACCTCGATACATATCGCGATGTCCTCTATCGCAGCCGCATCACCCAGGCTGACTATGAACAGCAATTGTCTGACGATCTGACGATGAAAGCGCTGCGCGACGCAGCCGGCGCCGCGATCTTTCCGCCGAAAACGCTTTCCGGATTGCAAGCACGCTATATTGGCGAGGCCCGCAATGTCGGCTGGTTCATTCTCGACACCAGCAGCCTGCCTGAGCCTGACGCGCCCACCGAAGAAGACATTCGCGCCTATTATGATGAAAATCTCGAAGCGCTCAAACAGCCTGAGCGTCGGATGATTGATGTGCTGCGCATGTCTGCCGAAGACTTCCTGTCAGAGGTCACCGTGACTGATCAGGAAGTGGCCACCGTCTATGAAGCCAGCAAGTCGGAGCGGTACTCAGAGCCTGACACCCGCACCTATGTCGAGCTCATGTTCTCCAGCCGCGAAGCGGCCCGCACGGCCTTTGGCCTGCTCGCCGCAGGCGCAGACCCGGCAAGCGTAGAAGGCGTCGCCTCGCGCGAAACCCGGACCGGCCGCCGTGAAAGCGTGTCCGATCCTCTGCTCGCAGAAGCCATGTTCGGGGCCGGCAAGCAAAGCGGCGCCCTGTTCGGCCCGGCCGAGCGCGGCGACCAATGGCTCGTGGCGCGGCTCGTCTCGGTCCAGCCCGGCGCAGTCTTTCCCCTGGAACAGGTTGAAGGCGAGATCCGCGACCAACTCTCCCGCGAACGCGCAGCCGTCCTCCTGTTTGAGAAAATGGAAGCGCTGGATCGCGCAATTGGCGCTGGCTACCCGATCAGTCAGATCGCCGAGGAAGTCGGCGTGCCGCTCATCACATTCGCGCCCGTTGACCAGTCTGGCCGCACCCGTGAAGGCGTGGCACTCATGGGCTTGATCAGCGCCGGAGAAGCTTTCCAGCAGGCGTTCGAAATCCCGGTCGGTGAAAACAGCAACCGCATCGATATTGGCGAAGCCACCTATCTCACATCCCCCCGCAAAGTGCTTGAAAGCTACACGCCGGAATTTGAGGAATTGCGTGAGGATGTGCGCACCGGTCTTGTTCGCCAGCGTGAAGCCAACGGCGTACAGGCCGCGCTGGATGATCTGACCGACCGGATCAAGTCTGGCGAGAGCACACTGGAAGCTGAAGCGCGCGCTACCAACGAAGTGGTCGAGACACCCCTCGCACCGATCACGCGGCGCACGGCTGCCGATTCCGGCCTGCCAAATGCGGCAGTCACTTCCGTCTTCAGCGGCAAGGAAGGCGATGTCTTCACCTTCCCGAGCCGGACGGGTGATGCAGTGATGGTGATGCAGATCACCGACATCACACCACCGAGCGAGGCGGACATGTCGGAACTGGCCCCATTGGCCAATTCCAGCCTGCTGACCTCTCTGCAGACCGATCTTGATCAGGCGATGGAAGCCGAGATTGCGGCCACCATGAAGCTACGCACCAATCAGGGCACGCTCAGAGCCTACAAGGCCACTATCACGTCAGACCAATGAGCAATGCCAGACTGATTGTCCGTCGGCGAATCGGGGACATAGAAACCCCGGTTGCCGCCATGCTGAAGCTGGGCGCGGAAACGCCCGGCAGCTTCCTGTTCGAGTCGATTGCAGGTGGCGAACGCCTCGGGCGATATTCCTTCATCGGGCTTGAACCTGACCGCTGGTTTCGCATTCTCAATGGCAAAGCCGAGACGGCCAGCGATGCTGACTTCTCGGACGCCAAGACGCTTGATGCCGAGCCTGTTGCGGCCCTGAAAGCCTTTGCCCGCGATGCCCGCGCCAGCGCCGACGAAGACCTGCCACCTATGGCCTCAGGGGCCTTTGGCTATGTCGGCTATGACATGATCCAATATGTCGAGCCGGTGGAGATTACAAAGCCGGACATGCTGAACGTGCCGGAAGCCCTGCTGGTCATCCCGCGCGTGGTCATCGTGTTCGATCACATCTATCAGGAAATCCTGCTGATCGGCCGCGTCGAAGCCGACAACGAATCCGAGATCAACGCCCTGCTGGATGATGTCGAGGCACGGCTGGAACGCCTGCCCCAGATGCCACCCAAGGATCAGGCGCCCGCACCAGTGGAGCTTCAGTCCAATACGTCCAAGGCGCGCTATTTCGAGATTGTCGAAGCGTGCAAGGACTATATCCGCGCCGGGGACATCTTCCAGGTCGTACCGAGCCAACGTTTCTCCACACCCTTCCCGCGCCAATCGATCAGCTATTACCGCGCGCTTCGCCGCCTGAACCCGTCGGCCTTCATGTTCCACATGAATCTCGGCGCGGTCAGCCTGGTCGGCTCCAGCCCGGAAATTCTCGTTCGCGTCCGCGATGGCCGCGTCGCCATCCGCCCGATCGCCGGCACACGGCCGCGCAGCGGGGATGATGAGGAAGACGCCCGCCGCGCCGAGGGCTTGCTCAACGATCCGAAAGAGATCGCCGAGCACCTCATGTTGCTGGACCTTGGCCGCAACGATGTCGGCCGCGTCGCCGCCTATGGCAGCGTGACGGTCACCGAGCAGTTCATCGTCGAGCGCTACAGCCACGTCATGCACATCGTCAGCCATGTCGAAGGCGACCTGCGCGAGGGGCTCGACAGCGTGGATGCGCTCTTCGCAGGCTTCCCCGCGGGCACCGTCTCGGGCGCGCCGAAGATCCGTGCCATGCAGATCATCAACGAGATGGAAAGCCATCGCCGCGGCATCTATGGCGGCGCAGTCGGCTATTTCGGCTGGAATGGCGATCTCGACACCTGTATCGCGCTGCGCACCGCGGTGCTGAAGGATGGCCAATTGCACATCCAGGCTGGCGGCGGCGTCGTGCTCGATTCCGTGCCGCAATACGAATATGATGAAACCGTCCACAAGGCAGGCGCACTTCGCCGCGCTGCCGAACTGGCCGCCGCATATGAGCATGACCAATGAGCGCGCCAAAGAAGCAGATCCTCGTCATCGACAATTATGACAGCTTCACCTGGAATCTCGTCCACTACCTGGAAGAGCTGGGCGCGGAAACGCGCGTGGTCCGCAATGATGAAATGACGGTCGAGGAAGCCCTCGCCACCGGTGCGGACGGCGTGTTGCTGTCGCCCGGCCCCTGCTCTCCAAATGAAGCAGGGATCTGCGTGGCGCTCATCCAGAAGGCACCTGAAGACCTGCCGATCCTCGGCGTCTGCCTCGGCCATCAGTCCATCGGGCAAGCCTTTGGCGGCGAGGTCATCACCGCCAGGGAAATCCGGCATGGCAAGCTGTCAGAAATCCGCCAGACCGGCGGCGACCTTTTCGAAGGTTTGCCCGAAACCTATCAAGTGGTGCGATACCATTCACTCGCGGTGAAGCCTGAAGACCTGCCGGAAGTGCTGGTAGCTGACGCCTTTACCGAGGACGGCGAAGTCATGGCCCTGCACCACAAGACACGGCCGCTCTACGGCGTGCAATTCCACCCGGAAAGCATCCTGACCGAACACGGCCACGCGTTGCTCAAGAACTGGCTCGACAAGCTTTAGAAGCTGATTTCGAAATGCTCGCCAATGTCCGGCTTGTCGTCGGTGAGATTGGCTTTGGCAATTTCGTAGAAGAACTTCGCACCCCCTTTTGACGTCCAGACTTCACCGGCATCAAGCGACAGTTTCAGCAGTAGGACGTCAGGATCCTGTTTGCCGTCTTCGTACCAGCTGGCCGCGATGAAGCTCCAATATTCATCAAGCTTCTCCTTGTTGATTTCTGGCGTGAGGCGACCGGACAGGCTGGCATAAAGCCCTTCCTTGTCATTGCACAGAACATAGTGCGCGTTCGTTCCGTTGGCATGTTCGGCCATGAACGTACCCTTGGCGGTGATGAACCACAGCTCGCGCTTGTTCTCATCAACATAGTGGGACATGGGCACAGCCCGGCCATCGATCACGAGCATGCCTGTACGACAGTCTTCAAGACGGTCCCAGAAAGTTTCGGTGAGGTCCTTGTCGGCGAGTTGGGTCATGGGAGGGGAAGTTCCTTTCAGTGTTTCCCTCTCAACGCCTTTCCGGGCAGCCGGTTCCGGAAGACGGTTCGCGCCCCAATGAAAAAGGGGCCCGGTCAGGGCCCCTTCCCGATACGGATGATGACGCGTCTATTCAGGCTTGCGGAAGCGCAGCGTCATCCGGTCGGATTCGCCAATCTCGGCAAAAGCTGCACGCTCCGCAGAGCCTTCTTCCGACGTCCCAAAGCTCGGTGGCAGGCGCCACACGATGTCGCCTGGACCGGCATCGTCGGCGGGGTTCGCATTGACCTCACTCGACTCTTCCAGTTCGAACCCGGCAGCCTCGAAAGCTTCGACCACGAAGCTGGTCTTCAGATATCCTGCATTTCCATCGGCCCACTCATCCGGCGTGTCTTCCGACGCGCGATGCTGGACCACGCCGACGACGCCGCCTGGCTTCAGAATGCGATACGTCTCGGCAATGGTAGCTGAGAACGTGCCAAGCTCTGCTTCCGTCCGGTAGAGATTGTGCAATGCGCGAATGAACAATGCGGCGTCGGCCTTCTCGGCCTTGTCGTCCGGCAGGGTCGTCAGCTTGTAGTCATAGACTTTCGCGCCATTCTCGCCGGCCCAGCCTTCTGCGGTCTCGGTCCAGCCTTCAAGCTGGGCCAGGATACCCGCGACGCGTTCCTCGTCAGCGCCTGGAAGGATGCGGATCCACATCTCGTCCGGATAGTGCGCGCCGATCAGCTTGCCCTCAGGACCGAGATAAGGAAGCAGGATCTTGGAGTACCAGCCACGGCCCGGCAGGGCTTCGACGACCGTCATACCCGGCTCAATGCCGAAGAATTCCAGTGTCGCACCCGGATTGCGCGCCTCGTAGCGGGCCTGAACGTCTTCGGGCTGCGATGCGAGCGCCGCAGCAAGCGCGACAGACGAGGAAACATCCATCGCCTCATCAGCTGTCTCGGCCATCTCCGCCATCTCGGCTTCGGCAGACTGGTCAATTTCCACTGACCCTTCAGCTTCCATCACCCTTTCCACCTCGATCGTCTCTTCGGCGGTCAGGTTGTCTGACATATCGTCAGCCGGTGCGGTCTGACAGGCGGCCAGCAAGGCCATGCCAGCAACGCTCGCGAGCAACAAATTGGGTTTCATAATGTCCTCCTCAATCAGGTCAGTTTTCTCTTGAAGTTCCCCTGTTCGGCGAACCTAACCCAATCTTCCTGCAAATGCGATCACGTGTTCGTGTATCCTGCTTGAAGCCTTTGTGGCGGATGCAGTGAAACCTCGCCCTGCGGCGTCGTCAGACTTGATCTGACGCCCCCACACACCCTATGCAGGCGCGAACCAGACCCGGATGAACTTCCTATGCCATCAGACAGTCTCACCACCGCCCTGCTGGCCATTGCCCGCCGCCAGCCACTGGACATCGCTACGCTTGAGGGGGCTTTCGACAAGCTCTTGTCCGGCGAGGCGGCCCCCGAAGAGGTCGGTGCGTTCCTGATGGGCCTGACCGTGCGGGGAGAGACAGCCGACGAGCTCGCCGCCGGGGCGCGCATCATGCGCCAACATGCCCGCAAGGTGCATGTGGAAGGGCCTGTCCTCGATACATGCGGGACAGGCGGCCTGCCTTGGAAAAGCCTGAACACCTCCACCGCCAGCGCGATCGTGATCGCGGCGGCGGGCGGACGGGTCGCCAAGCATGGCAATCGCTCGGTGCCGCCCAAGACCGGCTCGGCCGACGTGCTCGAAGCGCTCGGCGTGAATCTCGACATGGACGAAGAAACCTTCCTCGAATGCCTGAATGGCTGCGGCGTCGCGTTCATGTTCGCGCGCAGCCATCACAGTGCCATGCGCCATGTCGCGCCGGTGCGCGCAAAACTCGGCATCCGCACCATCTTCAATCTGCTCGGCCCGCTCAGCAATCCGGCCGGTGCCGAATACCAGGTTCTGGGCGTATTCGCGCCCGAATGGGTGCGACCGATGGCCGAGACCCTGTCGCGTCTCGGCACCAAGCGCGCCTGGGTCGTGCACGGCCTGGACGGCATCGACGAGATCTCCATCGCCGGCACAACGAAAGTCTGTGAAGTGGCGGGCGACGATTTACACGAATTTGAGCTGACCCCTGCCGACGCCGGACTGGAAACGAGCCCGCTTTCGACCCTGGAGGGCGGAGGCGTGGAAGACAATGCGCTCGCCATCACCGAATTGCTGGAGGGCCAGGAAGGCCCGTTCCGCGATGTCGTGATGCTCAACGCAGCCGCCGGCCTGCATGTTTATGGCAAGGCCGACACGCTCAAACAGGGCGCCGCCATGGCCGCCGAGGCCATCGACAGCGGCAAGGCCCGGCAAACCTTGCGGGCTCTGGCTGCTCTCTCCAACGGGCAGGATCCGGAATGAGCACCGCCCTTGATCGGATCATCGCCTACAAGGTCGATGAAGTCGCCGCCGCCAAGCGCGAGACGCCGCTGGCAGCGCTGGAATCACGCCTGCCCGAGGCCAGCCCGCCGCGCGGCTTCGCTCAATCCATGTCCATGATTGCCGGTCTCGACGAGAACGCACTGATCTGCGAGCTGAAGCGCAAGAGCCCGTCCGCCGGGGACATCCTGCCGGGCGCGGACCCTATCCAGATTGCCCGCGAATATGAATCCGGTGGCGCGGCCTGCCTCTCTGTCCTGACGGATAGGCCGAGCTTTGGCGGCAGCCTGGAGGATTTCGTTCAAATTCGCTCCGCTGTGGGCCTGCCCATGCTGCGCAAGGATTTCATGATCGATCCCTATCAGGTGATCGAATCCCGCGTGCATGGCGCCGATTGCGTCCTGGTCATCATGGCCTGCCTCAGCAATGACCAAGCCCTCGAACTCACTGCGGCGGCGCTGGAGCTTGGCATGGATGTCCTGCTGGAAACTCATAACGAAGATGAGTTGGAGCGCGCACTCGACCTGCCGTCTCCGCTCATTGGCATCAACAATCGGGACTTGAAGCGCATGGTCACCGATCTGGCCACAACCGAGCGCCTCGCGCCGCTGGTCCCGGCTGAGAAGGTGCTGATTTCCGAAAGTGGCGTCTCATCGCCCGAACATATCAAAAGATTGCGCGAAACAGGCGCCCGGCGCTTTCTTATCGGGGAAAGCCTTATGAAAATGGGCATAAACCGCCACAAAAGCGTTACACAAATGAGGGTAGCTGGCACGAATTGACCCGAAGCATGAACACATGTAGAACATAAGTGAACATAGATTCGCCCGAAGGGAGTCACCCGTGCTGACTAGTAAACAAAAGGAATTGCTGCTCTTCATCAATGAGCGCATTCAGGAAACCGGCGTTTCGCCATCCTTTGACGAGATGAAGGATGCGCTGAACCTGGCGTCCAAATCCGGCATCCACCGTCTTATCACAGCGCTTGAAGAGCGCGGGTTCATCCGGCGCCTTGCGCATCGGGCCCGCGCCCTTGAAGTGCTGAAACTACCGGAATCGGTTTCGCCCGGGGCCCCTCGCGGCCGCAAGGAGTTCAAGCCGGCACTCGTATCCTCCGGTCAGCCCGCCCCGACTCAGAGCGCACATACCGTGCCGCTGATCGGCCGTATCGCCGCTGGTCTGCCGATTTCTGCGATCCAGCAGGACAATGGTCACGTCAATGCGCCGGATGGCCTGACCGATGGGGAAGAACACTTCGCCCTCGAAGTTCAGGGCGACTCGATGATCGACGCGGGTATCCTTGAAGGTGACATCGTGGTCTGCCGCCGCACGGATACAGCCAATACCGGCGACATCGTCGTCGCGCTGGTCGATGGGGAAGAAGCCACACTGAAGCGGCTTCGCCGCAAAGGCGCCTCCGTGGCGCTTGAAGCCGCCAACCCGGCGTTCGAAACACGCATTTTCGGGCCTGACCGGGTGCAGGTGCAGGGCCGCCTCGTCGCTCTGATCCGTCGCTACGACTAATCGGTTTCCACACCGCAAGGTTTCCAAGGCCGCGCTTTACAAGGCGCGGCCTTTTTTGATGGCGCACCTTTCGTGTTGAGAGTGATGGCACCTGTCCGGACCACGTCAGACCACAAGACAGGCTCAGCGCAACTGACGGATCGTTCGCCCGTATCCGTCAGGGCGTGTGGGACAAGTTCATACGCGGCATCGGCGCGAGGATGACAGGCTGTGGCATCGGCGTCGGGGCGCGGCAGCGCTATCCGGCCGATCTCGGCATCCAGAATGCACGGCCAGTCTGCACACAGGCCTGACGGCTCCAACGTGCTGAACCGCATCGGCGACAAACCATCGCCATCGATGTAGCGGATCTTGTGCACCTCGCCGCCAGCCAGCCGCACGAACACGTCGCCCGAAGCCGACCAATGCAGCGCCATGGCCGGGGCCGCGATCCAGAGCCAGGTTGCCGGCCCGCTGAGGGCCACCACAAACAGCCAGCGCCATATGCCCCTTGCAATCACAGCCAGTCCCAACGCCGCACTGAACAGGACGAGTGAGACACCCGGCATCTGCTTGCCGGGAGACAGCCCGCCTGGTGCCTGTTCGGTACACGTCTGGGCGATCCAGAGAATGGCCTCCAGCGAATAGCCAAAGACACGCAAGCCCAGATCTCCGTATCCAAATGGTGTGAGGATCAGCGCGGCCGCAGCGGCGGGCGCGCTCACGAACGTGATCACCGGCATGGCTGCGAGATTGGCCAGCAGGCCGAGCCCCGCGAGCCGGTCAAAATGGTAGAGTGCATACGGGGCCGTTGCCGTGCCGGCGACGAGAGACGTGACCGCGAGCGAGGCCCAGCTATAGCTGAAGCTGCCCAGCACCTTGTCGGAAGCGGATCGGCGCGCTGTCCACGCCTCGTAGGTGGCGATCAGGGCGCCTGACGCTGCGAACGACATCTGGAAGCCGGGCGTCATGACGCTTTCCGGCTGCAACAGGATCACCAGGATCATCGCAATTGCAAAGGAGCGCAGGCTAAGCGCTGCCCGGTCGAACAGGACCGCGCCGAACACGACCGCCAGCATGATGAAAGCCCGCTGGGTGGAAACGCCCGCGCCGGAAAGGATGAGATAAGCCAAACTCGCCGCGAGTGCGATGATCGCTGCGGGTTTCTGCACCGCCACGCGCAGCGCCAATGGCTCGATACAGGCGAGCAGTCGCCGCATGAGGTAGAAAACCAGCCCGCCCACAATCGCCATATGGAGACCGGAGATTGCCAGAAGGTGCGCCAGGCCGGAATTACGCAGGGCGACCTGATCCTCCACGCGCATATAGCTGCGGTCGCCCGAAACGAGCGCAGCCGCGAAGCCACCCGCCCGATCACCCGCGGCAATGTTCACATGCGCCGCCAATTGCCTGCGGAAGGCTGCGACCTTCATCCGGATATCTGGCAGTATTCCATCCGGCGCGCCAAGCGTGCCACCCCGGCAGCGGCCCTGCACATAGCCGACGCCTCCAAGTTGTTCGAACCATGCCTGCCGCCGGAAATCATATTCCCCCTCCATGCTCGGGGCGGGCGGCGGCCTCAGCACACCCCAGCATCGTACAAAGCGTCCGGAGGAAACCTCCAGCCGGGAGCGATGCGTCAGGCGCACGGTCTTGGGTGTCGTTTCCGGCGTCAGCCCTGCGATGGCGTGCACATCGATGCGCAAACGGGGTCCCTTGGCGCCAGTCTCGATTTCCGACAGCCAGCCCTCGACCATGACCGGCCCGGTCTCTGCAACGATCACGGGCGCTGCGACCAGCCGCGCCCGCAATGCTGCAGAACTCATCCCAAGCGCCGCGCCGAAGGCAAGCCACACGCAAAGTTGAAGCAGGGATGGCAACAGGAATCGTCGCCCCAGCGCGATCAGGATCGACATGGCAAGCGGCGCCAGCAATACCGGTTCAAAGTCTGGTTCAGCGGGAGCCAGAAAATACGCCCCAGCGCCGCTTGCCATAGCAAAGGCGAGCAACAGGGGCAGTGCATCGACGGTCGCAATTGACCATATCTGACGTGGCTGCGCTGCATGCTGCGCGGCGCGCCCCTTGCCTTTGGCCGGGGAGTTGTGTTTCTGCGGCGCAAGAGCCTCACCCGCGTCCATCAATCGGAGCCTGCCTGTCCCATGAGCGTCATCACGCGTTTTGCCCCCTCTCCCACTGGCATGCTGCACATTGGAGGGGCAAGGACGGCACTTTTCAACTACCTCTTCGCGAAACGGCACAACGGGAAGTTTCTTCTGCGGATCGAGGATACCGACCGCGCCCGTTCATCTGACGAGGCGACAGCCGCCATTCTGGAAGGCATGGAGTGGCTGGGCCTGACACCGGACGCCCCTCCGGTCATGCAGTTTGACCAAGCCGCTCGCCACACGGAAATTGCCCTCGACATGATCGCGCGCGGCACCGCCTTCCGTTGCTATGCAACGCCCGAAGAACTGCAAGCGCGCCGCGACCTAGGCGAAGAAAAGCGCCAGGCTGCCAAGGCCGACGGTGTTTCGGAAGATGCGAAAGCTGCGCTGCTGGCCGAGGCCAACGAATTGCTCGCCCCCTATCGCTCTCCGTGGCGCGATGGTGCGCCGGCGCCTTCCGAGGATGCCCCCTATACTGTGCGCCTGCGCGCGCCGGATGGCGGCGACCGAATACTTGAGGATGGCGTTCAGGGCCGCGTGACCATTCAGGCGAGTGAATTGGACGACATGATCCTGCTGCGCGCCGACGGCACCCCGACCTACATGCTGGCCGTGGTGGTGGATGACCACGATATGGGCGTGACGCATGTGATCCGGGGCGATGACCATCTGAGGAATGCTTTCCGCCAGATCCCGATCTATGAGGCGATGGGCTGGGATATCCCCAAATTCGCTCACGTCTCCCTGATCCATGGACCGGACGGGGCGAAATTGTCCAAGCGCCACGGCGCCCTTTCGACGCTGGCCTATCGCGAGATGGGTTATCTGCCGGAAGCCATGAAAGCCTACCTACTCCGCCTTGGCTGGAGCCATGGTGACCAGGAAATCTTCACCGAAGCCGAAGCGACGGCACTTTTCGATGTCGAGGGTATCAACAAGGCGCCCGCCCGGCTGGACCTTGAAAAGCTGGGCCAGATCAACTCCCATTTCATGCGCGCGACCGATGACGCGCGCCTCTTCGATCTTCTATTGCCCTATCTTGAATCCAATGCCCCAATGAGCGAAGCCGAGACTGTTCGCATCCGCGCTGCGATGGCCGGCCTGAAGGATCGCGGCACGACGCTCCCCGAACTGGCTGAGGCGTTCGCGTTCCTGCGCGACATCCGGCCAATCCAGATGAACAAGAAAGCGCGAAAGTCGCTGTCAGAAGAAGGACTTGACCGGCTCGCCGGTCTGCGCGACGAACTGCAGCAATTGCGCCAATGGACGGCAGAAACTATATCGCACGTCATAAGTTCCTATTGCGCTGACCACGACCTCTCCATGGGACAGGTGGGTCAACCGCTAAGGGCTGCGCTGACAGGCGGCTTGCCCGCGCCAGACATTGCACCGGTCCTTGAATGGCTCGGACAGGATGAGGCGCTGGGACGTATTGAAGATCAAACGGCGAAGGCAAGGGATTAAACTCCCACGCCGCGCTGGACAAAAACATGATTTGGAAGGGCTAAAGCTGATGGAAAACAAGACCAAAGACGCTGGTACAGCGAAGATCGAAATTGACGGCAAATCATATGACATGCCCGTCCTGTCCGGTACGCATGGGCCGAACGTCATGGATGTGCGCAAATTCTACGCGCAATCCGGCCAGTTCACCTTTGACCCGGGCTTTACCTCCACAGCGAGCTGTGAAAGCCAGATCACGTTCATTGACGGGGAAGAAGGCGTCCTGCTGCACCGCGGTTATCCGATTGGCCAGCTGGCTGCGCAAGCGACTTTCCCCGAAGTCTGCCACCTGATCCTGAATGGCGAACTGCCTTCCAAGGCCGAACTCGACAGCTTCAATGACGAAATCAAGCAGCACACATTGCTGCACACCCAGATGGACCGCTTCTTCGAAGGGTTCCGTCGTGACAGCCACCCAATGGCCATGCTGACCGGAACGGTTGGCGCGATGGCGTCATTTTATCCTGGCGCCATGGACAGCGAAGATCCGGAAGAGCGTCGCCTCGCCTCGATCCGCCTGATCGCGAAGATGCCAACGCTCTGCGCTCGCATCCTGAAGTACAATATGGGCCAGAAATTCGTCGATCCGCGCAACGAGCTGTCTTATGCGGAGAACTTCCTCAGCATGTGCTTCTCGGTCTCCGCTGAAGACTACAAGGTCGATCCGAAGATAGCGAAAGCAATGGACCGCTTCTTCATCCTGCACGCCGATCACGAGCAGAATGCCTCGACCTCGACCGTGCGTCTTGCAGGCTCGTCGGGCGCGCACCCATTCGCGGCTGTGGCCGCTGGCGTGGCCTGTCTCTGGGGCCCGAGCCATGGCGGCGCAAACGAAGCCTGCCTCAACATGCTGCACGAAATCGGCACAGTGGACCGCATTCCGGAATTCATTGAAAAGGCCAAGGACAAATCTGACCCGTTCCGCCTGATGGGCTTCGGTCACCGCGTCTACAAGAACTACGATCCCCGCGCGACCGTGATGCGTGAGTCCGCGCACGAAGTGCTCGACCTGCTGGGCCTGAAGGATCAGCCGATCCTGAAAGTCGCCATGGAGCTGGAACGGATTGCTCTGGAAGACGAGTATTTCGCCGAGAAGAAACTCTACCCGAATGTCGACTTCTATTCCGGCATCATTCTCGACGCGATCGGATTCCCGAAGCAGATGTTCACCGTCCTGTTCTCGCTGGCCCGTACGGTTGGCTGGATTGCCCAGCTCAACGAGATGCTGGTCGACCCGACCCAGCGCATTGGCCGCCCGCGCCAGATCTATACCGGCGCTGCCCAGCGCGATTATGTACCAATGGATCAGCGTTAATCCGCCATCCACGATTCAGAAAGCCCCGGCAGCGTCCGGGGCTTTTTTGGTTTCGGGACAGGTAATACCGCAAATGCCTGTTCCCTTTTCACCCGACTCCCTGCTAAAGGCCTGCGCATGAAAACCGCTGTGATTGTCTTCCCCGGATCGAACTGCGACCGCGACGCGCATGACGCCCTCGCCAAGGTAACAGGCCAGGCGCCGGCCATGGTCTGGCACAAGGATGGCACGATCCCCGAGGGCACCGACCTCGTCATGGTTCCCGGCGGCTTCTCCTATGGCGATTACCTGCGCTGCGGCGCGATGGCCGGCAATTCGCCGGTAATCTCGCAGCTGCACGCCCATGCGGAACGCGGCGGCTATGTCCTCGGCGTCTGCAACGGCTTCCAGATCCTCTGCGAAACGGGCCTGCTGCCTGGCGCTCTGATGCGCAACGCCTCACTCCACTTCGTCTGCCGTCCGCAGGCCCTGAAGATCGAGTCGACGAACACGGCCTATACGAGCGCCTATTCCGGCGCATCGGATGTGGTGATCCCCGTCGCCCATCATGACGGCAACTATTTCGCCGACGACGCCACACTCAATACGCTGGAAGGCGAAGGCCGCGTGGGCTTCCGCTATGCCAGCGGCCAGAACCCGAACGGCTCGGCGCGCGACATTGCCGGCATTCTCAGCGAGAATGGCCGCATCCTCGGCATGATGCCCCACCCAGAGCGCGCCATTGGCGGGCATGAAGGCGGCACCGATGGCCTGGGCGTTTTCGAGAGCTTGCTCAGCGCGGCCTAGTTTCCGAAATCGGGCTGGCCCTGTTCGTCTAGCCGGAACAAAATCGGATAGACCACACCTTTACGAGGTGCGGCTTTCCCTTTGATGATCTTCGGCGCAAATTTGATGGCTCTAACTGCAGAGATAGCAGCGTCTACAAAAACCACATCAGTACATTTGGCACTGATGTCTATCGGCTGCCCCCCATCCATATCGACATCGAAGCTTACGTCGCACTCCCCCTCTGTACCACTTGCAAGTGCAGACGGCGGGTATATTGGTGATGGCTGCGGCAGAGCAGGAGTATCTCTGACAGAGGCCATGTTCACCTTAAGACTGCTCATCCTCGTATTATGCCGGATCGGTCCAAACACCTTCCGCCCCTCGTCGATGACGCCTTTGGCCTCTTTGACTTGTCCCAAGCGCTTATAGTTCATCAGCAAATACGAATACGTGCGCACCATTGGTCTATCCTGCTCTAGAACCTTAAGTCGTAAAGCTCCGCCGAGTGATTCAGCATAACATCCATCAATGAAGCTGCCCGTCACAAAACTCCACAGCTGATCTGGATCATCTTCAAAGGAACCTAGGTTCGCGTATTCATCGCATTTAAGTGCAACTTCTCGAGCATCAGCGGTTGCTGCGGACAGAAGTACAGCAACCATCATCCAGAACATCCGTACGATCATCGCCTGCCTCTCCCTCGCGCAACGGCTGAGACATTTAAACATCAATACTATCCGTGTTCAAAACTGCCATTCTCAAATCTGAGGCAACACAACCTCGACCCTCAGACGAACAGCTCTGCTGGCCCCAGATTATTCTTGACGCGATAAGCGCATGAATATATCGATAATCAATAATTCTGGGGCTGCGGGGAACACCATGACATATCTTGAAGAAAGCCAGGCTGCTGGCCGCGAAATCTTTCCTGACCTTGCGCGCGCATGGGCACTTTTCGGCATCGCGCTGGTCAATGTCGGCGTCCTGTCCTGGCCCATGATGAGCAGCTATCATGCCGCTGGTGCAACGGTGAGCAGCATCGACGAAGCCGCATGGTTTGGCGTCAACGCCCTGTTCCTGATGAAATCCTACTCATTGTTCTCCTTCATGTTCGGGGTCGGCTTCGCCTATCAGATGCAGTCCGCTGAACGGCGCGGGGTCGGCTTCGCGGGGCGGTACTGGCGTCGCATCGTAGGACTGCTGGCCTTTGGCGCGCTGAACATTGCCTGCTTCTTCATCGGCGACATTCTCGTGATCTATGCGGTGCTCGGCTCAATCCTGTTCCTGTTCCGCAATGCGTCGCAGAAGACGCTGATCGTCTGGGGCTGCATCATCTACGCGATTCAGATCCTGCTCGTCTCAGCGATCGCGCTGATGATGTATCTAGGGGTTACATTTGCACCAGAGGAAATGGTGGCGGTGACGGAAGAGTTCGCCGTGGCAGACGCCAAGGCGCTCGAAATCTTCGGGTCTGCCGGTTTTGCCGAAACAGCGGCCTATCGCGTGTCTGAATATCTTTCAGGCTTCCCTTTCATGATCATGTTCCAGGGATTTGGTGCGTTCGCCTTCTTCCTGTTTGGCCTTGCGGCCGTACGCAGCGGCATCATCGCCCGTGCCTCGGCCCCTATCTGGAAACCTGCGCGCCGTTTCGCACTGCCTGTCGGTTTGCTGCTCAGCAGCGGAGGCGGCTGGTTGCTGGTCGACAGCCACGGCATGACCGATCCGAGAATGCTGCTCGGCCTCGTCCTGGTCACGATCGGGAGTCCGTTCTCCACTTTTGGATATCTCGGCGTGATCGCGAAATGGGCCGAAGGTACACCGGGGCCCGTCACGGTTTTCTTCGCACGGGGCGGCACGTCCTCGCTCACCGCCTACCTGATGCAGGGCCTGATCTTCTCGTTGCTGTTCACCGCGTATGGCTTTGGTTACTTCGCGAGCCTGACCGCGGCACAGACCATTGGCGTTGCCTTCCTCACCGCACTCTTCAGCGTCGCCTTTGTCAGCCTCTGGCGGGTGAAGTTCCAGCGCGGCCCCATGGAGGCCATCCTGCGCAACTGGACCTATCTCGGCGCACGTTAGCCGCGTTCGACCGGTTGCCCTTCGCGTCCGATCCGGTTCTATGGGACTGACCCGACAGGAGGCTTCCATGACCGCCCACAAAGATCTCATCGCGCGCTTGCCCAAGGCTGAGCTGCACCTGCACATCGAAGGCAGTTTCGAACCGGAGATGATGATGGCGCTGGCCGAGCGCAATCAGATCGAGATTCCGTTCAAGACGCTGGAAGAGGCCAAGGCGGCCTATGATTTCAACAATCTTCAGGAATTCCTGGACCTTTATTATCAGGGCATGAATGTGCTGCGCACCGAGCAGGACTTCCATGACATGACTTTCGCGTATCTGAAGCGCGCCAAGGAAGACAATGTCGTCCATGTCGAGATGTTCTTCGATCCGCAGGCGCATACAGAGCGCGGCGTGGCGTTTGGAACTGTCGCTGATGGTATAATCTCGGCGCTGAAGCGCGGCGAGGAAGAGCTGGGCATCACATCCGAACTCATCATGAGCTTCCTGCGCCATCTGAGCGAAGAGGACGGGTTTGCCCTGCTCGAAGAATCCGCACCCTGGCACGACCATTTTGTCGGCGTGGGCCTCGACAGTTCCGAGGTTGGGCATCCACCGTCGAAGTTCCAGAAACTGTTTGCACGCTGTCGCGAGCTTGGCTTCAAACTCTGCCTGCATGCCGGCGAGGAAGGCCCTCCGGAATATGTGCGAGAGGCCCTTCTGGATATCGGCGCGGACCGGATCGATCATGGTAACCGCGCGATGGAAGATCCCGCGCTCATCGCCGTATTGCGCGACACCCAGACGCCGCTCACCAACTGCCCCTTGTCAAACCTGTCGCTCTGCGTGCTCGACGACCTGCGCAAGAGCCCGGTGAAACGTCAGCTGGAAGAAGGCTTGCTGGTGTGCGTGAACTCTGACGATCCGGCCTATTTTGGCGGCTATATCGGCCAGAATTACGAGGCCATCACCGAGGCGCTGGACCTGTCGGCCGATCAGATCGTCCAGCTGGCCCGCAATAGCTTCGCCGGCTCGTTCCTAAGCGACGCCGACAAAAGCCGCCACCTGTCAGAAATCGACCGGGTGCGGGGCAGCTGACCCACGTTCGATCCGTCCATTCCAAAATCTAAGGAAATCCGCAATGCTCAAGAAATTCATTTTCGGTTCGGCCGCGCTTGCGATTTCCGCTTGCGGAAACGACGCCGGCTCAGTGACTGACGCCCCAGCGGATCCACCTATTGAGCCGCCTGCCTTCGCGGTGAATGACTATTCCGATACGACGAACTGGCTTTGTCATCCGGACAAGAGTGACGATGCCTGCTCCATCGACCTGACAGCCACCGAAATATTGGCGGACGGCACCACGACCCGATTGCCCCACACCCCGGCAGCTGAGCCCGCTTTCGACTGCTTCTACATCTACCCAACAGTCTCTTTCGACGTCACGCCAAACAGCGACATGATTGCGGGGCCCGAAGAGTTGAACGTTGTAGCCAATCAGTTTGCCCGATACGGCGAAACATGCCGCCTCTTTGCACCAATCTACCGACAGACCACATTGCTGGAACTGCAAAAGCAGATGACCGCCGGTCAGACAGCTGCAGATGACGCGATGCGCTACGCCGATGTGATCGGCAGCTGGAACACCTATCTTGCCAACGAGAACAATGGCCGCGGCGTTGTCCTGATCGGTCACTCGCAAGGTGCCAGCATGATCTACCAGATGCTGGAAAAGGATATTGTCGGCTCTCCCGCTCAGGAGAAGCTCATCGCAGTCCACGCAATCGGCTATGAAACTGTGATAGATCCCAGCACCGGGCGCGCATCCGGTCTGCCAGTCTGTTCCTCCCCATCCGAAACCGGATGCATCGTGAGTTTCGCCAGTTTCCGCGAATCCTCGCCACCGCCCGAAGATTCCTTTTTCGGCAAGGCCCAGGACGGCAAACGCGCGGTCTGTACGAATCCGGCGGCGCTCGGCGGTGGCCAGGGTGATTTGAAAGCCTACATGCCCCGCCAAAGCCTTGGAAGACTTGCTCCAAATGACTACGGCGTCGCGGTCGACACACCTTTAGTTTCGCTACCCGGCCTGCTCTCAGCCCAATGCCTGGCCAACGACACCCATGACTGGCTGGCTGTCACGATTCACGCTGATCCAGCGGATCCGCGCGCCGATGACATTCCAGGCGATCTTGTTTTCAACGGCAAAGTGGTCCCCGATTGGGGCCTGCATCTTGTCGACATGAATCTCGCAATGGGCAACCTCGTGGACCTTGCCAGAACGCAAGGGCAGGCCTGGTTGGACGCCCAAAACGCAGAGTGAGCACAATGAGGCTGGCGACTCGTGGCAATTGCCGCTAAAGCGCCGGTCATGACTGACAAAACTGCGATCCTCGCCCACCTCACCGCCGAGCAGGATGACACTGCCGGCCTGGAACATGGCATCAAGGCCGACGAATGGGAGCGCCTCGTCACGCGGCTCGGGCGCAAGCCGAACCTCGTCGAACTCGGCATCTATTCGGTAATGTGGTCAGAGCATTGCTCGTACAAATCCTCGCGCCGTCATCTGTCCAAATTCCCGACCAAGAATGACCGCGTCATCCAGGGCCCCGGCGAGAATGCCGGCGTCATCGACATTGGTGACGGCCAAGCTGCCATCTTCAAGATGGAGAGCCACAACCACCCGTCCTATATCGAGCCTTATCAGGGCGCGGCGACGGGCGTGGGCGGCATCCTGCGCGATGTCTTCACCATGGGCGCGCGCCCGATCGCGCTGGTCAATGCATTGCGCTTCGGCTCCCCGGACCATCCCAAGACCCGCAGCCTCGTGGCGGGCGTGGTCGCGGGCATCGGCGGATACGGAAACTGTGTGGGCGTGCCGACCGTGGCCGGGGAAACCCAGTTCGACGAAGGCTATAATGGCAACATCCTCGTCAATGCGATGGCCGTCGGCCTCGCCGATCAGGACAAGATTTTCTATGCCCGCGGCGCGACGCCCGGAAATCCGATCTTCTATGTCGGATCGAAGACCGGGCGCGACGGCATCCATGGCGCGACCATGGCGTCTGCCGAATTCTCCGAGGGCGACGAGGAGAAGCGCCCTACCGTGCAGGTTGGCGACCCGTTCACCGAGAAGCTGCTGATCGAGGCCTGCCTCGAACTGATGGCGACAGACGCCATTCAGGCAATCCAGGACATGGGCGCTGCTGGCCTGACCTCCTCCTCGGTCGAGATGGCCGCCAGCGGCGGCGAGAATGGCGAAGGCATCGGCGTGGTCATGGACCTCGACAAGGTGCCCCAGCGCGAAGAAGGCATGACAGCCTACGAGATCATGCTGTCCGAGAGCCAGGAGCGCATGCTCATGGTGCTCTATCCCGACAAGATCGATGTCGCGAAAGCGGTGTTCGACAAATATGACCTGTCGGCTGAAGTCATCGGTCACACGACCGATACCGGCCACCTTGTGCTGACGCAGTTTGGCGAGACGGTTTGCGACATCCCCGTCGCTCCACTGGCTGAAGATGCGCCGAATTATGACCGCCCCTGGACAGAGCCGCCGAAGCGCGCGCCTTTGGACATTTCAAAATATCCCGAGCCTGAAGATTACGGCGAAGTGCTGCTCAAGCTGATGTCGTCGCCTGACATGGCGTCAAAGCGCTGGATCTGGGAACAGTATGATCGCCACGTGATGGGCGACACGGTGGACAGCTCGCAGTCGCAAGGCGACGCAGCCATTGTCCGCATCCACGGCACGAACAAGGCGCTGGCCATCACATCCGACTGCAACCCGCACTATGTAGCCGCCGATCCCTATGAAGGCGGCAAGGCCGCCGTGGCCGAGGCTTACCGAAACCTCTCCGCCGTCGGCGCGACGCCGATTGCAATCACGGACAATCTCAATTTCGGCAACCCGGAAAAGCCGGCCACGATGGGCTATATCGTGAAGGCCATCGAAGGCATGGCCGAAGCCTGCCGCGAACTCGATTTCCCGGTCGTGTCGGGCAACGTGTCCCTCTACAATGAGACCGATGGCATTGCCATTCCGCCGACACCCGTTGTGGGCGGCGTGGGCCTGATTGAGGATTTGTCAAAGGTGGCGACGCTCAACGGCGCGCAGCCCGGGGACACCCTGGTTGTAGTCGGCGAAACAAAGGGTCATCTTGGCGCTTCGCTCTACGCTCGGGAATGGCTCGGACTCAAGGGTGACGATCTAGGTACTCCGCCGCAAGTGAACCTCGCGATTGAAACAAAGAATGCAGCATTCGTTCGCGAGATGATACGACAAGCGAAAGTCACCTCCGCTCACGACGTGAGCGAGGGTGGTTTGATATGTGCCGCCATCGATATGGCGCTGGCCACCGGAATTGGAATCATCATTGATCCAACTATTCACAAAGACCTTACGAATTGCACTTGGTTGTTTGGCGAAGATCAGGCGCGAACCCTCGTTTCCGTCTCCGAGGACTGTTTATCAGATCTAATTGGAAGAGCGGCAGTCGCTGACGTTCACGTAGACGTACTTGGCCAGCTCACCGAGTCCCCAGACGATGACCTGTTGGTCCTAGGAACATACGGCGTGGTTTCCGTCGGAGAGCTAAGAAAAGCCCATGAGGGGTGGCTGCCGGCCTATATGAATTCCGTCGACTGAACGAGAAACACCCCTTCTGCATTCTGCAAAAGGGGTGCTCACTCTGGTGACTTTATGTCAGGCTAAAACTTGTAGCCAACGCCCAGCATCACACCATTCGTGTCGGTATCTTCGAACGAATAGTAGGTGTAGTCGCCGCGAAGCTCCCAGTTTTCGGTCAGGTCATATGTAAGACCTGCACCGATGGCCGGGCCTTCCTCGGAATCCTCAACCGTAATCGGCGTACCGCCCGGCGTGGCCAGCGACGCATCAAGATCGATATATGCATAACCGGCGCGACCGAAGGCGCTCAGGCGCTCCGTAAGCGGCACATCTGCGCGGCCATACAGGCCAACCAGATAGTTCAGGCCGATGTCGCCGGAAGCGCCGATCAAGTCGTTGAAGTCGCCATCATTGTTGTCGTCGAGATTGAATTCGTCTTCGTCAACATTGTAGTCGAATTCGCCATCATCGATGCCCGAGGCCAGTTCACCTTCAAGGCTAAAGACATTGTTGAACTTGTAGCCGAGACGCGCGGCGATGCCGTTCGTGTCAACACCCTGCTCTGCACCATCGGGTTCGATTTCCAGGTACTGGTACCCGCCATCAAGATAGAAGCCCGTGTCACTCTCATAGGACTGCGCCTGAGCGGACACAGCCAGACCCGTGGCTGCAGATGCGATCAGAAAATACTTAAACATGTGGTCTCCTTTAAAGACGTGTTCAGCTCCCGCCAGATCGGCGAGACCACAAGAAAACCGTGTCTGAACTGTGTCTGTTCCCATGACAAATCCGCAACCCTCAGCAGTTGCCGGAAAGTCACATGTTCTTAATGCGGATTAACCACCCTTACCGTTGTTTTATTTATTGAAATACGGTGCTCAGAGACTTTCGTGCAGCATTGCAAATCGGTGACACACAGTGGGTTTGGAACCAACCCGCGGTGCCGACGTTCTCACGCCCTTCCTCCTTGAAAGGATTAGTTTTCCTGCCGCTTGGACGAGATGAGCCAAGCATCCGCCGCCTTCACCGCCATAACAAGCGTGTCGCCCGCCCGCACAAAGAAATCATGTGTCAGATCGCCATAATCATCCGAAGGGGCGTGATATCCGAGATGGTCTTCGACCCCAAAATACAGAAATGGAATGCCGATCTCGTGAAAGACGGCATGATCGGACTGGTTGGTCCAGTCATCCTGTCCGAGTTCAGGCGAGTCATGTCCTGTGAGCAGGGTTACCGGCACTTGGGTGGCCAAATCATCAATCATGGGCTTCAGCTGCGGGTAAGGCGTGGTGCCAGCGACATAGAGTTCTCCCGCGTCGGATCGCCCAACCATGTCGAAATTCATGTTCAATGCGACCCGCCCAAGATCAATCAGCCCAGATTCGACCACAGCCTTTGCGCCCTGATAGCCGATTTCTTCGGCGTCCAGCGCGGCAAAGACGATGTCGTGCTTGGGAGGATTTCGCTCGAAATATTCTGCGACACCGACAAGCGCGGCCACACCAGAGGCATTGTCGTCAGCGCCATTATATATTTCTCCGTCAACGATGCCGAGATGGTCGTAATGGGCCGTAACCACGAGCATGGGGCCCCGCCCCGGCGTCTCCCCGGCGATCCAGCCAACAATATTCACACCGTCTGCCGGTTCCGATAACCCGTCCATTGGCCCCGGCAGGACTGGAAAGGCGTACTCGTATGTCCCGTGGAACCTGCGCAGCTCCATCGTCTCGAACCGCTTCAGGATGAATCCCCGTGCTGCGGCATTGCCCGATGATCCCGCAGCACGGCCTTCCAGTGCGTCCGAGGAAAGCGTTTCCGTCAGGTTCAGCATGGCTGGGCCGTCTACATACATCGCGCGATACTCCGTGAGACGGTCCGCCACGTCGTCATCGCGGTTCATGTAGAAGAAGACGCCCGCGACAATCATCACAATGAAAAGAACTTCGGCGAGAATGAAGGCGCGCATTCTGGTCATGGGGGCGAATCCAATCATGATTTCTGTTATTACCACTTTAGAGTTGCCCTCCTGATGTCACAATCGGTTCAGCCGGATGCTTGACGTCGCAGGTGCTAAACGCCAGTTCTGCCACGCAACTGGAAGGAACTGCCCATGGCCATGTCACGCGAGACGCTGCTCGGATATCTCACCGACGCTTTCCCGGAAGCCGAGATCACGCTGACCGACCTGGCGGGCGACGACAATCACTGGCAGGCCGAGATCGTCAGCAGCCAGTTCGCTGGCATTCCCCGCGTGAAGCAGCACCAATTGGTCTATTCTGCCCTGAAAGGCACCATGGGGGGCGAACTTCATGCGCTGGCCCTGAAAACGCGGGCACCGGATTCCTGAATCTGACGCATTGACGATACGGTCGGTTCGTTATTGTTTCATCCGCAACCAAGGATGAGGAAACGACCCCATGAAACGCCTGACCTTAACCACCAGCGCCATCGCGCTGAGCTTCATGATTGCGGCCTGCGCCGCGCCTGAAGCTGTAGATGAAACAACTCTCGACACCGCGCCTGAAGTGGTCGCTGAAGTCGATCATTCCGTGGAAATCGCTGAGGCCCGCGCCTTCCTGGAGCGCGCCGAAGCTGAACTCGCCGCGCAGAGCCGTATTGCCGCGCAAGCCTACTGGAACCAAGCCACGAACATCACGCCCGAAACCAACGCGCTCGCAGCCGAAGCTGGTGCGGCATCGACCATCCTCGCCGTTTCACTCGCGAATGAGTCCAAGCAGTTCGATGTCAGCGTCCTGCCAGCTGATTTGGCGCGCAAGATGACCATGTTGCGTACCGGGATCACGATCCCTGCCCCGTCGACGCCGGGCGCAGCCGAGGAGCTTTCGCAGATCACCACCAATCTCGACGCGACCTACGGCACCGGGAAATTCACCTATAAGGGCGAGGCACTGAACCTCGACCAATTGTCGACGATCATTGAAACCAGCCGCGACCCGGAAGAGCTCAAAGCTGTCTGGGAAGGCTGGCGCACGATCTCCGTGCCGATGAAGGACGATTATGCCCGCATGGTCGAGATCGCCAATGAAGGCGCAAATGAGCTTGGCTTCGAAAGCCTCGATCAGATGTGGCTGTCCGGCTACGACATGGCACCGGAAGAGATGGAAGCTGAAGTGCAACGTCTGTGGACGCAGGTGGAGCCGCTTTATGAAGAGCTGCACTGCTTCACCCGCGCCAAACTGAATGAAGAATACGGCGACGATGTGCAGCCGCGCACCGGCCCGATCCGCGCTGACCTGTTGGGTAATATGTGGGCCCAGCAATGGTCATCCATCTATGACGTCGTGAAGCCTGACGTGCCGGGACCAAGCTACGACCTGACCGAACGCCTCAACGAAAAGGGCTATGACGCCATCAAAATGGTCGAGACAGGCGAAACCTTCTTCACCTCCCTCGGCCTCGAGCCGCTGCCGGAAACTTTCTGGGAGCGTTCCATGATCGTGCGCCCAGAGGGCCGCGAAGTCGTTTGCCACGCCTCAGCCTGGGATCTGGACGATGAGGAAGATGTACGCATCAAGATGTGTACCGAAGTGAACTCGGAAGACTTCTATACGGTCCATCACGAACTGGGTCACAATTTCTACCAGCGCGCCTACAAGGATCAGGACTACTTGTACAAAACCGGCGCACATGATGGCTTCCATGAGGCCATCGGCGACTTTGTCGGCTTGTCGATCACACCGGAATACCTCGAACAGATCAATCTGATCACCGCTGAGGAAAAGCCGGGCGCTGATGCCGACACGGCACTTCTGATGCAGACCGCGCTCGACAAGATCGCCTTCCTGCCGTTTGCGCTGACCGTTGATGGCTGGCGCTGGGATGTCCTGTCTGGTGAAACTGCGCCAGAGGCCTACAACACGTCATGGTGGGATCTCCGCCTGAAAAATCAGGGCCTCGTACCACCGGCCCCGCGCCCGGCAGACGCCTTCGATCCCGGCGCGAAGTACCACATTCCGGGCAACACGCCCTATTTGCGCTACTTCCTGAGCTACATCCTGCAGTTCCAGTTCCACAAGGCCGCTTGTGAGCAGGCTGGCTGGGAAGGACCGCTGCATCGCTGCTCGATCTATGACAACAAGGAAGTGGGCAAACGCTTCAATGCCATGCTGGAAGCTGGCGCGTCACAGCCTTGGCCGGACACGCTGGAAGAATTCACCGGCACTCGCGAAATGGATGGCAGCGCGATCATCGAGTATTTCGATCCGCTGATGCTCTATATGAAAGACCAGAACGCCACCGAGAGCTGTGGCTGGTAAACACCGTTCCCAATTGACGCGGTCACCCAGACGAATAGTCCTGTGGGTGGCCGCTGTCTTTTTTGTCATCGGTGGCCTTGCTGCCAGCAATCCGTTGAACAGATACCTGCTCTGGCGAAACCTAAGCGTAGACAAGCTGGATCGGATGATAGACTCGCATCTTCATGAACGTCATGAAGGTGTAGAATATGCCTGTCTCTACACCGTCACTTGCGCCAGCGGGCGGGCGCGATTGGAATTGAGGACCAGCCTGTCAGACACTGAACTTGATGACATCAGAGAAGCTATTTGGCGCCGTAAGTTCGAGGACTACTGCCCGGGCAGAACAACGAATTTGGGGCTTGAATTTCTCACGCCGGACGCCGGTCAGGCACGCCGGGACATTTGGACGTTCGGAGGAGGATTCATGGGCGAACACACCCGGTTTAATGGCGGATCCTTTTCACAAGAGGCACCATGGGAACCCTGCACTCTGGAACGCGCCTATTGGCACCGCGAACCGGATTCAGTCCCTTGACCTGAGCAAGCTCCCCACTCACATCTACTGAAACACCGGAGACTTCCCCATGACCGACCAAGCCACCCTTGACGCCATCGACAAAGCCGTCAAAGCCAATGACGTCGTACTTTTCATGAAAGGTACACCGACGTTCCCGCAGTGCGGGTTCTCATCAGTTGTGGTGCAGGTTCTGGACTATCTTGGCGTGGACTATGTCTCGACGAACGTTCTGGAAGATCAGGCCGTGCGGGAAGGCATCAAGGCCTACTCGGAATGGCCGACCATTCCACAGCTCTATGTAAAGGGCGAATTCGTTGGCGGCTGTGACATCGTCAAAGAGATGTTTGAAAGCGGCGAACTGCGCGACTTCATGAAGGACAAGGGTGTCGAGCTGGAAGACGCCTGAGGCTCAGGCCTGAAAGAATCCTGTGATGCTGGCCTGGATCATGTGTCCGTCGGCATGCACCAACGCTGGTGACGCGACAAACATGACGCTGAAGGCCAGCCCGCTCAAATAGCTCTTACGACGCCTGAACGGCATCGGATGGCAGGCCCGCGCGGCTCGACGCCACTTAATCAACGTATAGATGACCAGATAGATGCCCAGCATGGCCGCCCCCCAGGCTGCGGTAAGAATCATCAGGTGCGTCATGGGTCTCCCCTCCCTTAACTACCGGTTCCCAGATTACGCGACCTGCATTTCCGGGTGTCAAACATTTGCTGGAAATTTGCTCTAGTGAGCGAAAGGGTTTGGTAACTGAAAAAAACGGCCCGATGTGCGCCCGACCTTTCCAGTTCGCAGCATTCGTTATAGCAGGGCGATCATGACCACGACATCCCTTGCCCCTGCTCCGATCCGGCCTGCCAAGGCCCCCAAGGTCGGCATCGTTTCCCTCGGCTGCCCGAAAGCCCTGGTCGATTCCGAGCGGATCATCACGCGCCTGCGCGCAGAAGGCTACCAGATCGCCCCGGACTATTCCGGCGCAGACTTGGTTCTGGTGAATACGTGCGGATTTCTGGATTCCGCGCGTGATGAGAGCCTTGAGGCTATCGGTGAAGCGATTGAAGCGAATGGCAAGGTTATCGTTACAGGCTGTCTTGGCGCCGAACCGGACGTGATCGAGAAAGCGCATCCCAAAGTGCTCGCGATCACCGGGCCTCACCAGTATGAGGCCGTGATGGACGCGGTCCACACGCACCTCACCCCGCCGCACAATCCTCACACCGACCTGGTGCCTGAAAGTGGCCTGCGCCTGACACCGCGCCATTACGCATATTTGAAGATCTCAGAGGGCTGCAACAATCGGTGCAGCTTCTGCATTATTCCGAAACTTCGCGGCGATCTTGCCTCCCGCCCGATCCATCATGTGCTGACCGAAGCCGAACAACTGGTCCGGGCCGGTGTGAAGGAATTGCTCGTGATCAGTCAGGACACGTCCGCCTATGGACTGGACGTGCGCTACAAGCCGGAAACTTGGCGTGGCACGGAATACCAGACGCGCTTCCTCGATCTGGCCAAGGGGCTGGGCAGCCTCGGCGTGTGGACGCGGATGCATTATGTCTATCCCTATCCGCATGTGGACCAGGTTATTCCGCTGATGGCCGAAGGCCTGATCACACCCTATCTCGACATTCCATTCCAGCACGCCTCCGCGCCGGTGCTGAAGGCCATGAAACGGCCCGCCAAACAGGACCGCGTACTTGAACGCATCCTTCAGTGGCGCCGGGATGTGCCTGACCTCGCCATCCGCTCAACCTTTATCGTTGGGTTTCCGGGCGAGACCGAAGAGGATTTCGAGATCTTGCTGGACTTCATCCGCGAAGCGAAGATCGATCGCGCAGGGTGCTTCCAATACGAAAACGTCGCCCATGCTGACAGCCGTGACCTGCCCGGTCATGTGCCAGATGAGGTCAAGGAAGCGCGCTGGCACCGCTTCATGGAAGTGCAGGCGAAAGTGTCTGCTGATCGCGCCGCTGCGCAGGTCGGAACCGTTCAGGACGTCATAATTGACGGCCCATCTGACTCGACCGGCGAAATGATAGGCCGCACCAAGGCTGATGCGCCGGAAGTCGATGCCGTGGTCTATCTGGAAAATGCAAGTCACCTGCAAGCGGGCGACATCGTCTCGGCGGCAATCACTGGAGCAGATGATTACGACCTGCTCGGACAGCTTGCCAGCAAGGACGGCTAACCCCTTAATCGTCGTCAACTTGTCTTCTGCAATGCCGACACCGGATAACAGAGCACACGCACGGGTTTTTTCGTATTATTGAAAAACAATATGTTGACTTATCGTTATTCGATACATCATACTTGCCTCATCAAATTGGAGGCACCCCCATGAAACGCGCGCTCATATCCCTGTCCGCCCTGTCCATCGCAGCCTTGCCGGCTCTGGCCGAGACTAAGGACTTCCCAGTCGGCTCCTTCTCCAACATTGATGTGAATGGTGGTATCAAGGTCCTGTACGAAACCGGCGCTGAGACCACGGTCATTGTTGAACAGGCCGAAGGCGACTTTTCAGATATCAGCATCGAAACTGATGATGGAGAGCTGCAAATCGGCCGTGAAAGCCTCGGCTTCCTGAAATCCTTACGGGCCAATCTTCACGTGGATCTCGTCGAAGGCGACTTGCGGGTGAAGGTGAACGGAAAGCGCATGCCGTCCTACACGGTACGTGTAACGTCGCCGAGCATTTCCGAACTGGACGTGGCGCAATCCTCAATTCTTGAAGCCTCCGGGATCGATGCGGGGAAAATCGAACTGGACGCTTCTTCGAGCGCTAAACTGATCGTTTCCGGTCGCGCCGCTTCAGCCGACATGGACGCATCGTCTTCCTCCAGTATCGACGCATCCGACTTCATTGTCGGGGCAATATCGATCGAGGCAACATCAAGCGCGGATGTGATCGCTCATGCGGTCACCAATAGTCGGGCCAGAATCGACGCTTCCTCCAGCTCTGACGTTAAACTGGTTCTGGAAAGCACAGCAGATATCGATGTCGATGCCTCATCCAGCACCGATATTGTGCTCACCGGAACATGCGACGAGATTACGGTGGATGCATCGTCATCCGCCGACGTTGAAGCCAAGGATCTGTTGTGCAAGTCCGCCGAGATCGAAGCATCCAGTAGCGCGGACGTGTCCGTCAGCGTGACTGAGGCGCTGGAAGCCAAAGCGTCCAGTGGCGCCGACATCAACGTTCACGGCGCACCGACCCAGGTCGATATCACCGAGTCGAGCGGCGGCGATATTTCCATAAAATCCTGACACCGAGCATTATAGGAATCAGACCATGAGAAAATCAGTTATCATCGCATCCAGCATTGCTGCGTTTGCTCTATCCGCGTCACTCTACAGCGCGTCCGCCGACACAACCCAAGTGTACAATCTTTCCGGATTTGATGAACTCGATATCTCCGCCGGTGTCTCCGTCAAATTCGTGCGTGCACCTCAGCATTCGATCACCGCGGACTTTGAACGGGGTGGCCCTGAAGATGTCAAAGTGCGCCTCGATGGAGATCGCCTGTATCTGTCCCGCAAATCCACAAAGGGGTGGGGTAACAAGGTGCGCGTCAAGTTCACGGTGACCGGCCCGGAGCTCAACGAGATCGAAGCCAGCTCTGGCTCGTCCCTGCTCGCGGAAGGATTGGAGTCCGGCCCTATGGAGATAGACGTTTCCAGCGGCGCAGCGGTTTCCGTCCACGGCGTATGCACACGCCTTGAGGTAAAAGCTTCGTCCGGCGGCAGTGCCAACGCAAAAGGGCTCACCTGTGAAACTGTGCAGGCCAAGGCCAGCAGCGGCGGATCAGTCAAGGCATATGCCAGCGACGCCGCATCGAGCAAGACGTCCAGCGGTGGCAGCGTCGATATCTACGGCAATCCCGAGTCGCGCTCGGCCAACAAGTCCATGAGCGGCGGATCTACCGCGTTCCATGGCGGCTGATCGAGTTGAGTATCGGAGGGAAACATGTCCCTCCGGTCCTACCCGATGTCGAAGTCTTCCGGGTTAAATCCAGGATTTGGCCATTCAAGGTTCAAATCTTCCAGCGCGCCACGTACGAGACGGGCTATCATGGCATTTCGACGAGTCCGGCTGTCTGCGGGCACAACATACCAAGGCGCATGCGGTGTCGAGCATCGCTCAACGGCGGTCTCATAGGCCGACATGAATTTTGCCCAATCCTTGCGATCATCCAGATCCGCCGGATTGAATTTCCAAAGTTTGTGAGGCTCGACAAGGCGTTCTGCGAGCCGGACGCCTTGTTCCTCATACCCGACATTCAGCATGCATTTGACGATGACGACGCCGTTCTCCGTCATGTGTTTTTCGAACGCATTGATCTGCTCATACCGCCGTTCCACGTCTTCCGGGCTAGCGAAGCCACGCACTTTCACGACCAGCACGTCTTCATAGTGCGAACGATCAAAGATGCCGACATTGCCCTTTTTGGGCACGGCATTGTGAACGCGCCAGAGATAGTCGCGGGCCAGTTCGTTCTTGCTTGGCGCCTTGAACGCTTTCACCTCCATGCCAAGCGGCGTGGTGTCGGCGAAGACATTGCGAATGGTGCCCGACTTGCCTGCCGTATCCATGCCCTGCAGCACGACAAGCACGGACTGCTTCTTGTGGGCGTAGAGCATGTCCTTCAATTCGTTGATGACGGCCGCGTCCTTTTTCAGGCTGGTTTTGGCGTCTTCCTTGTCAGCAAAGAGATCAGGGTCCCGGGTCGGCCGCGCTGCCAGCGAGAAGGGTTCGCCCGGCTTGGCAATGAGGTGCTGGCGGACTTGCGCGATATCGGGAATGTTCATGCGATCAGATTCTCCAAAAAGAAAGGCCGCACCAGTCTGGCGCGGCCTTTTAGATTGTTCAAGGAATTCAGTCCACTTACGAGGAGTAGAATTCGACCACCTGGGCTGGTTCCATCTGGACCGGATACGGCACGTCAGACAGTTCAGGCACGCGGACATAAGTCGCGCTCATGGCTTTCGGATCGACGTCCACATATTCCGGGATATCGCGCTCAGCGCTGCCGAGAGCTTCCAGAACGAGCGCCATGTTGCGGGACTTCTCGCGGATCTGAACAACGTCGCCCGGCTTCACGCGCGCGGAGCCGATGTTACAGCGGCGGCCATTGATCATGACGTGCCCGTGGTTGACGAACTGGCGGGCTGCGAAGATCGTCGGCACGAATTTCGCACGGTAGACGATGGAATCGAGACGCGATTCCAGCAGGCCGATAAGGTTCTCGGACGTGTTGCCCTTCATGCGGTTCGCTTCTTCATAGATGCGAAGGAACTGCTTCTCCGTGATGTCGCCGTAGTAGCCTTTCAGCTTCTGCTTCGCCATCAGCTGCAGACCAAAGTCAGAGACCTTGTTGCGGCGGTTCTGGCCGTGCTGACCGGGCTTGTAGTTACGCTTGTTGACGGGGGACTTCGGACGGCCCCAGATATTTTCACCGACGCGACGGTCGATCTTGTACTTCGCGCTGTGGCGACGTGACATGGTAGTACCTCATTGTCGACGCAGGTCGGTGGGCGGCGCTCATTCGCACCCACGATTTCAACGGCGGCCCTGCACCATCCCGTTTAGAGACGCGGGGTAAACCTCAAAACCATTGGCAGGTCAAGCCATTCCACTGCTACATACAATGCAAAAAGCGGGAGGAAAACATGGGCCAGGTCGACGGCGAAATCGCAATTATAACGGGTGCTGGCAGCGGTATCGGTCGGGCATGCGCACTCGTGCTTGCTCGGGAAGGTGCCGCCATAATGGCGACCGACATTGATGACGAAGGTCTGAGGGTCACCGAGCGACTCGTCACAGATGCCGGAGGGCGCATCATCACCGCGCATCAGGACGTGACGGATGAGAGCATGTGGGAAGCAATCTTCAGCCAAACCGAGAACGCATTCGGGACACCATCTGTATTGGTCAACAATGCCGGCATCGCCATCGCAGGCGCGATCACGGATTTTACGCTGGATGATTGGCGCAAGCAGATGAGTGTGAATGTCGACAGCGTATTTCTCGGAACGCGCGCAGCGATGCGGTACATGGGTTCCAAAGGTGGTTCGATAGTCAACATTTCATCGGTGGCCGGTCTGCGTGGCGCAGCTGGGGCGAGCGCCTATTGCACATCGAAAGGGGCCGTTCGACTCTTTTCAAAGGCAGCGGCGGTCGAGTGCGCCCAGATGGGTACGGGCATCCGGGTCAATTCGGTGCATCCGGGCATCATCGATACGCCGATCTGGCAGAAATCGATCACCCGCATGACCGAGGCCATGGATGAAGAACGCGTCGCCGCGCTTACGGCGCAATCGGGTGCCAATCAGATGGACGTTGAGGCAATTGCGACCCAGTCAAGCCCAATGGGTCGGGCCGGACGGCCAGAGGAAGTCGCAGAATTGGTCCTGTTCCTGTCCTCAGATGCTTCCAGCTATATCAGCGGGCAGGAGCACGTGGTCGATGGCGCCATGACGGCGCGCTAGCGGCCAGTAGTGATACGCAACCGCGAAACTGCCCCCAAAAGCCTAGTCCGGCTTGACGGTGGTGCGGTATTCGCGGCTCGCATAGATCAGAGAGTTGCCATTGTCGCCGAGCACAGCGTCAACAACCTCACCGATGCAGACATGATGCGTGCCGACCTGATTGTGCGAAACCAGTTTGCACTCGAATGCCACGAGCGCTCCTGAGATGACAGGCTGACCAGACCTGCCCGGCGTCCAGTCTGCCCCATCAAATTTGTCCTTGAATTTGTGGGTCATGCGGCTGGCAAAAACATCTGCCACATCCGCCTGATTGTCCTTCAGGACGTTCACACAAAACGTGCCATTGCCCAGCAGAACCGGCGTTAGCGACGAGGATTCATTGATGCAGACAAGCAAGGTCGGTTTGGGCGTATCGGCGCTGACTGAGGACATTGCGGTTGCTGTCGTGCCCGCCCGACCAGCAGCGCCGTCTGTCGTGATGACATTCACGGTCGCTGCAACCAGGCTCATTCCTTCCAGGAAACGCTGCTTGAGAAGCGCGCGGTCTGTGAGTGGCTGCAAGTCATCTGTCATGGTCATCACTTTCGGTCACATCAGTAGTATGGCGTGGACGGGCGCCGACAAGAGGTTGCAGCGCATTGATTACACCACAGACGCAACAAGGGACCGGCAAGATATGGTTGAAGACCAGGCCGCAGCCAAACTCTTTACACGAGACGCACAAAATATTCGTCATCAGCCCGGCTGGAAAAAAGAATCGATTGAGGCCCACACGTGCGGTGAGGCTTGCTTGGTACACAAACAACGCCAACAACAAGCTGCGCCCAGAATGGCGCGCTTGAAACCAGGCTGTCTTGAGAAAAATTGGAGCGGGCGAAGAGATTCGAACTCTCGACCCCAACCTTGGCAAGGTTGTGCTCTACCCCTGAGCTACGCCCGCATCCTTATTAGGGTATTCACGGCGTTGCCGCCGAGAGGCGTGATAAAGCGCATCAGCCCCGGCTTTGCAAGACGGAAATTCTGCGAAACTGCACAATTTCCAAACTGTCGGTCGGAGACTTGAGCAAACCTATCCCCGCAACACTGGACGTATCTGGTCGGGGCGCACTTCCCGGCCTTCAACATCAACAAATGCCGCTCGGATGGCACTCTTGGATCCCGCCTTCGTAAAGCTGATCGGAGGCGCCTCGCCCTGTCCGAGACAAGCGTCGCCCCATTGCGTCAGGCCGATCAGGATCGGCCGCAGCGAAAGGCCCGTGGCGGACAGAACATATTCCGGTCGGGCGCGCTTGCCAGGCGCCTTGTAAGGCTTTTTGGCCAGCAGGCCGGCATCCACCAGTTTCTTTAGCCGCCCCGACAACACGGTTCTTGGGCATCCCAGCTCAGACTGGAAGTCATCGAAGCGCCGCACACCATAAAGTGCTGCGCGAAGGATGAGCAAAGTCCACCTGTCACCAATGAGGTCTATGGCTTTGGCCAAATTACAGGTGTCTGGCGGGACTGGCGAGCGGCGGACGAGCGGAATTTGGGACATAATTCATATCTGGATAAGTTCGCTTTTGAAATCCAGCCAGTTTCCCTATTCCTGCCTCATATTTTAAGGCAAGTGCCCAGAGACTCACCACAAGGCGAAACAAATCATGCGGAAATCGATCTACTCTCCCTTGTTTGGCTTGGCCGTAGCCGCGCTTGTAGCCTGCGCGGTTCCAGCCGGTCCGCCGGCAATCGGTACGGCCGACACAAACCAGGGCCGGGGCCATCCTGCACTGTCGCCGGGTACGCTGAAGGCGCTATCCTGCCCCAGCAGGACATCTTATGTGGCACCGTCGGAGATCTCCATTGTTGCGGAATCCGTGCCACTATCTGAACGCGCCAACATTTCGCTGTTCCCAGGCGTCCGCTTCGCGCAGGGCTGGGCGCTCACTTCCCCCAATAAGAACTTTGGCGGATTGTCGGGTATTGAGCTACTTGCCGACGGAGGCTTCCTGGCGGTTTCCGACATGGGCGCATTTGTCTGGCTTGATCGTGACGGTGGTGAGCTGACCGGAACGGGCCGAATTGCGTATATGCGGGGACAGGACAACGAGTTGCTCAAGGGCAAGACCGAGGGCGACTCCGAAGGGCTCGCCCTGAAGAATGGCGCTGCATATGTCAGCTTCGAACGTCGGCACCGTATCGAGGCATTCGATCTGAGCACTTGTGGCGCCGCCGCACGCGCCACGCTGGTCGCGGATCTGCCGAGCGAGATCGAAGGCACGGAAATCCGCGAGAATTCCGGCGCAGAAGCGCTATCTTTCGGAAAAGCACTTCGTGCAGGATACGAACAGCTCATTGATGGCAAGTCGCCGATCGTCGAGCTTGTCCCGATCGGCAATGCTGTTACGCTTGTCGAACCGATCAATACCGATTTTGACAGTCCGCTCGTGGGCATGACAAACCGGATTGCGCTCGGCGATCAGTCGATGGCCGGATCCGTGGTTTACAGTCTACGCCGCAACTATAATCCCGTATTCGGTAACCGTTTGGCCGTGGAGGCCGAATATCAGGATGCTGGCGGGTCAAGCCGACGCGGTCTGTTTACGCTGTCCCGACCCATGAATGTCGACAATTTCGAAGGCATCACGGTTGAAACCCTGCCAGACGGCGTCCACCGCCTCTGGATTGTCTCTGACGACAATTTCTCGGATCGCCAGCGCACGCTACTTTTTGCCTTCGATCTTGTCGGAGAAGCACACTGAGACAATTCAACACGTGACCGCATGCTGGCCCCTTACAATCAGCGCGTCACCGAATTACATCATCAACCAGCATGAGGGCTGCTTCGTTTGCGACGGACTGATCTCCGGCGACCTTAATTTCCGTCAGGGAGCTGGCATTCTGGCTTGGGCCGTGGTCCGGGCTCATCCGGCGCCCACCTAGTATCTAGGTTGACGGGAGTGAATATGCCCCGCGGCGTTCGTGGTTCTCATGCGCTATTTTTCTGTGTGCCATAGTCAGGCACCGAACAGCCAACCCGATGGATACTCTGATGGACAAGACCGACCTGCGACATCGGATGCGAACCCTGCGGGCCGAAGCGGCCGCGCGCGATCCTGATGGCGCAGACTCTGTGGCTGAAAAATTTCCGATGAAGCTGCTTGAACGCTACGGGCCGGTTGTCGCTGGATATGTGGCGATCAATGAAGAGCTTGATCCCGCGCCCCTAATGATGCGTTTGGCAAAGGCTGGCGCAGAATTATGTCTGCCCCGGATAGAGGACACTGGCGAACTGACCTGGCGCACATGGCATTTCGGCGAACCACTGGAGCGCCGGCCATTTGGATTGTCCGAACCGTCAGAAGATGCACCGCTGGCTCATCCGACGTTGATTCTGACGCCTCTGCTCGCCTTTGATGGCATGGGCAATCGGCTTGGCTATGGCAAAGGGCATTATGACAAGGCGTTTGAAAAGCTCCGGGCAAACGGCCGGGCATTTGCCTGTGCATTGGCCTACCCGGCCCAGCAGATCGACTCCGTCCCCAGCGAACCACATGATCAGCCGCTCGACTGGGCCGTCACACCAATTGGCTCAATTCCGCTATTCATGATGCGCAACATGAAAAGTCTGACACCCCCCCAAGAAAGCGGCTAAATCGGCTTGGGTATTGCTAATTTTCCGTTAAAGGTAAACGGAAGGTAAAGCGATGTCCCATTTCGGCCTCATTTCGGTAACCACCGCCAGAAGGACTGTGTCAGTTCTGGACGTTATGATGTTTGCCGTCGTATCTGCTGCACTTGTTACAGGTTTCGCCGTGAGTGTAGCCGGTGGCCAGGACGCGCTCGCATCTTCATATCAACAAGCGCAGATTTACTATCCCGTTGAAAAACCCGCTGCCGCGGCGATCCAGGAACCGGTGGCCATCAAGCCCGCAGCGCCAACCGAGAGCAATCCCACAATCAAGCAGCTCGCCAAATCCGGTCATGGATTCCGGTCGACATTTGGATCAGAATCCATCGAGGACAAATTCTGGTTGTCTGAGACGCATGCGATTGACACCTTTTATGGTGGCAGGTGGGCTCCCGAAAACGCCATCACGACACCTCAAGGTTTGGCACTTCAAGTCAAACGCGAGCCGGGCCAGGACATCCCGTTTTCCATTGCCGAAGCAAGATCAAAGCAACGCGTCGGTTATGGACGTTATGAGGCCGTGATGCAGGTCGGTAAGGGGTCAGGGCTGGTCTCGGCCTTTTTCACGTATACCGGACCCTATGCAGGCGATCCTCACGACGAAGTGGATATTGAGTTTCTGGGCAAAGACACATCAAAAGTGGAGTTCAATTACTGGCGGAATGGAAAGCACGGAAAGAATGCCAAGTTCGATTTGCCATTCGATGCGTCAGCCGCGCCACACCTCTACGCATTCGAGTGGTTGCCTGATCGGATCACCTGGTATGTCGACGGGGTTGCCTATTACTCCACCGAACCAGATGACGCGTTCATTCCGCGCACGTCCGGACGCCTCTATTTCAGTCATTGGACCGGCGTACCAAAGATGCAGGGATGGCACGGAAAGCCCAAATTTAAATCCGGTGAAGCCACCATCGTGAGCTGCACGTCATTCACGCCAGTCAATGAAAGCACCCAGACATGCGGCGACAGTTTCCGGCCAACCCTCGCAGGTACGGCCGAAAACCACATCTACGCTACTTTGAGTCCTTGAGAATCTGTTCGCGCGCAACCGGCAGCAGTTCTGCCATCTGTTCGCGAATACGAGCATCGGTGCGATCTATGCCAGCCGTATCGAAGTCACCGCGTACCTTGCGGAACACGTCATCATCGCCCGCTTCTTCAAGATCGGACAGTACGACCGTCTTGGCATAAGCCTCAGCATCTGAGCCTGTCAGACCCATGAGGTCGGCGGCCCAGAGACCGAGCAGCTTGTTTCGGCGCGCCATGACCTTGAATTGGGTTTCCTGATCAAAGGCGTATCGAGCCTCCTCGGCGCGTTCGCGATCGTCAAATGTGCTCATGAGAAAGGCCTTTCTGAACGGTGGTAATTCACCAGTGCATATAGTCGTTGAGTTAAGGTGTGCGCAATAATTGTTTCTTTGCCCAGATTGGCGTAACAGTCGCGCTTTCTGGGGTGGCTGAAAACGATTCCTGTTACAGCGATCCGGTACCGTCAGGAGATCCGTCCGCATGAGCAAGAAGCGCATTATCTATGAGGGCAAGGCGAAAATCCTTTATGAAGGGCCGGAGCCAGGCACCCTCATCCAGTATTTCAAGGATGATGCAACCGCCTTCAACGCGCAAAAACGCGCGGTTCTGGATGGTAAAGGTGTTCTGAACAATCGCATCAGCGAATTCATGATGACACGCCTGTCGGCCGTTGGAATCCCCACCCATTTCATCCGCCGCCTCAATATGCGCGAGCAGCTGGTCAAGAAGGTCGACATCATTCCACTGGAAGTAGTCGTGCGGAATGTGGCGGCTGGCACGCTCTCCAAGCGTCTCGGAATTGAGGAAGGCCAGGTCCTGCCCCGGCCCATGGTGGAGTTCTATCTGAAGGACGACGCGCTAGGTGATCCATTGGTCACAGAAGAGCACATCGCCGCCTTCGGATGGGCCGCGGCTCAGGAATATGATGATCTGATCGCCATGTCGCTCCGCGTAAACGACTTTATGTCGGGCCTGTTCGCAGCGGTCGGCATTCGGCTAGTAGATTTCAAACTGGAGTTCGGCCGCCACTATGAGGGCGATAGCGATGTGCCGCGCATTTTGTTGGCTGACGAGATCAGCCCCGACAGTTGTCGACTTTGGGATTTCGAGACCGGTGACAAGCTCGACAAGGACCGGTTTCGCCGTGACCTCGGCGGCGTGACGGAAGCCTATGCGGAAGTAGCCCGGCGTCTCGGCATCCTGAAAGAGTCCGGCGAGAGTGACAATGTGGTGAGCTTCACCAACGGCAAGTAAGCCCTTTGTACCACGCCGCAGAGCAAGAGACCTTACCCAATGAGCCAAGATACAAAAACCAAGATCCGCTCCAAACTATCATACATGAATGGTCGAAAGCCGGTCTTTGCCACGGCACTTGTTCTTGTCGGCATGGCTTACGCGGTAAGCTTGTTTCAATAGGACTGAAATCGGGCTATGGGGGCCCGACTCAGACTTCCCAGGAGACCTCTCATGAAAGCCATCGTCCACGTCGCGCTGAAGAATGGTGTTCTGGACCCGCAGGGCAAGGCCGTTGCGGATACGCTCGCGCGTATGGGCTACAAGGAAGTCGAGGCCGCCCGGATTGGCAAAGTGATCGAACTCGACCTTGAGGATGGACTTTCGTCCGATGCGGCCGAAGCCCGCGTCAGAGAAATGTGCGAGAAGCTGCTGGCAAACACCGTTATTGAAAGCTACCGCTTCGATCTCGTCAGTTAGGCTGACTTTTCAACTACTGAGCCACATCCGGTCGTAAGCATTACGACATCCAGTTATGCCGATCGCATATGTGAGCGAATAATCACTTGCATCTAGATGGATCTGCGCCTAGATTGGTATCAGAGACATGGAGGGCCAGATGGCGAGACCATCAAGTACAGATCAATCCAAGACAAAGCCTCGCGCCCGGAATGCGCGGCCGAAGATCGAACGCGCAGCGCTGAAACTGTTCATTCATGAAGGTATCGATGCTGCCACGACACGCGAAATCGCCGAAAAGGCCGGCGTTTCGGAAGGGGCACTCTATCGCCACTACAAGGGCAAGGACGAACTTGCACTGTCCCTGTTCATGGAAACCCATAATCGCCTGGGCGCGATGATGGCGCAGGCCCTCTCGGCGGATGGCTCACTCGAAGAAAAGGTTCATGCAGCTGTCGAAGCCTATTGTGCCCTGGCGGACGAAGATTTCCTGCTGTTCTCGTTTCACCTCGTCTCGCTCAATCGTTTCCTTCCCTATGACAAGCGCCGCGAAGATGATCCGGTCTCAATCACTGAAAAGATAATTGCCGGCCTGATTGCGGACGGACATATTCCAAAGGGCGACCCGGCGCTGAAAGCCGCCATGGCGCTTGGCGTGGTCATGCAGGCTGGCCAGAACAAGATTTACAACCGCCTGCCCGGACCATTTTCCCAGCACGTTGACGCGTTGTCTCGCGCGGTTCTGTGCGTCTTGAATTCCTAGTGATCAGATAACGAAGGAGCCCCTGCAATGCGCGGCCTCGTCTTCACAGTCGTCTATTATATTCTCTCTGTTCTTTACGTGCTGGTATCGCTGCCTTTCCTGATTTTTCCGGGGCGCGGCCCTGTCCGCATGATCATCCGCAGCTATACACGGGCGATGAATCTGAACCTTCGCATCGTCGCCGGAATTCGCAAGGAAGTACGTGGACGAAGCAACCTTCCGGACGGTCCCTTCATCCTCGCGGCGAAGCACCAAAGCTGGGGCGACGGATACCTCATCTACCCGGAAGTGAAGAATCTTGCGTTCGTGACCGGCGATCATTTGGAAAAGTTTCCACTGGTCGGCGGAATTCTGCGAAAGCTGGGTGCCATCGTCATCGATACTTGCGGCGGCGGGGATCGCAAAGCGGCCTCGTTGAAGGAAGGCATGGCACGCGCGCGTGACGAAGACCAAAGGGTGCTGATTTACCCTGAAGGCCACCTCGCGCCGGTCGGGTACCATTTTCGCTACAAGGCGGGGGTCTGGCATATGGCGCAGGCAATGAATGTTCCGGTCATTCCCGTCGCCACCAATATTGGCGTGTTCTGGCGCCAGCAGGAACGCGACAAAACTGCCGGCACCGCGATCATTGAATTCCTGCCCCCTCTGGATCCGAATCTGCCTAAAGCAGAATTCCTACGGACCCTAACCGAGACCGTGGAGCTGCACACAGCAAGACTCGTGGCCGAGGCAACTGGTGCGCCGGTAGAGCCGAGCATCCTCATTCCGGATCCTCCAAAGGGCATGGAAGCAAGCCCTAGCTCCGACGACCTGACGGCTTTTGGAAAGCCGTGAGACTCACCGCTCACCTTAAGCTTTACACACACAAAAATTATTGATAAACAATAATTGCTCAGGCGATCCCGGGGGCCATATCGGGATTGAACAAATGACGAAATCAAAATCGAAAACAGCAATCGGCCTGTTGGTAGCCGTTGTTGCAACCGCTTATCTGCCTGCCTCCGCGACCGGATGGAAAGTTTGGGACGGACACAATGAAAAGGCGCCTCGCGCCATCCTGACGACCACCGCCGATCAAGCTGGCGCAGTGCTCGTATGCGCGCCAAACGGCCAGATGTCCGCCATTCTATCGCTTGAGGCGGGCGATATTTCTGATCAAATCGACAAGCATGCCACATACAGACGAGGAGAGACCGCTTCAATCATGGCGGGCGACACACCCGGCGTCGAAACAGTTGTTCAATACGCTCCGGCAAACAGCACAATCGAGATCGGATCGCACAGCCCGGCTGCCAAGATCTACAACTCCGTCATTCGGGGAGATACTGTCAGTGTCTCAGTTGAACATGCCGGTAAAGTTGAGACGAAGTACCCAGAGCCGGACGATGCGTTCAAAGCATTCGCAAAAACCTGCAATGCCGCCCGCGCGGCGAGTGCGAACTAGGTTTCTCTCAAAGAGTGCGTATCGGTTCGGTTAAGGGTTGACGAGCCAGCATGGCTCATGCCCAATCTTGGGGAAGCACGCCTCAAGGAAAGCCCAATGTTCAAATACCTGATTACTGTAGCTGCCATGGTGATGGCAGCTACACCTGCACTCGCCGACTCAGCACCACGCGTCTGGACCCAGGAAAAAGATCAGTTGATCAGGGTCGACAGTTCAGATGCCGGCAAGGACCCGAACTTCAAAAGCCTGGTTCGGATCATAAAGGCGGAAGGCGGTGACCACCCGACCATCCAGCTGAGCTGCCAGATTACGACGAGTGGATACAAAGCCCTGAATTTCAGCGTCCAGCTCGATCCGGAAAACACCTATGAAGATGATGCTGATCGCAGTCCGCGCTTCCATCATATCTCCGGCATAATGGAGATCCGCGACGAGAAATTTCCGGACCGATACGCGTTTCATGCCAAATCAACCAAGCTGATCCCGCTTAGCCGTGAGGTGCCTTCGCGCATCTACAATTCCGTCGTGCGCGGAGACCAGGTGCAGCTGAAGGTAAAGGGCAAGAAGCGCGATCTTGCCTTGCCGGAAAAGAACGACGTATTCGTCGCCTTTGCCAAATTCTGCCCGGTGACCAATGGTGGCAAGTTTGATGTCTCGGTCTTTGAAATCCTGAAGGGCATGGATCTGAGTCCAAATCTCTGAGCGTGTAACTGTAACCTGCGCCTCACATTACTACGCTCCTTTCTGACGAGATAGATTCCATGACCCTGTCTTTGCCCAGGCTTTTTGCCTTGCTTTTTCTGAACGTTTTGTTGGTACAATCCGTGATGGCTGATGAGCCAAGAACCGCGGAACCCTCGGCAACACCCTCATGGGTGCCAGCATCTACGCTTAGTATTGAATATGATAGCAAAGATCCCGGTCGGTCACCTGACTTCACGATGACTACGCGGGCGATCCGCTCATCCGGCTCGGAAAACTCGCCGATTGTATTTTCATGTGCGGTTTTCTTGGATGGCCGGTCTCGGTTATACGCATCAATTCAGCTGAATCCGGGAGAACCCATACATAAGGACGTCAAACGTTTCGGGCAGGGTCGCACTCGCTTTGCGAAAATTGAAATCGATGGTGAGCGGTTTTCAACGTTGCTGATCTATCGCCGTCGGTCAAATACGGTTCATGTTAGTCCGCTCACTTCCACAGCACCGAAATTATACAATGCCGTTTTGAAGGATGCTGAAGCGACACTGATCATGGGTTCAAAAACCTATATGATCAATCTACCATCAAGGGATGATGTCTTCACTTATTTCGCAACGTCCTGTCCTGTCACGAACGGCGGAAACGTTGAGCGTTGGAACAGCGAACTCCTCAGAAAACCGCCGGTTCAATTACAAGCACGATAGTACATTTCAGAGCGGCCTTCATTCAGACCGCAGTCAATGCATCTCTCCAGCGTTCGCATTTCGCTTCGTATCGTATCGCCGCATAGGCCGGGCTGGTAGAAGGTGCGCTTCTGACAACTAGTTCTTGGAAAACTGGCGCAACATATCTCTCAAAGCTGCTTGACGCCTTTCCCCCATTAAGGACCACGCGCTGAATATGGGGATGATGCGCAAAGAACCTCTCGAAGTCGTTTGGCACCTCGTCCTTTATGTTTGAATCCAGACTGCCTTCGCGATGGCAAAGCTTCAGCACATCCCAGACTGCCACGCCCTGCTCTTTCAGGATCGTCGTGCGCTCGGCATAGGGCCGCTCCAACCCGGCCCCATAGACATCTCCCATTATGCGCCAGAAAGCGTTCCTGGGGTGTCCGTAATACTGATTGGCTTCCAGTGAGGCGATGCCTGGCATGCTGCCCAGGATCAGGATACGCGCATCTGAATCGGCTATGGGATCAAAGCCCTGAACAATCATCGGCCTTACCTGCCCCGCAGGCTATACCGTCGCCGGGATAATCGTCACGCTCTCTCCACAACCACAGGCATCGGTCTGGTTCGGGTTACGAAAGACAAATTTCTCATGCAGCGGCGTGACTTCATAGTCCACTTCGCTGCCGAGCAAAAACAGCACAGCCTTGGCGTCGATCAGGATGGTGACCCCATTATCCTCGACCACTTCGTCCAGCGGCTCGGGCGCCATGGCATAGTCCATGACATATTCCATGCCCGCACAGCCGCCATTCTTGACGCCGACACGCAGGAATCCTGCGCCGCGTTCCTGCATGATCTCCTTCACGCGCATTGCAGCAGCGTCGGAAAGCTTCACGGGCTTGGGTCTGGGTCTTCTGGCCATGACAATCACATAGGAACGAAAGCGTTCCGGTTCAATTAAAGCATGTTTAGCGCAAGACGGGCTTCGTCCGACATGCGCGACGGGTCCCAGGGCGGATCGAAGGTAAGGCGAACCTCCACATCCTGCACACCATCAACGGTGCGCGCGGCAGTTTCGATCCAGCCCGGCATATCGCCGGCAACTGGACAGCCCGGCGCCGTCAATGTCATGTCGATATCGACCTTGTAGTCGTCATCTATGTCGACCTTGTAGATCAGGCCGAGTTCGTAGATGTCGACTGGAATTTCCGGATCGAACACCGTTTTGAACGCTGTGATCAGATCATCGGTGATCCGGTTCAGCTCATCTTGCGGAATCTTCGACCCTGCTTCCTCGGAGGAAACATCAACCATGTCGCGAGATGTCATATCGTCTGCCATGCCGTCACCTATACCAGCATTTCCCGCGCCTTGGCGAGCGCTTCAATGAACGCGTCCACTTCGGCGAGAGTGTTGTAAACTGCGAAACTCGCCCGCGCCGTTGCGCTGACCCCCAGATGCTCCATCAGGGGCTGGGCGCAATGGTGGCCGGCGCGGACAGCGATACCGTACCGGTCGAGAATTTGAGCAATGTCATGAGGGTGCGCCCCTTCGAGGCTAAACGCCAGCACGGCACCCTTGTGCGGCGTCTCACCATGGATGGTCAGGCCATTTACGCCCCTGAGTCCCTCATAAGCGCGCGCGTACAGCGCATCTTCATGCGCCTTCACATCTGCATGATCGAACGCCGTCATCCAGTCCAGCGCTGCTCCCAGGCCGATAGCCTCGAGGATTGGCGGTGTACCTGCCTCGAATTTGTGAGGCGCCGTATTGTAGGTCACCCGGTCGCGGGACACGATTTCGATCATCTCGCCGCCCCCCTGATAGGGCCGCGCACGATCCAGCGCTTCTGCTGTCCCATAGAGCGCGCCGATGCCCGTCGGGCCATAGAGTTTGTGCCCGGTCATGACATACCAGTCACACCCGAGCGCCTGAACATCGACCTGCAAATGGACCGCAGCCTGGCTGCCATCGGCCAACACTTCAGCGCCAACTTCATGCGCGAGGCGGCAAATCTCGGCCATGTCCGTCACGCTGCCGAGCACATTGCTCATATGGGTAATCGCGACCATACGCGTTTTCGGACCAATTGCTTCCGCCAGGTCTGTCATGTCCAGCGAACCATCTTCGTTCAGGCCCACCCATTTCAGGACAGCGCCATGGCGCTCCCGCAAGAAATGCCACGGAACGATGTTGGAATGATGCTCCATGATGGAGAGGACAATCTCGTCGCCAGGCTCAATCCGGGCGGCGAGCGCAGAGGCGACAAGGTTGATGCCTTCCGTCGACCCCTTGGTGTATACGATATTTTCTGTCGACGGCGCGTTGAGGAATGCTCGGACTTTCTCACGCGCGGCCTCATAGGCCTCGGTGGTCTCGTTCGACAGGGTGTGAATGCCACGATGCACATTGGCATATGCCGTGCGCGACTGGTTTGCGATCTTGTCGATCACCGCATTCGGTTTTTGCGCACTGGCAGCATTGTCCAGATACACCAGCGGCTTGCCATTCACTTCACGTGACAGGATCGGGAATTCCGCGCGGATCGCATCGATGTCGAAGTAACGGCTCATACAGCGGCCAGCCAGGATTCGGCTTCCGCGCGCAGCACTTCCTCTAGCGCGCCAGCTTCAGCAAATGCTTCGGCGACGAAGGCTTGTGTCAGCAGGGCGCGGGCCGTCTTCTCCGGCAAGCCGCGCTGGCGCATGTAGAATAATTGGTCATCATCAAGCGCGCCGCTCGTATTGCCATGCGCGCACTCGACATCGTCCGCATAGATCTCAAGCTCGGGCTTCGCGAAGACAACCGCGCCGTCTTCCAGCAACAACGCCTTGTGCTGCATGTCGGCATCCGTGTACTGGCCTGCCGTACGGGGAACAAAGAATTTCCCCTGGAACACGCCGGTGCCGCCATTCAGGACAGCGCCCTTTGTCAGCTGCCGGGTTACACAGGAGTTGGCCCCGTGACGCACATGGGTGGTAAAGTCCGTATGCAGATCCTTTCCGACAAGATAGGCGGCATTCAGCGTCGCCTTTGCACTTGGCTCTTGGTGCGTAACGCGCGTTTCGAGCCGCGCAACCTTGGCGCCAAAGGCGAGTGAGGTCTGTGTATAGTGCGAATCCGCATCGAGATGGACGAGCGCCGTTGAAGCAATCGTCTCTTCTGACGTACCGCGCTGATAGACCGTCCGGTTGACCGCGCTGCCTTTCTGGAGACCAAACTCGATTACGGAGGATGTCAGCCCCGCCCCGCCCAGATGGCTCTCCGATACGGTGAGCGCCATATCGGAGCGAACCACGACAACAACACGCGCGAAATTCGCTTCTCCTTCGCCGCTGAACTGGAAATGGAGACGCGGAAGTTCTTTCGAGGTCACTTCCAGCAACAGGGTTGCGGGTCTGGCCTTGCCGCCAGACAGGGATGCTGCCAACGCACCGAGCGGCACGTCTTCGGCCGCTCCCAAGGCCTGAGCTTCGTCTTTCTCGAAAACGTTCAGCCCGTCCGGAATATGGTCTGGCGGGAAATAGCCATTTGGCGAGAACCGGAAGACCAGTGCGCCAGCATGCGGAATCGGATCGTGCGAGGGCGGCGTGGAGGGACGGTCGAGCCCCTGCAGCGCCACCTTGAAGTCGGTCCATTTCCACGCTTCCAGCCGGCGATGCGGCAATCCCGTCCTGGAGAACGCCTCAAACAGCCGCTCGCGGCGGGAATCTTCCGGTTGCATGCCATAGCGCGCGACCAGCTCCAGCTCCGCCGTCGTCGGATTGGCAATCATGTCCCGCAGGGCTGTGGTCACGCCACCTCCCCGAGGATGCCTTCATATCCTTCTTTTTCCAACCGATGCGCCAGTTCCGGGCCACCGGTTGCCACGATACGGCCTTTGGAGAGGACGTGCACCTTGTCCGGCTGGATGTGGTCCAGCAGGCGCTGGTAGTGCGTGATGACCAGCATGCCGCGATCTGGCGAGCGCATCGCATTCACGCCGTCAGCCACCGTCTTCAGCGCATCAATGTCGAGCCCGGAATCCGTTTCATCCAGGATCAGGAAGTTCGGTTCCAGCATCATCATCTGGTAGATTTCCAGGCGCTTCTTCTCGCCGCCAGAGAAACCGACATTGAGCGAGCGCTTCAGCATTTCTGCATCCAGCTTCAAGGCCTTGCCGATTTCGCGGGACTGTTTGATAAAGTCCGGCGCAGATATCTCGTCTTCGCCACGCGCCTTGCGCTGTGAATTCATGGCCGCCCGCACAAAGGTCATGACGGGGACGCCGGGAATCTCGACGGGATACTGGAAAGACAGGAAAAGGCCCTTGGCCGCCCGCTCTTCCGGATCCATATCCAGAATGTCTTCACCATTCAGCGTCGCGCTTCCGCCCGTCACCTCATAGCCGTCGCGACCGGTCAGCACATAGGACAGGGTCGATTTGCCGGCGCCATTCGGCCCCATGATTGCGTGGACCTCGCCTTTCGGCACGTCCAGCGTCAAGCCATTGATGATCGTCTTGGCGTCATCGTCTTCACCGACAGTCGCGGTCAGGTTTTCAATCTTCAACATGGTGCGCATGTAAGCTCCCTAGCCCGGTGCGAAAAGCCCCGGATGCAGGAAATGGCCCGTATAACCGCTTGAAACAGGCCTGGCGGTCCGATTCTTCGGTTTTGCCGCACCTGGCCTCGGGTTTTTCAGGCGTCACGCTGGGACAACATGTCAGATTCGCGGACCGAAAGGGTTTCGGTCCAGAGCGTCAGTGACGTGCATAGACCTGCGGCGTTCAGTTCGGCCTTGAGAATACCGTCAGTGCGGTACGGTTCATCCAGGGCCTCAATCAGTCCCCCGGCCTTCCAATGGGCCCAGTTATCCGCAATTTTTTCCACCTTGAACGACACGTCCACGATCCGCGCCCAATTCTCGGTAAATACAGCAACGATCTTCTCTACGCCGGTTACCGGAGCATTGAACGGCGTTTCGAACAATTTTGCGTCTTCACTCAACAGGGACTTGAGAAGCGCGACATCTCCGCCCTCCTGCGCCCGTGCATAGGCATTGAGCCAGTCTCCGAATGCGTCCGGATCAGCCAACGCTGCCCTCCAGGCTCACCTTGAGCAGGCTCTGGGCCTCGACCGCAAACTCCATTGGCAATTCCTGCAGCACTTCGCGGACAAAACCGTTCACCAGGAGCGCAACCGCCTCTTCTTCCCCGATGCCACGCTGGCGGACATAGAACATCTGGTCATCAGACAGTTTGGTCGTCGTCGCTTCGTGCTCCAGCTGGGCATCAGCCCGGCGGTTCTCGACGTAGGGCACAGTATGCGCGCCGCAGCGATCCCCGATCAGCAAACTGTCGCACTGGGTGAAGTTGCGCGCCTTGTCGGCCTTGCGGTTGATCGAGACGAGGCCGCGATACGTGTTGTTGGATTTGCCAGCCGAGATGCCCTTGGAGATGATTCGGCTGCGCGTGCGCTTGCCGAGATGGATCATTTTGGTGCCAGTATCGGCCTGCTGACGGCCATTTGTGACAGCGATGGAGTAGAATTCGCCCACACTGTCATCGCCGCGCAGAATACAGCTCGGATACTTCCAGGTCACAGCAGAGCCCGTCTCGACCTGCGTCCAGCTGATTTTGGAGCGATCGCCCCGGCAATCGCCGCGCTTGGTCACGAAATTGTAGATCCCGCCCTTGCCGTTCTCGTCACCCGGCCACCAGTTCTGGACCGTTGAATACTTGATCTCGGCGTCTTCCAGCGCGACCAGCTCGACCACGGCGGCATGAAGCTGGTTCTCGTCGCGCATCGGCGCGGTACACCCTTCGAGATAAGAGACGTAGGCACCCTCATCGCACACGATGAGCGTTCGCTCGAACTGGCCGGTGTTTTCGGCGTTCATGCGGAAATAGGTCGACAGTTCCATCGGGCAGCGGACGCCCTTGGGCACATAGACAAATGTTCCATCAGAAAAGACGGCGCTGTTCAGCGTCGCAAAGAAATTATCCGACTGGGGCACGACAGTGCCGAGATACTTCTTCACAAGATCTGGATATTCGTGAACCGCCTCGGAAATCGACATGAAGATCACGCCGGCCTTTTCCAGCTCCTTGCGGAAGGTCGTGGCAACAGAGACAGAATCGAACACCGCATCGACGGCAACGCGGGGCGTTTCGCGTGCGGTGGCTGCGGTTTCTGCCGCGCCTTCGACACCGAGCAGAACTTCAGCTTCGCGCAACGGGATACCGAGCTTTTCGTAGGTTTCGAGAATTTCCTTCGGAACGTCGTCAATCGACTCATACTTCGCGCCGGATTTGGGGGCGGCGTAGTAGTAGTAATCCTGATAATTGATGGTCGGATAATTGACCATCGCCCAGGTCGGCTCTTCCATGGTCAGCCAGCGCCGATAGGCCGCTAGGCGCCACTCGAGCAGCCATTCCGGCTCTTCCTTCTTGGCTGAGATGAAACGGATCGTATCTTCGGACAGGCCTTTTGGCGCCATGTCCATTTCGATGTCTGTGACAAACCCCGCAGAGTAATTCTCCGACTCGAGCGCCTTCGCGGCGTCGACCGTGCCCTGGTCAATGCTGTCCTTCACCTTCACTTCGGTGCAGTCCTCATCATGATCTTCCATACCGCCGCAGCAATCCATCCTATCCTACCTTCCCGGGTCCCGGAGCGCGATGCCCGCATCATACGGCCGGTTCGGTTCCTCAAGCCCGCGATGGCACATGCTGCGCGCGTCAACCGAACGAGCCTCCGCACAATCGCGGTGTGCGGCGCTACCAAGAGTGAATTTTCCGATCGGCTTGATCATCGCGCAGCCGGACAAGCCTACTGCGCAAGCCAGTATGCCAAAGGGAAGAGCGTGTCGTTTGAGTGAGACCATCAGGCCGTTTCCTTCAATACCGTCCGCCGGGCTGCGTCGAGCCAGGCATCTGCCACACCGGTGAAATCCTCCGGTGTGCTGTTCCATCCAAAGCTGGTGCGGATTGCCGATTCCGCAAGGGCGTCAGATGCGCCCATCGCCAGCAATACGAGCGAGCGCTTCACCTTGCCAGACGAACATGCAGATCCGGCCGAAATGCACACACCTGCCAGATCCATCGCCATGACCTGTGTTTCCGCCGCAAAGCCGGGCTTCGCGAAGTTCGATGTCCCAGCCAGCCGCTCGGCGGTCTTGCCCATAATCGTCACGCCTGCTTCGCGTTCCAATCGCGCTTCCATATCGTTTCGATACGAAGACAGCATAGCATATTTCGGCAGATCTCTCACGGCAGCCTCCACCGCCGCGCCAAAGCCCGCTTGCGCAGCAACATTCTCAGTGCCGGACCGCAATCCACGCTCCTGCCCGCCGCCATGGGTCACGGCCTTCAGCGGCGCACCCGCCCGGTGCCACAGCGCGCCTGCGCCCTGCGGGCCGCCAATCTTGTGCGCCGACAGGCTGAGATAGTCGACGCCGAGCAGGCCGACATTGACCGAACTCTTACCGAGCCCCTGCACCGCATCGCAAATCGTCAGACCGCCTGCCTCGCGCACGATACGAGCAGCTTCTCCCACTGGCTGGATCACGCCGGTCTCATTATTGGCGAGCATCAGGCACAGAACCGGTGTGCCCAATTTGGCGTGATCCCAATCCGAAAGCTGATCTTGCAACTGGTTCAGGTCCAACGTCCCGTCGGGCCTCACATAGGCGGTCCGCACTTGCACCCCAGAATGGGCGGCAGCCTTGGTGACGGCCTCATGCTCAATCGCTGAAACCAGGAAGGTGCAATGTCCATCGAGCGCTACGGCAACACCATGAATCGCCAAATTGTCCGCTTCGGTGCCACCACCCGTCAGAATGACGTCTTCCGCCCGGCTACCGATCGCGCCCCCAATGGCCAAGCGGGCCCGCTCCAATACGCCGCGCGCCGCCCTTCCGGCCGTATGGACGGACGACGGATTGGTCGCGCCCATGCCCCATACATCCAGCATCGCCTGGCGCGCTTCAGGCCTCAAAGGCGAGGTCGCATTGTGATCTGCATATATCATAGGACTGGATATACTCACTTATCGGCGATTTTGCAGGTGTAGAAAAATTTGCATTTCGCAGTTCAAATGGCTTATGACCGCGCCCTTCCCCCGAGACCAGCGAGTATAACATGGCAGAACTCATCATTCCGGGCCCTCAGGGCCGCATCGAAGCCCGTTACACCGAGCCGCCGCTTCCCGGCGCGCCGATTGCGCTAATCCTCCATCCTCACCCGAAAGCGGGCGGCACGATGCAGGATCCTATCTCCATCATGCTGTATCAAATGTTCGAGCGTCATGGGTTCGGCGTGCTTCGCTACAATTCGCGTGGCGTAGGCCGCAGCCAGGGTCAGTATGATCAGGGCATTGGTGAACTCGAAGATGCCGCCTTCGTTCTGGACTATGTCGAAAACCTCGCAGAGAGCCCGCGTTTTGTCTGGTGTGCCGGCTACAGCTTCGGGGCGTGGATCACGTTGCAGTTGCTGATGCGCCGCCCGGAGATTGACGGCTTCCTCGCCATCTCTCCCCCGGCCAACCACTATGACCTTTCCTTCCTGGCACCATGTCCGGCATCCGGCCTGATTGTATCCGGCGATTCCGATTCAATCTCATCGCCTGAAGATGTTGAGCGTGCGCTGACCAAAGTGCGCGTTCAGAAGGGCGAACAGATCGACCGCACGACGGTCAAAGGTGCGAACCACTTCTATCAGGACAAGCGCGACGAACTGATCGGGCTCTGCGAAGATTACCTGCTACAGCGCCTTGCCGCCGCAGAAGAAAAGCTCCGCCTCGAAGCCGAGGAAGACTAGAAAATCAGCTTCCCGCCCCGCGTCGGGGCGGGAACACCAGTGGTCGATGGCCAACTGATCGGCAATCCGCGCGCAGTTCGCGCGGCCAGGAAGGCAAATGCCTCCGCCTCGATCGAATCTCCCCGCCAACCAACCGCTTCTGCCGAATGCACTTCGCACCCAGCCGCGCGTGCCAACGCAGCCATAAGGACAGGATTGTGCCTGCCGCCACCGCACACGATCAGGCGCGCTGGATATTCCGGCAGCTGGGAAAGACCAATCGCGACGGCGCGCGCCGTAAACTCGGTCAGCGTAGCCGCGCCGTCCTCGACGGATAGACCGCGCACCATACTGGCGTTGAAGTCGTATCGGTCCAGAGATTTTGGCGGTGATTGGTCAAACCAATCATGATCCAGGAGCTGAACGAGTAAGCCGTCATGCACGCGGCCAGCCCCAGCAAAACGACCGCCCTCATCATGAGTCCCCAGGCCATGTCCCTCAATCCATTCATCGATGGGTCCGTTCGCCGGGCCTGTGTCAAACGCGACGAGGGAGCCATTACTCATACGAGCGGTAATGTTCGCAACACCGCCAAGATTGAGAACGCATGCCGCGTCGCCGCCGAGGCGCTCTAGCAGTGCGGCATGATACGCGGGTGCAAGGGGTGCGCCCTGCCCGCCGGCGGCCACATCATCAGACCGAAAGTCATAAGCGAGCGCGACACCAAGCGCAGCCTGCATAGCGGGGCCGTCGATGAGTTGAAGGGTCGCCCCGGCCTGATTTCCCTTGGGTGCGCGATGCAACACGGTCTGACCGTGGACACCCGCAAGACGGGGCGCAGGCCCCGTCCAAGTCGCGAGCAACTGCTCCCATGTCTCAAAATGGGTGCGGGTAACAACCAAACACGCCGCATTGAAAACACCGTCCGGCTGAGGGCCAACCCAATTCCACGCGCGTGCAGCATCGGTGGCGCGCTGCAGTGCGGCGCGCTCTTCAGGTGCGTATTTACGCTCCGCAGTCGCTCCGAATTCCAGAACCTTTTCACCATCAGTCAGGATCAGCGCTGCGTCGACGGCGTCCAGCGACGTGCCAGACATGAAGCCCGCCACCCAATACGGTTCAGATTTTTCACTCACAGAGTTCAAGATATCAGTTTTCCATGTTACGCGCGGCAGCTTCACGGAGACACGAGAAGATGAGCGAATACAAGTCAGAATTCCTGAAAACCCTGTCAGAGCGCGGTTACCTGAAACAGGTCACCCATCCGGCAGAGGTGGATGCCTATTGCGCCAAGGGGATTCCGACTGGCTATATCGGCTTTGATGCGACGGCTGACAGCCTGCATGTCGGCTCGCTCTTACAGATCATGATGCTTCGCCACCTCCAGAAGAGCGGCGGTAAACCCATCGTGCTGATGGGCGGCGGCACGACCAAGGTGGGCGACCCGACCGACAAGGAAAAGTCGCGCCCCTTGCTGACCGACGAGCAGATCGCGGCCAACATGGAAGGCATCAAGAAGGCCTTCCAGCCCTTCCTGACCTTCGGCGACGGGCCGACCGATGCGATCATGGTCAACAATGACGACTGGCTCGGCAAGCTTGGCTACCTCGAAATGTTGCGCGAAGTTGGCGTGCACTTCACCATCAATACAATGGTAAAACAGGACACGGTCGCCCGCCGCCTTGCGGCAGAGCAGCCCTACACCTTCCTCGAATTCAATTATCTCCTCATGCAATCCTACGACTTCCTCGAACTCTACCGCCGGCTGGACTGCCGGATGCAGATTGGCGGATCAGACCAATGGGGCAATATCGTTGGTGGCGTGGACCTGGTTCACAAGGCCGCCAGCGGCGACGCATTCGGAATTACGGCTCACCTCATCACAACCGCGTCCGGCGGAAAGATGGGCAAGACCGCAGATGGTGCAGTCTGGCTGAACGCGGACCGCAAGAGCCCCTACGAGTACTGGCAATTTTGGCGCAACACAGAAGACGCCGATGTCGGACGATTCATGCGGCTGTTCACAGAGCTACCGCTCGACGAGATTGCCCGTCTTGAAGCGCTCGAGGGCGCGGAGATCAATACGGCGAAGGTCGTTCTGGCCAATGAGGCCACGAAGCTGTTGCATGGCGAAGCGGCCGCGAAAGAGTCGGAAGCTGCAGCAGCCGCAGTATTTGCTGCGGGCGGCCAAGCTGACGCGCTGCCAACTGTTGAAATCGCAACATCCGATCTTGATGGTGGCATGCTCGTAGCCGCCGCATTCACAGCGGCGGGTCTCACAGAATCCAACGGCGCCGCGCGCCGCTTGATCAAGCAAGGCGCAGCAAAGGTGAATGATACTCCGGTATCAGATCAAAATGCATCCCTGTCAGCGGACGACCTTGTAGACGGGACAATCAAACTGTCCGCCGGCAAGAAGCGCCATGCGCTGGTCAAGGCAATTTAGAATTCCTCTTCGGGGATCGGTGGCAGCTCGGACGGGATAGGCTCATCTTCCGGTCGCGCTTTAGCCTCCGGAATATCCGTATCCGACGGGTTTTCAAATATCCGTCGGATGACACCAGGGGCGAGAGCAGACAGAGGATTGACCGACACGTTCGCCTTTTCGAGACTGCCGCGGATGCTATAGGTCAAAGAGAAGATGCCCTCACCATCCCGGCCCACCACAAGGTCCCCAATAATCGGAATACCCCCAAGGGCTGAATTCATGCCGAAACTTGGTACCAGCACGCCATCGACACTGATCTCGCTGTCGGCGCCAAGATAGCCGTTGGCGGTCAGGCCGAGCGCCGGGCCCTGCGCTTTCCCGCCAGTCACAACGTAACGATCCCCCGCCACGGTCAATGGAATGTCGATCCGCGAGAACAGAACGCCGTCACCTCCCAACGTATCTGCAAGTCCACGAAGAGAGGCGAGAGAGAGAATTTGAGTCAGGAACGGGGCATTGTGCAACCGCCCGTCCGTCACAACAATGTTGAACCGAGACGGCGCTCCATCGCGAGCAAGCGTGCCATCTATGTCCAGCCTCCCTCCTTCGATGAAGTCGAGATCGAGAAATGCGCTGGTAATGAAGCCGGCATCGCTGCTGACAACTTTGATCGCCGTGCCCTCCGGAGACGAGCCATCCAAATCGATATTGAAGGCTGACCCGTCATCCGTGTTTCCGGTCGCTGAGAGCTTCTGCATTCCGTTCACTGTTGACCGCCACGTGACGTCTGCGTTTCGCACATAAAGGCCAGCGCCAAGGGTAAGTGTGTCGACGTCGGCCCTGACGCTCAGCGGCGTACCATTGCTTTCACTCGCGTCGCCCAGCGCACCGATGCCTGGTAATGCGCCCGACAGATCAAGATAGCTGCCGGTCAAGGCAACTTGCAAATTGCCATTCGGACCTCGCGAAATCTGTCCGTTCACGTCTGCAGTGTCTGAGAGAAAGGCCCGCCTCAGATCCGCCGAGACCAAACGGGAATCTCCCCCCAGTGTAAACTTTCCATCCAGATAAGCTTCTTCGCTGGTAAAGAGTACGTCGGAGGAGAAGCCCTCTTCGGCGCGCTCATACAGGACGGTCACCTTCCCCTCCTTGCCTGCGGTCTTCACCCAGCCGATTTCGGACAGGTCGAGACGGGCATTGGTCAGATCCATTACAACGTTTGCAACCGACACATCCTCACCTTCAACGGTCGCCTGAACTTCTGTGGGTACTTCGCCAGTCAAGTACGCCCTCCCCGGAAGGCCGAACCGATTCAACACATCCGGCGTGATAATCGCTTGTGCCGACAGCGCCGACGGAGCCTCACCATCCTTGAAACCGTCGCGCCAACTGAACTGGACAGGTGACGGGCCAAGATCACCCAAGCCGGTAATGGTCATACCATCTTGGTCAACCTTGATGTCAGCCGTAGCGTTTGCCAGATTCAGGCCGAGCGCGGCGCGCTTGAGGCCACCATTGGTCAGCCGACCGATTGCCGTGTAGCGAACCGCTTCGTCTGGGACATTATCGAGTGCCGGTCGGAACAACTCGAATGTCGCCTCGGCATCGCCACTTAAACGCTCCTCATCAAAGCCTAGATCGAGCCGGGATTCATTCAACGTCGTAATAACGTTTGCTGCAGGGCCGTGCCCCTTTGCAAATACGCGGAAATCTTCCCCTTTCGGATTGAAGGCTGGAAAGTCGACCAGGGCCTCGTCAATGTCCCAACCACCATAGTCGCCCTGGTCAACAGTTACCCTGAAACTGTTGCCCGTCAGGCGCCCCTTGCCGACGGCATTCCGGGCGGCGGGCAAGTCATCGAGAAACTTAACGTCCGCCGAGTTGATATCGAAGGTAAGGTTCAGGTCTTCATCCCTCAGATAACCTTCCGCGAAACTATCGCGTTGAAGCGTCATCTGCGCACGTAAATTGTCTACGTCCGTATTGCTGATCCGTTTGGCCGTAAAGGATCGCGCTCCCGTGCCCAGCGATACGGGCCAAAAGGCGAGCACGGTGTCCTTCGTGACTGTTCCCTCAGTTTTCAGCTCGATGGCTCCGATAATCGGAGATTCATTCTTCTCACGATCTGGGGTCATCGCGATATCAGTGATGAACTGGAACTGTGCGTCATTGGATACGAACGAAATCCGGGTGTCTTTTAAGCTGCGATCCGGAAAATTCACTTCTCCATCAGCGCGGAGATCGCGCAAACCAAGTGGCTCTGCAAAGGATGGTGTGAAATCAAGCGTCGCAGCATTGCTTCGCAGTTTGAACGGGCGTGGTCCGGTCCCTTTCAGCGCGTTTTGCAGTGTTAAGTCTGCTGAACCAGCGAACGGGCCAAATCGTAGTGAATTCCCTGAGATGAGCAATTCATCGCCCGTCGCCGCATAGGTCATCTCGAGATCGAGATCCGTCACATTCATGCCGCTCTCACCGAACGGTAGTTTACCCTCAGCAAGGTTGGCCTTCACCACAATCTTCTCGACGCCCGCTGCGCTGGACGTGTCAAACTCAACGGTAATGTCTGCTGGCACACCGGACAGGAATTCGCTGTCGGTACCCAGCCTCGCAGCAAGGTCCGCAAGAGACCATTGAGCGACGGCGAGAGAGGCTTGCATACGGCTGCCCAAATCGCTCGTATCAATGTCCAGCGCCAACCCAGCCGGCAAACCGGCCCCCACGCCACTGCCGGACATGGACAAATCTACTCCGTCTTCCGTGACGGAGAGCAGCCCTTTCGACTCCGTCAAGGTAAACAGAGGCGATCTGTCAGAAGCGAAGACGCGCATTTCAAAGTCCTCGTAGGACAAGCGCTCGAGACTGATGTCAGCCTTCTCTTCTTGTAGCACCACAAGAATTTGGGGAAGTACGGCGTTTATCCGTTCCAGCCATTCGCTCGGATTTTGTGGCATTTCACCGACCGGAATTTCAGGCAGTGGATCGCCCGCGATGTGCCAAATGCCATCGTCAGCTTGAGCAACATTGATCCAGCCATCGACCAGGTCGAGCCCAAGGACCTCCACATCACCCATTACGAGCGCGGAGCTGGACAGCACGATGCGGGCACGCTCGGCCTCCGCAGCCACATTACCTTCACTATCCAGCATCTTGATGTCATTTCCGGTGACAAGAACGCGCTTGTCTTCCGACGACCATTCCAGGAACACATCGCCGACAGTTACCGGTCTGCCATTGCGCGAATTGGTCAGGCCCTGCTCGATATCGTCTCGGAACATCTCCAATTCGATCGGCCCACTGGACAAACGGAAGACGAGCAACCCCGCCAGAACCAGAACAACCAGGATAAGTCCGCCGAGTATTTCAAGAATTACAAGTGAGGCTCTCTGGCGGACCAAATCAGGGACTCCGAAAATCTACGTCTAAAAATTGCGTTCTATGGCGATATATGCACACCAAGCTGACCGCACCATAGGAGGAATACATGGCGAAAGTACTGCAAGACGGTGAAAAGGCTCCGGATTTCTCAATGCCCTCCACGACCGGGCAGATCAAACTCGAGGACTTCTCGGGCAGCTATCTGGTTCTTTACTTCTACCCCAAGGACGACACACCCGGTTGCACGAACGAAGCGAAAGACTTTTCAGCGTTGATCGACGCATTCGCAGACCGGAATGCCAAAGTCGTCGGCGTTTCGCGCGATCCGCTTTCCAAACACGAAAAGTTCTCGGCCAAGCACGACCTCAAAGTGATTCTTGCCAGCGATGAGTCGGGCGAAACCACGGAGATGTACGGCACCTGGATCGAGAAAAACATGTATGGAAAGACCTATATGGGCATCGCCAGACAGACCTTTCTGATCGGACCGGACGGTTCAATCATTAAATCTTGGAAAAAAGTCCGGGTGAAAGGCCACGCAGAGGATGTGTTGAGCCACCTGCCGGACGGAACAAAAACGAGCCAGGACAAGGTTTAAGCCCCTAAAAACGAGTATTAACGAGAGATTTACCCTAATGGGGGAATATTTTCAGGAATTATGCTCGCAAGGGGTTCCGTCCCTTAGTGATTTCGGTATTTATATTTCTACGGGTTTGGGAACTTGCTGTAGGTGTGATTGCAGTAGGCGGTGTGTGATTCCAGTCGACGGGTGGCGTTAATGGCGAAATGGAGTGCGAACCTCAAGGCGACGTTCGATCGTGCATTTCCTGAACGACAAATATATCACCGGAGCGGCGGTACCGTCCGGTACATTTCCATTTCTCCATGGCAACAGGCAATTTGCGCCCTCGGCGCCACGGCGCTTGCTGGATGGACAATTTTTCTGACCGGCACCTTCGCCCTTGGCGGCTCAACCGGCACGCTTACCGGCAGCTCCGATGATCGCGAACTCGCCAAGTATGAGCGCTGGGTTCAGGAGCTTCGCGCCAAGGATGCGCTGTCGCGTTCACTGCTGGAAGAGCGCACAGATGCCTTTCAGCGCGAAACGGCCGAATGGGAAGACCGCCAGAAAGCGCTCGAGGATTTGTTTGAGCAGCTGAAGGGCGATGAAACGCTCGATGTTTCGGCCCTTACAGGCGATGGCGCGGACCTGCTGGTTCAGGCGTCTATCGAAGAAGCCGACGACCGTCAGTCTCGTGACAGTTTCCGCATGACGGCCACACTCGACACGCGAGGCAATCGCGTCAGCGTCAAGAACCTAAAATACAATCAGGAACGCATGCTCGACGAGGCGGAAGACCTCGCCATTGAGCGCGCTGAACGCGCGCGCAGCGTGATCCAGCTGACCACGATTGGCAGCGACCGCATCATGGAAAGCGCAGAGATGGGCGGTCCGCTTGTCTCGATGGCAAACTTGACGGCTGGCGGCGAGACGCTGTCAGCGCAGGACGCCAGCTTCTACAACCGACTGACCGAGACCCAGGCTCGCGTCGCCGAGATGCAGTATTACGAACAGATTGTTGAAAGCCTGCCCCTTGGTGCCCCGGTTGGCGTGCCCTTCCGGTACACCAGCCCTTATGGCATTCGGGTAGATCCTTTCATCAAGAGACCGCGTTGGCATAACGGAATTGATGTCGCTGCCTATGGTGGGGCGCCGATCGTGGCGTCCGGGCCGGGCACCGTCAGCTTCGCAGGCGCACGGTCAGGGTATGGACGCGTGGTCGAAGTGGATCATGGATACGGCTTCAAGTCGCGCTATGGTCACCTCCGCTCGATTACTGTATCAAAGGGCGATACGGTCGAAGTGGGCGATCTCGTGGGGAAGATGGGCACGACCGGAAGAAGTACCGGATATCACCTTCACTTTGAGGTGTTTTTCAACGGTAAAGCATATGATCCAGTAAAGTTTTTGAAAGCAGGCCGTCATGTTCACGAAGAATAGCAAATCAAATGACACCCCTACCCCACCAGAACCCATGAAGACGGCGCCCGCGCAGGATGCGATCCGCGGCGCGTCTTCCAAGCCTGCCGCCCGTGCAGCTTCCATCATCTGCGCCGACATGAAGATCAATGGCTCGGTCTCTTCTGAAGGCGCCCTCCAAATCGACGGCACTGTCGATGGTGATGTCGCCGCGACAGACATTACGATTGGTGCCAGTGGCCACATAACCGGCGAAGTGAAAGCCGAAGTTGTACGCGTCAAAGGCCGCATCAAAGGCTCAATCCGAGCGCGTAAGGTTGAACTCGAAACCGGTGCCCACGTCAAAGGCGACATCGTTCATTCGTCGCTCCAGATCCAGTCGAACGCCGTATTCGAAGGTCAGGTCAAACATGCGGATGATCCGCTGAAGGACACCTCCCCCAAAGCAGCGGCGGCCGCCAATGAATCCAAGCCTGTCGCGTCTTCCGGCCCATCGGCATACGGAATTTCGACGTCCGCTTCCTGATCATTTCAGTACCCAATTGAATAAAAAGGCCAGCTCGATTGAGCTGGCCTTTTCCGTTTTGTTTTCAGCTATCAACTATGACATTACGCGACGCACAATCGCGGTCGTCATCTTGGCACCTTCGACCACTACAGTGTCGCCGGTTCGTACCAATTCGCCCTCCACGGCTTCGGCACGCCACACGGTATCACCTATCCGAACCTGCCCGGTCCCGGAAATGAAGTCACCCATTGCAAGCCCTCGCTGGCCGACCAGGGAAGCCATGCGTCGATTGAGCGTCGGATGCTCAGGAGACGTTTTTCGAATCCCGGACAGCACCGTGCGTCCAAGGATGACCAGCACGGTTGCGGCCATGCCGAATACGATCATCTGACCCTGCCAGCCCGACAATGAATCTGGGGCAAAATAGGTGAAAGCGGCCGTCAGCCAGGCGGCTATGGAAACCATGAGCAGGTCGAATGTCCCGCTCATCATCTCGATCCCGAAAAGGATCAGCCCCAAGGCCAGCCAGTGCCAGAATGTGAGTTCAGAGAAGACTTGTTCCATTGGATTAATCTCCCTTATTGCCGGTCAGCCCCTTGATGCCCTCAAGTGTTCCGATGAGGCTCGAGAATTCAGCCGGGATGATAACCGTCCGCTGCTGATCCGACTCCGCCAGTTTTGCGAACGCTTCGACATAAGCCTGACCAAGGAAGTAGTTGACCGCATTGACGTCGCCCCGCGCAATTGCTTCGGACACCATCGCTGTGGCCTTGGCTTCGGCTTCAGCCTCGCGCTCGCGAGCTTCAGCATCGCGAAAGGCAGCCTCCCGGCGTCCCTCGGCTTCGAGGATTTGCGCCTGTTTCTGACCTTCGGCCTTCAGGATAGCCGACTGCTTATCGCCTTCAGCGGTCAGGATTTCCGCCCGCTTCAGGCGCTCGGCCTTCATCTGGCGCGCCATGGCTTCGGTAATATCGGCTGGCGGGCTCAGGTCGGCAATCTCAATTCGGGTGACCTTCACGCCCCACGGATTGGTCGCCGCATCGATAACAGTCAGAAGGCGCGCATTGATGTCATCCCGGTTGGACAGGACTTCATCAAGATCCATTGAGCCGACAACAGTACGGATATTGGTGAGGGAGAGGTTCGTGATGGCGTGGTTGAGGTTGTTGACCTCATATGCCGCCGCCACTGCATCAACCACCTGGATGAACACAACCGCATCGCACGACACCATTGCGTTGTCTTTGGTGATGACTTCCTGCTGCGGCACATCGAGGACGGTTTCCATCATGTTCATCTTCCGGCCCACCCGCTCCAGGAAGGGTGTGATGATCGACATGCCCGGATTGAGTGTGCGAGTGTAGCGTCCAAACCGCTCCACCGTGTAATTGTAGCCTTGAGGCACGAACTTGAACGCAGATGTCAGGCCAATCAGGCCTACGACGGCCACCAAAACGACCACAGCAAAAAACGGATCCATGTATTCCTCTCCTTCTGTTACTCAGAATTAATGTGGGAGAGGTTTTCCGTTTTTCAATAAATATTTGACGAAAAACGGCGCGCCCAGCCCCACCAGACGCGCCGTTCTTCTCATAAGTTACTTAAGAAACCTTGTCTGATTTAGAGCTGGTTCAGCATGTAGTCCGCGCTGGAAACCTTGAACTCGCCGCCGTCTTCCACGTTGAGTTCGGCAACCGCGCCATCCTTGACGATCATGGAATAACGCTGCGAACGCTGTCCCATACCAAAACCGCTTGCATCCATTTCCAGGCCAAGGGCCTTGGCAAAGGCGCCGTTACCGTCAGCCAGCATGCGCACGGTCTCTCCTGCACCGGCATCCTTACCCCAGGCGCCCATGACGAACACATCATTCACCGAGGTACAGACGATTTCGTCCACGCCCTTGGATTTCAAATCTCCGGACTTGTCGACGAAGCCCGGCAGGTGGCGTGCGGAACAGGTTGGGGTGTACGCGCCAGGTACCGCAAACAGGGCGATCGTCTTGCCGCCAAACACTTGTTCGGTTGTGCGAGGCTGTGGGCCGTCTGCCGTCATTTCCATGAATGTGGCTTCCGGAAGCTTGTCTCCGACTTTGATGCTCATCAGCTGGTCTCCTTGATGCTGTGTTGCCCAGATAGGACGCCAACGCCTCCACGACAAGCGCACCACACCTTGCCAAAGCGATACAATTCGCCCAGCATCATCCTCGAAAGGGTCACCAGATGGACGCCGACCTCACAGGCAAACTGCTTATCGCCCTTCCCGGTATCGGCGATCCGCGTTTCGCGCGCTCGATTATTCTGGTCTGCGCCCACTCTCCCGAATTCGCCATGGGAATTGTACTCAACAAACCAATGGTCGGGCTGACGTTGCCGCAATTACTTGAACAGCTTGATGTCCCAGTGGAAATTGACGTTTCGGAAGATCTGGTGCTCGACGGAGGCCCGGTGAGCAGTGATCGCGGCTTTGTTCTTCACACTGATGACATCATCAGCGAGGGTGCTACGCTCGAGATCGACGGTACTTTCTGCATGACGGCAACCCGCGACATCCTGCACGCCATAGGAACTCGGGACGCGCCAAAGCGCTCCGTTCTCGCGCTGGGTTATTCAGGCTGGGGCGCTGGTCAGCTAGAATACGAGTTGGCCGAGAATGCATGGTTGATTGGCGAACCCGATACGGAACTGGTATTCGGCGAAAGCCATGAGGCTAAATGGGAAGCCGCACTTGGCCATCTGGGTATAGACAGCGGTCGATTGCAGATACTGCCTGGAAACGCCTGATCAATTGATCAGAAAGGCGATCGCTGCGGCTTCCTCCATCGGACGCGCAAAAGCAAAGCCTTGAGCGTAGTCAAAGCCCAGACTGCGCAGCTTTGCTGCATCGTCCTTGTGTTCAACGCCTTCCGCCGTTGTGGTCATGTCCAGTCGCGCCGCCAGCAAGGTTAGCGTGCCCAGTATCGTGTCGGTGCGGTGCTGGCCCAGACGGCGCGTGAGCCCGTGGTCCACTTTCAGACTGTCAGCTGGAAAATCCGCCAACCAGGCGAAAGACGAATGACCCGTCCCAAAATCATCCAGCACCAATCCCGCCCCCACGGCCTTCAAGGCCATGACAGCCGCAAGCGCGTGGCTTTCGTCGCGGAGTGCAGCTTGTTCCGTCAATTCGATGCGGATTGCCTTCTCTGGCAAGTCGTATCCTTGCATCAGCGCCTCTACGAGCGCTGGCAGCGTGCTGCGCGACAAATCCCGTGCCGTCAGATTCACGTGCATGAAAAGATCGGATCTGCCGGAAGACTCCCGTAACTTTGAAAGCGTCTCGGCAGAGCGTATCAACATGTTGGACGCGAGGGCTTCATCCTCGTACCGGCTCGGTGGATTGCGAACTTCACCATCATCCCATCGGGCCAGCGCTTCAAAACCGGCAATATGCCCGCTGCCAAGTGAGATAATGGGCTGGAAAACTGGGTAGAGATCGGGACCGGGCTGCAAGTCAGACGGATCAATCTCCGCAAACTCGTTCCCGGCCAACAGCATGCCGTGCGCGTCTTCTTCACTGATGAAAGCGCCGACCAGATGAATATCGGCCCCGCTGGACAGTCTCAAATCGCAACGAACGGGTCCGTCTGACGTGCTGAATGCCTGCGCCAGTCGCCCTCGGCTAAGCCCCTCGAACATCTGCTCAATGGCATCGATCGACCATTGTCCGGCCAGATCAGAATGATCGCTACCCTTTGGCGCCTCAATCAGGAGATGCCTGCTGGCGGCATTCCAGTGCCAACTACCTTGAGGCTGGGTCGACTGATCTGACATCATCTCGTGCAACCTATCGCGAAGCACTGGGCCTGACGAGTGCGAAAAGGACATGGTCGCGGCGTACGCCCGCGATCTCGAGATATTCTTTAGCATGTCCTTCTTCCCGAAAGCCGTTTGTTTCCAAGACTTTGCGGGAACGCAGGTTTGATGCCAGAATTCCGGCCTCGACGCGATAAAGATGTAATTCCCGGAACGCCCAGTCGCAGACCGCGCCTACGCCTTCCTGCATCAGTCCCTGCCCCTGATGATCCTGTCCAAGCCAGTAACCAAGACTGGCACTGTTGGCGGGCCAGCCACGGACATTGGTCAAGGATATTCCACCGACAAGCTTTCCGTCCTTCAATCGCCGGATCATGAACACGTAAGCGCGACCGGACTTCCACCCATTCTTCCAGGCTTGCAACCGACGCGCCCAATCTGCGCGGGAGTTTGCATCCTTTGGCCATGTCGGCTCCCAGGGTTGCAGGTGCTTACGGCTACGCTTGCGCAGGCCGGACCAATCCTCAAAATCCTTCTTGCGCGCAGGCTCGATGACCAGGCGGGCTGAAACAATGACCGTGTCCTTGCGGTGCGCGGCCATGACCTAGTCGGCCAATCGTTCCACGCGCGAGCGCACAGCACCGAGGGTCGGCTCTACCCGTTCGAACACTTCTTCATTGGACATCACGCCTGTGGCAAAATCTGGCAATTTCGCCTCGCGCCCTGTCGCTTCAAGTACCGTTTCCGGGAACTTGGCGGGTGATGCCGTTGCAAGAACCACCGTGGCGACGTCCGAATTGGGTGCGAGGCGGGCGACGCGCGTACCGACGGCGGTGTGAGGACAGATCAGCCAGCCTGTATCGGATTCGAATTGGCGCATCTCTTCCATCGTGTCTGCATTGCTGACACTTTGCACACGAATGCCTGAACAGCCCAGTCGACCCGTTGCGGTCTCTGGCAACTCCGCTTCACCCGCCTGTTTGAACCGCTCGTAGACGCTGCGCACCGCATCGCTGTCGCGACCCGACAGCTCGAACAGGATCCGCTCAAAATTGGACGGGATGGAGATATCCATGGCCGGGCTTGGCGTCGCCACAGTCGGTCGTTTGGACATGACGCCAGAATTGAACAACCGCATAAGCGCGTCGTTTTCGTTCACCGCGCAAACAATATCCAAGCCGCCCGGCAACAGTCCGCAACGCGCCGCTACGTATCCAGCCAGGGCGTCACCCATATTTCCACTTGGGACAACAAAGCGGATTTGCTGGCCTGCAAGGGCAGCTTGCGAAGTGGCATAGTACACCATCTGGGCTGCGATGCGCGCCCAGTTGATCGAGTTCACGCCCGACAGGCTGACGCGATCAACAAAATCGCGATCTGCGAACAGCGATTTCACAATCGTCTGGCACTCGTCAAAGTCGGTATCAAGGGCGAGGTTGAGAACATTGCCCGCACCGGTTGTCGTCATGAACAGACGCTGGATGGGAGAGACACGTTCGAATGGGTGCAAGATCACGAGATCGGCATGCTTGGCACCCGCGAAGGCCGCCGCGGCTGCGCCGCCTGTATCTCCAGAGGTCGCGCACATGATCGTCATACGCCGTCCTGTTTTGCCGAGCACAAGATCATACAGCTGACCAATCAGCTGCATGGCGACATCCTTGAAGGCGAGGGTCGGGCCGTGATGCAGTTCCAGGAGCCAGCTGCTCGGACCTGACTGGGTCAGCGGTGTCACCGATTGGTGAGCAAAGGTGGCATAGGCGCGTTCGCACAGGCCCAGTACTTCTTCCTGCGTCAGCGTATCGCCCGCAAAGGCCGAAATGACCCGCGCGGCGACCTGGGAATAGGGTTCTCCGGGTTTGGCTGGCGCGATGGCAGGATAGGATTCGGGGATGTAGAGGCCACCATCCGGCGCCAGCCCCGCAAGGCATGCACCGATGAAATCAACGGGCTCTGACTGCCCCCGAGTGGAAATATACTTCATTCCCCGTTCCTTCTGCGAAACCGCAACCGGCCCTTTTGATAATGGAAGGCCAGATACACACCCAACAGCGCCATGGCGAGCCCCCACCATGTGATCGCGTATCCGAAATGCCGCTGTGGCGGCAGATCATCATCCATGCGCAATCGCGCAAACGGATTTGGCCCTGCCATTGCGCGACCATTTTCAATCAGCCGCAATGTCTGGGGCTCGAATGCTTCCGGCACCACGCGCTCGGCGACATCCGCCGGCAAAAGATCTGCGAGATCATCAATACTGTAGGCGTAGAAAACACCTGCCTCCGGCGCATCGGGGCTCGCGAAGGCATTGCGGCTGCCTGGGGTCTTGTAGATGCCACGCGCCGAGAAATTCAGATTGGTCCCGCATTCGGGCCCCTGACATGGCGTTGGTGGCTCCACCTGATAGAGAAGTTCGATGGTCGTAAAGATGACTCGTTCGCCTTCATCAATCGCCACTACGCGTCGCCATGACGATGCGCCGTCGGCATAGGCATAGACCATGGCTTCACTACCCGGCACGACCCGACCGTCCAGGCTCACCCAGTTTGGCTCTGTTTCATCCAATGCCATCTTCGCGCTGAACCGACCATATTGCCAGTTCCCCAGCATGACGAGGATCGCAAGCGATACCACCGTAAACAGGGTCAAAACGGGATAGGGGCGAAAGCGCATGGGCGTGTCCGAAAGGTTTTGAAAAAAGGCCCGCCAGGCTGTGCGCCGGCGGGCCTGTTGATTACGCTACGATGGCCGGTGCCAGTCTATCCGCCATAGACAAGGAATGGCACGACATAGACGAAGGCGAACAGGAACAGCCAGACCACGTCAACGAAGTGCCAGTACCAAGCCGCAAATTCGAAGCCGAGATGCTTCTCTGCGCTCATGCCGCCCATCAACAGACGGATCAGGCAGATTGCAAGGAAGATCGTACCGATCACGACGTGCGCGCCGTGGAAGCCCGTCGCCATGAAGAAGGCCGAGCCATAAAGCGTGCCGTCAAAGGTGAAAGCCGCGTGGCTGTACTCGTAAGCCTGCAGCATTGTGAACACCATGCCGAGCAGCACGGTGAAGACGAGGCCAAGCTTGGCACCGGCGCGATCATTGTGCTGCAGCGCGTGGTGCGCCCAAGTGACTGTGGTGCCCGAAAGAAGCAGGATCAGCGTGTTGATCAGCGGCAGATGGAACGGGTCAAAGGTCTCGACGCCAACTGGCGGCCAGTCTGCAAAACGCGACAGGCCGTCTGCGTATAGCGCGTTGGCCGAATCCCATGTCTCACCGACGCGCGCACTTTCATAGATGGCGAACTCGAAGAAACTCCAGAACCAGCCGACAAAGAACATCACTTCAGACGCGATGAACAGGATCATGCCGTAACGCAGGCCAATCTGGACGACGGGCGTGTGATCGCCAATACCGCCTTCCTTGATGACTTCGCGCCACCAGCCGAACATTACCCATATGACCATCGCCAAGCCTACGGCCAGCAGCCACCAGGTTCCGGCTTCGAGGCCAAACAGGCCTTTCATATAGGTAACACCACCGAGTGCGGTAACGATTACCGCCAATGACCCCAGCAATGGCCAGGGAGACGGATTGACCAGATGGAAATCGTGTTTGACTTCGTCGTGAGCCATGGCCCTTTTGACCCCTCTAAAAAATCACATGAATCAGAGCGCTCTTTAGACCGCTCCGGCCTGTATGTGCAACTACATCAGCCGGCATTGGCTGAATTCGCCGCACCCTTCTGGGCGGCTTTTTTCTCGCCCGAATAGCTGGAACTGTCAAAAAACGTGTAGCTGAGCGTGATCGTCTCCAGGGATTTAGCTACCCGGTCCTCAAGCATGTCAGCAGAGACGAAATAGACGATCGGCAGTTTCTTTGTTTCGCCAGGTGCAACCACCCGTTCCTCAAAGCAGAAACACTCAAGCTTGTTAAAGTAGAGACCCGCATAGTGCGGCGTCACATTATAGCTCGCAATGACCCGGATTTCCTGATCAGTCGGGTTGGAAACCTCGTAAAAAGCGAGGCCATGCTGGCCGAGCTTCAAAGTCTGAGTTGTCTGGAGCGGATGGAAGGTCAGCGGCGTATCGGCGACATTGGCGTCAAAACGCACCATCACTTCCTGTTCGACCATCCTATCCGGTGCGGCCGTGGCAATACGTGTGGTGCCGCCAAATCCCGTCACTTTGCAAAACGTGTCGTAGAGTGGGTCCGCTGCGAAACCAAGCCCGAGCATGCCCGTGAAAACGCCCAGTGAAACAAGTGCAACCTTTGTGTTCGACAGCTTCATGGCTCGCCCTCTTCCGGCTGCGTTTCGTCGATCGGCGTCAGATTTGGGGGTGGTGCCGCCTGATCCGGCGTCATGCCCTCGGGCAGGTCATTGATGCGCTCACCCTTGTCATCGACAGAATAATAGAAACCACTCTGGCTCAAATCAGATGACGACAAGCGGATAAACGTGACAACGCCTACGAGAATCACAAAGCCTGCAAGCGCCAGTCCCAACCAGAGATTCCTGCTTTTGCGCGCCCGCAATTCCGCCTCTTGCGGCGTGTAGGCGTCAGTGAATTCACCGGCATATCTCTCTTTTTCGTCAGACAAATCAGGCCCCTCCTACAGGGAAGTGCAAACCTGCGGCATGCTCAACAATCAGCGCCGCAAAGACGAGGAACAGGTACAGGATGGAAAAGAAGAACATGCCGCGTGCGAGTTTCATGTCGGCAGCGCTAGCTCCAGCGTCGCCCGCCTTCGAGCGCCAAACACGGACTGCATAAGCCAGGAAGACGAGCCCCAGAGCCAACGTAACCAAGCCATAAATCCACCCGCCAAGACCGGTCGCAACCGGAAGTAATGCGATCGGCACGAGCAAGATCGTATAAAGCAGTATCTGGTTTCGCGTGGCTTTTGCCCCGTGCGTGACAGGCAACATGGGAACCCCCGCCTTCTCGTACTCACCATGTGCCAACAGGCTGAGCGCCCAGAAGTGCGGCGGCGTCCAGAAGAAGATAATCGCGAACAGTATCCACGCATCGACCGGTGTGTTGCCCGTGACCGCTGCCCATCCGATAACAGGCGGAAACGCGCCTGCACCACCACCAATGACGATGTTCTGAGGCGTCGAGCGCTTCAGCCACATTGTGTAGATGACGCCATAATAGAATATCGAGAATGCCAGGAGCGCAGCCGCCAACCAGTTGGAGGCCAGCCACATGAGCAGCACCGATACGCCGCTCATGATAAGACCCATTGCAAGGGCCTCTTCCTTCGGCACAGCGCCCGACGGAATCGGCCGTGTCGATGTGCGCGTCATGATCTGGTCGATATCAGCATCATACCACATATTGATGGCGCCAGCTGCGCCCGACCCGAGCGCGATGGCCAGTGTCGCAATCGCGGCCATGACAGGGTTTATCAAAACGCCGGTAACGCCGACTGCAGCGACGAGACCGGCAATTGCGGTGAACACAACCAGCATCATGATGCGCGGCTTCAGCAGCTGCACATAATCGCCGGCGGTGGCGTAGCGCTTGGGCGCCATGTCAGAAGTGGCGGACGGCTCGGTCATGCGTCTCCGTGGGGCTCCTTGCCCGATGTGATGCGGCGGTAGATAGCTTCTCCCAAGCATATGGCAAAGGCCAGCACTGAGATCAGCGTGACAAAATACCCGGCCATCTGCAGCATCCGGAGCCGGTCAAACACGTCACCATAGTCCACATAGCGCCGTGGCATGCCGGCCTCCAGCGACAGGCCCGGCCAGATCAGAAGCGCCATGCTGCCTGTCCAGGCAATCCAGTGGAGCCCGCCCAGTATCCGGTTGTACCTCACGCCCGTGATCGGCCTGAACCAGCGATACAGCGCCCAGAAGGCCAGGGTGATGCCCAGAAGGGCGGCGAGAAACCGGTAGCGCACGGCAATGTAATAGGTGTCGTGATAAAGGGTCGCGGAATCCATCGCCTGCCCCAGGCCGGCAATCATCAGCGCCCCTGTCACCGCCAGCACCAGGAACAGGACCGATACCGGGTCGCGCACGAACCGGCGGCGCGCCACAAGGAACAGGCTGGCCAGCAACAGGCCGGCCAGAACCATCATCACTTCCGGCTGTCCTGCCATCCAGATGGCATGCTGGGCCCAGAGCGGCAGGGCCGTATCGGATGGTCCGTTCATGATCGCCTCCCCTGATCAGCGCGCCGGATTTGACAGAGCCTGTACGAAAATGGCCCCGCGACACGTCGCAGGGCCATCATTCAGGTCAGACAGGGGCCAGTCTAGTGGCCGCCCTTGTTGGTGACATGCGGCAGCTCATTGAATTGGTGGAACGGTGGCGGCGAAGGCAACGTCCATTCCAGCGTCGTAGCGCCCTCGCCCCATGGATTGGCTTCACCCTTGCGGCGGCGGATCATGGCTTCGACGAGGCCGACGAAGAAGATCAGCGTCGCAACCAGCGTGATCGCGTAACCGATCGACGACCACATGTGCCAGGTGGCAAAGCCGTCAGCATAGTCGATGTAACGGCGCGGCATGCCCTGAAGGCCGAGGAAATGCTGCGGGAAGAACAGGACGTTCGATCCGATGAACATCAGCCAGAAGTGCAGGCCGCCGATCATGCCATTGTACTTGATGCCGAACATTTTCTCGAACCAATAGTACCAACCTGCGAACAGGCCGAACACGGCGCCGAGCGACAGCACGTAGTGGAAGTGCGCGACGACATAATAGGTGTCGTGCAGGGCATGGTCGATACCAGCGTTTGCGAGCACGACACCAGTAACACCCCCCACAGTGAAGAGGAAGATAAAGCCAATCGCCCAGAGCATCGGGACCGTGAAGTCGATGGACCCGCCCCACATGGTCGCGATCCAAGAGAATATCTTGATACCCGTCGGAACGGCGATCACCATCGTGGCCGCAACGAAGTAGGCTTTCAGATCCACATCCATACCAACTGTGTACATGTGGTGTGCCCACACAACGAAGCCGATCACCCCGATGGAGACCATGGCGTAGGCCATACCAAGGTAGCCGAAGATCGGTTTCTTGGAGAAGGTCGACACGATGTGGCTGACGATGCCGAAGGCCGGCAGGATCATGATGTAGACTTCAGGGTGACCAAAGAACCAGAACAGATGCTGGAACATGATCGGGTCACCACCACCCGCAGGTGCGAAGAATTGCGATCCGAAGTTACGGTCGGTCAGCAGCATGGTCAGCGCGGCAGCAAGCACCGGCAGCGACAGCAGCAACAGGACGGCCGTGATGAGCACGCCCCAAGCGAACAGCGGCATCTTGTGCATGGTCATGCCAGGCGCGCGCATGTTCAGAATGGTCACGATGAAGTTGATGGCGCCGAGGATCGACGCGATACCCGCCGTATGCAGCGACAGGATGAGCACATCCATTGCCGGGCCGGGATGGCCTGTGGTGGACGACAGCGGCGGATAAAGCACCCAGCCCCCTCCGAACCCGTCGCCGGGTCCGCCTGGAACCGTCATCGAGATACAGGCAAGCACAAAAGCTGCAACTGTAAGCCAGAACGAGATGTTGTTCATGCGTGGGAAGGCCATGTCTGGCGCGCCGATCATCAACGGAACGAACCAGTTTCCAAAGCCACCAATGAGCGCCGGCATCACCATGAAGAAGATCATGATCAGACCGTGATAGGTAATCACCGTATTGTAGAAATGCTTGGCATTCTGAATGGCCACGTCGCCTTCACCGGCAACGAATTGTGTCATCACCCCGATACCCGGCTCAGCAAGTTCCCAACGAATCAGGCCAGACAGCGTGTACCCTACAACCCCCGCGATCAGCGCGAAGATCAGGTACAGCGTACCGATGTCCTTGTGATTGGTCGAAAACAGCCAGCGCGTAAAGAAGCCGGGCTTGTGATCGTGTGAGTCGTGATGGTCGATGGCCACTTCATCCATAGGCATGGCGTGTCACTCTTCCCTAATTACTGTTTGGCGGCGAACTGGGTCGCCTGCTCAGTGGATGCAAAAACGTCGACGGTCGCATAGGCGGCTTCATAGTCACCCGCGAGCATAAACTCGGCCCAGCTGTCGAATTGCGCCTGGCTGACCACGCGCACTTCAATGGGCATGAAGGCATGGTTCACGCCGCAAAGCTCAGAGCACTGGCCGTAGTAGATGCCCGGCTCCTCGACGAGGAACCAGCCCTCGTTCAGGCGACCCGGAACGGCGTCCGTCTTCACACCGAAGGCTGGAACGGTCCAGGAGTGGATCACGTCAGCCGCGGCCGTGTAATAACGCACAAAACGATCTTCCGGGATAACCATCGGGTAATCGACGGCGAGATTTTTGGGCTTGGACGCGAAATCGGTACGGCCTGTTGCCGCGGCATAGTTGTCGCCATCTGTCGAAACACCAACATGAACCGGGTTGGAAACGAATTCCAGCGGGTAACCCGAATCATCAATCAGGTCCGGATAAGTGTAGGTCCAGTTCCACTGGTTGCCCTGCGCCTTGACGTTCACGAAGCCTTTTTCAGCTGCTTCCGGGAAATAGTCCTTGGCGAAGCGCTCATGCTGAGCCGTCTTGCCGTCAGCAATCATCGCATCCGACTTATCGGTAATTTGCTGAAGGTTGGGAACCACGTCCTGATAATACAGGTTCGGGAAAGACTGGCTCGCGATTGCAACGAGGATGAGCGCCGGAACAACCGTCCAGATGATTTCAATCAGCGTGTTATGGCTGAACTTCTTCGGCACCGGATTGGCCTTGCGATTGTGACGCAAGATGATCCACATCAGCAGGCCAAGCACCAGCAGAGTGATCAAGACGATGATGATCAGAACGAAGTGGTGGAAGGTGTGAATGCGCTCTGCAATGCGCGTTGCGGCAGGCTGGAAACCCAGCGCACCGTCTTGAGGAACGAATGCCAGCGCCGGACCGGCCATGACGGCAGCGCACAAGGCGGCAATAAGGTGTCGCACGAAGTTATCCTCGTCTCATTGGAATCTGTGTCCCTCTATCTACAATACGTGATAGCCGCAACCTACCACTTTACGCGCTCAATATTGTCGCAGGTTGTCGGCGATGCCTTCGATCTGTGGTATGTTCTCCCTACGACCGGCACGTGAAATGAAAGGTCAAAAACAATGAAAAACTCAATTCTTACCGCCTTCCTTCTGCTCGGACTGGGCGTCGGACCCGCCAACGCTCAGGTATTGGTACTCGGGGGAGGAATTGCCGAGGACTGCTATGAAGCCGCGAAGTTTGGATCCGTATCTCCACGAGAAGGCGCTGAAATCTGCACCCGGGCGATCCAGCATGAAGCGATGAAGCTAAGCAATCGCGCCGCCACATACACGAATCGCGGCGTGCTCTACATGCGCGCCGGGCTCTACGAGAAAGCGCTTTCCGACTATGAGAAGTCCAAGCGCATCAGCCCTGACACTGGCGAAACCTACCTTAATGAGGGCGCAGCCTATATATTCATCGAAGCGTATGACAAGGCGCTCCAATCCCTGGACCAGGCCATCGTATATGGTTCAAACGATTTGCACGCCGCCTACTACAATCGCGCGCTGGCAAAGGAAAAACTGGATGATGTGGAAGGCGCCTATTACGACTTTCGCAGAGCGTTGGAATTGAAGCCTGATTGGGAGTTGGCCGAATGGCAGCTGTCACGCTTCGAGGTCAGCACGAACTGATCAGGAACGGGTTTCTGCGCCTTTGCCCTTGCGACGCGCCGGGGTGTCACGCATCTATTCAAGATGACACAGACATCCCTGCCCTTCGACCTGACCAAGGCTTCTGAAATCCTGTCCGACGCCGCAAAAGGCGCCGACGATGGTGACCTTTTTGTTGAGCGCTCCCGATCAGAAAGCTTCGTATTTGATGACGGGCGGCTGAAGTCCGCCGCGTTTGATACCGATCAGGGCTTCGGTCTTCGAGTCGTCGCCGGTGAGACGACCGGCTCCGGCTATGCTTCCGAATTGTCGCTGGACGCGATTCGCCGCGCGGGCGAAACAGCCTCGCAAGCCAAGCGCGGCTATTCAGGCCATCTCGCGACTGGACCGACTCCAACAAATCGTCGGCTCTACGACCCGATTGATCCAACCTCTGCGCCAGACTTCTCCTTGAAAACCGGCCTGCTGGCTGAAATCGATGCTTGGGCACGCGCCTATGACCCGCGCGTGGTTCAGGTCTCAGTCTCGCTCGCGGGCAGTCACAAGGAAATCGACATTGTTCGCCCGGACGGTGCAGTCTTCTCGGAAGTCCGGCCGCTCGTTCGTTTGAACGTCTCGGTGACACTGGAAGAAAACGGACGCCGCGAATCGGCTGGCGCCGGTGCCGGTGGCCGTGCTGCTTATGAAGATTGGATCCAACCGGATCGCTGGAAGGCGATGGTCCAGCGCGCCGTGAAGAAGGCGTCTGTGAATCTCCAATCCATCCCCACGCCTGCCGGACAGATGGAAGTCGTGCTTGGGCCAGGCTGGCCGGCCGTTCTATTGCATGAAGCGGTAGGTCATGGCCTTGAGGGTGACTTCAATCGCAAAGGCACAAGCGTTTACTCCGGTCGCATTGGTGAGCAGGTCGCTGCCAAGGGTGTCACCATTATTGATGATGGCAGCATCGAACGCCGCCGGGGCTCACTCTCCTTTGATGATGAGGGTACGCCGACCCAGAAGACCGTTTTGATCGAAGACGGCATTTTGAAAGGCTATATGCAGGACCGGATGAATGCGCGCCTTATGGGTCAGGCCCCGACCGGCAATGGCCGCCGCGAAAGCTATGAATCCGCCACCATGCCGCGCATGACCAACACCGTGATGCTGGGCGGCGACAAGGACCCGGACGAAATCGTCGGCTCCATCAAACGCGGCCTGTGGGCCGTGGATTTCGGCGGCGGCCAGGTTGATATCACGTCCGGAAATTTCGTGTTCCAGTGCACCGAAGCCTATCTCGTCGAGAACGGAAAAGTCATTGCACCGGTCAAGAATGCGACCCTGATCGGCCACGGCCCGACTGTACTTCAGGATGTCACCATGATCGGCAACGACTTCGCCATGGATGATGGCGTGGGGGTCTGCGGCAAGGCCGGGCAGTCCGTACCTGTGGGTGTGGGCCAGCCAACGCTCAAAGTAGGTGCCCTGACTGTAGGCGGTGCTGGCTAAATTTGCCGTCATCTTGGGTAATCGGACTTGCGATGAACCGCGCCCTTTGACACTTTGCCGCCATAATTGAGTCTTGGCTCAATGCGGTGAAGTTAGAGTTGAGTTTCCTATGGCCCGTCCGGTTTCATTTATCCTGTCCGCAGCGTCAGCAGTTTTCGCGCTTGCCCTGCCCGCCTCCGCCGATGTGCAAACCCTGTCCGCAGACGCTGCCCACACCCTCGTCCAGCGCGGAGAACTTATTCTGCTGGACGTGCGCACTCCGTCCGAATGGGCGATGACCGGCATGCCGCGCGACAGCGTGGGCGCCAATGTGAAAGACGTGGATTTTCTGGCTCAGGCGCGCGGTGCGGTTCTGGGAGATCTCGACTACCCTGTCGCCGTCATCTGCCGGGCGGGCAACCGCTCCACTCTGGCGGCAGCACAACTGGAAGCGGCTGGATTTGCAGACATCTACAAGATTGCCGAAGGCATGGCCGGGTTGGAAGGAATTGGCGAGGGCTGGATCAAGCGCGGCCTGCCGACGGACCAGTTCCTGCCGCCGGATCGCTGATCCGCAAAACAGGACCACGAAAGAAAAGGGCGGCTCCCCACGGAAGCCGCCCTTTTTGTTTGCTCACAGAATAATGACTAGAACATCTCGTCAGAAACCATGGAAGATTCTGCCGGCAACTCGCTACCCTTCATCCAGCTTTTGATGATCGGCGAGATGAGCAGCATGAAGACGCCAATTCCCATCGCGACATAGCCGACATTCGCATAGACACTGACATAGGTGGCCTTCGCCGCCGCAACGTCCGTGATCTGGCCACCGATAGTCTCGGCGCCGGTTGTGCGGGCAATCACGCCCGCGAGATAATTCGACAGTCCGGAATAGAGGAACCATGCCCCCATCGTCATGCCGACCACACGCGCCGGTGCCAGCTTTGTTACCGCCGACAGGCCAACCGGCGACACCATCAATTCGCCCATCGTGTGGACCCAATAGATCAGGAAGATGAATCCAACAGCGGTCATCCCGGCGCCGGACATGCCGATGCCCCCAACCAGGGAAAGGAAACCAAGGCCTGCTAGGAACACACCAATCGCGAATTTCACCGGCGTCGACGGCTCCATTTTCCGCTTGGACAGGGCAATCCACATCCAGGCAAAGATCGGGGCGAAGATGACGATGTAGCCCGCGTTCAGGAACTGGAAGACCGGCGTCGGCACGTTGATCCCAAACATTTCCTTGTCGACCAGACGGTCCGTAAACAGGGTCAGCGATGAGCCAGCCTGCTCGAACAGGGCCCAGAATGGAATCTGCGCCAGCACGAAGTAGATCGCCGCAAACATGCGTTTCCGCTCGGTCCCCTGAAGCTGCATGAAGGAATACCCCACGAGACCAACGAAGATGGCAATACCAAGTGAGCCGACAAACCAGTCGGGAATCACTTCAGCATTCATGACGAGCAGCATGGCCACACCGATCACGAGGGCGCCGGCAAGATAGCAAGCCATCTCGACATTGATCGGGCCGAGGAAGGATTTCTTCAACGCTTCCGGGTTCGGCGGCTCAGCTTTTCCATCCAGGTATTTCTGGCCCCAAAGAAAAACGAGCAGACCCGCCAGCATACCGATACCAGCAAGTCCGAAGCCGTATTTCCAGCCCCAGAGGATGCCAATGATGCCGCAGCTCAGAGATGAGAGTAGCGAGCCGAGATTGATGCCCATATAGAAGAGGCTGAATCCGGAATCCCGCCGCGGATCGTCAAACTCATAGATCGCGCCCACAATCGTGGAGATGTTGGCCTTCAAATAGCCAACGCCTGCAATGATGAAAGCCAGCGAGAGAAACAGGATGTTTGTATAGAGTTCCTGCTGCTCGATCCGTGTCGTGTAGGCGTCTTTTGCGATCTGCTGATAGACCGCCGCAGTCGGCTCTTTGGCATCATCAGCGCTTTCCAGAATCTGCAGATCCCCACTGCCCTGCTCGAAAACGATCCGGCGGGTTTCTCCATCCATGTCCACAAACAGCTGGCGTTGGTCACCGCGGCCCTCATGCTGGATCTCGATCTCGGAGCCACCCGTGACCACATATTCCTTTGAGCCACTGCCCTCGAACGCCATGCCGAAATGACCGAGGCAGAGCAGGATCGCTCCAAAGGTCACCGCCTTGCGCTGGCCGAGGTATCGGTCGGCCAGTGTCCCGCCAATAATCGTCATGACATAAACGAGCGCCGTATAGGCCCCGTACATGATCGACGACTTCTCATCCGAGAAGAGGAAATGCTGGGTCAGGTACAAGACCAGCAGGCCGCGCATCCCGTAATAGGAAAAACGCTCCCACATCTCGGTAAAGAACAAAATGGCCAACCCCTTAGGATGGCCGAAAAATGAGGTATCGCGGGGTTTGCCCGCTGCACCATTCGCAGTGATGTCTGTCACGCGTTCAACTCCCCGGAAATTCTTACGAACCGGTAGTTTGACCACGCAAACGCCTAGCTCTCAAGGCAGCTTGTGCCAATTGAGAAGCCCGGATGAGGGAATTTATTCCCCTAATAGGCCTGATCGACGAAAATGCGGCTCAGATCGCCCTGCCACTCGCCATGATATTTTTCGAGAAGGCGCTCGGCGGGCGTGAGTCCTGTCCGCGCGATCTCATCAAGTTCACTGAGATAGCCCGTTTCATCATCGCCCGACACAGAAAGATTTGCGCGACGTTTCAGACCGGCCCGGGAAATGTCCAGCACGCCAAGCGCGAGGTCCTGCATGGTGCGGCCACCCGGCACAGGCGTACGCAGGCCTAGCGTACGTACTCCCTGCCGCATCGATTCGCGTTCCGCATCTGACCAAGACTTCACCAGGTCCCAGCAGGCATCCAGACTTTCTGAGCAATACAGCAATCCGGTCCAGAAGGCGGAAAATGCACATAGATGACTCCATGGACCTCCATCAGAACCGCGCATCTCCAGAAATTGCTTGAGACGGACTTCAGGGAAGATCGTCGAGAGATGGTCCGCGAAATCGTCCATCGCCGGCTTCTCGCCGGGCAGAATGGGCAGTTTCCCATCCATGAAGTCGCGGAAAGAGAGACCGCTTGCGTCTAGGTATTTGCCGCCGCGCCGGACGAAATACATCGGCACGTCCAACGCATAATCCACGTAACGTTCGAATCCGAACCCGTCCTCGAACACGAAGGGCAGCATGCCCGTACGGTCGGGATCTGTGTCAGTCCAGATTTGCGACCGGTAGGACAGGAAGCCGTTCGGGCGACCTTCCATGAAGGGCGAGTTCGCAAACAGCGCCGTGCCGAGCGGCTGTAGCGCCAGCGAGACGCGGAACTTCTTCACCATGTCCGCTTCGGAGGCAAAGTCGAGATTGGCCTGAACCGTACATGTGCGAAACATCATCTGCCGTCCTAGACGGCCGACCTTGTCCATATAGTCCATCATGATGCGGTAGCGGCCTTTGGGCATCACCGGCGTTTCGGCGAGACTCCAGACCGGGCTCGCACCGAGGCCCATGAAAGCAACGCCCAGCGGATCGGCAATGTCTCGGACTTCGCGCAAATGCGAGCCCACTTCATTACAGGTCTGGTGCATGGTTTCGAGTGGCGCACCCGACAGCTCGAACTGACCGCCCGGCTCCAAAGATACGCTTGCGCCATCCTTCTTCAGACCAATCAGCTTGCCGCCTTCGACGATTGGCTGCCAATCAAACCGGTCGCGCAGGCCTTCCAGAATTGCCAGAACGGAGGCCTCACCTTCGTAGGGAAGCGGGCGCAAACCATCGCGCAGAAAGCCGAACTTCTCATGTTCAGTCCCAATGCGCCAATCTGCTTTCGGCTTGTTGCCAGCCTCGAAATACTCGACCAGCTCGGATTTCCCCGAGATACGCTGGGAGTTTTCGTCGATATCCGACGTCGGCGTGGTCACAATGGAGGCCTCCCCTCAAACTCTTGCTGTGAGTGCACATAGGGATGTTTCGCTCGAGCGCCAACCGGGTTATTCTCACAAGTTCGTTTATTCCCGCAGGTGAGACTGATGACGCGATTTACCACAGAAGAACGCGATGACCTCAAAGTCTGGGCACGCATCCATGTGCGTGGTGGCTATGAACCCGTCGAGGAAATCGAGGAAATCCTTCTGGATCTGACCGAGGAGTTCGAGTCGCCTATTTCAGAGCGTGACCGGCAATCCGAGATTCGGTCCGCGCTGATTCAGGAAATCGAGGCCGTGCAGTCAGAGCAGACCAAGTGGCCGGTGCTGACAGACTTCGACCGTCTGGAACTCGCCTTCGACATGCTGGATGACAAGGATATTGTCGCCCGACAGAATTTCACGTGCTGCGGCACATGCGGAGCTGCGGAGATCAATCTCGAAATTGAGGAGTTCGAAGCCTATGGCCGTCGGGCACGCGGCTACGTCTTCTTTCACCAGCAGGACACGGAAAGCGCGGTCGAATCCGGCAATCTCTATCTCAGCTACGGAGCCTCAAATAATACGGCGGACGCGGTGTTCCTCCAGATTGGCCAGGAAATCTTCGATACGCTGAAGGCCGTTGGGCTGAACGCTCACTGGGACGGCAAGCTGGAACATCGCATCGGGATTACGCTTGAGTGGCAACGTCGATGGGAAAGTGCCGTACCGAAGCCCATGAAGCGGTGGCCCTTCTAGGTCCAGTCACCACACACCGCTTGCCAAAGGGTGAGCGCCGAGACGACCGCCGTTTCCGCCCTTAAAATTCTGGGGCCAAGGCTAATAGGATAAGTATCCGCACGCGCACGCAGGAATTGGCGTTCATCCTGGCTGAATCCACCTTCAGGGCCGATAAGGATCGCTGCACTGCGATCTTTCAGGGAGTCCAGCACCGAAAGAGCGGCGCCTGCCCGTCCGAACTCCCCGCCCCAAGGCTTGGACTCGTCCTCACCAGCTTCATCACAGAAGATTAGCGCCGTGTCGTCGTCCAGTTGAGCAAGCGCTTCTTCCAGAACCACGAGGTCAGAAATTTCCGGCAGATCAAGCCGTTCAGTTTGTTCCGCAGCCTCGAGGGCAATCTTGTTGAAGCGATCCAGCCGGACAGTTCGAGTTTGCGTGAACTGCGTGATCACAGGATGAATGGAGCGGGCACCAAGTTCGGTTGCTTTCTCGACGATGAAGTCAGTTTCCGCCTTTTTCACTGGCGCAAACAACAATGCGAGATGGGGTGTGTCTGCGCTCATCTGTTCGCGCGTTTGCTCGACCGGGATGATAATGGCCGTCTTGCCCTCAGGGGGCCCGAGCTCGCACAACCACTCTCCGTTGAGGCCATTGAATGTACGAAGCCGGTCACCCGGAGATAAACGCATGACCCGCATCAGATATTTTGACGCGTCCTCTTCCAACCGGAGTGGTACAGAAGGCTCGAGAAGGGCCGACACAAAAAGTCGCGGTATTGAACTCATATGTACGACATACCTTCTATCAGCAGGAAACTCAGCACGAGGTGATCATGGCGGACCAGACTATCAAATCCGTAAATCCGGCGAATGACACAGTCATCGAGGAATTTACACCCCACACTCCAGCACAAGTAGCAACCGCCATAAGAGACGCGGACGAGTGCTTTGCTGACTGGCGCAAGACGAGCTTCGAATATCGCGCCGGGCTGATGTTGAAGGCGGCGGACGTATTGGAAGCCAATGCTGACCGTTACGCCGCTGACATGACCGCCGAAATGGGCAAACCTCTCGGTCAGGCCAGAGCCGAGGTGAACAAGTGCGCCTGGGTGTGCCGGCACTATGCAGAACGGGCCGCCACCTACCTTGCCGACGAACCGATCGAGAGCAGCGGCACAAAAGCCTATGTCCGCCTCCTTCCGCTCGGTGTGATCCTCGCAGTCATGCCTTGGAATTTTCCCTTCTGGCAGGTGTTTCGCTTCGCTGCCCCGATCCTGATGGCGGGCAATACGGGCCTGCTGAAACATGCATCCAACGTGTTCCGCTCAGCCCTCAACATCGAAGAAGTCTTCGTGGAAGCAGGCTTTCCGCGAGGCGCGTTCCAGACGCTCCTGATCGGTTCAAAACACGTCGAAAGTGTTATCAAGGATGATCGCGTAAAAGGCGTTTCACTCACAGGCTCCGGCTCTGCAGGTGGAGCGGTTGCAGCAACTGCGGGCAAGGCCATCAAGCCCTCCCTTCTCGAACTTGGTGGATCCGACGCATTTATCGTCATGCCCTCCGCTGACCTCGAAAAAGCACTCGACACAGCCGTCAAAGCCCGGACCCAGAACAATGGTCAGTCCTGCATCGCCGCAAAGCGTTTTTTCGTCCACGCCGACGTTTATGACGCGTTCAAGAGCGGCTTTGAGGCTCGCTTCAAAAACCTCAAAGTCGGCGACCCAACCGAGGACGGGACCCATATTGGACCTCTTGCTACCGCGTCCATTCGCGATGAGCTCGTCGAACAGGTCGAAAAGTCGGTCAAGGCTGGGGCCACCGTTTTCCATGCGGGCAACACCCTGCCCGATACCGGAAACTGGTTTGATCCATGCATAGTTATCGGCGCTCCAGAGGGCAGCCCGTCAGCCGACGAGGAAATGTTCGGACCAGTCGCCAATCTCTGGAAAGTGAATGACCTGGACGAGGCCATCGGCCGCGCAAACCACAGTATTTTCGGACTTGGATCAGTCATTTTCACGCAAGATAAAGTCGAAATGGATCAGGCCGTCAGCGAATTGGAGGCTGGTGCCACGTTCGTCAACGCGATGGTCTCATCTGATCCTCGGATGCCGTTCGGGGGGATCAAACAGTCCGGCTATGGGCGAGAACTGGCCGCTGACGGCATCAAGGCCTTCGTAAACCGCAAGACCGTGTTCATCGCCTGAACCAGACTGCGTTAGCGCCAGAGGGATTTTCTGGCACTATTCGCCTCGTGCTTGTCTGTGGCTGTTTGAAACACAGAATTTCGGTATAAGCCGCTGCGATGGACGACACACGCACGATTCCAGCCGATAGCGCCCTGCCCGGATGGCTGTCTGGCCTGCCGCTTGGCTGGCAACCCTATGCCATGCTGGCCCGGTGGGACCGGCCGGTGGGCATCTGGTTGCTCTATCTGCCATGCTTGATTGGTCTGGCATTCCAGCGATTGATTACGGGCGTTTATGTTTTTGATCTCGTCTGGGCGATCCTGTTCCTGCTCGGCGCGGTAGCCATGCGTGGAGCAGGCTGCACATGGAACGACATAACGGATCGGAACTTTGACGCCAGCGTGAGCCGCACAGCACTACGACCACTTCCATCCGGCGCGGTCACGCTAAAACAAGCCTACTATTTTCTCGGAGCCCAACTTCTGATCGGATTTACTGTCTGGCTCCTGTTGCCATTGGACGCAAAATTCGTCGCGCTACTATCGATACCGCTGGTCGTCGCATACCCCTATATGAAGCGCGTGACCTGGTGGCCTCAAGCCTGGTTGGGCCTGACGTTCAATTGGGGGGTCCTGGTTGGCGCGGCCGTTGCATCCCATGTCAGCTTTCCCGTCATCGTGCTGTATGCTGGCCTGATACTGTGGACGATCGCTTATGATACCATCTACGCGCTTCAGGATCGTGAAGACGACGCCCTGATTGGTGTCCGGTCCACCGCGCGCCTCTTCGGCAAGCGGGCTGTACTGATCAGCTTCTGCTTCCACCTCGGCGCAGCGGCGCTTATCGCCCTCGCAGCTGCCATGAATGAGGCCGGTCGAATAGGCGCGCTGACCGCGTTGTTATTCCTCGCTCACGGCGTCTGGCAGTCAGTGCGACTGAAGTCGAGCCGTGAGCAAGCCGCGCTTGCCGTGTTCAAATCCAACGTCTGGGCGGGCGCCCTTGTTGCATTTGGCTTCGCCCTGTCCGCCATGGCACCGGAGCCGACACAGAGTTCGCTATTTGCTGACCATGAGCTTGTTCCAGACGGTCCTCCTTCCACGATGAGCCTGCCCTTCGGGTTCGAGATGAAACATGCACGCCCGTCTCCTTCAGAATCTGGTGAGACTTGGTTTGCGAGTGCAGCCCTCAGAGCCCTAAAGCGCGAAGGCGTGATTGGACCGGACGAAGACGCGCCCTCAGCACCTTGACCCCTTCAAGGTGCGACGCATGCGCTCGCCCCTGTCCGACCCCGTTGTCTCCGCAGCAAAAAGGCGAGATCGAAGAGTATGACCTCTTATGACCAAACGCCGCCGCCATTTTCCGAAGACAGCCTGGATCCATCTGACTGGAATACCTTTCGCAAGCGGTTGCATGCCATGGTCGACACTGCCGTCGATAAGATGGAGCATACGCGCGAAGGCAGAGTCTGGACGCCGCCTCCCGAGGATATGAAAGACGCTTTCAGTCTTTCGGAAACCGGCCTGCCGCCGGAAAGTGTAGACTCTATTATGCGGGAGTTGCTGCCATATGGTGTCGGAAACACGCATCCGCGCTTCTTCGGCTGGGTGCATGGGGCAGGCACACCGTCCAATCTGGTTGCAGATATTATCACAGCGGCGATCAACGCGAATACTGGCGGTCGCAATCATGGTGCGATTGAGGTGGAGCGCCAACTGATAGAGTGGTGCAAGCGTCTCTTCTCTTTTCCGCAGGATGCGAGCGGCCTGATCGTTTCAGGCACATCAATGGCGACCATCATTGCACTGAAGGCCGCACGTGATGCCCATCTCGACTTTCACAGTCGCGCCGAAGGCATGGGGACACACAGACTGGTCGGCTACACATCCAGTGAAGCCCATGCCTGCATTGCGCGGGCATTCGACTTGCTCGGCCTAGGCACCGCTGCATTGCGCAAGATCCCGGTTACGCCAGCACATCAAATCGATGTCTCGGCGTTGCAGGAGGCGATAACAGCAGATCGCGCAGCAGGATTCGAGCCCTTTCTGGTCGCAGGCACGTGCGGCTCGGTGAATGCAGGTACCGTCGACGACCTCGCCGCGCTGGCGGAAATGTCGGAAGCAGAAGACCTGTGGTTCCATGTTGATGGCGCATTCGGTGCACTCGGCATATTGAGCGACCGGTTGCGTCCGCATCTGAACGGGCTGGAGCGTGCGGACTCAATTGCTTTCGATTTTCATAAATGGCTTCACGTGAATTACGATGCAGGTTGCATCCTGATCCGCTCGGGCCAGACGCACTTGAAAACTTTCTCAGACCGTCCGGATTATCTCAAATCAGCAGACCGCGGGCTGGCCGCGGGTGGTACTTGGCCGGTTGAACTCGGGCCAGAATTATCGCGCGGGTTTCGGGCGCTTAAAGTCTGGGCGCAGATCGCCGAGCATGGTGAAGCCAAGCTTGGCAGGCTGATCACTCAGAACTGCGACCAAGCCGCTTATCTGGGCGAACTGGTTCGGACCACACCTGAACTGGAGTTGCTGCTTCCTGTCTCAATGCAGATTTGTTGCTTTCGATATCTGCGCGAAGACCTGTCCGATACAGAATTGGACGAGCTGAACGCGGAGATTGTCGTCCAGCTGCAACTGCAAGGTATAGCCGCACCTTCGACCACGAAGATAAATGGGCGCGTGGCGATCCGCGTGAACATCACAAACCACCGGACCCGGCGCTCTGACCTGGACCTGCTTGTTCGCGAAATCCTGCGAATTGCGCGGGAAGTTCTGAGTTCTGACTGACACGTTATTTGCGTCTGGGCAGATGCATACCTAGATTGGTCGCATGACACTTGTAATCGAAATGGTATCGGACCTGGTTTGCCCCTGGTGTTGGCTTGGCAAGCGCAGGATGGACGACGCAATCAAACTGGTCCCGGAACTGGACGTGGAACTGATCTTCCGTCCTTTTGAACTGGACCCGACAATTCCTGTCGAAGGCGTCGACTACAAGGCGCATATGAAGGAGAAGTTCGGCTCTGATTCCGGAAGGGATCGCGCCAACACCATGCGTGACGCCCTGATCCAATACGGACAGGAAGAAGGCATCCCTTACCAGTTCGACCGGATCACGCGCCGCCCGAACAGTTTCAATGCGCACCGCCTTGTGCGCTGGGCACAGGGTCAGCAGAAGGGTGCAGAAGCCAAGGAAGCGCTTTTCAAGGCATACTTCTCCGATGGACGTGACATTGGAGAGACCGAGGTACTGGTCGACATTGCGCGTGAGATCAATCTCGACCCATCCATTGTCGCTGAATTGATGCCCACCGATGCCGACGTCGAGAATGTCCGCAACGAAGAAGCCCTGTTCCAGCAAATGGGCATAAGCGGTGTGCCGACATACATCGCGCATCGACGTATCGCCGTTCAGGGGGCCGAGACCGCTGAAAAGTTGGCGAAGTTTCTCCAACACGCCGCAACGCAGTTACCGGAAGAACGCCCAGCCCAGGGCTGATCAGACGATCTACCACTCCCAAAACGCAGAACGCCGCCCCGAAAGGGCGGCGTTCCTGTTTGCCTAACTGTCGGTTCGGTTAGTGAACCATCGCCGCCTTGAGGCTTTCGAGATAATCGTAGTGCTCTTGCAATGCGAGCTTGGCGCTGTCGCCCTTATCCAGCGACTGGATTTTCAAAAGCGTCTCGTCGAGCTCCTTCTGGACATCCTCGACTTTCAGCTTGTCCAGCATGCGGGCTTCTTCCGCCAGAATGGTCAGGCCTTCGGCCGTCACATCGGCAAAACCACCACGCACAAAGATGCGCATCTTGACAGTGTCGCCTTCCAGAACACGAACAACGCCATTCTTGAGCGTGGTCATGAACGGAGCATGGTTTGCGAGCACGCCGAACTCACCTTCCGAGCCGGGGGCAATCACGTGATCCACCTCGCCGGAGAAAAGTTCTCTGGCGGGAGATACGAGTGAGAAGTGGAGTTTGTTGGCCATTCGTCCCTGTCCGTTATCGCTTAGGCGTCAGCCAGCATCTTTTCAGCTTTGGCTTTCGCCTCATCGATATTGCCGACCATGTAGAAGGCCTGCTCTGGCAGATGGTCATACTCGCCCGCGATCAGGCCTTTGAATGCCGTGATCGTGTCTTCGAGTTTCACCTGCACGCCCGGCGAACCGGTGAAGATTTCAGCCACATCGAACGGCTGCGACAGGAAGCGCTCAACCTTACGGGCGCGAGCCACGGCCAGTTTGTCGTCTTCCGACAGTTCGTCCATGCCGAGGATGGCGATGATGTCCTGCAGTTCCTTGTAGCGCTGCAGGATTTCCTGCACGCCGCGCGCCACGTTGTAGTGGTCTTCGCCGACGACCATCGGGTCAAGGATACGGCTGGTGGAGTCCAGCGGGTCCACAGCGGGGTAGATGCCCTTTTCAGAGATCGCGCGGTTTAGAACCGTGGTCGCATCAAGGTGGGCAAACGATGTGGCAGGCGCAGGGTCGGTAAGGTCATCGGCCGGCACGTACACGGCCTGAACCGAGGTGATCGACCCCTTGTTCGTCGAGGTAATGCGTTCCTGCAGCATACCCATGTCGGTTGCCAGCGTGGGCTGGTAGCCCACAGCGGACGGGATACGGCCCAGAAGTGCGGACACCTCAGCGCCGGCCTGGGTGAAGCGGAAGATGTTGTCGACGAAGAACAGAACGTCCTTGCCCTCTTCATCGCGGAAGTATTCAGCCTGGCAGAGGCCCGTGAGGGCGATACGGGCACGCGCGCCCGGAGGCTCGTTCATCTGACCGTAGACCAGTGCGATCCGGCTCTCGCCTTCCAGGTTGATAACCTTGGATTCGATCATCTCGTGGTACAGGTCGTTTCCTTCGCGGGTCCGTTCACCGACACCGGCGAACACCGAGTAGCCACCGAACAGTTTCGCGATGTTATTGATCAGTTCCATGATCAGAACCGTCTTGCCCACACCGGCACCGCCGAACAGGCCAATCTTGCCGCCCTTCACGTATGGGCAGAGCAGGTCGATGACCTTGATACCGGTGACGAGCACTTCGGATTCGGTCGATTGGTCGACGAATTCAGGCGCTTCTGCGTGGATCGAGCGGCGCATGTCTGTATCTACCGCGCCGCGTTCGTCGATCGGCTCACCGATCACGTTCATGATGCGGCCGAGTGTGGCCGGGCCGACGGGAACCATGATTGGAGCGCCGGTATCGGCAACTGCCTGACCGCGCACGAGCCCCTCAGAGGAGTCCATGGCGATGGTGCGGACCGTGTTCTGGCCGAGGTGCTGGGCAACCTCAAGCATCAGGCGGTTGCCATTATTGTCGGTTTCGAGCGCGTTGAGGATGGCGGGCAGTTCGCCGTCGAATTCGACGTCGACAACAGCACCGATAACCTGGGACACGCGGCCTTTAGCGTTTGCGGGAGTGCTCATGCGGGTCGTCTCCTTTGGAGCGGGTATATGGATACAGTCTTGGCCATTTAGAGTGCCTCAGCTCCGGAGATGATCTCAATCAACTCCTTCGTGATCTGGGCTTGGCGGGCGCGGTTATATTCCATCGACAGCGAGTCGATCATCTCGCCGGCATTGTTGGTAGCATTGTCCATCGCCGTCATGCGGCTGGCTTGTTCGCCAGCAGCGCTTTCCAGTATCGCAGACAGGATCTGCGTATTGATGTAGCGCGGCAACAGTGTCTCGAGAATGGCTTCTTCGGATGGCTCATAGATATAGAGTGCATTGCCGAGATCGACCGTTTCTGCATCCTCTGGCGCAGACGCCGGGATCAATTGTTGAGCCGTCGGAAGCTGGCTGAGCACGTTTACGAATTGGGAATAGACCAACGTGGCGACGTCGAACTCACCTGCTTCGAATTCATGGGTCAGCAACTTTCCGAGGCTAATGGCGGACTCCGAGAAGTCCCCGCCCTTAACGCCGGACAAATCAATATGGTTGACGATGAGGTCGCCATATTCGCGGGACAGCTGTTCGCGGCCCTTCTTGCCCACCGTGAGAATTTTCACGGTTTTACCCTCGGCGCGTAGCTCACCAATTTTTTGCTTGGCAAGTTTTACAACATAGGTGTTGAAGCCGCCGGCAAGGCCACGTTCCGCCGTCAGCACGACGATCAGGTGAGTCTTGTCCTCACCGGTTCCGGTCAGGAGTTTTGGTCCGCCCGCGCCAGCCGAAGCTGAGAGGTTGGCCAGAACCGAGGCCATGCGTTCGGCATAGGGCCGCGCAGCTGTCGCGGCGTCTTGCGCCCGCTTCAGCTTTGCTGCCGCGACCATCTGCATGGCCTTCGTGATCTTGCGCGTGGATTTCACGCTGCTGATCCGGTTCTTGAGGTCCTTCAAGCTGGGCATGTCAGGCCTTCTGGTTCTTCGTTCTCAATCTGCGGGTGATATCAGGCGAATTTCGCCGTGAAGTCGTCGAGCGTCTTTTTGATGCCGGCTTCGATGTCGTCCGTGAGGGCTTTCTCCTCACGAATTTTCGACAAGAGATCCGTCTTGGCACCGCGAATGTGAGCAAGCAGCTCTTTCTCGTACCGGGTGACGTCTTTCAGCTCGACCTTGTCGAGATAGCCGCGTGTACCGGCATAGATCACGAAGACCTGTTCTTCCATCAGCAACGGCGAGTATTGTGGCTGCTTCAGGAGCTCGGTCAGACGCGCACCACGGTTCAGCAGGCGCTGAGTTGCGGCGTCGAGGTCAGAGCCGAATTTCGCAAAGGCAGCCATTTCGCGATACTGGGCGAGTTCACCCTTCATCGAACCGGCGACCTTCTTCATCGCCTTGGTCTGAGCAGCGGACCCCACACGGGACACCGACAGGCCGACGTTCACAGCTGGGCGGATACCCTGATAGAATAGGTCCGTTTCAAGGAAGATCTGGCCATCGGTGATAGAGATCACGTTCGTCGGGATGTAGGCCGACACGTCGTTGGCCTGGGTTTCAATGATTGGCAGGGCCGTCAGGGAGCCGTTGCCAGCCGCATCGCCCATTTTGGCGGCGCGCTCAAGCAGGCGGCTGTGAAGGTAGAACACGTCGCCCGGATAAGCTTCGCGACCTGGAGGACGACGCAACAGCAGGGACATCTGGCGATACGCCACAGCCTGCTTGGACAGGTCATCATAAATGATCAGGGCATGCATGCCGTTGTCGCGGAACCACTCACCCATGGCGCAGCCGGTGAAGGGTGCAAGGTACTGGAGCGGAGCCGGCTCGGAAGCCGTTGCGGAGACGACGATCGTGTAGTCGAGGGCGCCGCGCTCTTCGAGTGTCTTGACGACCTGGGCCACGGTAGAACGCTTCTGACCGATAGCGACATACACACAGAACAGCTTTTCGCTTTCGCTCTTGGCGGCATCATTGGTCGGCTTCTGGTTCAGGATGGTGTCGATGCACACGGCGGTCTTGCCGGTCTGGCGATCACCAATGACGAGTTCGCGCTGACCGCGGCCAACCGGGATCATGGCATCAATAGCCTTGATACCCGTCATCATGGGCTCGTGAACGGATTTGCGCGGGATGATGCCCGGGGCCTTTACGTCAACACGTGCGCGCTCAGCAACGTCGGTCAGCGGGCCCTTGCCGTCGATTGGCTCACCCAGCGGGTTCACGACGCGACCGAGCAGGCCTTTGCCTACCGGCGCGGCCACGATCTCGTCGAGACGTTTGACGGTGTCGCCTTCCTTGATCGAGCGGTCGTCGCCGAAAATCACGACGCCGACATTGTCGCTTTCAAGGTTCAGCGCCATGCCTTTGATGCCGCCGTCGAATTCAACCATTTCGCCAGCCTGTACGCTGTCGAGACCGTAGATGCGGGCGATACCGTCGCCAACTGACAGAACCTGACCGACATCGGAAACTTCAGCTTCAACGCCAAAGTTTTCGATCTGCGATTTCAGGATGCCCGAAATTTCTGCTGGTGAGATGTCCATCGAGCTACTCATGCTCCCTTCATGGCGGTGTTCATGCGATCAAGTTTGGCAGCAAGGCTTGCGTCAACGAGCTGAGAGCCGATGCGCAGCTGAATGCCGCCGATCAGCGAGGGATCAACCTCACTGGACAATTCGACCTCGCCGCCAACGGCCTTTGCGAGGATAGATTCGATACGCTGGCGCTCGGCACCAGACATTTCCTTTGCGGTTCGAACAACGGCGCGCTTCACGCCGCGCTGTTTCGCATACAATTCGTCAAAGGCGATTTGGGCACCCAGAATATCCTGAGAACGGCCATTGCGTGCCATTACGCCCACGAAATTCACGAGAAGTCCGGAGAAGCCGGCCTTTTTCATGATTGCCGACAGGCCAGAAACTTTTTCATCTGCAGAAAAGGCCGGAGACGCCATCAGTGTGGCGAGGTCTTTAGCCTCTCCCGGGAGCTTTGCAAAAGCCTGAAAATCCTTGTGGACACTGGCGAGCTCACCCTTGTCCTGAGCAAGGTCGAACAGAGCGCTGGCATAGCGCCGGGCAGCTTCGCTCGCTTGTGTCACTTTAGATGCAGCCAAGGTTCTGTCGTCCGTGGTTGAGTCGGCCAAATCGACCGGAAATACAAAGCAAGGCACCGCACCCTTCGGCACGCGCCCATACAAACTGTGCGCCGCTTAGCATCAGTCTTTCAGCCTGACAACAGAGCCAAAGACGCAATGTATGCGGCGAAATGGCATTCACTGCAAAACCATGGGCTTACAGGAAAGAGTAAGGATCAATGTCGACTGACATCCTCACCGCATTTGGCAGCCTCAACCGAGCGATCCATGCTGCCATATAGGCTGAAAGGTCAATGTTCTTGGGCGATTTCACGAGAAAGCGCCGACGGTGACGGCCCCTGAGCACGGCGATTGGAGCGGGCGCTGGCCCGAAAACCTCAACGCCCTCACCATTGGGCGCTTGCTGTATGATTTGCAGCGCGATTTCATCCACTTGCTGCGCAGACGGCGCAGACAGAATCATTGCGGCGAGTCGTCCAAAAGGCGGGAGGCCAAGTTCCGCGCGAACTTCCCGCTCGATCTGCAAAAATCCGTCACGGTTATTGTCGGCCAGCGCCATCATGGCAGGATTGTCGGGCGCATAAGTCTGAACCAGTGCGCGCCCGGGGCGCTCGGCCCGCCCTGCCCTGCCCGCAACCTGGCTGAGCAATTGGTAGGTCCGCTCACCAGCGCGCAAGTCTCCGCCCTTCATGCCGCTGTCAGCATCTACAACACCAACCAGGGTAAGATTTGGGAAATTGTGTCCCTTGGCCACGATCTGCGTGCCGATCAGGACATCAATTTCACCTTGCTCCATTCGCTCCACGATCCCGCGCGTCGCCTCCCCACCCTGTGCAGTATCGGAAGAAAAGATTTCGATGCGGGCGTCCGGCAGCAGGGTTCTGACCTCTTCGGCCACGCGCTCGACGCCCGGCCCAACCCCCATCAGCGAGTCAGCGGCCCCGCAATGGGGACAGGCCTTTGGCTTGGGAATGGAATAGCCGGTAACATGACACACCAGACGCCCCGTATAACGGTGCTCGGTCAGCCAGTTCTCTGTACCGGGTGTCTTTAAACGTTCACCGCAGCTCTTGCAGAGTACCAAGGGTGCGTAACCCCGGCGGTTGAGAAACAAGAGAGTTTGTTCGCCCACCGCCAGCGTTTCCTGCATGGCATGTATCAGGTGAGGCGACAGCCAGTGATTTCGCTCCGGCGGCGCGCGGCGCAAATCAACCAGATCAACGTCCGGCAGTCGTGAAGCACCCGGACGCGCGGACAGTTGCAGGCGGTGATACCGGCCTGTCTCGGCGTTCACCACTGTCTCAAGCGCGGGCGTCGCAGAGGCAAGCACGACAATTGCGCCTTCGAGCTTCGCGCGCATCACCGCCATATCGCGCGCATGATAGGTGACTCCGTCTTCCTGTTTATAGCTGCCATCATGTTCTTCATCGATGATGATGAGTTTCAGCTTATGGAATGGCAGGAACAGGGCGGATCGCGCCCCGATTACAATGCGGGCACGACCATGCGCCACTTCCCGCCACGTCCGGCGGCGTTCCTTGTCGGACAAGCCGGAATGCCAAGGCGCCGGCTTGGCACCAAACCGCACTTCGAACCGAGACAGAATGGCCTGCGTCAGAGCAATTTCCGGCAATAGAACCAGTATCTGCGCCTCCGGGTCCGTTCGCAAAGACTCTGCGATGGCCTCAAAATAGACTTCGGTTTTTCCCGAGCCGGTGACACCATCAATCAGGAAGGTCGAAAAGCCGCGCGCGCTGACGGCCTGTTTCAACGCGTCAGCAGCCTCAGACTGTTCGTCTGTCAGCGTAGCGCCTGGCAAGTCAGGTGATGGCACATCAAACGGAAGATCTGTCTGCATGGATCGAGCCCGCAACACGCCCGCTTCAGCCAGTCCCTTCACGACGCTAGACGACACGCCTGCTGCCTCGGCAAGCGTCGAGGCAGTCTGAGCGCCCAGCTGCTCGGCTGCCTCGATCAGTTTGGTGCGGGCTTCGGTGACACGTGGGGGTGACTCACCGGTTAGGTGATAGACCGTCTCCGTAGGTGACGGCTCAAGACCGCCCCGCGAGCGCAGCGCCATACCCAATACATGTCCCGGATGAGAAACTGTGTAACGCGCAGCCCATTGGACGAATTCCCGCATGGCAGCCGTCATGGGTGGCGTTGGATAGACTCCACCCACGTCTTTCAGTTTCCGACCTTCGCCTGCACTGTCTGGCAATAACTCCAGTACAACGCCCAGCCGTTCATACTTGCCGAGCGGCGCCGCGACATAAGAGCCTTCCTGAACGTCGAGCCCGTCCGGAACCGCATAATCGAATGGTTCGGGCAACGGCAATGGAAAGAGAATCCGGGCGACAGGCATGGGCAATCCCCTAGCGCTTCCCCCTTATAGTGTCGAACCCCTCACGACATTCGCAAGCGTCAGCGAAACTCCACACCTTCAAACTCACCACTCTGTCGCCAAGCGGAAATATGCGCAAAATAAGCGCGCGGGCCGCCCGGATGCCCAACCGCATACTTGTTCAGCTCCGTCAGACCCTTGCCTTCATTATTGTAGTAACCGGGCGTACAGTCGGGGGATCCGATCATCATGCCAGAACCACTCAGCACAAGGTCCACCCAGGCATCCTGAGCCGTGTCGGTCGGCTCGACTTCAGAAAATCCATTTTTCTCCGTGTGCGACACAATCGCGGAGATGGTGTTTGCATGGTCCACGATGTTATGCGGCACATTGGAGATCAGGTTCGCTGCCTGACTTGGCTGGACAATGAAGGCGTTTGGAAACCCGTGAACCTGATTGCCATGTAGCGTGCGCATACCGTCACGCCAACAGTCCGAAAGTGTCTGCCCGTCCCGACCGACAAGATCAAAGCCAGCGCGCGATGTATAGGTCGACCCCACCTCGAAGCCCGACGCATAGATGATACAATCGACTTCATACTCCAAACCATTGGCGACCAAACCCGTCTCGGTTATCCGCTCAACTCCCTGACCGTCTGTGTCGACGAGTTGCGTGCCCGGCTCGTTGAATGCTTGCAAATAGGAGTCGTGAAAGCACGGACGTTTGCAGAGTTGACGGTACCACGCTTTCAGCTTGCCTGCGGTTTCGGAATCTTCGACGATAGAATCCACGCGGCTACGGATTTCCTCCATCTTTTCAAAGTCGGCATCTTCGAAGGCAACCATCATGTTTTGGGGCGTCCACTCACTCGGGGGAAGCGCTATGACTTTCTCGCGGATGCGGCGCGATAATTCGGTCCAGCCGTCCATTACGAGATCTGTCTCCGGCAAGCCCTGCGACTGGTTTTCGACGAAATTGTCGTACCAGCGCTGTTGCCAGCCGGGCCCCGCGACTTCCTTGAACCAGTCCGGGTCAATAGGCGCATTGTTCCGAACGTCCACGGAGGATGGTGTACGCTGGAACACCAGCAATTGTTTCGCTGACTTGGCCAGGTGCGGTACGCACTGGATCGATGTGGCGCCTGTCCCGATCAGTGCGACCCGCTTGTCGGCAAGCTTGTCCATATGAGCACCGGACGGATCGCCGCCGGTATAGTCGTAGTCCCACCGACTGGTGTGAAACGCCTTTCCGCCGAACGATTCAATACCGGGGATGCCGGGCAGTTTCGCGACGTGCAGCGGCCCGGTCCCCATACCCACATATTTTGCCGTGAATGCATCGCCGCGAGAGGTGCACACCAGCCAGTGACTCGCGGCATCACTCCATTCCAGCGCCGTTACTTCGGTATGGAATAGCGCCTTGTCGTAGAGATCGAACTGCGACGCGATGCGTTTGCAGTGGTCTCGGATTTCCGGGGCATGGGCGTATTTCTCGGTGGGCATATGCCCTGTCTCTTCGAGCAGGGGCATATAGATCATCGACGCTGTATCACATTGCGCACCCGGATAGCGGTTCCAATACCAGGTGCCGCCGACGTCGCCGCCTTTTTCAACAATTCGAACATCATCAATACCGGCCCGTTTGAGCCGAGCGCCGACAACGAGGCCGGCAAACCCACCACCAATAAAGGCAAACTTCACATGATCTGTTACAGGCGCCCGCTCGATCACGGGCATATGGGGATCATCGGACAGGTCTTCGAATTCGGCCAGTCGCTTGTACTGGGCGTTTCCCTCGGGCCTGATCCGCTTGTCACGCTCGGCGCGGTACTTCTGCTTGATCTTGTCCTTGTCCAGCGCGGTGATGCTCATTTCCTACCCCATAAGAATGCGGATTAGGTCCGCTTATAGGATCAACTTGCCTACCTTCCCCAAACGGAAATCAAGCAGGTTTCAAGTTCAAAATGGCGCGTTCTATTTCCTGCATGAGATCTGCCCTGGAGGGGCCTGTCATGCCTTCATCATCAGCCACTTCAAGCATCCTTACATCATAAGCCCAGCGATGCAGCAGTTCGAGCTTGATCTCGTCCGAACAGGGTATCCTCATGAGGTCACTGACTGAATGGAATACAGACGCGGGATCGAGCATTGTCGCGTCGAGGTCGATGTCCAGCGATCGACTGGATTGGTACAGTTTCTCAAGATATAGCTGCCGCGCCAGGTACGATTCTGCGGCGGCACGATCTGGGAATATCTTGCCTGATACATAGAAAACGCCGCTACCGTCGTCGACAATCGTCTCATCTTGTTGATCACTCGCCCGAACGGTAAGCACCGGCGCCTTTGGAGCATAGCCATGGTCTGGAAGGCCGTGCAGATGAACATCCTTGCCCGAATGAGCCTTTAGTATTTGCACTGCGCGACGCTCATCCCCCGCATTCCATGTTCGAACCCAGAGGGTCAGGCCACCGTGCTTGATCTGATCGGCAACATATTCGCCATGCTCTTTACCAATCAGCTTTGCCAATACAGCGCCAATAGCGGCTCCGCTTCCGCCGCCGAGAACCAACGCCGCGAGCGCAGCAGCCATAGCACCACCGGACGCCACAACCGGAATGAGGCCTGCAACCGCACCAATGTAGATGAGGCCGCCAATCACCGCGCCCTCTGCGTTGCCAACATCCTCCTCTGCCACATAGGCGATCCGGGGCGTGGAAAAATCGTCCTCGATTTCAGCGACCCTCCGATAAGCGTGTCCAAGCTTCTTTTCCACACTATCTGTTGCTGCGAGCAGCGATATCTCGGCTCGATTGAACCCGTGGGACAGAAGGTCGTCGATCGCCCCTTGCAGTGCATCCTCGGATTCAAACACGCCCACGGCTTCGCGAACCTGCAGTTCTTGGGCGTCGCTCATCATCCAACCTCCTGTGCCTAGGCCGCAATCTATCGCAATACTGACCGCTGAAATAATCCGGCACACTACGTAGACGACCGAGTGCCTACCCCAGCGATACACCTTGCCAGTTTCAGCCAGCGCCCCTACCCCTTTCAGGGATGACAAATACAATCTCCACCGGCTATGAGCCCATGACGTCGATTGAGGCGATCACGTCTGGCCTCGAATCCGTCGGCTACATTTCGACCCAGCAGATCTCGACTGCTGTTTTCCTGGCACTTGGCCTGCGCAAACCGATCTTGATTGAAGGGCCTGCAGGCGTCGGCAAGACCGATCTCGCTGCCTCGCTTTCGCGTTGGCTGGACGTGCCACTGCTGCGCCTGCAATGCTATGAGGGCCTTGATGAAGGCAAAGCGCTGTATGAGTGGAAGTATGGCAAGCAGCTCCTCTACACTCAGTTGCTCAAGGAAAAGCTGAACGAGGTCGTCGGCGATGAGAAATCGCTCGAATCCTCGCTGGCCAAACTCGGTTCCTTTGAAGACCTTTTCTTTTCGGAACAGTTTCTCGAGGCTCGCCCCCTGCTGACCGCCATGCGCCAGTCCGCAGGCAGCGTTCTCCTGGTCGACGAGATCGACAAGTCTGATGAGGAATTTGAAGCCTTTTTGCTCGAAGTCCTGTCAGATTATCAGGTAACCGTACCGGAGATCGGCACGATCAAGGCCAATGTTCCGCCGATAGTTATTCTGACTTCGAATAATGTACGCGAATTGGGAGACGCCTTGAAGCGGCGCTGCCTGCACCTTCATATCGGCTTCCCGGACCACAAGCGCGAGCAGCGCATTGTGCAAGCGCGCGTGGAAGGCATCTCGGAAGACTTACTCAACCAGATGGTCAGCTTCGTTCAGTCGGTGCGAGACCTGGACATAAAGAAGCAGCCTTCGATTGCCGAGACCGTCGATTGGGCGAAAACATTGCTGTTGCTCCACGCAAATGCCCTCGATGAGCGCTTCGTCAAGGACACGCTGAATGTATTGCTCAAGCATGAGAGCGACATTGCCGCCGTGTCCGGAGATGTACCAAAACTTGTCCGTGAAGCGACCAATGGCAAACCTGCCTATGCGGGACAGATCACACGCTGATCCGGAACTGATATGGACCGTCAGATCACCAGCTTCATTCGGGCCCTGCGCGCATCAAATGTGCGGGTATCAACCGGTGAGGCATTGGACGCGGCACGCGCTGTATCCGTCGCGGGCTATGCTGACCGCACCCTCCTGAAGGATTCCCTCCGGTGCACGCTGGCCAAATCTCCGGATGAGGCCATTACGTTTGACGAGTTGTTCGATTCCTTTTTTGCCAAGCGAAATCTTTCGAGTGCGGACAAGTCTGACTCCGACGGCGATGCATCACGGGACTCACCCTCAGGCCAGCCTGACCCTGTCGAGTTGATGGATTCCGGAGATGAGGTCGCGATCGCCGCTGCACTTGAGCGCGCCGCCGAGGCAGTCGATGCGGACGATATCCGATTTTCAACGCAGATCGCCTACTACGCCCAACAAATGCTCAAGCAGATGGGGGGAGAGAAACTGCAGGAACGCATGATGCAGGCGTTCGATGAGCGCAGCGAGGAAGGCGAAGCTGAAGCTGAACGCCTGATCGAGATGCGACGCGAACTGACCAAGCGGGCGCGCGAGCGGGTCCAACGAAGCTATGATATTTTCGGCAAGGGCGAGACTGAACAGTTCCGCAATGAATTTGCGGAAAACAAGAAACTGTCGGCTATTGAGTTGAGCGACATGGCGAGAATGAAAGTGCTTGTCGCACGGATCGCCAAGCGGCTTGCTGTGAAACACTCACGCCGGCGGAGAAAGAAAAATCGTGGCCAGCTCGACATACGCCGCACCATGCGCGCAAATGCTGGCGTTGATGGCGTGCCATTCAACGTTGTGTGGCGCCAGAAGAAGCGGGAGCGGCCCAAGATCGTCGTGATTTGCGACGTTTCCGGTTCCGTGGCCCGCTATGTTCGCTTTTTGCTGTTGTTGTTATGGTCCATGAAGGACGTCGTTCCGGACATGCATGCCTTTGCCTTTTCTAACAAGCTGGTCGAGGTGGACGATATTCTGGAAGACAATCCCTTTGAGCACGCGATGGATATTATCATCCGTGTGGCCGGCATGGGGTCGACTGACTATGGCCAGGCCTGGTCTGATTTGAAGAAAGATCACGAAGCGCTGGTCGATCGGCGAACAACCATCATCGTTCTTGGCGACGGCCGGTCGAACTATGACGATCCACGAACAGATCTGTTCCGAGGCTTCGCCTCGCGCGCCAAGCGCACCATCTGGCTAAATCCAGAGCCGCTGGCTGCGTGGGGCACAGGGGATAGTGAAATCCCGCGCTACAGGCCCTATTGCTCGACCATGAGCCATGTCGCCACCCTCAAGGATCTTGAGCGCGCCGTAGATGACGTACTGAGCGCGTATTCCTGAATCAAAAAACCCCAGCGCGATGGCTGGGGTTCTTCGTTGGGCTCAAACGAACACCTAAGAACGCTGTGCGCGGCACTCCGGTGTGTTGTTGAACTTTTCCTGAGCTGCCGTAAGGCGCTCGGGCACCGTCTTGCAGTTTTCCGGGACATTCTCTTCACCCAGAACCGCGAGCCGCTTACAAATCTTCGCTTCGTTCTCGACATTGAGATAAGCCGACTGGACTTCAAAACAGACCAGCGCATCAGCGGTGGCTTCTTCAGAGTCCATGAACTGCAGCCAGCTGCGACCTGCGCGGTTACCTGCCTGGCGGAACGCTTCACGTGCACCAGACCGGTCCTCGCGCTCGTAGCGGGACTGGCCGATCATGACATAGGCCGTCGCACGATCCTTGAGGCCACCCATTTTGAGTGCTTGCTGGAGCGCGTCTTCGGTCTCTTCCCATTTCTGGAGGTCAGCATAAGACCGGCCGAGACGTTCGAGCATGGCACCGCCACCACCAGCATCAGCTGCCTGGCGGATGACCGGGATCGCCTTTTCGTGCTCACGAGCAACCTGATAAAGGTTCGCAAGCAATTCGAGGTTTTTGAGAGACTTCGTCACTCGGCCAGCATTCATTTCTTTCTCAAGAATTTGAGCGGCGTGGTAAGGCGCGTTGAAGCGGTTGTAAAAGTTCACAACCCGCATGATCTCGTCTTCCTTTGTCAGCAGGCCCGCCAGATACATGGCCTTCTGCACTTCAAAGGCTTTACGCTCTTCATCGGCCGCAAAATAGTTGCCGGCAATCGCGTCCCAATACTTCCGTTCTGTCGGGTTGCGAACCAGAACTTCTTCCAGAACCGCCGCGAGCTTCGCTTTGTCGTCTACCGCGTTGTAGAGATAGATCAGCAGGTCATAGACTTCCTGCTTGTAGTTATTGCCGTCATCACGCTTGACTTCTTCGGTCCATTTGATGGCCGTGCGGAAATCATCGACGCGCTGGTAGAGGACAGCAAGCTGCCACTTCTGCTGACGGTCTGGCTTGCCGCCAGCCTGTTGCCACTTCTGCATGTATTCGAGCGACTTCTCGACGTTCTCATCCTGCAGGTAGATCTGGGCAATATTGTAATAGGTTTGCGCGGCGTCTTTCGCCGGGATGTAGCCCTTGTCGAGCGCCGACATCAGGTCGCGAATGGCGCCCTGACGATCTCCGCGTTCGATGTTGATATAGGCGGACAGTTTGAGAACTGCGCCTTCCTCGTAGCAATTGAGCTCCATCGCCTTCAGCTGGCCGAGAGCCTGTGCCGCGGCATTGAAGTCCTTGTTCGTCATCGCGGCCTGTTCGGCCTTCAGATAGGTTTCCCCGGTCTTAGATGAAAACTGAGTCTCTTCACAAGCCGCCTGCGCCATAGCGGCGCCGGCACCAAATGCTGCCATCATGCCGGCAAGAACGGCACCTTTCAGGGTAGCTTTAAATCCCATAATTCCTCTCCTGTCCGCAGGGACCGCGGGGTTCAGCTCTTTCAACCGGAATTGACCGGTCGGATCAAGGACTTCCGCGCGCTTTATAAGGCTTTTTATGCTCGCGCGTCGTCCGAGTGTAAATCTGTTACGTTTCGTGCCGAATATGGGTGCAAGCGACACGGTGCGTCAACGATGTACTACAGGGTTTTAATGATTATCACTCCTCATTAAGGCGGAATTCGAGCGGGTAGGTCAGACCGCGCGATTCCTGTGCTTGTCCGTCAATAATTTGTGGGAGGAACTCTGCCCTGGAGACGGACCGACGGGCCTCCGATTCGAAACCTGAGGGCGTGCATTCAGCGGTAACATCAAAGGGCAGACCTCGAGCCGTCAGATTGAAGCGAACGACGCAATCACCTTCCACGTTTCGTTTGGCCATCGCGCTCGGATACGCTGGCAATGGAGGCCGGACGGGCACAGGGGTTCGGTCTCCAACGGGGCTTGCTGTTGTAATGATGGGACCAAGGGACCCGATGGGTGTGCGCGTCGGCACGCCGCCAACATTCACGATGGGCGGCATACCCACGCCTGAAGGTGACATTGTCACTTTCGGTGGAGGGGGAGGTGTTTTGACCTCAATAGGCTCGAATACGAGACGATCTGGTCTCACCCGATCTTCCATCGGGTCCGCGTCGAATACGATCTTGTCCCAAATGCGCTCCGATGGCGTTGCCAGTCTCACTTCGTCCACATGGATCAAATGGTTCATGATTGCGAACAAGCCAATTGTGACAGCAGCGGCAGGAATGGAGGCCATGAGAAACCGACCGGGGTCGGATTGGACTTGAATCCATGAGCGCCATTCTTCGCCGAAGGATAGCGCGGTTCCCGTGCTCGAATTCAAACTGGCTGACATTTCACTTCCTCCATTTTTGTTACTTTATATCATTACTATTCCCAAGCGGCAAGCAAAAGCTTTTTGGAGACACAATCCGGAATCAAAAAAGGGCGCTCCCTGGAGCGCCCTTTTCAAATTTCATCGTCGAACAGGCCTTAGTCGGCCAGTTTGAACTCCAACGGATATACCACATTGCGACGCTCGGCCGCTTTACCGCGAATGATCTTCGGAGCAAATTCAACCTTGCTGACAGCCCGTTCTGCTTCCCGCTTGAAAACACTATCTGTGCAAGTGGCAGAGATGTTGTACGGACGACCGCGTGTATCCACATCGAAGCGAACATCACAGCTGCCTTCCGTGCCACGCTCTGCCGCACGTTGCGGATAAGACGGGGCTGGCGGACGGATTGGCTGGGCATCCCGGTCAGAAATTGCGACCGGGTCGATTGCCAGAGAGTTCATCCGGCCAAGGTTCAGATCCGTCGGCGCAGCACCCTCAATACGGGGCGTTGGCAGATTGATCTGAGACTTGGTTGCCGAAACTTTCGGCGGTGGAGGCGGCTTCTGGGCGGAATCGATCCGCTTCGGCTTCGAGCGCTGACGCACCCGGACATCGGCATCCTGCTGTTGTGGCGTAATCGCCGACAGGACCCGCTGTTCGCTCTGATCAAGTTTCACCTCTTTCACACTGATGAGATAACTCATCATCATGAAGAGTGCGTACACGATCGGAATAGCGATACCGAGTGCAATCAAGAGGCGAAGAAAAGGATTATTTAGCATGTGAATGTCTCCTATTCTCTCGACGCCGACACGTCGATCACGGTCGAACCATCAAGCTTGTTGATGGTCTCCATGAGGTCGACGAGCACTTCAGCTTCTGAAGCTACATCGGCTTGAATGACAATCTTACCACGAGGATTGTCTTCACGCATCTGTTTCAGCGTAAAGGACACCTCATCTGGCGAGACTTCCTTCTTGTCGATGTAGATCTGGCTTTCAGCATTGATCGCAACCAAGATCGCAAGCGGCTTGGCGATTGCCTTGTTGTCCACTTCGGGCCGGACGATATCGACGCCGGGTTCCTTGATGAACTGAGCCGTAACAATGAAGAAGATCAGCAGGATGAAGACCACATCCAGCATTGGAGTGAGGTTTACATCATCCTCAGCTCCTCCACCGCCGGCCATCGATTGACGTTTTCTGCGTGCCATGCGGTGCTCCTCTACTCTGTCTGCGACAGGACAAGGTTCACCCCTGTCGTGTAGCCAGCGTTATAGGCGGCGTCCCGGATAAGGACGATTACCCCGTTTCTCGACTTCGGATGAGCCTGGATCACAACCTGGCTTTCCGGGTTCTCGGCCCGCACGCGCTCAATATTGGCACGAACAGATCCGATGTCAGTGACGCGGCCATTGACCGTGATCAGGTTCGACTCGTCGATATAAATCAGGATAGCCGGAACTTGCGGCTGGTCCTGCTGATCTGGCGAAGGCGGAGGCGGAGGCTCAAGGCCGATCGTCTCTTCCTGGGCAAAAGTCGAGGTCACGATGAAGAAGATCAGCAGGATGAAGACCACGTCCAACATGGGCGTGAGGTCAACATTCGCCTCTTCCGGTGCTCTGTGTGTACGTCCTCGCATCAGCTAATCTCCATCGCATCTTCGACCTGCTGGACCGAGCGGTTAACGCGGCGGTCCATACCGGACGTGAATAGAATGCCTGAGAGCGAGGCGACCATACCTGCCATCGTGGGGATCGTTGCACGAGACACACCGGCCGACATGGCCTTTGCGTCTGCACCGCTGGTGATCGCCATGATGTCGAACACAGCAACCATTCCGGTCACGGTGCCCAGCAGGCCGAGCAGTGGCGCAAGCGCCACCATTGCCTTGGTCAGCTGGACATTCTGTTCCGCTTTCATGCGGACTTCTGATACCAGCTTGTCTTTTACCCAGTGCGCGAGTGTGGATTTCCGGTCGGAGCGCGAACGCCACTCCGCAATCGCATCGGCGGCTACCTGCTTATGTGCGAACCTGAAATAGAACACGCGTTCCAAAATCAGGCCCCACATGAAGAATGTTGCAAGCATAATGACCAGCAACACTGGACCGCCACGATCGAGGAAAGCCTGTAAATCTGCAAAACCCATATCGGGTTACTCCTCGGGTGAACGAGGGGGATGGCTTACGCCATCGCCCCGCGCGTGGATTCCGCTTTCTCGGCGACCAGACCAGCAGCCTGCTCGTCAAGCATCTGCTGGTTGCCGCGTGCCATTGCGGACACAACTGCATGGACCAGAAGAAGCGGGATAGCCGCCACGAGACCGAACACGGTCGTCATAAGGGCAACGGAGATACCACCAGCCATCAGCTTCGGATCGCCGGCACCGTAGATTGTGATCGACGTAAAGGTGATGATCATACCGATAACGGTACCGAGAAGACCGAGCAGAGGTGCAACAGCAGCAAGCACTTTGATGATGTCGTTGAAACGCTCGATGCGTGGGCTCTCGCGCAGGATCTGTTCGTCCAGTTTGAGTTCCAGCGTCTCGATGTCGTTCTGCTTGTTTTGCTCATAAGCTTCGAACACGCGAGCCAGTGGGTTGCCGTCGCCAGCCTGACGGGTTTTCGCCGTCTTGCGCATGGCTCCGCCCATCGTGAAGAGCGTGAACATCTTGTAGAGACCGAGCAGCAGGCCAACAGCCAGAAGCGCCATGATAACAGCACCAACAGGGCCACCCTGCTTCAGGCGATCGCCGAATTCTGGCAGGTCGCCCAGAATGCCGAACAAGTTACCCTTGGATGGGTCAACCGGCGCACGAACGATTTGGTCCGGGCCCGCTTTGACAAGGCTGTTCATCGAAGATGCGAAAGCACCGGAAGGCTGCTTTTTGAACGCCTGGAGGAACGTGTCTCCATTGTCCTTTTTCTTCACTTCAACAAATTTTGTGCCGTCTACGGTCGCCGCGGTGAAGACGCCAACGCGCATCACATCAGCTTCTGCGTTCGACGCGTCCGGGCCAATGCCATCAACCATTGCGGTGAACGACTTTACTTCGGACTGAGCAACCATTTCCTGGATCATGGCTTCCGGAAGACGCTCAAGTTGCGCGCGGTTCGGAAGCGTACGAGCCTCAGCGATTTCAGCGATGCCCTCAACGCGGCCCTGATAATCGAAGTTGGCGAAGGAGTTCGCAATTTCCGGCATGGTTTCGCCAGCTGCGGACCGGAACTGACCAAGCAGTTCCTGGAAGTCACCTGCCTGCTCAGAAACCTGAGCTTCGAGGTCAGCAAGCGTTGCCTCGTTGGCATCAAACTGAGCGCTCAGAGCGCGGCCGCGAGATTCTGCAGCCGCAAGAGCGCCACGGGCGTCCGCCATCTTCTGGGATTGAGCTGCAGTATCAGCCTGGAATTCCCGCAGGCGCTGCTGGTCTTCAGCAGACATCTGGCTGGAGTCCTGACGGACTTTGGCAAGAACATCCTGGAGCGATTGAGCGGAGGCCGGAGCGGACACCGCGATTGAGCCGAGGCCGAGCAGCGTAGCTGCACCGAGAGCCTTCAGCGAGGAATTGAACTTCAACATTATATTACCTCTTAATTCTCTGGTGCCTGCCGACTACTCGACGGAGAACTTCTGAACCGGGGCGAACAGAACGTCTTGCTGGGCTTTTGCCTGTGCAACGCGGATCGCCTTGTCGATATCGGCAGCATAACCGCCCTTGATCTCTTCCCACTCACCGGTCGTGCGGTTGTACCGAGCAGCGTCGCCGTTTGGTGCAGCATAAACGAGCGCAACGCGCCCATACAGGAACATGTCCACCGTGGTCGGGTTACCGTCCAGCGTGATCTCTTCCTGCCAGGTGCTGATCGTGCGGCCGTATTCCATTTCCGCCTGATAGGCATCCATGATCAGGCGATACTGTTCAGCTGGCGTGACGTTCGGCGTTTCCATGACGGCGTCGAGGCCCTCAAGGCGCGTCGTGCGTTCTTCCTGCTTGAATGGGAGGTCAGCCGCGACGAATGCCTTCAGGTTTTCGATCATTTCGAGGAGCATCGGAACCGTTTGGGCGGTGATGTCGTCGATCGAACCAAGTTGTTCGGTCAGAGATTCGATCTCTTCTTCCTGGCTTTTCACAACGAGCGCCTGTTGCTTGGCGTACAGGTCAGCTGCGTCACGGCGCTGAAGCAGGGAGCGGTATTCACGCACCATGTCCGTACGCTCATCGTCCAGCTGGTTGATCTGATCCTGAACTTGCTCGGCGCGCCGGGTGGCCTGCTCGCCGGTATTGAGCGCTTCGCGCAATTGGGCCTGGGCCGGCATGGCCAAGCCCGCAATCAGCGCAGCGGCGAGAACGCCGCGAGCTGGTGACAGAAGTTTCTTCATGAGGTTTGCCTCTCACTCTCCAAACGGTCGCGCAGGTATTGCGCGTAAAAATCGACAGTCAGGCGCCCTGCTCATGAGGACGTCCCGGTTTCAATGCCATGGCCACACACACAATTGGCCTGGTAGTCTAGTGGAAGCCGAAAGGCGTAGAGACGCCCGACCTCTCCCCTGAGCTTTGGAGCGTGGGCCGCTCTCTGTTTATACCCTTTGCCACTCAGACGCCGGGTACGCAACGCCCTTACTTTTGATCCTCAAGGCTAACAACCCTGAATTCGGGGATCAATAAGATGCTTTACGATTCAGTAAGGAAAATATCGGGCGCGCGCCTATTGGCAACCGGCGTGATACAGTAACGATCAAATTTGTCTCGCGTTGTCTTCCCGCATGGTCGGCGATCTGGAAGACGATGGCTGGGGTGCCAGGATTCGAACCTGGGAATGCCGATACCAAAAACCGGTGCCTTACCACTTGGCGACACCCCAATGAAGGCGCCGAGATAGCCACTCTTGCCGTTGCTGGCAACACCCGATCTCATCCTTAGCAGCGGATTTGTGCAGGGAACGCGATGATCGGCGATAATTTCACAGGTGCTGAAATGCTCGCCTTTACTTTTTATCGATAATCGGCAATATCGTTTTACAGAAAGACACGACTCCCAGACCGTGTGCATGGAGACCGTTCATACATGAAGACCTTTTTCCTTTCCATGGCAGGCGCTCTTGCCGCCATGTTCATTTTCATCTTCCTGATGTTTTCTTTTCTTATGTTGCTCATTGTTGGGGCATCAAGCTCAAAACCTGAGCGCCCGGACGCAGTTGTCCTGTCCCTCGACCTGAACTCGGAAATTTCCGACCAAGCGCCAACAGGCGGTTTTGCTGCCTTGTCCGGTACGCCCGGTTTCATCGATCTGCTGACCAAGTTGAAAGCGGCCGAAACCGATGACCATGTAAAAGGTCTGTTCATCCGAGGTGCATTCATCGGGACTGGCAGCGCACGCGCCGAAGAGTTGCGCCAGGCGATCCAGAGTTTCCGCGATCAGGGCAAGTTCGTCATCGCCCACTCACAGGGCACCCTGGGCGTCAGCGGTCCGTCGGCCTATTGGTCGATCTCCGCAGCCGATGAAATCTGGATGCAACCGGGTTCCGACCTGGTCGTCCCTGGGCTGACGTTCGAAACGGAGTTCTTCAAGGGGCTGTTCGACAAGATCGGCGTGACACCTGAAATCTATCCGTTCTACGAATACAAGAACGCCCCGAACTCCTACAACAAGACCGAGTATACCGAGCCGCACAAGCTTGCGCTGGCCACTCTGGCTGAGTCGGTCTGGACCGTCGCCTTGGGCGACATCGCAGCAGACCGCGCACTGAATGCTGCCAATGTCCGAACGGCTCTTGAGAGCGGACCAATCCCAGCGGAGAAAGCCATCGAACTGAAGCTGCTGGATAAGACAGGCTATCCGGAACAAGCCTCCGAAGCCGCCCTGGAAAGAGCAGGCGATGATGCTGAACTCGTCGACCTTGCCTATTATGCAGCACCCGCCCCGAGCTTGCGGGCACCACAAATCGCCATCGTTGGTGGTGAAGGCGCTGTTGTCACAGGCGGCGGAGATGGCAACTCGCCCTTCTCTTCCCCGCCCGGTTTTGCTTCGGACAATATCGCCCGCGCCATCCTCGACGCTGGCAAGAATGAAAAGATCAAAGCCATCGTCTTCCGTGTCGACAGCCCAGGGGGATCCCCCGTCGCAGCGGACCAGATCTGGAATGCCATTGAGCGGGTTCAGGCTGATGGGAAGCCTGTGATCGTATCAATGGGCTCGCTTGCTGCTTCCGGCGGATACTATGTGTCCGCAGGGGCCGACTACATCATTGCCAATCGTGCAACCATCACCGGCTCGATCGGCATTTATGGTGGCAAGTTCGCAATCGAGGGCGGACTGAACAAACTAGGAATCACATTTGACCGCGTGAGTGTCGGAGGTGAGTTTGCGGATGCCTACGGAGCTGACACGTTCACCGAAACTCAGGAAGCCGCCGTCAAGGACATGCTGAAACGCGGCTATGATCGGTTCCTCGGCATCGTCGCCGACGGTCGTGGCATGACGTATGATGAAGTGCACGAAGTTGCCCGTGGCCGAATTTGGAGCGGCGAAGATGCGCTTGAAGTGGGCCTGGTTGATGAGTTGGGCACGTTCATCGACGCCATCGAAAAAGCCAAAGTGCTCGCTGACATCGAAGCTGACGTCACACCGCGCCTCGTCTATTACCCTCATCGTCCGACAGGGCTTGAAGCCCTTGAAAGCCTGTTCGGCGTGTCGGCTGAAGGTGCCGAAGCCGCGATCATGTTGAACCGCCTTGCCGACGACAAGAACGTTCAGTCCTTGCTAGAGCAGCTCGCCGCAGCAGAAGCGGTAAACTCCGGTCAGACGCAGGCTGTTATGCCGCGCTTCCGCGAGAGGTAACGCGACGACCATTCAAAACGAATAAGGCCCTTCGGAAACGGAGGGCCTTTTTCGTGGCCAGCTAATCAGGAAGACTCAGCCCTGTCTGCACCGCCATTTTCACGAAACTTTCGGGCGGCGGCGCAGAGAATAATTTTCTTGTTCCATCCGGAAGCCCAATCTCGAGCGACTGCGCATGCAGCATCAGACGCTCCGCTGACTGCGCGCCTGTTCCGTACAAGTGGTCGCCAAGGATCGGACATCCCGCGCCCAGCAAGTGTGCACGGATCTGGTGCATCCGGCCCGTTTCAGGTTTCAATTCGAATAGCGCGTAATCGCCGTGGCGAGCCCGGATGCGCCAGCCCGTCAGCGCCTTTTGAGCACCCTTTCGCTCAGCTTTAGCAATCAGCATGCGAGGACGCCCCCCCTCCTCGACCTTCACCAAAGGCTGGTCAAACACCCCTTCGACATCAACGGGCAGTTTCCCAGATACAATGGCCAGATACGTTTTCATGGCTTGGCGAGCGGCAAACTCTTCAGAAAGAAATGCAGCAGCCGGCTTGGTTCGCGCAACAATGACCACGCCCGAAGTTCCCCGATCAAGACGGTGCACGAGCCGCGGCTTCTTCCCATTCGATTTGGCAAACGCGATGAGCAGGTCATCAAGTGATCGGGAGATGCCGCCCCCGCCCTGAACTGCCAGACCCGATGGCTTGTCGAACACAATTACCTGACTGTCCTCGAATATGACGAGGCTCTCAGCATATGCTCGATCTTCAACGCTGATATTGGGGAGCGACCGGTTCTTCATGGGCTATCGACGATTTCGATCCCTGATTTCTGCAACAAACCTCATGCGTTCCATCACGGCTCGTTCGCGCCCATGGCCTTTTGGTTCATAGAAAACTGGCCGGGGCATTTCATCCGGGAAGTAATTCTGTCCGGAGACACCCTCTTCCGTATCATGATCATAAATATAGCCATCGCCATATCCCTGATCCTTCATCATGCTAGTCGGCGCATTCAAAATGGCCTTGGGTGGCATGAGGCTTCCGGTCTCTCTGGCGGCGGCGCGCGCCTTCTTCAGCGCCATATAGGCTGCATTAGACTTCGGCGCTGTGGCGAGATGCACGACGCAATGCGCCAAGGGGATCAATCCCTCCGGCTCACCCAGACGCTCGAATGCACGCGCCGCCTCACCAGCCACCATCATGGCAGTCGGATCAGCAAGTCCGATATCCTCGCTGGCCATCACGACCAGACGGCGCGCAAGGAAACGCGGATCTTCGCCACCTTCCAGCATGCGTGCAAACCAGTACATCGCGGCATCTGGATCTGATCCGCGCACAGATTTGTGAAGCGCAGAGATAAGATTGTAGTGTCCCTCGCCGGACTTGTCATAGGCCGGCGCACGCTTCTGAAGCGCGGCCGACATTGCCGCGACCGTCAGCGGCTCGCCCTTACCGGCAAAAGTATAGACTTGTTCCACGAGGTTCAGCAGGTATCGCCCGTCGCCATCGGCCATATCGATTAGCGCGTCGCGCGCTGCAGGCTCCACCGGAAGCCTCTGCTCCTCCATGGCCTCGGCGCGATCAATCAAGAGACTGAGACCTTTCTCGTCCAGGCGTTTGAGCACCATGACCTGACAGCGCGACAGAAGCGCACCATTGATTTCAAAGCTCGGATTCTCGGTGGTCGCCCCGACCAATGTCACGACGCCCCCTTCGACAAAAGGTAGGAAGCCGTCCTGCTGGGCTTTGTTGAACCTGTGAATTTCGTCAACGAACAGCAAGGTTCCCTTCCCGGTCGAACGCCGTGCTTCCGCGCGCTCAAAGGCGGCCCGCAGATCTTTCACGCCGGAAAAAATGGCGCTGATTGCCTCGAATTCCAAATCAGTTTCGCTGGCGAGCAACCGCGCAATGGTCGTCTTGCCGACGCCAGGTGGCCCCCAGAATATGATGGACGATAACCGGCCAGCTTCCAGCATGCGCCGCAAGGGTCCGTCAGGCCCAAGCAGGTGATCCTGCCCGACCACGTTGGACAAGGTTCGCGGACGCAATCTGTCAGCCAGCGGCTGAGGCGTACCTTCCGAAAGGCCCGAAGCAGAGAATAGGTCGTTCATGAGCCCGTTCTAGGCGCGATTGCAGAGCGTGATAAGGTGCCAAGTGGAGGAGACACAAAATGACACTCGAGATCACACCATCCGGGCAGGCATGCGGCGCTGAGATTCGCGGCGTTGACCTGTCTGCGCCGCTGCCCGCCGAGATCGTTGCAGGTATTCGCGCGGCGTGGCTTGAACATCAGGTTCTCTCCTTTCCGGACCAATCAATGAGCGACGAGGACCTGGAGCGCTTCACATTATATTTTGGTCCCTTTGGAGAGGACCCATTCATTGCATCGATCCCCGGTCATCAGCACATAATCGCGGTTCAGCGCGCGGCCGACGAAACGGCACCGATCTTCGCAGAAAGCTGGCACACTGATTGGAGCTTTCAGGCCGCTCCTCCAAGCGGCACCTGTTTGTTCGGTATTACCATTCCGCCGCGGGGTGGCGACACGCTATTCGCCAATCAATATCTGGCGCTGGAGCAGATGCCCACGGAACTGCGTGAAAGGCTGGACTGCAAGAAAGCCATTCATTCCGCCAAGAACGCTTACGCCCCAGACGGCATGTATGGAGAGGCAGACAAAGCGAGCGGGCGCAGCATGACCATCATTGCATCCACTGAAGCCCAAGCGACTCAAATGCACGATATTATTAGAGTGCATCCTGAAACAGGTCGCGAGAGCGTCTTTGGCACGGCGGGCTATATTACAGGGTTCGAGGGCATGGCGCCCGACGAAGGTTGGGAATTGCTCGCTGAACTGTATCGCTGGCAAACCCGACCGGAATTTCAGTATCGGCATGTCTGGCAGGAAAACATGCTGGTGATGTGGGACAATCGCTGCCTGTTGCATATGGCAACCGGGGGCTATCCAGGACATGCGCGTCTGTTGCACCGCACAACAATTGGCGCGGCCTGATAGCTAGCCCACTGCCGGTTTCGCACGTACTGTGAAAAGAAAAACCGGGAGGAAAGCATGGCCGATACAGAGTATGAGGCGGAAGGCACAATTCCAGATCCCTGGAGCCTGCCGCTCGAAACCTTTGATGTCTCAAAGGCAGAGATATTCCTGAACAATAAGCAGGGGGAGTATTTCCGGCGACTGCGCAAGGAAGCGCCAGTCCATTATTGCCCGGAAAGCTCTGTCGGCGCGTATTGGTCCGTCACGAAGTATCATGACATCATCGCGGTCGATTCAAATCACAAGACGTTTTCGTCTGAACCCAGCATCGTGATTGGCGATCCGAGCGATAATTTCCAGCCGCCCATGTTTATCGCTATGGACCCGCCAATTCATGACATCCAGCGCAAGGTAGCCCAGCCAGCTGTCGCACCGACCCAGCTCTCAGAACTCGAAGACCTGATCCGCCAACGTGTGTGCACGATCCTGGATAGCCTTCCTGTTGGCAAGGAATTCGACTGGGTAGAAAAAGTGTCAATCGAACTGACCACCCAAATGCTGGCGACATTGTTCGACTTTCCCTTCGAGGACCGCCACAAGCTGCCATTCTGGTCGGATGTCGCCACAACAAGCGATGCGGTCGGCATTGTCGGCACCGACATGGAGTGGCGCATGAAGCATTTGAATGAATGCGTAGCCTATTTCACCGAGCTCTGGCGCGAACGGGCGGCACAGCCGCGCAAATTCGATTTCATATCGCTGCTCGCCCATAGCGAAGACACAAAGAACATGGTCGACAATCCGATTGAGCTGCTCGGCAATTTGATGTTGCTCATCGTCGGTGGAAACGACACGACCCGGAATTCCATTTCTGGCGGCGTCTATTTCCTGAACCAGTTTCCTGACGAGTACGACAAGCTTCGAGCCGATCCGTCCTTGATCCCGAATATGGTTTCGGAAATCATCCGGTACCAGACGCCGTTGGCACACATGCGACGCATTGCAACCGAAGACACCGAACTTGGCGGCCAGAAGATACGCAAGGGCGACAAGGTCGTCATGTGGTATGCGTCAGGCAATCGCGATGAAGATGTCATTAATGATCCCGATGATTTCCGCATCGACCGAGACAATGCGCGGCGACACCTGTCTTTTGGTTTCGGCATCCATCGCTGCATGGGGAATCGAGTTGCGGAGATGCAATTGCGCATTCTGTGGGAAGAAATCATGAACCGGTTCGAGCGGGTCGAAGTAACGGGCGAACCCACGCGGGTCCTCTCCAATTTTGTGCTCGGCTATGAGAAACTTCCGGTTATTCTTCACGCGAGAAAAGACAGCTAAACGCTCAGGTTTTGGCCGGAATGCCCTACAAACATGCCTTGCGCCCCGGAGTTCAAATACCGTCGGTACGGGTAATCGACTCGTGGCGCAATTCATGCATTAAGATCGGCAAAGGCGCAGAATGCGTGGGTTTCCAAGGGTATATTTGTCATGTTTTCAAATACGAAAAACGGACCGGTTCTGGTTCTGGAACTGAATGAGCTCTGCCCTCCCATCATCGATCGCATGATGGATGAGGGCGAGCTTCCGAACTTCCGCAAGCTCCACAAGAGTTCAGACGTCTATGTTACCCATACCGACGACCCGACTTTGGAGCCTTGGGTACAATGGCCTACTTTCCACACGGGGCAGACGGAACACGTACACGGCGCTACAGAACTCGACGAAGGGCACCTGATCAAGACGCCCCGCATCTGGGACGCGCTGGCAGAAGACGGCATCGACAGCATCGTTTTCGGGTCGATGAATGCCGACACGGCCCACAAGGACACAGTGTTCCTCGTTCCTGACCCCTGGTCTGCGGGCGTGCGCCCAAGCGATCCGGCCTATGAAGCCTTTCACAAATTCATCAGCTTCCATGTGGCTGAACACACCAATCCGAATGCCAAACCCACCCGTGCTGACGCGCTCAATTTTGTAAAATTCATGCTGGGCCACGGCCTTTCACTCCAGACGATCACGAAGGCGATGAACCAGATCGCTGGTGAGAAGACATCTTCCGCCGACCGCAAATGGCGACGCGCGCTCGTGCTCGATCTGCTGATGTGGGACGTGTTTGCAAACACATGGTCGAAGCGCCGACCGCAATTCGCGACATATTTCGCCAATTCCACCGCCTATCTCCAGCACCGGTATTGGCGGCATATGCAACCGGACGTCTACCAGGTGAAACCTTCTGACGAGGAAATGCTCAATTACGGCAACGCGATCGAGGATTCGTATCGTCACATGGATGCGATTATCGGCAAGGCGTTCGACATGGTCGGGCCGACTGGCCGGATCGTCCTAGCCACTGCGCTCAGCCAGGAAGCAAACACACGCTACGAACATATTGGTGGGAAATTTGTCTATCGCCCCCACAATTTCAAAGACCTGTTTGCTTGGGCGGGTGGCCCGCAACCGGTCAGCTTCGAACCGGTCATGACCCATCAGGCTTGGGCAACGTTCGCCTCCGAGGAAGAGGCAGCTGAAGCAGAAGCAACGCTCGACGCCCTACAGTCGAATGGCAAAACGATCATGGAATGGCGGCGAGCAGCCAACCGGATCATGTTCTGGTCTGGGCTGATTTCAAAGACTGACCCAGGTTTCGAGATAACCAACGCCAAAACCGGTGAGCGTAAAGCCTTTGACGAACTCTTCATGCTGGTTGGTCAGGTCAACAATTCCCAGCACAGCCGCAATGGGGCTTTCTGGGTGCAAACCGCCGATGGAAGCGCCATCCGTCATGCCGACAGGCTACCGCTTGAGGATGCCTATGGCATCATGATGGACATGTTCGAGGGGTCCGCGAGCGCTGCATCGCAAGTTGCCGCGGAATAGCCAGGCCGCCTAGAGCCGGACCGTTCCTCGCACCACACGACCATTCCGTTCGATCTCAATATCCCAGCTGCTCGCATCCTTTGCGAGCGCAGATTTGAGCTCGTCTACGGTCTTTGTTTGCGCACCATTCACCGAGCGGACGATATCCCCTGGTCGGAAGAAATTCCGGGCAATCGAACGCCGCATCACTGAATGCACATAGATTCCGGATCCCTTCTGGAACGGGTCGAGCCCGTTCTCCTCGGCGAGCCGGGGAGACAGCTCTACAACTCGCGCACCCGAAAAAGCCGTTCGTCCATCTAGAAGTACAATATCCGCTTCGCGAGCGCCGGGTGGCGGCTCGACCGTGACTCCAATGTTCTGCGTCTTCCCCCCCCGCAGCACGGTCAGTATCGCTTCGTCGCCGGGGCTACGAACAGCGGCCAGAAACTTCAGGCCCTTTTCGTCAAACACTTCCCGCCCATCGATGGCGGTCACGAGATCGCCTCGACGCAGACCGGAATTGTCCGCTGGGCCATCATCGTAAACTTCCGTCACCATGACTCCGACAGGGCGATCCAGTCCTTGCGCCTTGGCGATGTCGTAGCTGACAGACTGCGCGGCGAGCCCCAGCCATGGACGGACGAAAGTGCCCTCATTCATGCCGGCGTCGACAACGCGCTTCACCATCTCAGCCGGGATGGCAAAACCGATACCATTGGACCCACCGGATCGGGAGAAGATTGCAGTGTTCACACCGACCAACTCCCCCTTCGTGTTCACAAGCGCCCCGCCGGAATTGCCAGGGTTCACCGCAGCATCCGTCTGAAGGAAGAAGGCGTAGTCGGAGATGCCCACATCCGTGCGGGCCGTTGCTGAGATGATGCCGCTGGTCACCGTTTGACCAACCCCGAATGGGTTGCCGATCGCCAGCACAAGGTCGCCGACTTGGGCTGCCCGGGTATCCGCGTATGGTAGAGTGGGCAGCACAGCGCCTTCAGTGTCGATTTTGAGGACAGCCAGATCTGTCCGCTCGTCCGCAAGCACAAGTTCGGCCGGATACTCCCGGCGATCACTCAAGACGACCCGAAACGTGTCCGCACCATCTATGACGTGATTGTTGGTTACGATCACACCATCTGAACCCACGATCACGCCGGATCCCAACGAATTCTGACGGCGCTGTTTCGGGATCGCATCACCGAAGAACAATTGTTCCATGGGTGAGACCCGGTTGGCGACCATGCGCTCGGTGAAAACGTTCACCACAGCGGGCGAAGCTTCCCTGACCAGCGGCGCAAAGCTGAGATCAATCTCGGTTTGCGATTGGGGTAACCGTTGGGCGTGTGCAAAAAGTGGCAAGACCGCCACGACAAGCAGAGCCAGAACCGAAAGCCCGGCAATCGCCAGGAACTTCGAAACGTGTTTTGTCATGCGAATTGTATGGACCATGAGTATGGCTCTATTGCGGCGCGAAGCGGGACGCAATTCCTTCAATCATGACAAATCAGTGAGTTTTTTCAGGGGGTTGGGTCTGTGTCGTCTCTCGCAGCGAGCGCCGCAAGATTGGCTTCATGACTTTCCCGGCTGATTCGATAGAAGCTGATGCACAGGATCATGAGCATCCAGATCACGAGCAACGAGGCTGCATACCCCCATCCGAGTTTATTCAGCGAAGTCTCGGCTACTTCCCCAGGCTGCATACCGGGACGCAGATCTGCCATCGACAACACGACCGCCGCAGTCAGTATCCCCGCACCTTGCGACAGCTTCCGAATGAAGCTGATACCTGCGAAGAATATCCCTTCCGAACGACGCCCCGTGGACAGTTCGCTTTCCTCGACAATGTCAGCAACCATCGCCGCCATGAGCATTTGCGTTGCAATGATCAGCGCCAGATCGAAAACTGTGATGAACAGTACGAGATAGTAAAGCGTATCGGAGCCATTCGGCGGCATGAAGCCAAGCAAGCGCGCGAGAACTGGCGCGGGTGCGATGGTGAATGCCAGAAGGCCGATAATGATTGAGCCGCGCTTCTTGCCCAGCGTCTTGCCAATGATGGGCGCGACCACCAACGCGATCGCTGCTGACACGAACACTCCAGCAGTAAGCCCGGCAATCTGATCAGTATCGAATTCCCAAAAGAAGCCGTTAATGTATTGGTTCAAGGCTGCAGAGATGCCGCTGGCGAACAAGCCAAATAGTGTCGCTAGAAACAATGCACGGAAAGACGGGTTTGAAACCGTTTCGAAGATTTCTCCGAATACCTTGCCCACACTGAGTTGGCGCGCAGCTGGCGCCGCCTTCAAATACGGAATGTATTTGTGTGTGCCGGCGGCACAAATCGCGATTGCGCCGACAATCGTGAGCGCTGCCCACAATCCATACGTATGCCAACCGTCGAGATTGAAGAATCCCATCTTCACGGTTTCAGTTGGCCGCAACAACATCGTCAGCAAGGCGACCTGTATCGCCAGTCCCCCGACCCACGCAAAGAAGTAGCGAAAGGACATGAGGCTGGTTCGTGCGTCATAATCCTGCGTCAGCTCCGCGGCGAGCGCGAGACTCGGCACTTCATAGAAGGTGAAACACAGCCTCACCGTGATCGTTATGACAACGAGCCATAAAAACAGTCCGTGACTATCCAAGCCTGCTGGTGGATTCCATGCGAGAAAATAAGCAACGCCCAGTGGAAGCATAGCGGCATACATGAACGGATGCCGCCGGCCGAACCGGGTGCGCACATTGTCAGACCAATAGCCGACGACGGGGTCCGATACGGCATCGACCACAAGCGCCAGGAACAATGCGCCAGCCACAAGAGAGGCTGAGATACCGAGTACCTGACTGTAGTAAAGCAACAGGAAGTACTCGAATCCGTTATTCTTCACGCCGCTGGCCGCACCGCCAATTCCATAGGCGATGCGGGTCAGCAGGCTTGGCTTACGCGCAACCGATAAGGACGCCGCCATGTCTGTCAAAGACCAAGAACCATCTTCGCCATGATGTTGCGCTGGATCTCATTCGAACCAGCGTAGATGGAGGCTTTCCGGTAATTGAAGTAGCTCGGCGCGACCGGCACCGCATATTGCGGCATCGGCAGGTCGGCATTCTTTCCAGCGCGGGCCACGGCAAAACTGTCCTGAATGAACGGAGCGGCATAAGAGCCCGTGGCTTCGAGAACAAGCTCGGTGATCGCTTGCTGAGTATGGGAGCCTTCGCACTTCAACATGGAGCTTTCCGGCCCAACCGCCTGCCCGGCCGAGAGTGCGGAGAAAATCCGCTGCTCGGTCGCGTCCAGACTATCGATCTTGATTTCCATGTTCGCCAGCTTGCGAGAGAAATCGTGATCCCGGATCAACGCCTCACCATCTGACTGTTCCACGCTCGCAATCTTGCGGGCCTTGCGCAACATGTTGCGCAGTCCGGGCGCATAAGCATTGCCCCGTTCGAACTGGAGCAGGTACTTGGCATAAGTCCAGCCCATATTCTCTTCGCCCACAAGGGCGTCGGCGACAGGCACGCGAACATCCTCGAAGAAGACCTGGTTGATTTCCTGCTGGCCTTCCAGCGGACCGTCCAGCGTCGGCAGCGCGGATATTGTGATCCCCGGCAGGGTCATTGGGAACACAATAAAGCTGATCCCTTCCTGCGTCTTGCCTTCCTTGGACGTGCGCACAAGGCAGAAGATCATGTCTGCCCATTGGGCATGCGTGGTCCAGATCTTGGAACCATTCAGCACATAATCGTCGTCATCCCTTACGGCGCTCATCTGCAACGAGGCGAGGTCGGAACCAGCGCCCGGCTCGGAATAGCCCTGACACCACCACACATCGGAACGCAGGATTGGAGGCAGGTATTTTTCCTTCTGCTCCTCGGAACCAAACTCCATCAAGACCGGCGCGACCATGGAAATGCCCATCGGACTGACGGTAGGTGTACCAGCAGCCGAAAGCTCCATGTTCAGGATGTATCGCTCAGACCCTGACAGGCCGGGACCGCCATACTTTTCGGGCCAGTTCGGCGCGACCCAGCCTTTTTCGTATAGTCGTTTCTGCCACTCGACCTGGCCCTCCTTGTCGAGATAGCCATTCTTGGACATGGCCTTTTTCGCGCGGAGTTCAGGCGTATAGGCTTCCGCAATCCAGTCCCTGACTTCTTGCTGAAATTCAAGGTCTTCCTTGGTAAACGAGAGATCCATAACCGCCCCGAACTAGTCTATGCTGTCAAAGTAGGAAATTTCCGGCGCGCCCGCGAGGCAAGCACCGAGCCCCGGCCCGGCAGCTTTGAAATACTCGGTCTGGCCGTGCGACTCCAAGTCAGCCTGACTCGCATACTGCTCCATGAAAATGTAGGTGTTAGCCTCTTTCTTGGATTTGTAGAGTTGGTAGGTCAGGCAACCAGGCTCGTTGGCCTTCACTTTTGCCATCAAATCCTTGGCCACCTGTTCGAACTGTTCGTTCTTGCCGTCCTGAATCGTCAATTTCGCGATCACACCAATCATGTCTGCTTCCTCCTATATGTTTACACTATCCATAGGAGGTTCGGGGCTGACGGCAAGATTAACGTAAGGGAGGGGATTATTTGCACATTCATCACGCTTTCAGCGGACTTGCGTCATCTCATCGTAAAAATGGAATGCTTTTTGCTCTCTAACGGACAACAAATACTTCGGGGACCCAAATGTTTGGCGATGTAATGGAACGAAACGCAGGTCGACTTGTCAGGGAAGCGCCCGCACAAACTGTGCTGACGGTCATCCCAACGCTGAATGAAGAACGGCATATCGAAGCATGTATTCGGTCGCTGATGGACGGCGATGAACGCCTGAAGCATGTCCCCCTGACCGTAGCAGACGGCGGCAGCACTGACCAAACGGTGGCGATTGTGGAGAGCCTGAAGGGTGAGTTTCCGAATTTGCGCGTGCTTCACAATCCGAAACGCCTTCAGTCGGCTGCGCTGAACCTTGCGGCCAACCAGCATTCCAGCGAGGAGACACAATTCCTGATCCGCTGCGACGCCCACTCCATCTATCCCAAAAACTTCATCATTGACGTGGCTGACGCGCTCGAGACCACGCACGCAGCCTCGGTCGTTGTCCCGATGGACGCAGTGGGGGAAACCTGTTTCGAACGCGCGAATGCCTGGGTTGTAGATACGCCTTTGGGGTCGGGCGGCTCGGCTCATCGGGGTGGTCGCAAATCAGCCTATGTCGACCACGGGCACCATGCCGGTTTCGATCTCGCCGTGTTCAAGATGATTGGCGGATACGATGAGACCTTTTCCCACAATGAGGACGCAGAGTACGACAAGCGAGTGGTTCAGGCGGGTGGCAGGATATTCCTCGACGCCGATATTCGCATTCAGTATGTGCCGCGCGGCAGCGTAAAGGCGCTCGCTCGGCAATACTTCAATTACGGTAAGGGCCGCGCCCGCACGGCCCGGAAACACCGCCACACCCTTAAAATGCGTCAGGCCATCCCGATACTTGCCTTGCTGGCCAGTGTTTTCGGTCTCGTAGTATCGCCACTATTCTGGCCAGCACTGATCTTGCCACTCGGCTATGTCGGCGTGCTGGGGGCTGCCTCAATCGCTGTGGCAGTCTGGAAGCGCTCGACATGTGGTCTGTTTGCGGGTCTCGCATCGGGAACCATGCATATGAGCTGGGCGGCAGGTTTCTTGCGAGAGACTTTCCTCCCCAAAAGCGACAAACGCGCCCTACCTTTGGTTTTCCGGCAAAAAACACTATAAACGAGTCATTAATAGCAGAGCATCCATGCCCAAGCTGACGCAACAGATTCAGAAGTCGTTTATCGCGAGATTGGCTCAATTGACCCGCTCGACGACGTCTCTGCGTGCGCGCATGCGGCAAGGCTTCAATGCACCCGCAGACCAGGTTGAGACACCCGTTCGGCAAGAGCCGGTCGCGGTCGCGCCGCGTATTAGTCACGCTCCGGATGGCGAATGCATCTACGCGATCGGAGACATTCATGGGCGTTGCGACCTTTTGGAGCGTCTTGTAGAGCAAATCGAACAGGATTCCGAAACCTTGCCAGCGGGGACAAAGCGGACTCTGATATTTCTGGGTGACTATATTGATCGCGGTTTGCAATCGCGCGACGTGATCGACTTCCTGATCGGTGATCGTCTCAAGGAATTCCGAACCATTTTCCTGATGGGCAATCATGAAGAAGCATTGCTGCGGTTCCTGAGCGATGCTGGTTTCGGCAAACAATGGGTCCGCTACGGCGGCGGCGAAACCCTTTATTCGTATGGTTTCCAACCGCCAAATACCCGCTCCAGTCTAACCTCCCACGAAGCCATGACAGCAGCCCAGAAGGCCTGGGAAAAAGTCTGGACGGGCTTTCGGGAGAGGCTGCCCGACGAACACTTGAATTTCTACAACTCCCTTCAATCGTACCATGTTGCTGGAGACTATCTGTTTGTACATGCGGGAATGCGCCCTGACGTGCCCCTTGAACAGCAATCGGCACGGGACCTTCTATGGATCCGGGATGAATTCCTGGATGATACGAAAGAATTCGAACATATCGTGGTCCACGGACACACACCTGCAGAAGGTGTGTTCCGCGACAATCGTCGCATCGGTCTCGATACGGGCGCCTTTATTAGTGGCCGCCTGTCAGCAGCGAAACTTTTTAAGACCGATGTCAGCTTTCTGGAAACGAGTCCTGTTTAGGGATCAATTTGCAAAGCGGCGTTTGCCGCCAACAACGGAGAATATGGGGACATGATGACTCTTCGCTCAATCTGCTCAGCCTTGGTGGCTGGCGCTTTTCTGATTGTGTCTGCCTGTCAGGCTGGCACAGCAATTCAGAGATCAGACGCACCTGAGACCAGTCACGAGCAACGTACGGCTCCGGCCTATATCCTTGGCAATGGAGACCGGCTGCGTGTCACCGTGTTTGGACACCCGGACCTTTCCGGTGAATTTGATGTGGATGGCTCCGGAGCGATCTCGTTGCCCCTGGTTGGCCAGGTCGAAGCAATCGGTCTGACAACTCCAGAACTGGAAACCAAAATCGTTGAAACGCTTGACGGGGATTATATCCTGAATCCCCGCGTCAGCGCCGAAGTTATCAACTACCGCCCTTACTATATTCTCGGCGAAGTCGGCTCTCCGGGAGAGTACCCCTACAATTCCGGTCTGACGGTGCTGAATGCCGTCGCTGCGGCAGGTGGTTTTACATACCGAGCCAACAAGAAAGTTGTATTCGTCAAAGGCGCTGACGCCACATCCGAAGAGACTTACACGCTGGATACCAATACGGCCGTTAAACCTGGAGATACGATCCGTATCGGGGAGCGCATCTTCTAGGCACCACAAAGACGCGAATCAACGAAAAGGCGGCCCTGAAACAGGGCCGCCTTTTTCATTCCAGACTGTGCCGCCTTGGCACGCGACTGTCCAAAAATCGATCACCGCTGACGCACGAGGCAAAAATTGCCTCGAACATGCCATTTTTGTGTACAGATTGCTCGATTATTTGCGCTTTACTTTCCCCTGTGGCGCGAAATTTGTCTCCAACCGTTAATTATTTTCATATTTCGCGGTACAGAGATTGCAAACCTCCCTGAAAGAAATAAACATCCAACGGCTCTTGCGAGTTAACCGCTCGTTAAGGTCCGCACTGGGTGAGGCAGTAAACCCGGCGCAGATGAGTAGATTCTAGGGGACGTAAAATGGGTTTGAGACTTTCAAAAGAGTCACGTGAAGTGGAGATGGCTACGTACGCATCGCTTCGCCACAGCTCCGATACTTCGGGTGCGGAACAGATTGCAAAACGCGTCTTCGACGTTGTGGTGGCATCTTGCATTCTGCTCTTCACTGCTCCCCTGATTTTGACAATTGCCATCTTTATCCGTCTGCAAGATGGCGGCCCCGCCGTTTTCAAGCAAATGCGCCTCGGCAAAGACGGTGAACAGTTTGCTTGTTACAAGCTTCGCTCGATGGTGACCGATGCAGGAGATCGCCTGCAACAGCTGCTGGCAACAGATCCGGATGCACGTCGCGAATGGGCCGAAACGCAAAAACTGACCAATGACCCCCGTATCACGGCACTCGGCCAGTTCATCCGCAAAAGCTCGATCGACGAACTCCCACAACTGGTCAACGTCATCCGGGGCGACATGTCGCTGGTTGGGCCGCGTCCGATCGTCGAAAATGAAATCACGAAATATGGCGACCAGTACAAACACTATTGCGCGGTACGCCCTGGCCTGACTGGCCTTTGGCAGGTCCGTGGCCGCAGCGACACATCCTACGAGACCCGCGTCGCAATGGATGTTGAATACGCGCGCACCAGAACCTTTCTGACCGATGTGAAAATTCTTCTGCTTACCGTGCCGGCCGTGGTGAATTCCAAGGGTGCCCGCTAACCCTGACGCGATAGGTGCCGAGGTTGGAAAACCCGGTTCAAACAGTCATGGCAATTTACCCCCCGGCCGCTGCCCAGTCTCGTGAGACTAGAATGATGTGGCAAGCAAACCGGTTCCGATTTACTATAGGCCAGCATTCATGCTTGAGCCGGATCAAGACAGTTTAGTTGAGAGCGTACCATCATGGCCGATATCGTAGTCGGGACAACAGAAGCCGAGACATTGACGCTCGCAGGTGATTATCTGGTCGAGGACAATTCCAACGCTTCGGGCGGACAGACCATCAAGTCGACGGGCACTGGCACCGCGACAGGTGCCTTCACCGGCGAAGACGGCACCTACGAATTTGCCGTCAACTTCTTCAACGAGAATGACGGCGCGTCAGAGTTCGCAGTCTACGTCAACGGCGTCGAGGTCGAGACATGGACCGGCGCAGGTGGCT